>Ga0207706_10002449_pt1 | contig 18119 bp, 16 predicted proteins | sample KBSC53metaG_FD_184318 | JGI IMG/M metagenome (GOLD analysis project Ga0207706, IMG submission 184318) | Corn rhizosphere microbial communities from Kellogg Biological Station, Michigan, USA - KBS C5-3 metaG (SPAdes) (version 2) | ecosystem: Host-associated > Plants > Roots > Rhizosphere > Soil ... | reverse complement strand
GACCTTGGCGCCCGCCTGCGTCATCGCGTCGCGGAAGCCGTCGGCGCGACCACCGATGTCAGGCAGACCCGGCGTCATGTGCAGGACGAGGTACGTCCCCTTGCCGCCGGTCAGCTTGAGCATCGCGGCCGCTGCCGTCTTGCCACCCTCGTAGTGGTTCGACTGGATGTTCTGCAGCTCGACCGGCTTGCTCATCGGCGCGTCGATCGTGACGGTCCACTGCTTGGCCGCCATGAACCCCTCGATATCGGAGATCAGGGCATCAGGGTCCGTCGGTGAGATGACCCAACCCTGCGGGTTCGTCGCCTTGGCGGCGTCGATCAGCGGCCGGGTCTCGTTGATGTCCCAGTTGTGCGAACCGGTCCAGTTCAGGTCGACGTTGAATTCCTTCGCCGCTGCCTTCGCACCGCATTCGACGCCGGTGTAGAAGGTGATGCCGATCTGGCCCGCGATGAAGGCGATCTTCACCGCCTCGCCGGTCGAGCCACCGCTCGCCGAAGTCGAGGGCGCTGCCTCGCTCGCCGCCGTGCTCGGCGCGGCTGCGCTGGGCGCCGTGGTCGCCGAGGTGCCCCCGCTGCTGCTACACGCAGCCGCGAGGACCATGCTTGCGGCCCCCAACGCGAGGTACGTACCCAAGGATGCTCGTTTCACGCTGCTCCTCCTCCACGGAAGCCGGACGGCCTCCGTCGACACGGCCCAGGCGGGCCCAACGCTACGTGGCGCGCTCCCGGCGCCGCTGATCGAAGTACACCGCGAGGATCAGGATGATCCCCACGACGGCGAATTGGTAGAACGGCTCGACCTGCAGGATGACGAGGCCGTTCTGGAGCATGACGGGGACGAGACTGCCGAGGACGGACCCTCCGACCGACGCGACGCCACCGAACAGGCTGGTCCCTCCCAAGACCACGGCGGCGATCGCCTGCAGGCTGTCGGTCTGATGGCCGACCACGTTGGTGTTGGCATTGCGCGCGATATCGATGACGGCCGCGATCCCCACCAGCACGCCCATCAGGACGAACAGACGGAGCGTGTGGCGGTTGACGTCGACGCCGGCCCGGATGGATGCCTCTTTCGATGAGCCGATGGCGAGCGTGCGGAGGCCGAAGCGCGTCCGCCGGAGGAACCACCACATGATCGCCGCGATGACCAGGGCCAGCGCCAGCGGCGCCGGCATGAAGCCGAACAGCTTGAGACCGCCAAACCCCTGCTGGATCTGATCCGGGATGAATGCCACGTTTGCTGCGCTCGTCAGGACGAGCGCGATCCCGTACGCGAGACCCGATGTGCCCAAGGTGACGATGAATGACGAAAGCCGAAGCCTCGTCACGATGAGGCCGTTCAGGAGACCGATGCCGGCACCGGCCAGGATCGCGGTCAGGACGCCGAGCGTGATCGCGAGCCCGAGGTTCGGGTACTGGTCGGCGGCGACCTGCTCGGGCGTGCCGCCGACAGCCACCATCACCTTGGCCGCGAGCACGGACGCCAGGATCAGCGACTGACCGACCGACAGGTCGAGGTGGCCGGCGCCGATGAGGTACGTCATCCCCATCGCGAGGACCATGATCTGCGCCGCGTTGAGTCCGATCGAAAGCAGGTTGTCGACCTTCAGGTAGACGGGGCTGCCGTACTCGAGGGCGCTGGCGATGCCGAACCCGATCGCCAGGGCGACGATGAAGAGGGCGAGCCAGATCGACGTGGCCCCGCGCAGGGACCGCATCAACCGATTGCCACTGGCGCCCTCGGGAGCGTCCTCGGGCCGTGCGAACGCGCCGGTGTCAGCCGATGTCGGCGGCTCGGCCATCGGCGGTGTCTCGGTCAACGTCTCTTCGCTCAAGCCTTGACTTCCTCGCCGAGCATCAGACCGATCACCTCGGTCAGTCGAAGGGTGTTCGCCTCGCGTACGGCGACCACCGTGCCGTGGCGCATGACCGCGATGCGGTGCGCGAACTCGAGCATCCGCGGGATGTCGTGGCTGATGACGAGGACCGCCAGCCCACGGTCCGCTGCCGCGGCGACGGTTTCGTACACGATCGCCGACTGCTTCGGGCCGAGCGCCGCTGTCGGTTCGTCCATCAGCACCGCGGTCGTGGCCCAGGTGATCGCGCGGGCGACGGCCAGGGCCTGGCGCTGGCCGCCCGACAGGTTCCCGACCGGCACGTTGTAGTCCTTGAGCGTGATTCCCAGGCGACCCATGGCGTCCCGGGTCTCGTCGACCATCAGGCGCCGGTCGACCTCGCCGAGGAATCGCCGCCAGCCGTGACGGACCTCTTCGCGGCCGAGGAACAGGTTGTCCGACACGCTCAGATGCGGGGCGAGTGCCAGGTCCTGGTAGACGGTGTGGACGCCGAGCTCGTGGGCGTGGTTGGTCGACTGGACCTTGGTCGGCTCGCCCCAGAACTCGATCTCGCCCTCATCGGCCTGGAGCGCACCGCAGATGACCTTGGTGAAGGTCGACTTGCCGGCGCCGTTGTCGCCCACGAGCGCCGTGACCTCGCCGGGGAACAGGTCGATCGATGCGCCGCGCAGCGCCTGGAGGTGGCCGAAGTGCTTGACGATCCCCGTCGCGCGGATGGCCGGAACGCCTTCGCGAACATCGGGTCGTCCGGACGCGGTGGCCGGGGCGCCGATCGTCGCCAATCCCTACCTCTCGCTGCCACCGAAGGGGCGCCGCCCACCCATCACCGGGCGGCTCGCTGGACGGAGTTGTCTGACCACTGTTGTACGACGAGTGACGTGGTGTCGCACATGCTAGCGGAGGCCGTCAAGCCCCTCCGAGGGGCTCGAAAGCCGATGCTGCTCATGGGTCCGACAGGGTCAGATCAGGGCGATCGGCCGGACCCACGACCCGGTTCCGCCCGTGATCCGGAGGGGTATCGCGATGAACAGGAAATCGGTCCGCTCGTGCTCGACCAGCGCGGTCGCGAGGGTGTCGAGATCCATCCATTCGACCAAGTGGATCCCGCGCCGGGTCAGCAGCTCGACGTGCACCGTCCGCGACCAGTCGCGGACCGGTTGCGGCTCCGTCCCGCCGGTATCCGAGCCGAACACGGCCATCCCGGCGTCAGCCAGGTGGACGGCGGCCTCGACACCGATCCCGGGCTGGGCGTCGAGGAATGTCGCCCGCGCCGTCGCCAGCTCGCGGATCTTGCCCGTTCTGAGAAGCACCGCGTCGCCCGATCGGACGGTCGCGCCAGACCGCGCCAGCGCCTCGTCGATGTCTGCGACGGTGACCTCCTCCGAGCCGGTCAGCGGGCGCCCGTCCCGGGCCGGCAGGCGGTCGATCAGCACGCCACGGGTCACGATCGGCGGGACGGTCTCGATGCCGCCGAACGTCCATCCCTTATCGGTGCGTGCCGAGCCAGCGTCTTGGCCGTCGAAGACCTTGCCGTCGTTGACGACGTGGACGAGACCGTCGATGTGGGTCCCCTGATGGATGCTCCCGCCGATCGCGTCGAGGTGGAACGCGTCCTTCTCCGAGCCGACCCGCTCGTGCCACTGCTCCGGGGTCAACACGTCCCAGCGGTGGAATGGCTCGCTGAACGCCGGATCGCCCTGCGGAAGGACGTCCGCATCCATCGGTATCGACAGGTCGATGACGAGGCCGAGTCGAACGAGCGACGCGGCGGCGACGATCGCATCGGGCGTCAGGCTCGCGAGGACACCAAGCGCGGTCACGAGACCGCTCCAGCCGGTCCCTGCGTTTCGGCGGGCAGGTCCCCGTTCAGCGCGATCTGACCGCCGTCGACGACGATGGTGGCGCCGGTCACGTACGCCGCCTCGTCGGACGCCAGCCATAGCACGGGCCACGCCACGTCGATCGGCTCGCCGATCCGGCCCAGTGGGACCGAGCCGAAGCCGAACCCCGCGGCGAGCATCGGCTTGGTGATCTCGCTGACGATCGTGCCGGGCGCGACGAGGTTGGCCCTGATGCCCGCCGCGGCGAGGTCGATCGCCATCGACTGGACGAGCAGGACGAGCGCCGCTTTGCTCGCGTTGTAGGCCGCCATGTGCGGTTCGGCGACGAAACTGTTGGTCGATCCCACGACGACGATCGAGCCGCCGCCAGATCGCTCCATCGCGGCCGCGGCGGCGCGACAGGACAGGAACGCCCCACGGACGTTGGTGCGGAAGACCTCGTCCCAGGTCTCGTCGGTCGTGTCGCGGAACGGCACGACACGGTGGATGCCGGCGTTCGATACGTGGACGTCCAGTCGGCCGAAACGCGTTTCTGCTCCGTCGATGAGGCGTTCGACATCGCCAGCCTCTCCGACGTCGCCTGCGATGGCCAGGACTCGATCAGGGGCTCCGAGGGTGTCGGCCGTGGCAGCGAGGCGGCCGGCATCACGTGCGAGCAGGGCGACGCTGGCGCCTTCGCGGACGAACAGCTCGGCGATGCCGCGACCGATCCCGGTCGATCCGCCGGTGATCGTCGCCACGCGCCCCGCCAGCCGACCGGTCGCTTCGTCCACGGCATCACTGTACCCACGGGAAGGGAGCCCTACACTCCGGCCGAGCGAGGAGGACCGGGCGATCGCGCATCGTGACGATGGGTATCGGATCGGGATCGACGCGGCGACGGGCGTGGTGCGCGTCGCGGCGGTACGCGATGGTGACGGCCGCGTGCTCGCCAGCGCCACGTCGCCGTTCGAGGTGGCCAGCGATGGTGCCCGTCGGGAGGTCGACTTCCTCGGTGTCGAAGCAGCCGTTCGTGACGCGCTCTCCGCGGTCGTCACGATAGTGCCCGAGGGTCTCGACGCCATCTCGGTCGGGATCGCAGCGACCGCCTCGACCGTCGCGGTCGCGGATCGCGGCGACGGCGGACCGCACGGTCACGGTCTCATGTGGGCCGATCACCGCGCGACCCGGGAAGCAGCCGCCATCCGAAGGGCCGGCCATCCGAACCTCGTGCGGATGCTCGGTCACGTGTCCCCAGAGTGGGGGATCGCCAAGCTGGCCTGGCTGGCAGGATCGGGGGCGTTGGATCGGTCCTCCGGCGTCGTCGTGGAGCTGGCCGACTGGCTCGGATTCCGGGCGTCCGGTGTCTGGGCCGCGAACGCCGGAACGCGGGAGTGGGGATGGGCCGGCGGTGACGACGGGGCGGTCGACCCCGCGCTGATCGAGGCCGCTGCTGTCCCTCGCGCCGCAGCGGGATGGGTCCTGGACGACGTTCGGGCCACCGGCGCGGTCCTCGGCGTCGTCCAGGACGAGGCTGGATGGCCGCGCGTCCTCCGCGGCGTACCGGTGCTGGTCGGCGGGATGGACAGCTACCTCGCCGCGGTCGGGATGGGCGCCGCCGCTTCGGGCCGCCTGTGTCTGACGGTGGGCTCATCGTCAGCGGCCATCGGCGGGGTCGCATCCGGCGACGCGACGGGGCGGATGTTCGGTCCGTTGCGGAATGCCGTCCCGGGGCTCACCGAGGGGGCGTGGCAGGGTGGCCAGACGACGGCAGGACTCGCCGCGGCGTGGGCCAGAAGGGTCCTCGGGGGCCCGGAGGGCGCGCTGGGGGAGGCGGCGGCCGATGCCCCGCCCGGCAGCCGCGGCGTCACGTTCCGGGAGACGATGCTCGACCGTCGCAACCCGGCCCCGCGATCGCCGATGCGCGGCAGCTGGTCGGGGCTGGGCCTCTCCCATGGTCCGGGCGACCTCTACCGCGCTGTGCTCGAGGGGATCGCGTTCGGTCTGGCCGATGCGTGCGGTGGGCTGCAGCCCGCCGAGGTCGTCGCGACCGGCGGCATGCTGCAGAGCGAGCTGTTCGCGACGATCCTCGCCGATGTCCTCGCACGACCGATCGTCCGCCTCGCGGAGACGACCAGTGCTGCCGCCCTCGGAGCGGCCTTCGCCGACGTGCCGGAGCGCGTCGCCGACATTCTCGAGGCGGCTGCGACGACCGAGCCCAGCGGTGCAGACTACGAGGAGGCCCGTGCGAGGTATCGACGGGCCGAGCTTCCCGATCTTGACGAGGCGTGATCCAGACGTGACGGCGCCCACCGCGATCAACCTGCGTAGCGACACCCAGACCCTGCCGACCGAGCGGATGCGCCAGGCGATGGCTGAGGCGCCCCTCGGCGACGACACGTACGGCGAGGACCCCACGGTCTTGCGATTCGAGGCGATCGCCGCCGAGCGCCTCGGGACCGAGGCCGCGATGCTCGTCCTGTCCGGGACGATGGCGAACCTCATCGCGCTGCTCGTCCACTGCCGTCCGGCCGACGAGCTGTTCGTCGATGCCGGTGCCCACGTCGTCTACTACGAGTCCGGTGGACTCGGGGCCGTCGCTGGCGTCACGCCGACGGTCGTGGCCTCGGATCGCGGCCACATCCTGCCCGACGCCCTGCAGGCAGCCATCCGCCGACCGAACATCCACTACCCGCGCGCTCGGCTGGTATGGCTCGAGAACACCCACAACCGAGGCGCGGGGTCCGTGATGCATATGGACCATCAGCGCGCGGTCGAGGCGGTGGCGCGCGAGCATGGTCTGGCGGTCCACCTCGACGGAGCCCGCGTCCTCAATGCCGCGGCCGCCCAGGGCCTCGACGTACGCGAGCTCCTGGATGGCGTCGACAGCGCGATGGTCGACCTCACGAAGGGGCTCTCCTGCCCGCTCGGGGCGCTCCTCGTCGGGTCGAGCGCGTTCATCGAACAGGCGCGCTTCCGGCGGCGACTCGTGGGCGGGGGCATGCGCCAGGCAGGCGTCATCGCGGCGTGCGGCATCGTCGCCTTCGAGGATCTCCTCGACCGGACCCTGGACGATCATCGGTCGGCGCATCGACTCGCCGATGGCCTGGCATCGATCGACGGGTTCGAGATCGACCCTGCGTCGGTCGAGACGAACATGGTCTACGTCGACGTCGGTGCTCTTGGGCGGTCGACGGACGTGGCGGCGGCGCTCAAGGCGGCCGGCGTCATCGTGTCCGACCGTCCGCCGCGGCAGATCCGGCTGGTGACGCACCTCCAGATCACCGACGAGATGATCGAGGGCGCGCTGGGACGCATGGCGGAGGTCGCGGCGAGCCTGCGGGCCACGCCTGCCGTCTGAGGGTCGCTGGGTGAAGGCCGCGTCCTCGGCGGTCATCGGTCTCGACATCGGGACGAGCGTCGTCAAAGGCGTGCTGATCGACGCCGACGGCCACCTCGTCGCTCGTGCCGCACGCTCGCAGGCCATCGACATCGGGCCCGGTGGGAAGGTCGAGGTCGACGCGCTCGCCGTCACGGCGAATGCGCGGCACGTGATCTCGCGGCTCGCCGGGGCGGGCCAGCGCAGCGGGGTGACCATTCGAGCCATCTGCGCCGGCGGGTCCGGCGACGAGGCGGTCTGGGTCGACGGCACAGGCGTGCCGGTCGCGCCGGTGCCACTGAGCCTCGACACGACAGATGCGGCGGCCGGCGAGTCCCTGACGACTGCGGTCGGGGCAGATCAGTTCCGGAGCGTGACCGGGCTGCCGACGAGCGGGGCGTATCCGCTGACGCGCTACGTGGGCTTGCGCGCGGCGCGCCCGGACCTCGGCGCCCGGGTGTCCCGTCTGCTCGCATGGCCCGAAGCGCTCGCGCTCGACCTCGGGGTCGAGGTCATGAGCGAGCCGACGCTCGCGGCGCGGTCCGGCGCGTGGCGGCTACCGGTACGGGGGGAGGACGGCAGGTACGAGCAGGCGTTCCTTGCGGCTGCCGGCGCGTCCCGCGACCTCTTCCCGCCGCTGGTCGCGACGGGCACGGTGAGCGGGACGATCCCCGCCGTTGTCGCCTCAGCCGTAGGGCTGCAAGCGGGGGTCCGGCTCGTGGCCGGCGGCTTCGACCAGGCGATGGCGACGCTTGGCGCGCAGATCACGACAAGCGGGGTCGCCCACGTCGGGGTGGGGTCTTGGCAGGCTATGACCGTGCTGGCAGAGACGCGGCCGTCCGTCGACCTGGTCGCCGACGGGTTCTCGATCGGCCCGTCGATCGCCGCCGACGGCCACTGGTCGATCATGGCGAGCGGGCCAGGGACGGTCGTCCTCGGTTGGCTCGGCAGGATCGGTGACGGCGCGGGGGACCCGGTGAAACGGATCACCGCGCTAGCCCGGCGGGCGGGCGACGCCCCGACGGGCCTCATCGTCATCCCGGATCTCGGTGGCGGGGCTCCGCCGCATGCTCATCCGGTGACGCGTGGCGTCATCGCCGGCCTCGGACTCGGCGACGGTGCGGACCGCCTCGCCCGGGCGCTCCTCGAGGGTGTCGCGCTCGGGCTCGGCGAGCGCCTGGATCGTGCGGCGGCCGCCGGTCTGGCCGTCGGGGAGATCCGGTTCACCGGTGGCGGCGCTCGCGATCCCCGCTGGCGTCGCCTGACCGCGGACGTGACGGGGTTGCCGGTCCGGGCAGTCGACCCGCCCGATGCCGGCGCCGTCGCTGCTGCCGCGCTTGCCGCTGCGGCCACCGGCGTCGCTCCGGACGTGGCGTCTGCCCTGGCTCGGAGCGTCCGCATCGGACGGCCGATCGCGCCGCGCGCGCGCCACCATGCCGCCTATCGGGAGATCGCCGAGCGGGTCGCTGTGGTCCGCTCGAGCATCGAGACCGTGCAGCGCACCCACCCGGGAACGTAGGCTCAGGGAGGTCCAGCCGAGCTCGGCGGCTGGCCGTCCCGACACGGAGGAGGCGATAGTGGACAGGCTGGCCGGCCGTCGGGCCGTCGTGACTGGTGGGGCCCGCGGTATCGGGGCAGCGATGGCTCGAGCGTTCGTCGAAGAAGGCGCCGAGGTCGTGATCTTCGATCTGAACGGCGATGGCGCGGCGGCGACCGCGGCCTCGATCGGGGAGGGCTGCCGCGGACGGGCCGTCGATGTCCGTTCCGAGACGCAGGTCGACGAGGCTTTCGCGGAGCTGGAATCAAGCGGGTTCGCCGTCGACCTCCTCGTGAACGATGCGGCGATCCAGCGCGAAGCGGCGCTCGCCGATCAGACGGTCGAGGACTTCCATGTCGTCGTCGACACGAACCTTCTCGGCACGTTCCTTTGTTCGCGTGCTGCGCTTCGCGGGATGCGGCAACGGCGTTCGGGCGTGATCATCAACATGAGCTCGGTACTCGGGTTGACCGGCGATTCGCTGCTGCCGATCTACTCGGCGACCAAACACGCCATCCTCGGGCTGACGAAGTCGACGGCCGTCGCCTACGCCGAGGAAGGCATCCGCTGTGTCGCCATCTGCCCGGGCGACGTCGACACCGAGCTCAACCAGCAGTACTTCGGATCGCAGCCCGACCCGGCCGAGTTCCGTCGCCGCGTCGAGCGTGAGTACCCGGGACGTCGGATGGCACAACCCGCCGAGATCGCCCGGCTGGCCGTCGCGCTCGCGACGGATGACGCCTCGTTCGTGAACGGGACGCATGTGCTCGCCGACGGCGGGATCATGGCCCGCCTGTTCGACCTGTACTGACCGCCCCCTCCGCGCCATACCATCGACCCGTGACGACCGACTACGGCGCGGACTGGAGCGCGGGACTCCGTCGCGCGGATCCGGACGAGCTTCGCGAGTGGCTCGACTTCGCGATCGCAAGCGCCGACGTCGCCGACGAGCTCGCCCTCGGTGGGTTGCGTCAGGAGTTGACGGTCGAGGCCAAGGCCGACGGGTCATTCGTGACAGAGGTCGACAAGCTCATCGAGACGACCCTCCGGTCGCGGCTCGCGGAGCGTTTTCCCGACCACGACATCGTCGGGGAGGAGTACGGGTCCGCGGTGGGCTCCAGCTCTACGCGGTGGTACGTGGACCCGATCGACGGCACGCACAACTACATGCGCGGCGTCCCGCTGTTCGGCACGCTCCTCGCCGCCGAACGTGATGGCGAGATCCAGGTCGGTGTCATCAGCGCCCCAGCCCTCGGGCAGCGCTGGTGGGCCAGCCGCGGGGAGGGGGCCTGGACGATCGGCGGGGGTCGCCGCGAACGCCGGCGCCTGCACGTCTCCGACCGGGCCGACTTGGACGTCGCCCAGGTCCTGTTCCGATCCGTCACCGACATGCATGCGTCGCAGGTCGCGGACGGCTTCGATGCCCTACTGCCGACGGTCTGGCGAGAGCGCGGATTCGGTGACTTCTGGGGCTATGCGCTCGTCGCCGATGGCGCCGCCGAGGCCATGATGGAGCGCGATCTCGGACCATGGGACCTGGCGGCGCCCTGGATCATCGTGGAGGAGGCTGGCGGCCGGATCACGGATTTCGACGGGCGCCGGTCCTTCGCGGCAGGAGAGGGCCTTGCCACGAACGGCGTGCTCCACGAGGTCCTGCTGGACCGCCTGCACGGGCGCACGACGGGCGCATCCCTGCCCCCGATGCGCTGATATACCTCGAGACGTTCGCCGCTGACCGCTGCGGCCGCCGCGCAACGCCGGGGGCTTGACCGCGCCGCTACTATCGTCCACACGTCCGACAACAGTGGTCAGACAACCCGAGGGAGTGATGGGGAAGGCCGTCCAGGCGGTCATGGGCGAACTTTCCACGGCGATCGAGGCCGAGTACCGGCCGGGCGACCGCCTGCCGTCCGAGCCTGCCCTGGCATCGGCCTATGGCGTCAGCCGCGCGACCATGCGCGAGGCGCTCCAGAACCTGGCAGGGGCGGGCCTCGTCCGGCGCGTGCACGGTCTGGGGACGTTCGTGACGAGCGTCAGCACCAAGATGGAGAGCGCGCTCGACGTCGACCTCGGAGTGACCGAGGCCATCCGGGCGGCGCATCAGCAGCTCGGCGTCCAGGTGATCCGGGCGGCCGAGCAGCCCGCGCCCCAGGAGGTCGGTGAGGCGCTCGGTCTCCCGCCGGCGGGCCGCGTCCTGTGGATCGAGCGAGCGATCCTCGCCAACGACGTGCGCGCCGTCGCGGCCGTCGATGCCATCCCCGTAGCGATCGCCGCCCGCGCGGCCAATCCATACGAGGGCGGCTCGGTCTACCGCTTCCTCGAGGTCGATTGCGGCGTGACGCTCGCCGGCGGATCGGCATCCATCACGGCGGTCGGGGCCGAGCGGCGGGTCGCTCGCGTCCTCGATCTCGAGGAGGGCGAACCCGTCCTTCGTGTCTCACAGACGGAGCGCGCCGACGACGGGACCCTCGTGCTCTATTCGGAGGAACACTACGTGCCCAATCTCTTCGAGCTCACGATCCGGCGGACGCGGCGCGGAAGGGGCGTGGCATGACACGCGTGACGGACCCCGCGGGCGCGACGAACGCGACCACGCCCGGCGCGCCGGCCGCTCCTGAGACCGACGATCCCGGTCACGACGGTCACTGGCTCCGCTCGTTCGCTCGTCCGGAGCTCTGGGCCGCGGCCGGCTACGACGCGAGCCACCATGATTTCGCGTGGCAGCATCGCGAGCTCGCCCGGCTCATGTCGAACGAGTGCCCGCTACCGCCCGACGACGTCGTCATCGAGGCGGCTTTGAGCGCGATGCGCGAGGCCAACTTCTACCCCAACTCGGCGTGGGAGCTCCGTGACGCGCTGGCCGACTTCGCGGGCGTCGAGAAGCATTCGGTCATCCTCGGCAACGGCTCGACCGAGATCCTCGACGTGGTCACGCGCACGTTCATCACCCCAGGCGACGAGGCCGTCATCCCGGTGCCGACGTACGCCTTCTTCGAGACGCAGGTGCGGTTGAACGGCGGCGTCGCGGTGCTCGTGCCGACGACCGCCGATCTCGGCTTCGATATCCCGGCGATCCGGGCGGCGGTCACGCCACGAACCAAGCTGATCTTCCTGTGCAGCCCCAACAACCCGATCGGTCGGAGCTGGACCGAGGAGGAGGTCGTGGCGGTCCTCGAGACCGGCATCCCGACGGTGATCGACCAGGCTTACCTCGAATGCGGGTACGGCCGATCATTCGCCCCGCTGATCAGCCGGTTCCCGAACCTGATCGTCACGCGGACCATGTCCAAGGCGTACGGGCTCGCTGCCGTTCGCGTCGGCTACGGCCTGGCCGACCCGGCCGTCATCGATCTGCTGCTCCGCGTGCGGATACCGTTCAGCGTCTCGCTGGTCGGGGCTCGTGCGTGTCTGGCCGCCGTGCGCGAGCCTGGCTACCTCGACCGACGCCGCCGGTACATCAGCGACGAGCGCGATCGTCTCTTCGCGGTGCTTTCGACGCTTCCGGGCGTCGTGCCATGGCCGTCCGAGACGAACTTCATCACGATCGACGTGACCGCCACCGGGCGTCCCAGCTCGGACTACGTCGCCGAGGCCAAGGCCGAGCACCTGCTCCTGCGACGCGTCGCGGCCCATCGGCTCGAGGGCCAGTACGTCCGCGTGACGATCGGGACGATCGAGGAGAACGATCGCTTCCTCGAGGTGTTCAGCAGGAGCGTGCCCGGAGCCGAGACGCCCGGCGCGGATCCCGCCGCCCGATGAGATGACGAGTCCGGTCGTCGTCGCATACGACGTCGGGACGAGCGGCGTCAAAGCCGTGGTCGTGGATGCCACCGGCCGCGTTCTCGGGTCTCGCGTTCGCAGCTACGGCCTCTCGACGCCACGTGCCGACCACGTCGAGCAGGACGTCGAGGCGATGGTCGCCGAGCTCGGTACGGCCAGCCGAGAGGTCATGGCGGACGTCGGTATGGATCCGGTGAACGTCGCCGCCGTCGCGCTCACGGCGCAGATGTTCTCGGTCGTCCCGGTCGATGCCTCGGGTGTCCCGCTCGGACCGATGCTGTCATGGCTCGACCAGCGCTCCAGCGTCGAGGCCGCCCGGATCCGGCGCGCGGCCGGGCCTGACGACGGCTACCCCCGGTTCGACGCCGTGCTGACCGCGAAGGACATCGCGCCCCGCATCTGCTGGCTCGAAACGCATGAGCCGGACATCGCGCGGCGGACCGCCCGGTATCTCGACTGCAAGGAGGCGGTCGTCGCGCGCCTCACCGGGACCGCGGCGATCGATCCCACCGGAGCGAGCGCATTCCGATTGGTCGATCCCGAGACCGGTGGCTGGGATCCCGACCGATGCCGGCTCGCCGAGATCCCGATCGACAAGCTCCCGCCGATCATCGGAGCCACCGAGGTCGTCGGCTACCTGACGCCCGAAGCCGCCGAGGCGACGGGACTCCGGGCCGGGACCCCGGTGGCCTGCGGTGCGGGCGACGTGCCGGCGAGTCAGATCGGGGCGGGTGCCGTCGGGATCGGCGATGTCCATCTGTCACTCGGCACCGCCGTCTACTTCGGGATCCTGTCCGATACGCGCCTCGAGGACCCGGGCCGTCGGTTGGGCCCGCTCCGCCACATCGCACCGCCCGGGTGGCTGCTGTGGCTCGAGATCGCGACCGGCGGCGCCGCGCTGTCCTGGCTCGATCGGCAGATCGCCGGCTTGGGCGGTCCGCAGGAACGCGACCACGCCTCGATCGATGCGAGTGTCGAGGCGGTCGCCGACGAGATGGAGGACCTGCAGTTCGTCCCGTGGCTGACCGGCGAGCGCGTCCCGCTGTTCGATGATGCCGCCCGGGCAGCGTTCGTCGGACTGGCGCTGCACCATGGCCGGGCGCATCTGATCCGGGCTGTCATGGAGGGTGTCGCGAGCCAGATCGCCTGGGCGTACGAATACGGCCTCGCGTACGGGATCACCCCCGGCACGATCCGCGCCGTGGGCGGTGGCAGCATCGGTGACGTGTGGACGCGGCTGATCGCCGACGCCCTTGACCGCCCGCTCGAGATCGTCGCGGATCCCCAGGATGCGGCTGCGCGCGGTGCCGCGGCCTGCGCGCTCGTGGCTGCCGGGCTCGCGGACGATGTCCGGACCGCCGTACCGCCCAGGATCGAGCGCTCCGTGGCGCCGGACCCGGACCGCGCCGCACAGGCGAGGGCACGGCTCACGACGTTCCGTCGTCTCTACCCGGCACTGCGCGAGGCGGTCGCATGACACGCGTCGAGCTCATCGCGACGTACCTGGCAGACCTTCCGTCAGGTCGTGAGCAGGAAGCGGCCAACGCCTTCGCGACCGGCCAGACGATCGGGACCTGGACTCCGGTCCCTGGCATCACCGATGCGATGCGCGCCGAGTACGGCGGGCGGGTCATCGAGCTCCGGCCGCTCACAGCGCATGAGGTCATCGCCGGCGAGCCCGTCGAGGATTCGACCTCGTTGCTGCGCGTCGGGTTCCCGACCGTCAACTTCGGCCCGCAGTTCCCGATGCTGATCACGACGCTGCTCGGGAACGACCCGTCGACGTCGATCGCCGCCCGTCTGGTCGATATCGAGGTGCCGTCGGAGTTCGTCGCGGGTTTTCCGGGGCCACGACACGGGACGGCCGGCTGGCGCCGGATCACGGGTGTCGCGGGCCGCCCGATCGTGATCAACATGATCAAGCCGTGTACCGGCTATCCGCCAGATGTCGGCGCTCGGTTCGTGGAGGAAAGCGCGCGCGGCGGCGTCGACCTGATCAAGGACGATGAGCTGCTTGCCGATCCGACGTTCGCCCGGGTCGCGGATCGCGCCACGGCCTACGCCGCGACCCTCGATCGGGTCGCCGATGAGACCGGGCACCGTGCGCGGTATGTCGCCAACGTGACCACCCGACCGGCTCGCCTCGTCGACACCGCGAGCTCGGCCCTCGACGGCGGAGCCGACGCGCTGATGGTCAATGGCCTCGCGACCGGCCTCGATGCCGTCCAGGCCCTCGCCGAGGCGGATCTGGGGGTCCCCATCCTCGTCCATACGGCGGGTATCGAGACGTTCACGACCCCGACCGCCGGTGGGTATGGCCATCGACTGCTGCTCGGCCGTCTTGCCCGCCTGGCAGGAGCCGATGCCGTCCTCAGCAGCACGCCCTGGGCGCCGCGGCCGCTCGAGATGTCGCGCTACCGGGCGGTCCTCGACGGCTGTCGGGACGGCTGGCAGTCACTCCAGCCGACACTCCCGATGGTCGGCGGTGGGATACGCGCCGACCATATCGCCTCGCTCGTCGAGGCCGGCGGGGCCGACCTGATGATCGGCGTCGGCGGCGCCATCCAGGGGCATCCCGAAGGGACGGCAGAGGGCGGGCGGGTCGTCATGCGGGCAGTCGATGACGCCATGGCGCGGTTCGCGGGCGTGACCGCATGAGCCGGCCGTTGATCGGCACGAGCTGGAAGATGAACTTGAGCCCGAGCGAGGCGGGTGCCTGGTTCGCGCAAGCCGTCCCCGCGCTCTCGAAGCTCGACGACCGCGACCTGTTCGTCCTGCCCCCGTTCACGGCGATCCATGTCGCACGGGACGCCTTGTGTCGGACGGCGATCGCCTGGGGCGCGCAGGACGTCCACGCTGACGATGCAGGGGCGCATACCGGCGACGTCTCGGCGGCGATGCTCGCTGATCTTGGCTGCCACTTCGTCGAAGTCGGGCATTCGGAGCGCCGGCGCGACCACCGCGAGGGCGACGCCCTGATCGCGGCCAAGATCGGTGCGATCCACCGTCACGGCATGATCCCGCTCCTGTGCGTCGGCGAGCGTTCGCCGGGATCCGTCGCGACGGCACTCGCGGTCGTGACGCGCCAGCTCCGGGGAGCGCTCGGTGCCCTGGACGCCGATGCGCTCGGGCGCGCTGTCGTCGCCTACGAGCCGGTCTGGGCGATCGGCGTCGGGGCGATGGCGGCGCCACTCCACCACATCGAAGCGATGCACGCGGGCATCCACCGCTGGCTCGCCCGGCACGGGGCGCGGTCGACCCGCGTCCTGTATGGCGGCAGCGTCGACTCGGCCAACGCCGCCCCGATCGCGAACCTCGCCGGTGTCGACGGCCTATTCGTCGGACGCGCGGCGCTCGACCCCAAAACGTTCATCCGCATCGCCAGCATCGACATCGAGGGAGGACACGAGCGTGACTGACAACAAGCCGATCGTCATCGGCGCCGACGATGCGGGCCTGGGGCTCAAGGGCATCATCAAGGGCTATCTCGACGACCTCGGCGTCGCGTACGACGACGTCGGCGTCGACACGCCGGACGCGACGTCGCTCGGCATCGATTACCCGGACGTCGCCGAGACGGCGGCGACCGGCATCCGGGATGGCCGGTATGACCGGGGCATCCTGATCTGCGGGACCGGCATCGGGATGGCCATCACCGCCAATAAGGTCCCCGGCGTCCGCGCAGCGCAGGCGCACGACGTGTACTCCGCACAACGCGCCCGGAAGAGCAACGACGCCCAGGTCCTGACGATGGGTGCCCGGGTCATCGGTCCGGAGACCGCGAAGACGATCGTCGCCGCCTGGCTCGAATCGGAGTTCGATGGCGGTGGGTCCACCCGCAAGGTCGCGAAGATCGCCGACCTCGAGCGGCGTCTGGGAGAGCCTGAGTCGGCCGCGACCGAACCGATCTGACCCCCGGCCGTCAGGCGGCGACGCCCGACTCCGAGGCGTGCCGTCATGGGATCGATATCGCCCCGGGCGGCGGCGACGCCCCGTGCCGATGACGATCAGGTCGCCTGGCACCGGCACCGGGTGCCGGATCCCTTGACGAGGAACAACGCGAAGAGCGCGAGGACGCCGGCCGACGCGACGTCCACGTCAGCAGGCCCGGTCAGGCCCCAGCGGCTGCGAGCGACTCGTCGAGGATCGACAGTGCCAGATCGACCTCATCGGATGTGGTGACCAGCGGCGGGATGATCCGGACGACGTTCACGTAGGTGCCCGCCGTGAGCACGATGAGGTTCCGCGCCAGCGCCTCCGCCTGGACGCGCTTGGTCAGGTCAGGGTCGGGGATGCGGCCGTCGCCCTCGCCGGGCTTCACGAACTCGAGCGCGACCATCAGCCCGAGCCCGCGCGCGTCGCCGATCGAGCCGTACTTCTCCTTCAAGCCCTTGAGCCCGGTCAGGAACTGGCGGCCGCGCTCCGCGGCATTGGCCACCAGACCCTCGTCCTGGATGACATCGAGGGTCGCGTTGGCCGCTGCGCACGACACGACGTTGCCGCCGTATGTGCCGCCGTGCGTGCCCGGCTTCCACTGGGCCATGAGCTCCTGCCGGGCGAGGATGCCCGACAGCGGCAGCCCCGACGCGATGCCCTTGGCCATGACGAGGATGTCGGGCTCGACGTCGTAATGCATCACCGCGAACATCTGCCCGGTCCGGCCGAAGCCGGTCTGGACTTCGTCGGCGATGAGCAGGATGCCGTGGCGACGGGTGATCTCGCGCAGACGCGGCAGGAAGTCCGGCGGCGGGACGATGTAGCCACCCTCACCGAGTACCGGCTCGATGATGATCGCCGCGACCTGGTCGGGGTAGATGAACTGGTGGAACGTCAGGTCGAGCTGTTCCTCCCAGTCGCATGTGCAGGCAGACGGGTCATGCGATCCACCCGCGGCCCGATAGCAGTACGGGTAGGCGGTGTGGTACACGCTGCCGGGCAGCGGCTCGAACGCGCCCCGGTAGACGTCCTTGGCGGTCGTCAACGCCATCGTCTGCGCCGTCCGGCCGTGATAGCCGTAGCGGAACGCGATGATCGCCGGACGTCCGGTGGCGACCCGGGCGAGCTTGACGGAGGCCTCGATGGCCTCAGCGCCGGAGTTCGAGAGGAACGCCTGGTACGGCCCGCCGGGCAACAGGTCCGGGAGTCGGTCGTAGAGCCGCAGGCCGGGCTCGTGGTACAGGATGTTCTGCTGGCCATGGAGCAGCTTCTGGGCCTGCGCCGCGATCGCCGCCGCGACACGGGGATGCGCGTGACCGGTGTTGGTGACACCGATCCCCGACGAATAGTCGAGGTAGCGCTCGCCGTCACGGGTGATGAGCCACGAGCCCTCGCCGCGGTCGACGTCCAGGTTGGTGATGCGACTCCAGACCGGCGGGATCACGCTATGGTCGGGCAGGGAAGCGCCCAGCGCGCTCGAGGACTGGGCCCTCGTCTCGGTCGTCATACACCCGCTCCGTAATCGCGCGCCGCGACGCGACGCTGCCACAGGGTCGTCAACAGCACCAGGAGCACCGCAGACCCGAAGATGATCGTCCCGATCACGTTGACCTGGACGGGGATGCCGCGCAACTGGGAGCCGTAGATGAAGAGCGGGAACGTCTCGGTCTGCCCGGAGGTGAAGGCCGTCACGACGTAGTCGTCGATCGACAGGCTGAACGCGAGCAGCGCCGCAGCGAGGATGCCCGGGAGGATGAGCGGGAACGTCACCTTCCAGAAGGTCGTCCACTCGTTCGCGCCGAGGTCCAT
>Ga0207706_10002445_pt1 | contig 18134 bp, 19 predicted proteins | sample KBSC53metaG_FD_184318 | JGI IMG/M metagenome (GOLD analysis project Ga0207706, IMG submission 184318) | Corn rhizosphere microbial communities from Kellogg Biological Station, Michigan, USA - KBS C5-3 metaG (SPAdes) (version 2) | ecosystem: Host-associated > Plants > Roots > Rhizosphere > Soil ... | reverse complement strand
CTACACCTCGCAACCTGGTATCAGCAAGCAGATCCGCCTGCTCGAAGATGAGTTGGGCGTCGAAGTGTTCGCGCGCAGCGGCAAGCACCTGACCCGTGTCACCCCGGCCGGTGAGCGCATCATCACCACCGCTGGCGAGATCCTGCGCAAAGTCGAAAGCATCAAGCAGATCGCCCAGGAATTCTCCAACGAGAAGAAGGGCACGCTGTCCATCGCCACCACCCACACCCAGGCACGTTATGCCTTGCCGCCGGTGATCCGCGATTTCATCAAGCAGTACCCGGACGTGGCGTTGCACATGCACCAGGGTTCGCCCATGCAGATCGCCGAGATGGCCGCTGACGGCACCGTCGATTTCGCCATCGCCACCGAAGCCCTGGAGCTGTTCGGTGACCTGGTGATGATGCCGTGCTACCGCTGGAACCGTTGTGTGGTCGTGCCGCAAGGCCACCCATTGGCCAAGCTGCCGAAGCTGACCCTGGAAGCCCTGGCCGAATACCCGATCGTGACCTACGTGTTCGGTTTCACCGGCCGTTCCAAGCTCGACGAAGCCTTCAGCCATCGTGGCCTCACGCCGAAAGTGGTGTTCACTGCCGCCGACGCCGACGTGATCAAGACTTATGTACGCCTGGGCCTGGGCGTGGGTATCGTCGCCAAGATGGCGGTCGACACGGCCCTCGACAAAGACCTGGTGGTGCTCGATGCCAGCGAGCTGTTCGAGTCCAGCGTGACCAAGATCGGCTTCCGTCGTGGCACCTTCCTGCGTGGCTTCATGTGCGATTTCATCGAGAAGTTTGCGCCGCACCTGACCCGCGAAGTCATGGCCAAGGCGATCCAGTGCCACAACAAGCAGGAGCTGGAAGAGCTGTTCGACGGCGTTGAATTGCCCGTCCATTAAGCCAGCGGTTTATTTGGCCTCGGTAACCGTAAAATGTTGCCGGGCGCCTGCCACCAGAATCTCCACCTCATCGCCTTCGAACTTGCCCAGCAGGCTTTTGCCCAGTGGTGAGCGCGGGGTGATGACGGTCACCGGTTGTCCAACCACGTCCACCTTTAAACCGGCCGCATCCGGTGCCAGGAACAGCCATTGCTGGCGACCGTTCTCGTCTTCCAGGCCCAGCAGGGCGCCGACTTCTATGCCGCGCTGATCATCGAAGGCACGTAATTGCATGTTCTGGCACAGCGCCAACGCCTGCTTGATCTCCTCGACGCGCTTGGCTTGCCCGGCCGCCAGATAGGACGCCTCCAGCCCCAGGGTGTCGTATTTGTTTTCAGCGATGTTTTCTTCGTGGGTCGCGGTTTCGTAGGCGGTCTGCGCAGCGCGCTGGGCGATGTCGAGGTCGACGCCGAGCTTTTCCAGGATCAGCAGGTGGACGGCGTGTTTATTCATGATCATCAATCGCAGAATTGCAGGACATTGGCCCGGGTCTTTTCGTTGGGGGCGTTCTGGTCCTGTTGCAGCCAGAACTGGCATTTGGGGTTGGACAGGTTGCGCGCGTTGTTGCGAGCCTGCTCCAGGCTCTGTTGCTGTTCCTGCTTCTGCAGGTTCTGCTGATATTGCTCGAACATGCGATTCGGCGGTTCAGGCTCCGCCACAGCAGGTTTGCCCAATTGCTGTACGGCCTGGGCCACTGGCGCCAGGCTCTGGGGGAACAGGTAGCGCGACGCCAGCCAGGTGGTCAGCACGATGGCGATAAACCCCAGCCATACGCCAGACGCAATAGCGGCACTGAGCTTGAACAGCGACAACGGACGATCAGACATGATGCCCTCCTGGCAGGCATTGATGGCGTGGCTGCGATTGTCGCACAGCCACAGTGAAGAATAATCGCGATCAAGCCTTCTGCATCCGCGCATTTATGCGGACAATCGAACCTTTGAGCGTTGGAGCCCGGAATGAAAGCCCGCTGGGATATTTTTTGCAGCGTCGTCGACAACTTCGGCGACATCGGCGTGACCTGGCGCCTGGCCCGGCAATTGGTGGCGGAACATGCCTGTGATGTGCGCTTGTGGGTCGACGACCTGCGCGCATTCGAGCGCATGTGCCCTGAGATTGATGTGCAGCTCGACCAGCAATGGCAGGAAGGTGTCGAAGTGCGTCATTGGCCGACGGAGTGGGTGGGTGCGCCTGCAGCGGATGTCGTGATCGCCGCGTTTGCCTGCCAGTTGCCGCCTGGGTATATGGAGGCCATGGCCGAGCGCGAACGCACGCCGGTGTGGATGAACCTGGATTACCTCAGTGCCGAGGAATGGGTCGTGGGTTGTCACCGGCTGCCGTCGGTGAAGTTCAAGGGTGTGCAGAAGTACTTCTTCTTCCCCGGATTTCGGCCCGGCACCGGCGGCCTTTTGCGTGAGGCCGGGTTGCTGGAACAGCGTCGGGCTTTTCAGCAGGATGTGAACGTGCAACAAGACTTCCTGCAAACCTTGGGTGTGTTTCCCACAGCCGGTGCGCGGCTGATCTCACTGTTTGCCTATGAGAATGCCGGGCTCGCCAGTTGGCTGGACGTGTTATCGACGGACGGGCGTGCCACTCATCTATTGGTGCCGGAGGGGCGCATTCTTGGCGATGTGCAGCGTTGGTTGGGCTTGGAGCGCCTGGTGGCGGGGGATATCCAGCAGCGGGGATCGTTGACCGTGCAGGTGATTGCGTTCGTGCGCCAGGAGCAATACGACCGCCTGCTGTGGTGCTGTGACTTCAATGCCGTACGCGGTGAAGACTCGTTCGTGCGCGCCCAGTGGGCCGGGCGACCGCTGCTGTGGCATATCTATCGACAGGACGAAGATATTCACCTCGACAAACTCGATGCCTTCCTGGAACTGTACACCGCAGGCTTATCACCCTCGGCAAGGACGGCGCTGATCGGGCTCTGGCAAGCCTGGAACACGGAGGGCGATATGGCCCAGCCGTGGAAAATGCTGCTGGAACATTGGTCGGAGGTCAGCCAGCACGCCGAAACGTGGTGTCTGGAACAGGGCTTGCGGGCCGATCTTGCGACGGCGCTGGTGAAGTTTTATGAAAGTTGGATATGATACGCCACCTTGAATTTTGTAAATCCCATCCAAATTTCGGATATATGCAATGAAAACTGGTAAAGAACTGAAACCCGGTACAGTGATCCGTCTCGAAAACGACCCTTGGCTGGTTCAGAAAGCTGAGTTCACCAAGTCTGGTCGTAACAGCGCCATCATGAAGACCAAGCTGAAGAACCTGCTGACCGGTTACAAGACCGAGATCGTCTACAGCGCCGATGACAAACTGGACGACGTAATCCTCGACCGCAAAGAAGCGACCCTGTCCTTCATCAGCGGCGACACCTACACGTTCATGGACACCACCGACTACACCATGTACGAGCTGAACGCTGAAGATATCGAAGCTGTTCTGCCGTTCATCGAAGAAGGTATGGAAGACGTCTGCGAGGCTATTTTCTTCGAAGAGCGCCTGGTTTCCGTAGAGCTGCCGACCACCATCGTGCGTAAAGTAGCCTACACCGAAGGTTCCGCTCGCGGCGACACGTCGGGCAAGGTGATGAAGCCTGCCAAGCTGAGCAATGGTACCGAACTGCAAGTGGCCGATTTCATCGAAATCGACGACCTGATCGAGATCGATACCCGCGAAGGCGGTTCGTACAAAGGTCGCGCCAAGAAGTAATTCTGGCCCCGCCGATACGAAAAAAAGCCCGACTTTGAGTCGGGCTTTTTCGTGGGCGCTGTTTTTTACTTCAAGTGTTGCTTCAGCTCATCCGAGGCCTGGAGCAATGCGGAGCGGACTGCCGGGACTTGGCTGACCACGTTGAGCAGACCATAGTCGTGAATCATGCCGTTGTAGCGCACGGCAGTCACCGGTACACCGGCTGCGTCCAGCTTGCGGGCGTAGGCTTCACCCTCATCCCGCAGCACATCGGCGCTGGCGGTCTGGATCAGCGCAGGCGGCAAGCCTTTGAGCTGGTCGGTGGTGGCCCGCAGCGGCGAGGCGTAGATCTCGGCGCGCTGGTTGGCGTCGGTGGTGTAGTTGTCCCAGAACCACTTCATCATGTTGCGGGTCAGGAAGTGCCCTTCGGCGTACTGGTTGTAGGACGCGGTGTCGAAATTGGCGTCGGTCACCGGCCATAGCAACAATTGGAACTTGATCGCCGGCGTGCCCTTATCCTTGGCCATCAGGCTGACCACTGCCGCCATGTTGCCGCCGACGCTGTTGCCCGCGACCGCCAGGCGCTTGCCATCGACATTGATCTCTGTACCGTGCTCGGCCACCCATTTTGTGGCGCCGTAGGCCTGGTTGATCGCCACCGGGTAATGCGCTTCCGGTGAAGGCGTGTAGTTGACGAATACCGCCACCGCCCCCGAACCCACCACCAGATCCCGCACCAGGCGCTCATGGGTCGGGTAATCCCCCAGCACCCAGCCGCCACCGTGGAAGAACATGAACACAGGCAATGTGCCCTTGACCCCGGCTGGCCGCACGATGGTCAGGTCCAGCGGCTTGCCGTCGACCTGAATGGTCTTCTGGCTCACATCCGCCTTGGGCAAGGTCAGCTTCACACCGGCCTGGGCGCCGGTCAGTACGGCACGGGCGTCCTTGGGCGTCAGTTGTTCCATCGGTTTGCCGTTGCCTGCGTTCAACACATCCAGGAAGGCCTGGGTGTTGTGTTCGACTTCACCGGTCGCCGCAAAGGCGTGGGTGATGGACAAGGCGAGCAGGGGGCCGGTGAGCGCTTTACCAATTGTGTTCATTTCGTTCTCCAGGGGCGGCCGGTTTCATTTAGACGATCACGTGCAGGCGTACATCGACGTTGCCACGGGTGGCGTTGGAGTACGGGCAGACTTGGTGGGCGGCGTCGACCAGGCTTTGCGCGTCGTCCTGGGCCAGGCCGGGCAGGCTGATGTGCAGGTCGATGTCCAGGCCGAAACCGCCGGGGATCTGGCCGATGCCAACGTGGGCGGTGATCGAGGCGTCATCCGGGATTTTGCGTTTGGTCTGGCTGGCGACGAATTTCAGGGCACCGATGAAGCAGGCCGAGTAGCCGGCAGCGAACAGTTGTTCAGGGTTGGTGGCCTGGCCGCCGGCACCGCCCAGTTCTTTGGGGGTGGAGAGTTTGACGTCGAGGATGTTGTCGCTGGAAACAGCACGACCATCACGGCCGCCGGTGGCGGTAGCTACTGCGGTGTAGAGCGTTTGCATGGTGTTTTCCTCTTGGTTTTTAGCGCTAAATATTTGCGCGCTAAGTAGTTGGTGAGGTGAATGTATAGCGCTAATGTTTAGTGCGCAAGATAAATTTATAAAATATTTTCGTGTAGCCATAACAGATGTGGGAGAGGCGTTCTAAATTGCGTTCTGCAAGTTGCTGCGCAGTGCAATCAAATCAGCTTGTAGCTTGCGTAGTTGGTCCAATTCCAGGCCGCTGGCGCCCAGGATGCACTGCGGGATCCCCAGGGCCTTGTCCTGCAATGCCCGCCCGGCCTCGGTCAGTTCTACAACCACGACGCGTTCATCCTCGCGGCTGCGGGTACGGCTGAGCACACCTTCGGCTTCCAGGCGCTTGAGCAGTGGGGTAAGCGAGCCCGGATCGGTCAGCAGGCGGCTGCTGATTTCGCCGACGGTCAAACCATCCTCTTCCCACAACACCATCATGGCCAGGTACTGCGGGTAGGTCAGGCCAAGTGCTTGCAGCAATGGCTTGTAGACCTTGGTCATCAGCAGCGAGGTGGAGTGCAAGGCGAAGCACAGCTGGTTGTCCAGCATCAGGGATTCGCACGGATCAGGGTTCTTGCTCATGGCGGTACCTCGAAAAAGCATGTCTGGGCTGGAATCTAGCGGGCAAATCTTTAATGCGCCAGATAATTCTGACCGAATGGTTAGACCAGGCCACTCTGTAGCGCCAGATCCCAAGGCGGCACCGGGCTGAAGCGGGACTTCAGATATTCCAGCAGCAATCGGCTGCGGGCATTGGGTTGCTGTTCCAGACGCAGCGCGTAGATTCCGGTGGTCTCGGGGCTGGGCAGGCCGTCTTCGCAGAACAAGGGCAGCAGTTCGCCGCGCACCAGGTATTCGCTGGCCAGCCACGTGGGCAGGTGAGCGATACCCAGTCCTGCCAAAGCACCAGACAACAAGGCTTCAGCGTTATTGGCACTCATGCGGATGCGTTGCGGGCGATAGGTAGCGCGGCGCCCATCCAGCTCGAAGCGCCAGGCGAACGTGGGCGCCAGGCCATCCCAGTCCAACCCATCGTGTTCGCTCAGTTCCCGAGGGTGGATCGGCGTGCCGCGGCTTTTCAGGTAGGCCGGGCTGGCGCACGCGATGCGCACGATGCTCGCCAAGGGCGTGGCGATCAACCGCGTGTCGACGAGATGCCCGGCGCGCAGCACCAGGTCCACTTTGCCCAGGTGTGCGCCCTGCATATCCACAAAGCTGTCGATCAAATGCAGGTGCACATCCAGCCCGGGGTAGACATTCAGAAAGTCCGCAATCACCGGCGCCAGATGCCGTCGCCCAAACGCTGCCGGCGCATCTACCCGGATCAGGCCTTCCGGCGCGTGGCTGAGGGACACCGCTTCGGCACGCGCCAGTTGCAGCTCGCTGACGATCCGCCGTGCCCGCTCGGCGAAGGCCAGGCCGGCCGGGGTCGGCACCACGGCATGGGTGCTGCGCTGGAACAAGCGGCTGCCCACCGAGCTTTCCAGGCTGTCGATCCGCCGTGCTACCGCCGACGGCGTCAGCGGATGGCGGCGTGCGGCGGCGGAGAAACTGCCGGTCTCCAGTACATCGAGAAACAGGCTCAGTTGATCGGTCAGAGGATTGGGGTTCATCGTAACGTCGCTTATGCGAGATTGGCATAGCCATTGTGCGTTGCTGTGCGTTTCCGCGCCAGAGCCGACTGCGTAGCATGCAAGGCCTGGGATTGCGGAGTAACAAGCGGTGTTGGATTTAATGATGTACCTGATCTTGGGCGCGGCCCTCGGCACGGTGGGCGGCCTGTTTGGCATTGGCGGTGGGTTGATTGCCATCCCGGTGCTGGGCGTGTTGTTCGGCCTGGACCAGCAATTGGCCCAAGGCACCGCCTTGGTGATGGTGGTGCCCAACGTGATGCTGGCGCTGTGGCGCTATCACCAGCGCAACCGTATCGAGCTGCGCCATGCGCTGCCGCTCGGCGTCATGGGGTTCACGTTTGCCTGGCTGGGTTCGATCTGGGCGGTGGGGCTGGACGCGGGTGCGATGCGCATCGGTTTTATCGCTTTTTTGCTGGCACTGTCTGCCTACAACCTGCTGCGCATGTTCACCCGCAACGCACCGCCTACGGCGCAGATGCGCTATTCCTGGCCGTGGCTTGGAGTGCTCGGTGCCGCTTCCGGGTCCATGGGCGGTTTGTTTGGCGTCGGCGGCGCCGTGGTCGCTACGCCGGTGCTGACCAGTGTGTTCGGCACGAGCCAGGTGGTTGCCCAAGGGTTGTCCCTGGCCTTGGCCTTGCCGAGCACGGGGGTGACATTGGTCACCTACGCCTGGCATCAGGAAGTGGACTGGATGATCGGTGTGCCGTTGGCCGTGGGCGGTTTGCTCAGCATCAGTTGGGGCGTGAAGGTGGCCCATGCACTGCCGGAACGTGTGCTGCGCGGTCTGTTCTGCGGCTTCCTGGTGGTGTGCGCAGTGATGTTGACCTTTAAAGTCTGAAACCTTCGAGGATGTATTCCGCCAGGCAGTCGGTGATGGGCGAATTCATCTGCGGGTTACGCAGCAAATGCAGATTCATTGACGGCAGCGGCGGGAAACCCTCGTCGCGGCCGAGTACGCGCAGGTCTTCGGTCACCAGGCTTTCCATGCTGACCATCACCGCCAGGCCTGCATTGACGACCGCCTGGATCGCCGACACGTTGGAGCTGTGGTAGGCCAGGCGATAATCGCGCCCGGCCGCGTCCAGTGCCGAGCGTGCCCACTGGGTATAAAGGCAATCGGCGCCGGACATCGCCAGCGGCAGGGCGTCGTGCTCGTCGGCGCAGAAGCACGGCGCCGCTGCCCACACCATGCGCTCCGTGCGCAACAGTTCACCGATCTCATTGCCCGGCTCACGACTGACAACGGTCAGTGCCAAATCCCGACGCTGCATCAATACCGTCGACGCCTCGCAGTGCATCTCGATCTGGATCAGCGGGTACGCCTTGGAGAACTGCTTGAGAATGCCCGGCAGGAACCGCATCACGTAGTCGTCCGGCGTGCCGATGCGCACCAACCCGACCATGTGCGGCTCGCGCAGGGTGTTGAACACCTCGCTGTGCAGTTTCAGGATACGCCGCGCATAGCCCAGCAATACCTGGCCCTCAGGCGTCAGCCGCACCTGCCGGCCATCGCGCTCGAACAGCTTGCGCTGCAATACGTCCTCTTCCAGGCGTTTCATCTGCATGCTCACCGCCGATTGAGTGCGGTTGACCAGCTCGCCGGCGCGGGTAAAACCACCCTGGTCGGCGATGGCGACGAAGGTGCGCAGCACCTCAGTGTCGATGCTTGGGTAGCCGGACAATTGATCAATCTCCGAGATGTATTGCATAAGAAACATTCGTTGGATTGATCTTAAGCCCACGCACACACTTGCGCCATCCCCACTGGAGGGCGAGAAGATGAAAGGTCAAAGAGGTTTTGTATTACTGGCGAAACGTCCGTTTACCGGGCTGCTTCACAAGATTGTCCGTTGGCAGACGCTGCATGAGGAGCGCCAGATGCTGGCGACCTTGAGCGATGATGCGCTCAAGGACATCGGCCTCAATCGCGGCGACGTGGAGCAGGAGCTCCACCTGCATTTCTGGCAAGATCCGCTGCGAAAATGATCGCGGATACAGTAGGGTAGTCGGCGAGCCCCCACGGAGAAACCCATGCCCGCCGACCAGTCGTTTTCACTCAAGCAAGCTCGACGCATGGCGCTGGCGGCCCAGGGTTTTTCCGGGCGCCAGGCGCCTGCACTGATCAAGGCTGCGCACCTCAACCGTATGATCGAGCGCCTGGGCGTGTTGCAGATCGATTCGGTCAATGCGGTGGTGCGCTCCCATTACCTGCCGCTGTTTTCCCGTCTGGGTCACTATTCCCCGTTGTTGCTCGAACAGGCTGCCTGGAGCCAGGGGCGGCGGCGTTCTCTGTTCGAATACTGGGGGCATGAGGCGTCGCTCCTGCCGATGGCATTGTTCCCGTTGATGCGCTGGCGCATGGAGCGGGCCAGGCAAGGGCAGGGCATTTATTCGCAGATGGCGCGTTTTGGGCGTGAGCAACAGGCCACGATTCAACGTGTACTGCACACGGTTGAGCAGCAGGGCGCGCTGGGTGCCGGCAGCTTGTCGACCCGCGAGGAACGCGCCGGCCCATGGTGGGACTGGAGCGACGAAAAGCACGCGTTGGAATGGCTGTTTGCTGCTGGTTTGGTCACAGTCGCCGGTCGGCGCGGGTTTGAGCGGCTCTATGATTTGCCGGAGCGGGTCATTCCCGGCGATATCCTTCAAACCACGGTGACCGAAGCCGAGGCCCAGCGTGGTTTGTTGCTGCACAGCGCCACCGCGTTGGGTGTCGGTACTGAAAAAGACCTGCGCGATTACTTCCGTCTCGACCCGGCCGACAGCCGCGATCGCCTCGCTGAACTGGTGGAGGACGGTCAACTGGTGACGTGCCAGGTACAAGGCTGGAAACACGCGGCGTACTGCCTGCCCGATCCCAAAGTGCCGCGCAAAGTGCCGGCCAGCGCCTTGTTGTCGCCGTTTGATTCGCTGGTCTGGGAGCGCAGTCGCACCGAGCGGCTGTTCGACTTCCGTTACCGGCTGGAGATCTATACCCCGCAGGACAAGCGGGTGTACGGCTACTACGTGCTGCCGTTCCTGCACAACGAGCGGATTGCCGCGCGCGTCGACCTGCGCGCCGAACGCGCCAATGGGCGCCTGGCGGTGCATGCGGTGCACGAAGAAGAGCCGGGGTTGGATGAAGAAGGAATGCTGGCGTTGGCGCGGAACCTGCGGCAAATGGCCGACTGGCTGGGGCTGGAGCAGGTGCAACTCAATTGCCAAAGGCCGAGTGCCGAGCGGTTGCGGGCGGCGATGATCAGCATGGGGGTTGGTCTTTAGGGCCTCATCGGGGACAAGCCCCCTCCCACATTTTGATCTGTGAATACATTCAAGTGTGGGAGGGGGCTTGTCCCCGATGAGGCCCTGAAGGCAACTGAAAACTCAGCGTTTGACCTGCTTCAATGTCTCGGCAATCAGAAACGCCAACTCCAGTGACTGATCGGCATTCATCCGTGGGTCGCAGTGGGTGTGGTAGCGGTCCGACAAGCCATCCTCGGTGATCGGCCGCGCGCCGCCGATGCACTCGGTGACGTTCTGCCCGGTCATCTCGATGTGAATCCCGCCGGCATAGCTGCCTTCGGCCTGGTGCACCTGGAAGAACTCCTTCACCTCGCCGAGGATCTGCGCAAAGTCGCGGGTTTTGTAGCCGCTGCTGGCCTTGATGGTGTTGCCATGCATCGGGTCCGAGCTCCACAGCACCTGCTTGCCCTCGCGCTGCACGGCACGAATCAGGTGGGGCAGGTGATCGCCGACCTTGCCCGCGCCCATGCGCGCGATCAGGTTGAGGCGGCCGGGGTCGTTGTCCGGGTTGAGGATATCGATCAGGCGGATCAGGTCATCCGGGTTCATGCTCGGCCCGACCTTGACCCCGATCGGGTTGTTCACCCCGCGCAGGAACTCGACGTGAGCGCCGTCCAGTTGGCGAGTGCGATCGCCGATCCACAGCATATGGGCCGAGCAGTCGTAGTAGTCGTTGGTCAGGCTGTCACGGCGTACGAAGGCTTGTTCGTAGTTGAGCAGCAGCGCTTCGTGGGCGGTGAAGAAGCTGGTCTCGCGCAGTTGCGGCGAGCTGTCCATGCCGCAGGCGCGCATGAAGGCCAGGGTTTCGTCGATACGGTCGGCCAGTTGGCTGTATTTTTCAGCCAGCGCAGAGTTGGCGATAAAGTCCAGGTTCCACTTGTGCACCTGGTGCAGGTCGGCAAAACCGCCCTGGGCAAAGGCGCGCAGCAGGTTCAGGGTAGCGGTGGACTGGTGGTAGGACTGCAGCAGGCGGTCCGGGTCCGGCACGCGGCTTTTCTCGTCGAAACCGATGCCATTGACGATGTCGCCACGGTAGGCGGGCAGGGTGACACCGTCGATGGTTTCATCGTTGGCCGAGCGCGGCTTGGCGAACTGGCCCGCCATGCGCCCGACCTTGACCACCGGGCAGCCGGCGGCAAAGGTCATCACGATAGCCATTTGCAGCAGCACTTTGAACGTGTCGCGGATTTTCGCGGCGGAGAACTCGGCAAAACTCTCGGCGCAATCGCCGCCTTGCAGCAGGAACGCGCGGCCCTGGGTCACCTCGGCAAACTGGCGGCGTAACTCGCGGGCTTCACCGGCAAACACCAGTGGCGGGTAGCTGGCCAGGTTCTGCTCCACTTGCAGCAAGTGTGCAGCGTCCGGGTACCGGGGTTGTTGCTGGATCGGCAGGGCGCGCCAGCTGTCGGGGCTCCAGGGGTGGCTCATCATGAACTCGATTGGCTGATTGACGGTGGGGCGCCAATGTTATCAGCAATTAGTGCGTGACCTGTTGCCGCCGGTTGGCCGACAATCGCGCCTTTGCCGTGCAGCAAACCCGTTAGGAGTTGTGATGACCGAGGAGCGTGTCGAGCGCCTGCTCGCCGAAGTCCATGATGAATTCGGCATGATCCGTGTGCTCGAAGTGGCCGATTACCGTTTTCTCGAGTTTGGCGATGCCATCGAGCAGAGCTGCGTGTTCACCGCTGACCCGAGCTGGCTGGAGTATGACTACACCCGTGCGATGCTGATCGGTGCGTTGTGTCATGAACAGCCGGAGAGCGCGCTGTTCCTTGGCCTGGGGGCCGGGACGTTGACCCAGGCGTGCCTCAGGTTCCTGCCGCTGGAAGATGTGGAAGCCATCGAGTTGCGCCCCGACGTGCCGCGCCTGGCCATCGAATACCTGGGGCTGGATGACGACCCGCGGTTGTATATCCGCATTGGTGATGCCCTCCAATTGCTGGAAAGCGCCGAATCGGCAGACTTGATCTTCGTGGACCTCTATACGGACGTCGGTCCCGGCGTCGGGCACCTGGCCTGGACCTTTCTGGAAAACTGCCAGAAGAAACTCAACCCCGGCGGCTGGCTGGTGATCAACCAATGGGCCACCGATGACGGCAAACCCTTGGGCGCGGCATTGTTGCGCGGGTTGTATCACCGGCATTACTGGGAACTGCCGGTGAAGGAGGGCAATGTGATTCTGTTGGTGCCTTCGGAGCTGGATCAGGTGCTGGACCTGGAGTCGCTGTCCGCTCGCGCCGACGCCTTGGCTCCGCAGTTGGGTTATTCGCTGCAGTCGCTGATCAAGGCGATTCGCCCGGCGACCTGAGCTAGATGCCTTTGAATATGCCTGGCCGCTTCTCAATCATTGCCCGCACCCCTTCCTTGGCATCCTCACTGTTGAGCAATTTGTCCACCATCGGCGGCAACGCCTCAGCCGCCACGGCTTCGCCTTCCATGCGCGCCAGCCGTGCCGACATCAACGTGGCCTGCACGCCCAGCGGTGCCTGGCGCGCAATGCGGTTGGCCAGTTCGACGGCGCGGGGCAGCAAGTCCTCGCTGGCCATCACTTCCTGCACCAGGCCCAGGCGCAGGGCTTCATGGGCATCGAATTCGTCGCCGGTGAGCAGCCAGCGCATCGCGTTGCCCCAGCCGGCGATCTGATGAAGGCGCAGCGTCGCGCCGCCGAACGGAAAGATCCCACGCTGCACTTCCATCTGCGCAAAGCGCGTGTTGCTCGCGCACAAGTTGATATCGGCGGCCAGCATCAATTCGATACCGATGGTCAGACAGTAGCCCTGGGCTGCGACGATCACCGGTTTGCTCACGCGCGGGCCGGCAAATACGCCCCACGGATCACAACCGCCCAGAGGCGGCTGCCAGCCGCCGGCCATTACGCCGCTGACATTGGCCAGGTCCAGCCCGGCGGTAAAGTGGTCGCCATGGGCAAACACCACCGCCACCCGAGCGTCATCATTTCGATCAAATTCGCCATACGCCAGGCTCAGCTCATTGAGCAGGTCGAGGTCGAACGCGTTGCGTTTGGCCACCCGGTCCAGACCCAAAAGCAAGACATGACCCTGGAGTTCACGGCTGACGCGGCTGCTGCTGGCTTGATTCATCGGGTGTGCCCTCGGGCGCGGGGAAAGGTTTCGGACCAAAGGGCCGCAACGCTCAGGTGAACCGTTTAAGCGTTATGACCAGCAGGGCCGGGCCTCTGGAAAATAGACCCTGCCGGCGTTATCTGCAAAGACTGTGACATAGCGCGGTTTATCGGCACATGGCGATAAAAAAAGCTCCCTTTTTCAGCTATTTCCGGTATAGTGCGCGCCGGCCTTTAACCGGGCCGCGTTTAGGTAGCGCAATTCCCCGAAGTCAGCTTCGGCTGCACGTCCGCACAGCGGACTCTCCCTTGACGAATCTTTTTCATTCATTCGTTTTCGCAAATCCCCGCCGACAAAGCAGCCAGGGCGACTCTTGAGTCTCAACACGGCATGCGCAGCTTTGGAGCATGGGTCTTTGCGGATGCACTTAGAGGCAGACCCATGACCCAGGAAACCGGCGGCTTCGCCGCTTTTAATCTTAACCCGAATATTCTTGCAGCCGTCGCAGCGACCGGCTACGAAGAGCCTTCGGCGATTCAGCAGCAATCGATCCCGATCATCATGGCCGGCCAGGACATGATTGGCCAGGCGCAAACCGGTACCGGTAAAACCGCCGCGTTCGCCCTGCCTATCCTGCACTGCATCGATCCTGCCAAGCGCGAACCGCAAGCCCTGATCCTGGCGCCAACTCGTGAGTTGGCGCTGCAAGTAGCAACCGCTTTTGAAACCTACGCCAAGCAAATGCCAGGCGTAACCGTTGTGGCCGTTTACGGCGGCGCGCCTATGGGCCCGCAACTCAAGGCAATCCGCAATGGCGCACAGATCGTTGTCGCCACCCCGGGCCGCCTGTGCGATCACCTGCGTCGTGACGAGAAAGTCCTGTCGACCGTGAACCACCTGGTTCTGGACGAAGCTGACGAAATGTTGAAGCTGGGCTTCATGGATGACCTGGAAGTCATCTTCAAGGCACTGCCACCAACCCGTCAGACCGTACTGTTCTCGGCCACCCTGCCACAGTCGATCCGTGCCATTGCCGAACGCCACCTGCGCGATCCGCAACACGTGAAGATCCAGACCAAGACCCAGACCGTTACGGCGATCGAACAGGCTCACCTGTTGGTTCACGCTGACCAGAAGACCTCGGCTGTATTGAGCCTGCTGGAAGTCGAAGACTTCGACGCCCTGATCATGTTCGTGCGCACCAAGCAAGCGACCCTGGACCTGGCCAGTGCCCTGGAAGCCAAAGGCTACAAAGCCGCTGCGCTGAACGGTGACATCGCCCAGAACCAGCGTGAGCGCGTGATCGACTCCCTCAAGGATGGCCGCCTGGACATCGTTGTAGCGACCGACGTTGCTGCGCGTGGCCTCGACGTTCCACGTATCACCCACGTGTTCAACGTTGACATGCCGTACGACCCGGAGTCCTACGTGCACCGTATCGGCCGTACCGGCCGTGCCGGTCGCGAAGGTCGTGCACTGCTGCTGGTGACGCCGCGTGAGCGCCGCATGCTGCAAGTGATCGAGCGTGTGACCGGTCAGAAAGTCGCTGAAGTGCGCCTGCCGGATGCCCAGGCAGTCCTGGATGCCCGCATCAAGAAACTGACCAACAGCCTGGCACCACTGGTGGCTGACGCTGAATCGACCCACGGCGACCTGCTGGACCGCCTGACCGCCGACATCGGTTGCACCCCGCGTGCCCTGGCTGCAGCCCTGCTGCGCAAGGCAACCAACGGTCAAGCCCTGACCCTGGCGGCCATCGAGAAAGAACGTCCACTGGTGCCGAACAGCGCACCACGCGGTGATCGTCCGGAGCGTTCCGGCGACCGTCCAGACCGTGGTGATCGTGAGCGTCGCGCTCCGGTTCCATTGGCTGAAGGCCGTGCGCGTTGCCGTACCGCGCTGGGCGCGCGTGATGGCATCGCTGCCAAGAACCTGCTGGGCGCTATCCTCAATGAGGGTGGCCTGGCACGTGAAGCCATCGGTCGCATCCAGGTCCGTGACAGCTTCTCCCTGGTGGAGCTGCCGGAAGACGGTCTGGAAAAACTGCTGACCAAGCTCAAAGACACTCGCGTTGCCGGTAAGCAGCTCAAACTGCGTCGCTACCGCGAAGATTGATCCGCCCTTGGGCTGATTGATCGCACATAAAAAATCCCCGACTGGTTCGGGGATTTTTTTTGCCTGAAATTTACTTTAGCCGAAGCGGTAGATGTCCATCCCCAGCGCGCCCATGGTGAATCCCTGGTGCGCCACGCTGAATTCGCCACCGGCGCCACGGGCAAAGTACAGGGGCAGCAAGTGTTCATCACTGGGGTGGCTACGCACGGCATTCGGTGCCTGGCGGCGATAGTCGTGCAGCGCGGTTTCATCGTTGGCTGCCAGCTTGTCCACCATCCAGTCCCGGAAATTCCGCGCCCATGGCTCGATGCTCTCCGGGCCTGCATGCCAGTCCAACTCGCCCAGGTTGTGGGTGATGCTGCCAGAGCCGATCAACAACACACCTTGCTCACGCAGGCCCGCAAGGGCATGTCCGACACGGGTCTGCAGGGCTGGACCCATGCGACTCGGCAAAGACACCTGCACCACCGGGATATCCGCCGCCGGGTACATCAGCGACAGCGGGACCCAGGTGCCGTGGTCAAAGGGGCGACGGTCATCGATGCGCGCATTCAGGCCATCGGCGTGCAGCAGCTCGACAATCTTGCTGGCCAGTTGCGGGTCGCCCGGGGCCGGGTACTGCACGGCAAACAGCTCGCGGGGGAAGCCGCCGAAGTCATGCCAGGTTTCCGGCGCGGCGCTGCCGCTGACCAGAAGTTCAGGGCTTTCCCAGTGCGCCGACACCATCACGATCGCCTTCGGTCGGGGCAGCTCGGCCGCTAGCTGTTGCAGCGCCGGGCCGCTGGCGCCGGGTTGCAGGGCGAGCATGGGCGAACCGTGGGAGATAAACAGGCTGGGCAACATAAGTAGGGTCCTGAGCGTTAGTATGGGCCCATCTTCAACCAGGTCATTAATCTAAATCTAATATAAGTTTTAGTGCCTTTTGATCGAATTTTCAGGGTGATGTATGGAGCCTAAATTTTGGCAAGACCGCTGGGCAAGCAACCAGATCGGCTTTCACCAACCCAAGGTCAATCCGTATCTACAACGACATTGGCCGCAACTGGGCCTGGCCGAGGGTGCGCAGGTGTTGGTGCCCTTGTGTGGCAAAAGCCTGGACTTGATGTGGCTGGCCAGCCAGGGGCTGCGAGTATTCGGTGTGGAGCTGTCGGAGCAGGCGGTCGAGGCGTTTTTCGACGAACAGGACCTTGTGCCCCGTATCACGCAACGGGGCACCTTTGCGGTGTATCAGGCGGGCTTGATCGAGGTGTGGTGTGGCGACTTCTTTGCCCTTGATGCTGAGGCGCTGGCCGATTGCGCTGCGCTTTATGACCGTGCCGCCCTCATCGCCTTGCCGCCGCTGATGCGTGTGCGGTATGCCGAGCATCTGAACAGTCTGTTGCGTCCAGGTTGCGAGGGGCTGTTGATCACCCTCGATTACGACCAGACGCAAAAAGCCGGACCACCATTTGCAGTAACGGATGACGAGGTGAAGGTGTTGCTGGGTGCGCACTGGGCCTTGGAGGTGCTGGAAGAACAAGACATCCTGGGCGAGAGCTGGAAGTTCGTGCAGGACGGCGTCACGCGGCTGGATGAACGGGTGTATCAGTTGACCAGGCGCTGAATTTTCCATCGCTATCGGGGGCAAGCCCCCTCCCACATTTTGATCTGTGAAAACCTTTAAGTGTGGGAGGGGGCTTGCCCCCGATGAGGCCTTCAGACCTGCAAAAAAGGGCGATCAGATCGCCCTTTTTTGTGTTGCCTGTCAGCCCCGACGACGCAACGCGTCGATCCGCTCTTCCAGCGGCGGGTGGCTCATGAACAGGCGAGCCATGCCTTGCTTGATACCGCCGTTGATGCCGAAGGCGGTCAGGCTGTCCGGCATATGCACCGGCAGGCCTTGTTCGGAACGCAGGTGTTGCAGCGCTGCGATCATTGCCCCGGTACCGGCCAGGCGTGCACCGGCTTCGTCTGCACGGAACTCCCGTTTGCGCGAAAACCACATGGTGATTGCACTGGCCAGGAAACCCAGCACCAGCTCGGCAAAGATGGTCGCCACGAAGTAGGCAATGCCGCGGCCGCCTTCGTTCTTGAAGATCACCTTGTCGACAAAGTTGCCGATGATCCGCGCGAAGAACATCACGAAGGTGTTCACCACACCCTGGACCAGCGCCAGGGTGACCATGTCGCCATTGGCTACGTGGCCGATTTCGTGGGCCAGCACGGCTTTCACTTCGTCGTAGGAGAAGCGTTCCAGCATGCCCTGGCTGACTGCAACGAGTGCGTCGTTCTTGTTCCAGCCGGTGGCAAAGGCGTTGGCTTCATAGGCCGGGAAGATCCCGACTTCAGGCATCTTGATGCCGGCCTCGCGGGACAACTCCTCGACGGTCTGCAGCAACCATTGCTCATGCCGGGTACGTGGCTGGGTGATGACCTGGGTGCTGGTGCTCATCTTCGCCATCCACTTGGAGATGAACAGCGAGAACAGCGAGCCGGCAAAACCAAAGACCGCACAGAAAACCAGCAGCTGATTGAGGTTCAGGTCAACCCCGTTGGCCGCCATGAACCCGTTGAAGCCGAAAAGGCTCAAGGTGATGCTGGCAATCAGCACGACCGCAAGGTTAGTGGCCAAGAACAGCAGGATGCGCATCATGGTTGTAGAGTTCTCCTCATGCTTAATATGTCGCGTACTGCGGGGTATATAAGGTGCCGCATAGGGTGATTCAACCGAGCGACTATTTCAAACTGTGTCCTACAGCCGGAATGTAGAGGTTTGAAGGGAATTTCCGATGCGGAAAAGGTCGTTTGATCGGTTCATCGTTGCCTTGAAGCCCTTTGATTTAGGGG
>Ga0207706_10002444_pt1 | contig 18134 bp, 16 predicted proteins | sample KBSC53metaG_FD_184318 | JGI IMG/M metagenome (GOLD analysis project Ga0207706, IMG submission 184318) | Corn rhizosphere microbial communities from Kellogg Biological Station, Michigan, USA - KBS C5-3 metaG (SPAdes) (version 2) | ecosystem: Host-associated > Plants > Roots > Rhizosphere > Soil ... | reverse complement strand
GTCGGTTCTCGGTTCTTCGGTTCCGTGGAAAAATATTTTTACACTTTCGTTACACTTACCAGAAATGTTTCAAAAGCTTGTTACAACTAACTGACCGTAAAAAATAAGCCCCCCTGTGGAAACAGCGGGACTTAAGTAATGGTTCTGATTAAGATCTTTAATTATTTATATAGTGAGCCATGGTTTGACTCTTCATTTTCTCTTTGGACGATAAATGTAAGGTTTTTTCTGTTTTATTTATCACTACCTCTTTTTCTTTTTTACTATGAATTTGGGCTAAGGTAGGAGCGACGACTAAAGATACAATGGACATCAGTTTTATCAAAATATTCATCGAAGGTCCTGAAGTATCTTTAAAAGGATCACCAACAGTATCACCTGTTACCGATGCCTTGTGTGGTTCAGAGCCTTTATAATATACCTGCCCGTTAATCTCCACCCCTTTTTCAAAACTCTTTTTTGCATTATCCCATGCACCGCCGGCATTATTCTGGAACATTCCCATCAATACTCCGCTCACGGTAGCACCTGCTAAGAAACCTCCCAGGGCTTCGGGCCCCAAAAGAAAACCGATGATTAGCGGGGAGAGAATGGCAATAGCACCGGGAGCAAGCATCTTTTTAATGGAAGCGTCTGTAGAAATGGCAACGCATTTATCATATTCGGGTTTTCCCGTTCCTTCCATAATTCCGGGAATAGACTTGAACTGTCTTCTTACTTCTTCTACCATTGCCATAGCGGCCTTGCCGACTGCCTGTATTGCCAATGAAGAAAAAATAAAAGGGATCATTCCGCCGACAAACAAACTTGCCAGTACATCGGCCTTATAAATATTGATACCATCCATTTTGAAACCATTGGTATTAATAACACCAACGTACGCAGCAAACAATGCCAAAGCGGTTAATGCGGCTGAAGCAATAGCAAATCCCTTTCCTGTTGCAGCTGTTGTGTTACCAACCGCATCAAGAGTATCTGTTTTTTGACGAACCTCTTTTGGCAACTCGCTCATTTCAGCGATACCCCCGGCATTATCTGCAATCGGACCAAATGCATCGATCGCTAATTGCATCGCAGTTGTCGCCATCATGCCCGCAGCAGCAATGGCTACACCATACAAACCTGCTAATGCATAGGAACCATAAATGCCACCAGCGAGAACAAGAATAGGAAGCAGGGTTGATTCCATTCCCACAGCCAATCCGCCGATCACATTGGTCGCATGCCCCGTGCCCGATTGCCTTACGATTGTATTCACAGGTCGTTTACCCATCGAAGTATAATATTCGGTGATCAAACTCATAAGAGTTCCCACAACTAATCCCAGGGCAATGGCACCAATTACTCCGTTTTTTGTAAAGGGATGAGCATTGTCTCTCAAGTGGCCATGATCAAAATCTCGTATTAAATACATATTTCCTTCAGGCAATATCCAATTCACCAAAAAATACGCGGCAATTGCAGTTAAAATGATGCTCCCCCAATTACCCATGTTCAATGCTTTTTGGACAACCGATGTAGTTACAGAAGCAGATTCGCTGATGCGCACAAAGAAAGTTCCGATGATGGAAAAAATAATTCCAATGCCGGCAATGAGCATTGGCAATAGTATTGGAGAAAACCCCAAATAACCATCATTCAACGAAGAACCATCTGTGCCAGTCACTTCGTGACCCAACACGATCGTTGCAAGAACCGTTGCCACATAAGATCCAAACAGATCTGCACCCATTCCGGCTACGTCACCAACATTATCACCAACATTGTCAGCGATCGTTGCGGGATTACGCGGATCATCTTCGGGAATGCCGGCCTCCACTTTTCCAACGAGGTCTGCACCAACATCCGCTGCTTTTGTATAGATACCACCGCCCACTCGGGCAAATAAGGCAATTGATTCGGCGCCGAGGGAAAACCCGGTGAGTATCTCAATAGCCCTTGCTACTTCATGAGAAGTGGACATGGCTCCGGGAGCAAAAATTTTTATGAGGACAATAAACACACCTCCTAATCCTAACACAGCCAGGCCTGCAACGCCGAGTCCCATTACAGAGCCACCGGAAAAAGAAACTGATAATGCTTTCGAGAAACTTGAACGGGCGGCATGAGTAGTACGAACATTGGCCTTGGTAGCAGCTTTCATCCCGATAAAACCGGCAAGTGCGCTAAGGAAGGCTCCTATAAAAAAAGATATCGCGATCGACCAATGAGAAGATTCGCTGCGGCTGCCCATAAAACCCAGGAGCAAAGCAACAATGACAGCAAAATAACCCAGTATTTTCCATTCAGCTCTTAAGAACGCCATGGCGCCCTGTGCAATGTAAGTACTGATCTCTTTCATCCGATCAGTGCCAGCGTCCTGTTTTGAAACCCAATTATATTTAATGAACATGTAAAGCAATCCAAGCAACGCCATTGCAGGCACCAGGTAAATCAATTTGTCCATAAGTGGTATTTCTTAATCGAAAATTAATATCTCCCTTTGGAGGACGGCCCGCCCGAACGTCCGCGTGGATAAATTTTATCCGGCAGGTACCCGATCGGTACGGGCGGGCAAAGATAGGGGAGAAGACGGAATTTTATGCTTTGGCAATAGGATTGGGGAAATTTGTTTTTCAAGCTAAATAACCTTGATTTAGCTAATGTTGCGACTTCGCTTTCGCGAAGCTTGTGCTACCGCTACAGCTAGCTTTAACACATGTGGCCAGCGAAGCAAAGCGCTCCGTTCAACTCCAATATTTCTATTGATCCTCTTCGTTGCCTCTTACAGGTATCGATATGAATGCTTCTCCTAGATTTTCAATTATATCGCCCGCGATCACTGCTTCCTTTGAGTATTTCTCTGCTGCAATATCGCCCGCCACGCCATGAAGATAAACACCGAGGATCGCGGACTTAATTGTATCATGATACTGACCAACGAGTGCTGTAAGTATCCCGGTCAATACATCACCGCTGCCGCCCTTTGCCATACCGGCATTACCCGTATTATTGAAGTATACTTTTCCGTCAGGACTTGCGATACAGGTGTAATGACCTTTCAGGACAACAACGAGACCTAATTCCCTTGCTTTTTGCTGAGCGAGTTGTATACGCTCAAAATCGTTTTTAGTTTCACCAAAGACTCTTTCAAATTCTTTGGGATGAGGGGTAATAATAGAGTTTTGCGAAATTTTGTTCAATAATTTTTTGTCTGATGAAATGAGATTCAAGGCATCCGCATCAAGGACAACAGGTTTTTTATATACTTCGAAAATTTCCTGCAAAACTTTCCGGGTCTCAGTCGCAGTTCCAATGCCGGGCCCGATGCCGATGCAATTAAATTTTGAAAGGTCTTCTTCAATTTTTGTAATGATCGATGAATTGAAATCGGTCATCACCATAGCTTCGGGAACGGAAGTTTGCATGATCTCGTATCCACATTTCGGAATATGACAGGTCGTTAATCCGGCGCCACTTCGCAGGCAAGCTTTTGCACCCAGGATCGCAGCACCCATTTTACCATAACTTCCGGCTACAAGCAGCGCATGCCCAAAGTTTCCCTTATGAGCAAACCGGCTTCGTGGTTTATAGATCGCAGAAATTATTTTTTTATCGACCAATTCATAATGGGTCTCAGCAGAATTATAATAGTCAGGATGCAGTCCAATATCGAGAATATGAACCTCGCCAATAAAGTTTGCATTTTCGGGTAAAAGAAATGATAGTTTAAAAACCTGGAAACTTAAAGTATGGTTTGCCCTGATAATTTTTTCTCCTTCAGCCGAATGATCGATCGGGAGACCACTTGGTGTATCAATAGCGATTATTTTACAGCCAGAATTATTTATGTGCTCAACCAACTTAGCCGTTACACTTTCCAGCGGACGATTTAATCCGGACCCAAACAAAGCGTCAATAATAGTGTCTTTATTTTCAAACGAAGGAAATTGCTGCTCTGTTTGTATAAATTTTATTTCAACACCTGCACACTGATGCAAGCGTTCAAGGTTCACCTGGAAATCTTCTGTGCCTAAATGCCCGAATTCAAGGATGAAAACCGCTACATCATGTGCTTTTTGAGAGAGCATTCTTGCCATAGCCAGCCCGTCGCCGCCATTATTTCCCTTGCCACAGAAAATTTTAAAAGAATGATTTACCAGGTTATTTTCTTCCAGCCAGTGCACACACTGCCCTGCCGCTCTTTCCATCAGATCGATAGAAGAGACAGGCTCATGCCGGATCGTGTATTGGTCCCATTCACGTATTTCCCGGGCGTTGAAGATTTTCATTGATTAAAGTTAAGCATGGCAGCAAAATAGGATCACAATAAAAATCAATTTTTGCCGCTATAATAAAGGCGTTTAATTTGCACCCCGTTTCCCAAATTTTGACTATGGCTGATCTTTCACAGTTTGATCCCAACAACGTCGGCAATCCGAACAATAACATATTTGGTCTGCCCTTTAGTGAAGAGGATGCCCGTCTCATCATCTTACCCGTTCCATGGGAAGTAACAGTTAGTTATGGCGCTGGTACAGCAAGAGCTGCAGAACATATTCGAAAAGCCAGCGTACAGATCGACCTTTTTGACCCGGAAAATCCTGAAGGATGGAGGGAAGGTTTTTATTTACGTGAAGTAGATAAAAAACTTTTAATGAAAAGCGATTATTTGCGAAAAGAAGCGGAATTGTACATCGATTATATTTCGAGGGGACAGAAAGTTGAGGATAATCAATTCATGCGAAAAACCCTCAAGGATGTAAATGAGGGCAGCATTTATCTCAATAAATGGGTTTATGAACAAACAAAAGGCCTTCTAAGCCGGAACAAATTGGTCGCGTTACTCGGAGGTGATCATAGCACACCGCTGGGGTATTTCAAAGCCCTTGCCGAAAAGCATGAAGAGTTTGGTATTTTGCAAATTGACGCACATTGCGACTTAAGGATCGGTTATAGTGGTTTCAATTATTCACATGCCAGTATCATGTACAATGCATTGCAGGAAATTGAAAACTTAAAAACCCTTGTACAGATAGGCATCCGTGATTACAGCGGTGGTGAACTTGAAATCATCAATAACAGCAACGACCGCATCATTACTTATTTTGATAAGGACATCAAATGCAGGTTGTATGAGGGCCAGACCTGGAAACAAATTGCCGATGAAATTGTGGGGAGGCTCCCTCAAAAAGTGCATCTTAGCTTTGACATCGATGGCCTCGACCCTAAACTTTGTCCTCACTCGGGAACACCTGTACATGGTGGCTTTGAGATCGAACAAGTATTTTACCTGTTTAGCAAGCTATTGAAAAGTGGTCGTCAGCTAATTGGTTTTGACCTGCTGGAAGTTGGCGTTGGCGAATCGGACTGGGACGCCAATGTGGGAGCGAGAGTATTGTGGAAACTTTGTAATTTGTTGGTGAAATCAAACCCTTCGTAGGATATTCTACCCCGGCTACACTATTACCTGATCACGTGCTGATAATTATCTGAATGGTATCGTACCTGGTACTTGAAATAATTGTATCAAATATAATTTGTTTGCTTGTGTATAAGCTCCAGATCAAACAAAAAGACAGGCTGAAAGCTCTTCCGGTTCTTCATTTGCTTGTAGCACTCATCTTTATTATTGACCTGTCACACGTACCTGAGAACAGGATAAAGGATTGGATCTTTTCTGTAGTCTACTTTATTGCTTTTGTCTTTTTGTTAATTGCCGGTATTTTTTATAAAAAAATTCTGAACAATGTTTTGCAGCACTTCCGATTATTATTTTTAGAATCAATGCTGTTCCTGGGTGGGTCAGTCTACTTCTGGAGCAAGGGATTGTCATTGGTCGCATTTAGTCATGCTATACTTGCAGGTGTACTTGTTTTATTTATGATCTATCTCCGGAGAAAAGAAGATGGAGAATTAATTATTGTTTCAGAATCCAACGTTATTTTGCCCGGATTAACGGGACATAGGATCATTGAGTGGAATCAATTGACCAATGTGATCAAGAGAGACGACCTGCTTACACTCGATTTCAAAAATAACAGGCTGATTCAGGTGCAGATCATTAATGCCGATGATGTTCCCGAAAATGAGTTCAATCAATTTTGCCGGCAACAGTTAGCTGCAACGAATAAATAATTGCGAAATTTGCCCCTTGTTCACGGGTCATATGGTTAAAATGACCTCATGACTTATTTGACAATTATGACTTTGAATCAATCGCCTTACATACTCTATTCCGACGGAAAGGGAAATATATTTGAAGACACTTCACTTTACGTTACCGGCAGAAGTGGTTGGGATGCCGTACAGGTACCGGGCAATGAATGGATGGAATTGCCAAATGGCGGACAATTATATGAATTACCCGGAAGGAGAGGGATCGGCATTGATGTAAAGACGGGAGAGATGCGTTTATGTGAGAAAGGCTGGGCTGTGGCTGCATTCATTCCACCCGCGCACACTGGTTTTTATTTGTCGGCTTATGAAACGACAAAAGATGCGCCGGTACTCCCACTATTTTGTTATACTGCAGCCGGCTGGTACAACAATAAATTTTTTGTCCCTGCCGTAAGGATCGAGCAGGATATTCGCCAGGATTGCGAAGGTTATGATCAAGAAAAAATACAATCCGGAGTAAACCAGCTATTAAAAGCTTATCCGTATAATCGTTTAGTTAATCATTTAGCAAATAATTGCGCTCTTACTTATCATTGCCCGGCAGCACGAAATTATTTTTTACAAAGATGGGAGTGTCCCATTCCTGTTTCGCCCGCCTGCAATGCAAATTGCGTGGGGTGTATTTCATTGCAGCCGGATGAGGAACCGATCGTTTCAACGCAGGATCGTTTAACATTTTTACCTACTCCGGAAGAGATCGTTGAATATACTGTTCCTCATCTTGAATCAGCCCCATTTCCGGTTGTGAGTTTCGGGCAAGGTTGTGAAGGTGAACCTTTATTAATGTGGGAAACAATCCGGGACGCTATCGTTGAAATCAGAAAACACACTTCCGGGGGAAGCATTAATATAAATACAAATGGTTCGAAACCTGATGCAGTCAAAATTCTCTGTGAGGCCGGTCTCGATTCAATTCGGGTCAGTACCAACTCAGCGCGAAGAGAAATCTATATGCCTTACTATCGCCCCAATAATTATGAATTTGAAGATGTAGTTGAGAGTCTCAGGATCGTTAACTTTTATGGCGGATGGACATCTATTAATTATTTTGTCTTTCCGGGAATGACAGATAGTATTTCAGAGTATGAAGCATTGCGAAAACTAATTTCTGAGACAGGATTAAAGATGATCCAATGGCGCAATTTCAATATTGATCCTGACTGGTATTTAGGAAAGATCGGGGTGGCAGAAACGGGTGAATGCATGGGAGTGAAACAACTGATGCAACTGATCCGCGAAGAATTTCCTGAATTAAAATTTGGATATTTCAATCCGCCCATGGAAAGGATCAAAGGAAGATATGATTTGGATTTTGCTCATCACTAAATTGTCTTTATTGCTGAATTGCTAAATTCGATATTGGGGATATCAGATATTCAGATATTAGATATTAAGATATTGGGACGCTGAAAGAATCGCAATAATAATATCCAATATCCTAATATCTTGATATCGTATCACACTGTCCTAAATTCAGCCATCTTGCCTCTAACCAATAAAAATATTTATACAGGCATTGCACTTGCCACACTTGCTGCATTCATCTGGTCTGGCAATTTTATTATTGCAAGAGGCGTATACAAACAAATTGGCCCTGTTAGCCTTGCATTTTACCGTTGGATCATTGCGACGATGATCATATTACCATTTGCCATAAAAACATTTACCAGGGAATGGAACACTGTCCGAAGATCAGGACATTATTTATTTTGGACCTCATTAACGGGGATCAGTCTTTTTAACACATTTGTGTATATAGCCGGACATTATACAACGGCCATCAATCTTGCATTAATAGGAACTACTTCTTCCCCGATCATGTCTATTATTATGGCTCGTATCTTTTTAAAAGAAAGAATAGGATGGATGAAGTTGTTGGGGATGTTTGTTTGTATTGCCGGTATACTTTTTCTTTTATCAAAAGGCGATTTCAAAAATCTTCTTACTCTTAAATTTTCTTTGGGTGACGTATGGATGCTCATGGCAGCTTTTTGTTTTGCTGTCTATAACATATTGGTTAGAAAAAAGCCTGCCTCCATTTCTCCTGTCAATTTTTTATTTGTGACGTTTTTGTTCGGATCGATTTTGCTGCTTCCGTTTTTCGTGTGGGAACATGATCAAGCTCCGGTTGTACATTGGAACCACCAGCTGACAGGTTCAATTTTATATCTTGGTATTGGTGCATCGGTTATTTGCTTTTTTATTTGGAATATCTCCATTAGTATACTTGGGGCAGGAAGAACAGCTTTATTTGGCAACCTGATACCCATATTCAGTAGCCTGGAGGCTGTGATCATTCTCAATGAAGAATTTTCATGGATACACATCGTAAGCATGATCACTGTTTTTGCAGGCTTACTTCTTGCGAATCTCCGGTCGATCAAATTAAAACAAGCAAATTGAATAAACGGCCTGTTCATATTCTTCCATTGATCGTCCTTTCACAATTTGCAGGCACTTCATTGTGGTTTGTCGGTAATGCGATCTTGCCCGATATCCAAAGAAGCCTCAATATTCAAACCAATGCACCCGGTGATATTACTTCTGTTGTGCAACTTGGATTTATTGCAGGCACATTGATATTTGCCATTTTTTCGATAGCGGACAGGGTGACCTCCGCAAAAGTATTTTTTGTCAGCTCTCTTATTGCAGCATTGAGCAATGTTTCCATTATTTGGTTTGCAAAAAATATGGCAGACTTATACGTCATACGATTTCTAACAGGATTTTTTCTCGCAGGCATTTACCCGGTGGGAATGAAAATAGCTTCTGACTGGTATGAGAAGAATCTTGGCAAAGCTTTGGGATTTCTTGTAGGTGCATTGGTATTGGGCACGGCATTTCCTCATTTATTAAGATCAAGTTTGTACGCATTACCGTGGAGGCAGGTGTTGGTCTGCACGTCGGCATTTGCCTTTACCGGCGGCCTGCTTATTTTATTATTTGTTGGTGAGGGTCCTTATCGAAAACCAGCCACCCGGTTTCAATTCTCGGTAATACTTCAAATTTTTCGATCAGCGGACTTCAGAGCAGCTGCCTTCGGATATTTTGGCCATATGTGGGAGCTGTATACCTTATGGGCTTTTATTCCGTACATCTTTTCATTCTACAATTCCAGCAGCCACCAGGCCATGAATGTTCCGTTATGGTCCTTTATTATCATTGCCGCTGGCGGTGTCGGTTGTATTGCCGGTGGCTATATTTCTCAAAAAGCCGGCAGTAGTCGTGTTGCCTTTTTTGCATTACTTATTTCAGGATTGTGCAGCCTTTGCTCATTTGCTTTTTTTCATTTGCCAATTGTAATATTTATTCCGGCAGTAATTCTGTGGGGCATTACCGTAGCCGCTGATTCTCCACAGTTTTCTACTCTCGTTGCTAAAACAGCGATCCCTGAATATAAAGGAACAGCGCTAACAATTGTTACCTGTATCGGCTTTGCAATTACTATTGTCAGTATTCAATTTATAACCCGCCTGGAAAACTGGTTAAAAATTGATTCGCTTTTTGTCTTACTTGCACCAGGCCCTTTGATCGGTTTATTGTTTCTTTTTAGATTAGTTAAAGAAAGAAAATAATGCGACGAGTTATCATCATTGGCGCTACATCGGGAATCGGCCTTGCACTGGCAAAATTATTTGTTAGGGAAGGAGACCGGCTAGGTGTAACAGGAAGAAGATGTCATTTGCTAGATGACCTGCAAAAAGAGTTTCCTTCACAGGTTGTAACAGAGTGTTTTGATGTAATGGGAAACGAGAATATTGCCCACCTTGAGTCTCTCATTAAAAAATTGGAGGGGCTGGATCTTTTGATTTATAATTCCGGTTATGGCGAGGTTAGTGATACGCTTGACTGGAAAATTGACAGGCAAACTACACTAACTAACGTCACTGGTTTTGTGGAGATTGTGAATTATACCTTCAATTATTTTGTAAAACAGGGCACTGGTCAGATCGCGGCTACTTCATCCATTGCAGCCGTTCGGGAAAACAGCCAGGCGCCCGCATACGGTGCAAGCAAAGCTTACATGAGTATGTATATGGCAGGGTTGTATTTAAAGGCACGAAATACAGCGAAAAGGGATTCAAAAATTAGTATAGCCATTACGGATGTGCAGCCAGGTTTTGTTAATACAAAAATGGCAAAAGGTAAGGGACGTTTTTGGGAAGCCTCCGTAGAAAAAGCAGCCTGGCAAATTTTTAAAGCCATTCAAAAGAAAAGAAGGAAAGTTTATATCACCCGGCGCTGGGTGCTTATTGCCTGGTTATTGAAATGGATGCCGCATTTCATTATAAAAAGATTTGCCTGATTTCGAAGTTTGTCGTCCCTTTTTAATTTTATTGCGCGAGTAACCTCAATCTTAACATTTTATAAGACACTGCCAGGGCAAGTTGCACACCATTTGTTCGTTAATAACATCTGTGAATAAAGGCTTGTTCTCCTTTTCCCATTCTAAAATGTAAATTTGTATGAATAACTCCGCAGCCTATATGTCTGATTCCTTTGAAACAAGAAAGAATACCCGGGCCACTATGATCACTCTTGGTGTGGGAGGCCTTATGCTGCTGATCTTTATCCTGATAAAGATGGATTTCCCCAAATTTGAAGTTCCTATTGTTGATAATGCTGTTGAAGTCAACCTGAATATTCCTGAAGAAATTGCCCCGGTGAAAGCTGGTGGCGGAGGCGGGGGTGGGGGCAATCCGGTACAGGCCACTGGCTCCAAAGGCACAGCTTATTCTCCTCCGCAGCCAGGGGAAAAGGAAGACGTGAAAGATATTGAAGACAATAACGATAAGGAGACTCCTCCAATATTAAAACCGGACAACGCTAAGCCTACGGCTACTAAGATCAATAGTAATAAATCTATAGTGAAGACAGAGCCGAAGCCTATTGTGGAAACACCAACGCCGCCGAAGCCAAAAGCTGTGTTGGGAAAGACATTGGGAGGTTCAAGTACCGGTGGAGGCGCGACAGATGATTATGACAGGAGTGGCGGAAAGGGAAATGGAAGTGGAGTAGGGAATGGAAATGGAACATATGGAGGAACCGGCAATGGAGCAGGTGGCGGAAATGGAACGGGTAATGGATCAGGTACCGGCCCTAAGAGTTTTGGAACAAAAGTTTTGCAGGTTAGCGACCAGAGTTTTGAAGACGAGTTCAATGAAAATGCGAAAGTGGCCATGGATATCGTGGCCGATGAAAGGGGCAGGGTTTTATCAGCGACCTTTCAACCACGTGGCTCGACTACTTCAAACAGAAAACTTATAGACATTGCCGAAAGAAGAGCATTTGAATTAAAACTTGGTACTTCCGGAGGAGGGCAAAAAGGAACTGTGATCTTTAATTTTAAATTGAGAGGTTAGTAAAAAATTTGTTTATAGTGGTGCCCGGCTATTGATACAGCCGGGCATTTTTATTTTTGTAACATGAATAGTAGTTTGTGGAAAATAGAAATTATCCGGGGTGATATAACAAAACAAAGAGTAGATGCCATTGTCAATGCAGCGAACTCTTCATTGATGGGAGGAGGCGGAGTAGATGGAGCTATTCATCGTGCAGGCGGCCCAGCCATTTTAGAAGAATGCAGAAAAATAGTTTTGAAGCAGGGAGGTTGTCCAACAGGCGAAGCAGTTATTACAACAGGTGGAAACTTACCGGTTAAATTTGTGATACATACTGTGGGACCGGTTTGGAATGGAGGTAAAAATAACGAGGCGATAAAACTCAGCAACTGCTACAAAAATAGTTTGCAATTGGCTGTTGAAAGTAATGTGGAAACGATTGCCTTCCCAAACATAAGTACAGGCATCTATGGTTATCCAAAAAAAGAAGCTGCGGAAATTGCAATTAAAATGGTGTCCGGCCATCTTCAAAATAATCATTTTATAACAAAGGTTTATTTTGTTTGCTTTGATGAAGAAAATTTTCAATTGTATCGATCGCTGCTTAGTAGATAATTTTACAAAAGTCCACGGATGAAAGCTTTGCATTTTTTAAAATGGCCGCTGATCTTTCTTCTCATAGGGTACCTGTCCTTTCTTATTGGAAATTTTTCTAAAGGCAGGCACTGGGTACTTGCCGACGAATTTATTATTGTCGGTTATTTGATAATCATCATTTCAGTCGTGTGGACGATCATAAAATTTATTTTTTTAAAACCGCCGGAGGAAGATACGGATTAACCATACCCAGCTCATGAATTACCAGGAAACCATAGACTATTTGTTTTCAAGACTGCCCATGTTCAGCCGGATTGGTGCGGCAGCCTTTAAAAAAGATCTGATCAACATCCAAAAGCTATCTGATTTTCTTGGTGATCCTCATAAAAGATTTAAAAGTATACACATTGCCGGAACCAATGGAAAGGGTTCTGTGAGTCACATGCTCGCGGCTATCTTACAAACAGCAGGCTATAAAACAGGTCTGTATACTTCGCCACACCTTAAAGATTTTCGGGAGAGAATAAAAATAAATGGCGAAATGGTAAGTGAAGAATTTATTATTGATTTTACCGAACAAATAAAGACCATTTCTGAAAAAATAGAACCAAGTTTTTTTGAGATCACGGTAGCTATGGCTTTTGAATATTTTGCGCAACAGACGATCGATATCGCTATTGTTGAAACAGGCCTTGGAGGAAGATTTGATAGTACGAATATCATTACACCTGAGCTAAGTGTGATCACAAATATTGGCTGGGATCACATGAATATATTAGGTGAGAGTCTTGAAAAGATCGCGTTTGAAAAGGCTGGCATCATCAAACAAAATGTCCCTGTTATCGTTGGTGAGGTTTTATCCGAAACCGAAAAGATATTTAATGAAGTAGCAAATGAAAGAAAGGCTGCTCTTTCTATTGCAGCAGATAAGCGACAGGCAATTAACTGGTATTGGAAGAAACCTGCCGGACACCGTTCAGGCGGGCATGAGCTGGTTGTTGAAGTAGCGCAACAGCACAAAACTGATCACCAGCTTTATCATTTAGATCTGCCTGGTATTTATCAAACAAAAAATCTTTTAACAGTTTTAGAGACCTGCTCTCATTTGCAGCAAAAGGGCTGGAATATTGAAGAACAAAGTATAAGACTGGGATTACAACATACAAAAAAACTTACGGGTTTGCACGGGAGGTGGGAAGTTATTCACTTACATCCTTTAATTGTTCTTGACGTAGCACATAATGAAGACGGAATAAAAATGCTGATGGAACAGGTTGAAGTTACGGATCATGACCATCTTCATATTGTGCTTGGAGTTGTAAAAGATAAAGAATTGGAGAAAATTTTGACATTATTTCCAGGGCTGGCAGATTATTATTTTACCCGGGCCGATATTCCCCGTGCTTTGGACGCGCTGGTGTTAAAAGAAAGAGCCAGTGAAATCGGGCTGAAAGGAGAAATCTACCCGGACGTAAACCAGGCAATCAAGGCTGCTCTCACAAAAGCTTCAAAGCAGGATATGATCCTTGTTTGTGGTAGTGTATTCCTTATTGGTGAAGTGATCACCCCATTCTAACTTCTTTTTTAATGATCGTAAAATATCGCTATCATCAATAACACATATTTTTCTCTAAATGAGTTTCATTTATATGTAACAATAAACGCCAATGCAAATTTCCTAATGGCATATTATTCGATGCGGTAATAAAGTATTTCATTCAAAACAAAATTCTTTATTATGAAAAAGGTCATTTTGGGATTAGTTTTTCTATTTGCAATAACAGCCGCGTCGAAAATTTCAGCGCAGGAAACTCAGAAGGTTACGTTCTACTATTATCCTTCATCAAATGTTTACTATAATGTTTCGGCGAGCGACTACTGGTACTTCGATGATGCAACTAAGGCCTGGGTTGAAATAAAAACACTCCCGGCAACAATTACTTTAGAGAAGACACCTCGTTATACTGTTTACTATAATGGTACAGACGTGTGGAAGGATAATGCTGCTCACATGAAGAAATATAAAGTGAAAGACAATGGAGAGCTCAAAGAAAAGAAACCTGAAAATGACAACAAGAATAAACAGTGACCAGTTTGGGTTTATTTATATTGCAGGCAGGGTTAAATTAAATTCTGCCTGTTTTATTTTCCCAGCGGCAAAGTGAAAGAAAAAGTGCTTCCTGCTCCGGGTTCACTTTCAATGATAAGATGCCCGTCATTTTTTTCAAGAAATTCCTTGCATAACATTAAACCTAAGCCGGTGCCCCTTTCATCATTGGTGCCATTGGTACTATAGAAGCTGTCGCTATAGATCTTTGAGATCGCTTCCTTACTAATACCCAGGCCTGAATCCCGCACATATACCTCAACAAATGAGGAAGATTCGTTTATTCCAATGACAATACATCCGCGTTCAGGGGTGAATTTAACTGCATTGGACAGCAGGTTACGCAAAACGACACTGATCATATTCCGGTCAGCCCAGGCACAAACCGGGAGATCCGCTTTTGTTTTGATCTTTATTTTTTTTGTTTCCGCCTGTAAATGCAAAAGTTGCACGGTTTCGGTTACCAATTTGTTCACGTTGATCGTTTGCGGATAAATGGAATTTGACTGCATTTGCCATTTTGCCCACTGTAACAAATTTTCCATTAGCGCTGTTGTATAATTCAGATCGTTAACTACATCCGGCAACATGCTTTTTATTTCCTCAGCCGGCATGTTAAATTTTTGCGCATTGGAAAAAACATTTTGTAAAGCATACATGGGGGATTTAAGATCGTGTGAAATAATTGAGAATAATTTGTCCTTTACCTTGTTGTGTTCATCAAGGGCAGCGGTTTGCTCCTCGAGCAACTGGGCTTTGTGCACGATCTCTTTTTTCTGCTCTTCAATTTCCAGGTTCTTTTTATGCAACTCGCGGTTTTTATGCAACATCCTGAATTGATAACCCGTGCTTTCCTGTTTGATCAGGTATAATCCATAGAAAATATAGACAATGGACACTGCATGATTGACCAGGTAGCAGGTATAATTATAGGTCTCCAGTTGGTACCTGTAGTCTTTCCATGTAACGGAAAGCATGAAATAGCTAACCATCGAGAAACTTATAACGAAAAGCATATAACCAAGATCCTGCAAAAAGAAAACGGCAAGAATACCGTAAAGAACAAAGGACAGCTCGATACCAAGGTTCAGGCCATGTATATAAATAAAACAGGTAAAGACAGGATAAAATATAAAGTAGCAAAGCAGCGCAGCGTGATACTTGCTAAATGAGTTAAGTAACAGAACAATGATACTGATACACGACGGTAGTATTGCGATATACCAATCCTGGAGGGGAAATTTTTTGCTTGTAAGAAATGCAACTATTGGAACAAGGATACCAGTGATGATCTGAAAAAAATTCAATTGGTTGAATATCCCAAGCTTTCGTTTTTCATAGTCATCTAAAGTTGTGCTGTAACCGATATTCCAAACCCTTTCCAGGAATTGGGAAACCTTTTGTTTTGTTCCTTCAAGTATTTGTGCCTGATGCAGTCGATGTAAGAAATACTCCATTTTCCGCTTTTTTTGATAGGGTCGGTTTCGAAAAATAATCAATTTATTTTACCGGGAGAGAGTAAATTTACTAAGTAACATCTGAAGAGGCACCCTTCACGTCCTTGCTTTTGGTTATCCTCAATCTTTCTTGTCAAGCAGGTCGAGCATAAAAGCGTACTTCATAGCTGTTAGTTTCTGTGCTTCAAACCTTCCTGACTCGCCGCTGTGACCCGCGCCCATATTGCATTTGAACAGCACTACATTATTCCCCGTATTGTTTTCCCTGACCCTGGCAACCCATTTAGCGGGAGAATAGTAGGGGACTTGTGTATCATTCAATCCACCGGTAGAAAATATGGCGGGATAATTTGTTTTTTTCACATTATCATATGGCGACCAGGAGAGCATATAGTCATAATATTCCTTTTTATTCGGATCGCCCCATTGATCATATTCAAGGGTTGTTAAAGGAAGATCAGGGTTAAACATATCCGTTATTACATCCATCCAGGGCACTTCGGCGAGCACTCCTCTAAAAAGGTCGGGCCGTAGATTGATGATCGCTCCCATGAGCATGCCGCCCGCGCTACCACCGTTTGCAAATAGTCTTTCCTTTGAGGTGTATTTTTCGTTCACAAGGAACTGCGCGCAGTCAACAAAATCTGTAAATGTGTTTTTCTTGTGCAGCAACCTTCCATCTTCAAACCATTTTCTTCCCAATTCCTGCCCACCACGAATGTGAGCAATGGCATAAACAAATCCCCTGTCTAATAAACTAATAACAGAACGATTGAAATAGGGATCGATATTAGATCCATAAGAACCATAAGCATACAAAAGCAAAGGATTGGTTCCATCTTTTTTAAATTCATCTTTTTTGTATACCAGTGATATTGGAACCATCGTTCCATCTGTTGCCTTTGCCCAAATGCGTTTGGTCTCATATTTCGTGGCATCAAAACCGCCTCCTACTTTTTGCTGCTTTAATAATTGTTTCTGTTTGGAAGAAAGCGTGTACATGAAATCGGAAGAGGGAGTTGTCAATGAAGAATACGAATAGCGGATACTGTCTGAAGCATAATCATCAGTCGCCATATACATATTCGCGACAAAGGCTTCTTCCCCAAAATCTACATTATGGGAAGAATTGTTTTTGCGGTTAATGACCCTGATCTCCGTCAACCCGTTCACTTTTGACTGCACTACAAAATAGTCCTTCAATACAACTGCATCCTGCAGGTAAGCAGTGGTGCTATGGGGAATTACATCTTTCCAGTTATTTACTCCGGGGGAGGCAATAGGTGTTTCAACAAACTTAAAATTCTCGGCCTTATTATTTGTGCGGATGTGAAATACATTTCCTTCAAAATAGTCAACAGAGTATTCAAGATTATTCGTGCGTGGCTGGATCATTACAGGGGCAGCATCGGGTTGCGTTGCATCAAGATATCTCACTTCGCTACTGTTCGTAGTTTCAGTATTGATAAAAATGTAGTGATTGTCATTTGAAGAGGTGAGGTATACTTCATAGGTGCTGTCATTTTCAGTATAGATCGTTTTATCAGCAGAGGGATCAGTTCCTATAATATGCTTCATAAGCTTATATGGACGGACCGTATGATCATTCAGTACATAATACAAAACTTTGTTGTCACTACTCCAGGCGAAATTGGCACTGGTATTTGAAATTGTTTCCGGCAATAGTTTTCCTGTTGCCAGGTCTTTTATGCTAAGCGTTGATCGTCTTCCACCGGTCGTATCAATGCCGGTTGCTAATAAATTATTATTTCTTGCCATTGACCATCCACGGATGAAAAAGATCTGGTGCCCCACAGCCAAAGCGGGTACATCTAAAAAAATTTCTTCTGCGGAAGTAAGATCATTCTTTTTGCGGCAATAGAAGGGATACTGATTACCTTCTTCATAGCGGGTATAGTACCAATATCCATTTCTTTTGTTTGGCAGTGTTGAAGCTTTTTGATCAATCCTCGCTACCAGTTCATCATAAATTTTCTTTTGCAGATCTTCTGTATGTTTCATATACGCTTCGGTATATGCATTTTCTTCCTTCAAATGATTGATCACCGCAGAGTCTTTGGGATCGCTGAGCCAGAAATAATCATCGTTTCTTGTATTGCCATGTTCAGTAAAAATCTTTGGGACTTTTTTGGTTGTAGGGGGGGTAACGTTGGTCGCTTCATTTGAAACCATGGTTCCACAGGCGGTAAATACAAAAGCCAGAACAAGCAAAAGAGCATTTCTCATAAAGTGAATTTTGGTGATAAATGGGATATTAAATGTAAATAATCCCAATGATTTATTGCCCGTAATGATAAACTTCCCTGGTCATTCGGTCCTAAAACTAATTGTTCTGTTAATTACATCTCCATGGGCAGTAATGCCTGTGATTATTACTTTGTAGTTTGCAGTGATATCTGAGGTGAAAAATGTGATATCGATTCGCCCGCTTTCGTCGGTCAAACCTGAAGG
>Ga0207706_10002441_pt1 | contig 18141 bp, 14 predicted proteins | sample KBSC53metaG_FD_184318 | JGI IMG/M metagenome (GOLD analysis project Ga0207706, IMG submission 184318) | Corn rhizosphere microbial communities from Kellogg Biological Station, Michigan, USA - KBS C5-3 metaG (SPAdes) (version 2) | ecosystem: Host-associated > Plants > Roots > Rhizosphere > Soil ... | reverse complement strand
CCATGTCGGTCGCGAGCGTCGGCTGATAACCCACGGCGGAAGGAATGCGGCCGAGCAGCGCCGACACTTCCGAGCCGGCCTGGGTGAAGCGGAAGATGTTGTCGACGAAGAACAGCACGTCCTGGCCCTGATCGCGAAAGTATTCGGCGACGGTGAGACCGGACAGGCCGACGCGGGCGCGCGCCCCCGGCGGCTCGTTCATCTGGCCGTAGACCAGCGCGCATTTCGAGCCGGCGGCCGAGCCGTTGTTCTTGCGCGGGTCCTTGTTCACGCCGGACTCGATGAACTCGTAATAGAGGTCATTGCCCTCGCGCGTGCGCTCGCCGACCCCGGCGAACACCGAGTAGCCGCCGTGCGCCTTGGCGATGTTGTTGATGAGCTCCTGGATGATCACGGTCTTGCCGACGCCGGCGCCGCCGAACAGGCCGACCTTGCCGCCCTTGGCGTAGGGCGCGAGCAGGTCGACGACCTTGATCCCGGTAATAAGGATCTCCGATTCCGTCGCCTGCTCGGTATAGAGCGGCGCCGGCTGGTGGATCGGGCGGCGCTCCTGATACGGCACCGGGCCGGCCTCGTCGACCGGATCGCCCACCACGTTCATGATGCGGCCGAGCGTGCCGTCGCCGACCGGCACCGCGATCGGCTGGCCGGTGTCGGAGACCGGCTGGCCGCGCACCAGGCCTTCGCTGGTATCCATGGCGACCGTGCGCACGGTCGATTCGCCGAGATGCTGGGCGACTTCGAGCACCAGGCGCTGACCCTGGTTCTCCGTTTCCAGCGCGTTGAGAATCGCGGGCAGGTGTCCTTCGAACTGCACGTCGACGACGGCGCCGATGACCTGGGTGATGTGTCCGGTGGGATTGGCCATGGAATGTCCTTGTTAACGCGCCGCCTCGGCGCCGGAGATGATCTCGATCAGCTCCTTGGTGATCATCGCCTGGCGGGTACGGTTGTAGGTCAGCGTCTGCTTGCGAATCATTTCCCCGGCGTTGCGCGTGGCATTGTCCATCGCCGTCATCTGCGCGCCGTAGAACGAGGCGGAATTCTCCAGCAACGCGCGGAAAATCTGCACCGAGATGTTGCGCGGCAGAAGCTCGGTGAGGATTTCATCCTCGTCGGGCTCGTATTCATAGATCGCGCCGGTGTCGTTGCCGGCTTCGCCCTCGAACACCGGCGGAATGATCTGCTGCGCGGTCGGGATCTGCGCGATCACCGATTTGAAGCGCGAAAAGAACAGGGTGCAAACGTCGAACGCGCCTTCCTCGTAGAGCTTCACGATCCGGTCGCCGATCCCTTCCGCGTTCTCGAAGCCGAGCGAGCGGACCGCGCGCAACTCGACGTGCTCGATGATGTGCTTCTGGTAGAGGCGGCGGAGTTGCTCGTAACCCTTGCGGCCGACGCAGAAGAACTTCACCTCCTTGCCTTCGGCCATCAACGCATTGGCGCGCTCGCGCGCGAGCCGCACGATCGCCGAGTTGAAGGGCCCGCACAGCCCGCGCTCGGCGGTGCAGACCAGAAGCAGATGCACCTGCTCGTTGCCGGTTCCCGCGAGCAGCCGCGGCGCCGAGCCGAGGTCGCCCACCGCTCCGGCGATGCTGCCGAGCACCTTGCCCATGCGCTCGGCATAGGGACGCGCAGCCTCGGCCGCCGCCTGCGCGCGCCGCAGCTTGGAGGCCGCCACCATCTGCATCGCCTTGGTGATCTTCTGCGTCGCCTTGGTGGCGGCGATGCGCACGCGCATGTCCTTGAGGCTGGCCATAGGTCTCGATCTATCCGCTTGTCGAGGTGCGGCTCGTCATCACCGAAAATCGCTTACGCAAATGTCTTCGCATACGCGTCGACCGCAGCCTTGAGCTTGGCAGCGGTGGCGTCGTCGAGGTCTTTGCTATCGCGGATGGTGTCGAGGAGGCCCTGGTGCTGGGTACGCATCAACACCAGCAGGCCATCCTCGAACGCGCGCACCCGATTGACCGGGATCGCGTCGAGGTAGCCGTTGACGCCGGCATAAATAGTGACGACCTGCTCTTCCATCTTCAGCGGGGAAAACTGCGGCTGCTTGAGCAGCTCGGTCAGCCGCGCTCCGCGGGCGAGCAGGCGCTGGGTGGTGGCATCGAGGTCGGAGCCGAACTGCGCGAAGGCCGCCATTTCGCGGTACTGCGCGAGCTCGCCCTTGATGCGGCCGGCGACCTTCTTCATCGCCTTGGTCTGGGCGGCCGAGCCGACGCGCGACACCGACAGGCCGACGTTCACCGCCGGGCGGATGCCCTGGTAGAACAGGTCCGTCTCCAGGAAGATCTGGCCGTCGGTGATCGAGATGACGTTGGTCGGAATGTAGGCGGACACGTCGTTCGCCTGGGTCTCGATCACGGGCAGCGCAGTGAGCGAGCCGCCCTTGTTGGCGTCGTTCATCTTCGCGGCGCGCTCGAGCAACCGCGAGTGCAGATAGAACACGTCGCCGGGATAGGCCTCGCGGCCGGGCGGGCGGCGCAGCAACAGCGACATCTGGCGATAGGCGACGGCCTGTTTGGAGAGATCGTCGTAGATGATCACGGCGTGCATGCCGTTGTCGCGGAAATATTCCCCCATGGTGCAGCCGGAAAACGGCGCGATATACTGCATGGGCGCGGGATCGGACGCGGTCGCCGCCACTATGATCGAATAATCGAGCGCGCCGTTCTCCTCCAGCACCTTGGCGAACTGGACGACGGTGGAGCGCTTCTGCCCGACTGCGACATAGACGCAGTAGAGCTTCATCTTCTCATCGCCAGTGGCGTTGACCGCCTTCTGGTTCAGGATGGTGTCGAGCGCAATCGCGGTCTTGCCGGTCTGGCGGTCGCCGATGATCAACTCGCGCTGACCGCGGCCGATTGGAATAAGCGCATCGATCGCCTTGAGCCCGGTGGCCATCGGCTCGTGCACGGATTTGCGCGGGATAATGCCCGGCGCCTTGACGTCCACGCGCTTGCGCTCGGCTGCCTCGATCGGACCCTTGCCGTCGATGGGATTGCCGAGCGCGTCCACGACGCGCCCGAGCAGACCTTTGCCGACCGGCACGTCCACGATGGCGCGGGTGCGCTTGACGGTCTGCCCTTCCTTGATCTCGCGGTCCTCACCGAAGATCACGATGCCGACGTTGTCGGTCTCGAGATTGAGCGCCATGCCGCGCACGCCGTTCTCGAACTCGACCATCTCGCCGGCCTGGACATTGTCGAGGCCGTAGACACGGGCGATGCCGTCGCCGACCGAGAGCACCTGGCCGACCTCGGAGACCTCCGCCTCCTGACCGAAATTCTTGATCTGCTCTTTCAGGATGGCCGAAATTTCGGCGGGACGGATGTCCATCAGCGGGCCTCTTTCATCGCTAACTTGATCGCATTGAGCTTGGTGCGCAGCGAACTGTCGACCATGCGGGAGCCGAGCTTGACCACGAGGCCGCCGATGATCGAAGGGTCGACCTTTACGTCCATCTGGACGTGCTTCTTGGTCATGGCCGTGATCGTCTCCTTGATCGCGGCGAGGTGCGCCTCGCTCGGCTTCTCAGCCACGGTCACCTCGGCAGTGACCTCGCCCTTGTGCTTGGCAACCAGCGCCCGGTAGGCCTTCACCATGTCGCGCGCGGCGAACAGCCGCCGGTTGGTCGCGACCAGTTTGAGGAAATTGGCCGCGATCCCGTCGATGCCCACCTTGTCCAGCACGCCGGAGAGGGCGCGTTTCTGCTCGTCGGCCGAAAGGACGGGACTTCTCAGCAGCCGCGCCAGGTCGGCGATTTCCGCCACCATCGCGTCAAACCGCTCGAGATTCACCTTCACCGTGTCGATGGCATTCTGCTCGCGCGCAAGCTCGAACAACGCGGTCGCGTAGCGGCCCGCCATGCCCGAAACGATTGCCCCTTCGTCTGCCACCGCGCCCTGCTCTTTCGGCAATTCCGCAGGCTCGGCACTGCCGCGACGGTGGGCGCCAAGCCATTGAAATTCAATGGAACTTTGTGTCTCGTGGAGGACGCCGGCGCGCCCCAATAAAGCCCACGAAAATCGCGCGGTTGCGTAACACACCGCAAACTGCGGTGCAACACGACGAAATGTCCGGCAGGCCCGGCGTTCCTGCCGGCCGCGACTGCCTGCGCCGCGGCCCGCACGGTGCTACACAAGCCTGCGCCCGCCCCCTCCCCAAGCCCCCTTCTGGAAGCCGCTACCGTGCCACCCTCCCCGCAGCATGCTGCCGATACCACGGCCCGCCTCCTGCTGGTCGGGGTCAGCCTGGCGTGGGGACTGAGCTGGGTGGCGATGAAGATCGCGCTCGACGAAATACCGCCGTTCAGCATGCGCACCGGCACCTCCGGGCTCGCCACCATCACGCTGTTCGCGCTCGCCTTTGTGCAGCATCGCCGGGTGCGGATTCCAACCACGGCCGCGCGCGTGCATCTGGTCGTCGCCGGCATTCTGAACGTGGCCTGCTTCACGCTGTTCACGGCCTTCGCGCAGTTGGCGACCGCAACCTCGCGGGTGGCGGTGCTCACCTACACGATGCCGATCTGGGCGGCGTTGCTGGCGTATCCGATCCTGGGGGAACGGTTGAACGTCGTCCGGGCGAGCGCGCTCCTGCTGTGTGCCGCCGGACTGGCGGTGCTGGTCTATCCCCTGCTCGGATCGGATGATCTGGTCGGGCTCGCGCTGGCGCTCGCGACGGCGGTGACCTGGGCCGCCGGCACGGTCTATCTGAAATGGGCGCGGATCGACGCCGACCCGATCGCGATCGCGGCGTGGCAGGTGCTCGTCGCACTCGTGATCACCGTCGGGTGCCTGCTGGTGTTCGAAGGATCGCCGCATTGGTGGCCGGTGCATCCGCGCTCCCTGTGGGCATTGATCTTTGCCGGCATGATCGGGTCCGCGTTCGCCTACCTGCTGTGGTTCGAGATCGTGCGGCGGCTGCCGGCAACCACGGCCTCGCTCGGCGTGCTGAGCGCTCCGGCGGTGGGGGTCATCGCCTCCATGCTGGTGCTGGGAGAACGGCCGAGCATCCACGATATTATCGGCTTCGTGCTGATCCTGGCCGCCGCCGCCTGCGTGCTGCTCGCGCCCACAACCCGTTCACCCGAAGCCGTGCCGATCGAGCAATGATCAGCGCATCGCCTGTTCCTGGAGGTCCGTCATGGCGTGGATCTATCTGACCGTCGCTGGCTTGTTCGAGATCGGGTGGGCGATCGGGCTGAAATACACCGATGGCTTCACACGCCTCCTGCCGTCGCTATGGACCCTCGCCAGCATGATCCTCAGCATCGTCCTGCTCGGACTGGCGCTGCGCACGCTGCCGGTCGGGACCGCCTACGCGGTATGGACAGGGATCGGCGCGGTCGGGACCGCCGCGCTCGGCATCTACCTGTTCGCGGAGCCGGCAACCGTGGCGCGGCTGTTGTGCATCGGACTGATCCTGTCCGGTATTGTCGGCCTCAAGCTGGTGACCTGAACCGCGCACACGAGCGCCGCGCGGCCGGCGCCTCGTTGATCCCGACCGCGAAGAAGACACGCAGCAGCGTCGACGTGTACGCCCGCGCCGCCACGTGTTCCTCTCGTCGCTACGACATCGATCACCGCACCGCGACCGGGGCCACGGTGGACCCGGTGCCGCCCTCGATCTTCAACGGCTGCACGATGAGCGCGAACTCGGACACGCCTTTCGCCGCCAATTCGTCGAGCTTGAGATTCTCCAGCAGGTGAACGCCGTTCACGACCAGCGCGATCTGGTGCACGGGGAGCGAGATCAGCTTGTCGGGATTGGGCGCGACCTCGACCGGCCAGTTGTCGGAGCCGAGCAGCATGGGGTCCTTGGCGATCAGCCACTCCGCGGCCTTGACGCCGATGCCCGGGCACGACTTGACGTAGCGGGCATTGTCCTTCGCCCAGAGCTTGCCCCAACCGGTGTTGATGAGGATGGCATCGCCCGGCTGCAGCGTCACATTCTGCTTCTTGAGCGCGCCCTCCAGGTCCTCGACCGTAATCTCGTAGTTGTCGCCGAGCGTCTCGACGCCCTTGAACCCGGCGACGTCGATCAGCACGCCGCGCGTGATCAGCGCGCCGACATTATGCACACCGAGCTTGGTGAAGCCCGAGCGGGTCGCGTTCTCCGCCACCTTGAAGCAATTGTACCAGCTGTTCTCGTGGGTCTGGTGCGCGAAGCCGTCGAACTGCGTCCCGACCTGTCCGATCTCGGACACGACGAGTTCCTCGTTGCTGCCGCGCCGATTGGAGAAGTCGTTCATGAACGTGCGCTTGACGTGCACGTCGAAGCGCCGGGTGCCGAAGAACGGCATGCTCGCACCGAGCACCTGTCCGAGCTCGATGACCTCGCCGGTCTTGATCAGCTTGACCGCGTTGAGCACGGCCTGCGGCTTCATGTGGTTGGCCGAACCGCGCTCGTCGCCTGCGCCCCATTTCGACGGGCAGCGCGCGCTTTCCGGCGGCGGCGTCCAACTCGGCGCTTGAGCGAGGGCCGCCGTGCCGGCCATGAGCGTGGCCCCTAGCACAGCGCCGAATGCGATGCGTTGCATGGTGTCCTCCCGATGGTCTTGTTGGTCCGGACGCGCGGTCCGGGCTTCATCAGGATGCCCTCCGGCGCCGTGCCGTTCAAGCACCGGTTGTAGCGACCATGACCGGCACGCTCGGCCGGCCCCGGTCCGCGCGCGCTGAGGCCTCGCCCCGGCGGCTGCGGCTAGAGAAAGCTCTGCGGGTCGACGTCCACGTCGAGCTTGATATTGCCCATAGGCTTGGGCGCGGCGGCAAGCCAGTCCCGCAGATAGCCGGAGAGATCGAAGGCACGCGGAGACTTCACCAGCAGGCGGAATCGGTAGCGTCCGCGCACCACGGCGAGCGGCGCTTCCGCCGGGCCCAGCACGCGCACCTCGTCGGCGAACGGTGAAGCAGCGGCGAGCCGGCGCGCATAGGACTCGGCGGTGGGGCGCTCACCGGCCGAGATCAGCAGGCCCGCGAGGCGGCCGAACGGCGGATAGTGCGTCTTTTCACGTAGCTCAATCTCGCTCGTGTAGAAGGCGTCGCGATCGGCGGCCACCAACGCCCGCATGACCGGGTGTTCGGGCTGATGCGTCTGCAGGTAGCCGACGCCGCGGCCCTCCTCGCGGCCGGCGCGGCCGGTGACCTGATGCAGCAATTGGAACGTGCGCTCGGCCGCGCGCGGGTCGCCGTTCGCCAGACCGAGGTCGGCGTCGATGACGCCGACGAGATTGAGCTTCGGAAAATGATGCCCCTTGGCGACGAGCTGCGTCCCGATCACGATGTCGAACCGCCCCTGCGCGATGTCGTCCAGCTCCTCGCGCAGGCGCTCGACCGATTCGACGAGATCGCTGGACAACACCAGGATGCGGCTTGAAGGAAACAGCTCCGCCGCCTCCTGCTCCAGCCGTTCGACTCCCGGACCGACGGCGACGAACGAGTCGGTCGCCTGGCATTGCGGGCACTGCGCCGGCGGCGGCATCGAGAAACCGCAATGGTGGCAGACCAGCCGGCGGCGGAAGCGGTGATCGACCAGCCAGGCGTCGCAGTTCGGACATGCGAGCCGGAACCCGCATTGGCGGCAAAGCGTGAGCGGCGCATAGCCACGACGATTGAGGAACAGAAGCGCCTGCTCGCCGCGGCCGAGCGCAGTCCGCACCGCCTCGGCGAGCCGCGGCGCGATGAAGCGGCCGCGCGGCGGACCTTCGGCGCGCAAGTCGATCGCCTCGATGGCGGGAAGATGCTGACTGCCGAACCGCTCGGGCAGATGCAGGCGGGCATAGCGGCCGCGCCGGGCATTGACCTCGGTCTCGACCGAGGGTGTTGCCGATGCCAGCACGATCGGGATTTCGGCTCCGCGCGCGCGTACCACCGCCATGTCGCGGGCGTGATAGCGCGCGCCGTCTTCCTGCTTGTAGGCGGGATCGTGCTCCTCATCGACCACGATCAGTCCGAGATCGCTGTACGGCAGAAACAGCGCCGAGCGCGCGCCGACGACGACGCTCACGTCGCCGGTGGCGACGGCGGTCCAGGTGCGCGCGCGCAAGCGTTGAGACAGCTGCGAGTGCCACTCCGCCGGGCGCACGCCGAAGCGCTCGGCGAAACGGTCGAGAAACTGCGTGGTCAAGGCGATCTCGGGCACGAGCACCAGCGCTTGCCGCCCGCGACGGATGATCTCGCTGACCGCCTCGAAATAAACCTGGGTCTTGCCCGAGCCGGTAACGCCGTCGAGCAAAGTGACGCCGAAGCCGCCCTTGGCCACGCTCGCGCGCAGCGCATCCGCCGCCTTGCGCTGCGCCGGCATGAAGTCGGGGGGCGAAAAATCCGGATCGGGCGAGCGCGCCACCGGCTCCGGCGGCAGGACCAGGCTTTCCAGGGTTCCTTCATCGACCAGGCCGTCGATGACTCCAGGCGAGACGCCCGCCCCTTCGGCGACATCGCTCTTGGCGCGCGCCAGACCGTCGGCGAGGAACGCGAGCACGCGGTCGCGCGCCGCCGTCATCCGCTTCGGCGCGGAACCGGCGAGGCGCACGCCGACGCGCTCACGCGCGGGACCCAGATGCTCGCCCATGCGCAATGCCATGCGCAGCACCGTGCCGCGGGCGGTGAGCGTGTAGCCGGAGACCCAGTCGATGAACGTGCGCAGCTCCGGCTTGAGCGGCGGCAGATCGAGCTTCTCCTCGACGTCCTTCATGCGGTTGTCGAGACGGGGATTGGGATTGGCGTTCTCCGCCCAGACAACTCCGGTCGCCACGCGCGCCCCGAGCTGGACGCTCACGAGGTCGCCGGGCGCCAGCGTGAGCTCGTCCGGCACCCGGTAGGAATAGGCCTGATCGAGGGCGACCGGGAGCAGGACATCGACGACGCGTCTGGCCATAGGGCAATCGGGCCGGTTGCAAGCGATTTAAGAATGCGTGAAGGAAGGGGAGAGATATATAGTGCCATGTCAAGCGCAACACCCGCTCCCGCCCTCATTCCTGCAGCCCCCGATGTCGCGCGCGAAATGGCGCAATGGCTCGCATATCTGGCGGCCGAACGGCGGATGTCGCCGAAAACGGTGGAGGCCTACGAGCGCGATCTGCGCCAGTTCCTCGGCTTCCTGTCCGGCCATCTCGACGGCCGGGTGACGCTGTCGGCGCTGGCGCGCCTTGCGCCGCTCGACGTGCGCGCCTTTCTCGCCGCACGACGCGCCGACGGCATCGGCAGCCGTTCGCTGATGCGCATGCTGGCGGGCGTGCGTTCCTTCGCGCGCTTCCTCGAGCGCAACGGCAAGGGCAAGGTGGGCGCGCTTGCCGCCGTGCGCACGCCCAAGACCGGGAAGACACTGCCGAAGCCGCTCGCGATCGCGGCCGCCAAGCGCATGGCCGACACCGATTTGCGCGCCGGCGAGGAGCGCGATCCCTGGATTCTCGCCCGCGATGCCGCGGTGCTCGCATTGCTCTACGGCTCGGGCCTGCGCATCTCCGAGGCGCTGGGCCTCAAGCGCGGCGACATTCCCGCACCCGGACGGGGCGACGTCATCACCGTCACCGGGAAGGGCAACAAGGCGCGCATGGTGCCGGTGCTGGTCAAGGTCGCCGAGCTCGCGGCGGACTACATCGCGCTCTGCCCGCATCAGCTTCCGGCCGACGGTCCCTTGTTCGTGGGCGCCAAAGGCGGCCCGCTCTCGCCGCGCATCATCCAGCTGGCGATGGCGCGCCTGCGCGGAGCGCTCGGCCTGCCCGAAAGCGCTACACCGCACGCGCTGCGCCATTCCTTCGCAACGCACCTGCTGGCGCGCGGCGGTGACTTGCGTGCGATCCAGGAACTGCTCGGGCACGCCTCGCTTTCAACGACGCAGATCTACACCGCCGTCGATACCGAACGGCTGCTGGAAGTCTATCGCAGCGCCCATCCGCGGGCCTGACCGCTCGCAATTGCGCGCACACCCGTTGCAGGACGGCGATGACATGCTAGCTTCCCGGCTTCGTTCCGGAGAGGCCACATGCGGCCACTGCGCATTCTTGCTGTTGCCGTCGCGCTCGCGGCGGCAAATTGTCTGCCTGGCGCGCTGCGCGCGCAGGAGCAACAACCTTCACCCGAAAGCATGGCGGCGGCACAGGCCCTGTTCGCGCTGCTGTTCACCCACGGCTTTGCCACCCTCAACGCGCAGGCCGTGGAGGCCGCCTGGCCCGGCATTGAAAGCGCCTTGCGCACGCAACGGCCGAATATCGACTCAGCAACGCTCGCCGACCTGCGCCGGGAATTCGAGCGCATCCGCCTCGCGCGGCTGTCCGAGGTCGTGAAGGATATTCCGGCCATCTATGCGCGCCATCTCAACGCCGAGGACATGCGCGTACTGGCCGCCTTCTATGGCACCGCGACCGGAACGAAGATGTTGCAGGCGATGCCAAAGGTCCTGCCGGAAGCATTCGCCAGCGTGCTGCCGCGCATGCAGCCCATGATGGCGGAGACGCAGGATTCCTTCCTCAAGCTCCTGCACGAGCGCGGCCTGCTCAACTGACGGCGAAGCCGTCGCGCCAACTTCGGCGTGCGCTTTGATAATTTACCTGACTGCCGGCGCGAGGCAGACACGGCGAACGCTGCCTCGTCTGTTTCCCCCTTGCACAAGCGAACCAGTTCGATACATCGTCGTCGAACGAAGCACGGAGGGCGACATGAGTCATGGCGTGCACGCGGTCCAGCATGAGGTCGAGCATCACATCGAGCATGAGGAGCACGGGCATGGCGGCGGCGGGAAGAAAAAGTGGCTGGCGGACAGCTTCAACAAGAAGATCGCGCTGCTGATCTCGGTGATTGCGCTTTTCCTGGCGTTCGACGAAACCCTGGGCAAGAGCTCGCAAACAGAGGGGATTTCGCTCAACATCAAGGCCTCCGACACCTGGAATTTCTTCCAGGCCAAGACGATCCGGCAGACCACGCTCCGCACCGCCGCGCAGGCGGTCACGGTCGAGGCCGGCGTGATCGCCGACGAAGCAAGAAAAGCGGCGCTGCTCAAGCAGGCCGACGACTGGATGAAGACCGTGGCACGCTACGAATCGGACCCGGCGGAAAAGGACGGCCGCAAGGAGTTGCGCGCGCTGGCGGAAAAGTACGAGCACGCCCGCGACACCCATCTCTCGCGCTATCATCACTACGAATTCGCGTCGGCCGCCTTTCAGATCGGCATCGTGCTGGCATCGGCGGCCGTCATCACCGGCATGGTCGCCCTGGTCTATGTGGCCGGCGGCCTGGGCATCGTCGGACTGGGCTTCATGGCACTGGGATTTTTCAATCCCGACTTTCTGCACTCGCTCCACCTGATCTGACGGCGGTCATGCCGCCTGCATCCGCCGCCGGATGCGTGCGAGCAGTCGCAATGTGCGTCCCGCACGCCGCGGCCCCCACATTCGAAAGAAGCTCCTGAGCCGGCGCTTGATCGGATCGATCAATCCGTGCGCCCAGGCCAAGCCTGCCATCACGCGGTCGTAGAGCCATCGGAACCAAGCCATCTGCATGAGCTTGGGCTGCGTCACGTCGAAGATGAACGCCGTGACGCCGACGCTGAGCATCTTCGCGAATGCAAGCACGCCGAGCGCGCCCAGCCAGGAGCCGTGCGCCAGCATCCAAAGTCCCAGAAACTTGAGCGGGAGGAGCAGCAACACCGGCACGATGAAGACTACGAGCGTGGCAGCAGGCGGCAGGCGATCGATCAAGGCCCTGACTCGCGCCTTGATGGCGCGCAGCGGGATGTGTGCGACGATCCAGGCGACGACCGGGGCGAGATGGCTCCAAAGCCACGCCTCAAACAGGAAAACAAGGGCCAGCAGGATCAGGAACGGGCGAAACAGGCGGCGCATGCCTATACCTATAATGCGGCGTCGGAGGATCCCAGCGCACGAAGGATGACGGCAAGCACGCGGAGACGCCGAACGAGCATTCTACGGGCGGTGCCGCCCCCTGCCCGTGGCCTCACATATGGATGGCACGATTGTCGACCGCCAACGCCGCTTCCTTCACCGCCTCGGTCAGCGTCGGATGGGCGTGGCAGGTGCGGGCGATGTCCTCGGACGCCGCCCCGAACTCCATCGCGACGGCAGCCTCCGCGATCATATTGCCGGCATCCGCGCCGACGATGTGGACGCCCAGCACGCGGTCGGTCTTGGCATCGGCGAGGATCTTCACGAAGCCTTCGGTCTGCAGGTTCACCTTGGCGCGTCCGTTGGCCGTGAAGGGAAACTTGCCGACCTTGTAGGCAATGCCGCCCTGTTTCAATTCGTCCTCGCTCTTCCCGACCGAGGCGACCTCCGGATAGGTGTAAACGACGTTGGGAATAACCTCGTAATTCACGTGGCCGGATCGGCCGGCGAGGTTTTCCGCCACCGCCACGCCTTCATCCTGCGCCTTGTGCGCCAGCATCGGACCCGCGATCGCGTCGCCGATGGCGTAGATTCCGGGCACATTGGTGGCGTACCGCGCATCAACGGTCACGCGACCCTTGTTGTCGGTTTTCACCCCGGCCTCTTCGAGCCCGAGCCCCTCGGTGAAGGGCACGCGCCCGATCGACACCAGCACGACGTCGGCGTCGATTGCTTCCGCCGCGCCGCCGGCGGCCGGCTCGACCGTGGCCTTCAGCTTGTTTCCGGAAATCTCGACCCCGGTGACCTTGGACGACAGTTTGAAGGTGATCCCCTGCTTTTCGAGCAGGCGCTGGAATTGGCGGCAGACCTCGCTGTCCAGTCCGGGCAGGATGCGGTCGAGAAACTCGACCACGACCACTTCGGAGCCCAGGCGGCGCCACACCGAGCCGAGCTCGAGCCCGATCACGCCGGCCCCGATCACAAGGAGCCGCTGTGGCACCTTGTCCAGCACCAGCGCGCCGGTCGAGGACACGATGCGCTGTTCGTCGATCTCGACGCCGCGCAGCCGGGCCACGTCCGAGCCGGTGGCGATCACCACCGCCTTGCCTTCAATCACCTGGCTGGTGCCGTCGGCGCCCTTCACCTCGACCTTGCTGGGTCCGGCGATGCGCCCGACACCCGCGAAGGTGTCGATCTTGTTCTTCTTGAACAGGAAGGCGACGCCTTTGACGTTGCCGTCGACACCCTCGTCCTTGAACTTCATCATGGCGGCCAGATCGAGCTTCGGCTGACCGAGCTTGATGCCCATCTTGTCGAACAGGTGGCCCGATTCTTCGAACAGCTCGGACGCATGCAGAAGCGCCTTTGAGGGAATGCAGCCGACGTTGAGGCAGGTGCCGCCGAAGGTCTTGTCCTTCTCCACGACAGCCACTTTCATGCCGAGCTGCGCCGCGCGGATGGCGCAGACATACCCGCCGGGGCCGGAGCCGATGACGATGAGGTCATAGTGCATGACACGTAACATCCTTCGCTGTCATGCCCGGGCTGACCCGGGCATCCATCTTCTCACGAAGAGGGATGGATTGCCGGGGGCAGGCCCGGCAATGACACCTGATGACTCACAAATCCACTACCAGCCTGGCTGGATCTTCCAGAATTTCCTTCACCCGCACCAGGAACGTCACCGCCTCGCGGCCATCGACGATGCGGTGGTCGTAGCTGAGCGCGAGATACATCATCGGCCGGATCTCTACCTTTCCGGCGATTGCCACGGGGCGCTCCTGGATCTTGTGCATTCCGAGGATGCCCGACTGCGGCGCGTTCAGGATCGGCGTGGACATCAGCGAGCCGTAGACGCCGCCATTGGAGATCGTGAAGGTGCCGCCCTGCATCTCCTCGATCTTGAGCGTGCCCTCGCGCGCGCGCCGACCCATGTCGGCGATCTCCTTCTCGATCTGCGCGAGCGATCTGCGATCGCAGTCGCGGATCACCGGCACGACGAGGCCTTTCTCGGTCCCGACCGCGACGCCGATATGATAATAGTTCTTGTAGATGAGGTCGGTGCCATCGATCTCGGCGTTGACGGCAGGGATTTCCTTGAGCGCCTGCACGCAGGCCTTTACGAAGAAACCCATGAAGCCCAACTTCACGCCGTGCTTCTTCTCGAACAGTTCCTTGTACTGGTTGCGCAGATGCATCACCGCGCCCATGTCGACCTCGTTGAAGGTCGTGAGCATGGCGGCCGTGCTCTGCGCTTCCTTGAGCCGGCGCGCGATGGTCTGGCGCAACCGCGTCATCTTCACGCGTTCTTCGCGGGCGGCATCGTCCGACGGCGACGGCGCGCGCACCTGCACGGCCGCGGCGGGCTGAGCGACAGGAGTCGGGGCGGCAGCGGCACGCTCGATCGCCGCCATCATGTCGCCCTTGGTCACACGGCCGTCCTTCCCGGAGCCCGGAACGGTCGACGCGTCGATGCCGGTTTCCGCCGCCAGCCTGCGCACCGACGGCGCAATCCGCGCGTCGTCTGGCGGCTTCGGCGCGGTCTCCGGACGCAGCCGCGGCTCCTCTTCCGCGGCGTTGATGGGCGCGGTCGTGTCGGTCTTCTGGTCCGGCCGCCCTGTCGGCGCCGGCGTGACCTTGCTGGACGCGCCTTCGCCTTCCTTGATCTGCCCGAGCAGCGCGCCGACGGCGACCGTCTCGCCGTCCTTAGCCGCGATGTCGCCGAGCACGCCCGCGGCCGGCGCAGGCACCTCGATGGTCACCTTATCGGTCTCGAGCTCGACGAGCGGCTCGTCGACCGCAACCGGATCACCCGGTTTCTTGAACCATTTGCCGATTGTTGCCTCGGTCACGGATTCGCCGAGAGTGGGCACGCGGATGTCAGCCATGGTGCGATAATTCCTTGCGGTCGTGCCGGCCGATGGAAGACGACGGAGGACGCAGAACCGACAACGGATGAGCGCAAATGTTTAGTTCGCTGCGGCCCATCCTGTGTCCTGCACTACCCAAGCGCGGCGTCCAACAGCGCCTTGAGCTGTTTGAGATGCAACGGCATCTGGCCGACCGCCGTCGCCGCCGCCGCGGCGCGGCCGGCGTAGATCGGCTGCTTGTTCTTGGCGCCGATCTGGCCGAGGACCCATTCGAGATACGGCGTGATGAAAGAGTACGCGCCCATATTGCGCGGCTCTTCCTGGCACCACGTGAATTCCGCAGTCTTGAAGCGGCCGAGTTCCTGCACCAGCGCCTTCAGCGGCACCGGATAGAGCTGCTCGACGCGCAGGAGATAGACGTCATCGATGCCGCGTTTCTCGCGCTCCTCGTAAAGATCGTAATAGACCTTGCCCGAGCACATCACCACGCGCCGGATCTTGTCGTCGGCGACGAGCTTGATCTTCTCGGCCGGAAGCATCTGGGCATCGTCCCAAAGAAGACGATGAAACGAGGTATCCGGCCCCATCTCATCCAGCCGCGACACCGCGCGTTTGTGGCGCAGCAGGCTCTTGGGTGTCATCAGGATAAGCGGCTTGCGGATGTCGCGCTTGAGCTGCCGACGCAGGACGTGGAAGTAGTTGGCCGGCGTGGTGCAGTTCGCGACCTGCATATTGTCTTCGGCGCACATCTGAAGAAAACGCTCGAGCCTTGCCGAGGAATGTTCCGGCCCCTGCCCCTCATAGCCGTGCGGCAACAGGCAGACGAGACCGGACATGCGCAGCCACTTGCGCTCGCCCGAGGAGACGAACTGGTCGAACACGACCTGGGCGCCGTTGGCGAAATCGCCGAACTGCGCCTCCCAGAGCGTGAGCGCATTCGGCTCAGCGAGCGAATAGCCGTATTCGAAACCGACGACTGCCTCTTCCGACAGCATCGAATTGATGACCTCGAAACGGGCCTGGTGCTCGCCCACGTGATTGAACGGGACATAGCGGTCCTCGTTCTCCTGGTCGATCAGCACTGAATGACGCTGCGAGAAGGTTCCGCGCTCGGTATCCTGACCGGACAGCCGCACCGGATGCCCTTCGATCATCAGCGAGCAGAATGCCAGCGCCTCTGCCGTGGCCCAGTCGATGCCCTCGCCGGTCTCGATCGCCTGGCGGCGGTTCTCCAGGAAGCGCTGGATGGTCCGGTGTACGTGGAAACCCTGCGGTATGCTTGTGATCTCCAGCCCGATCTGCTTGAGCATCTCGAGCGGCGCGCCGGTATGGCCGCGGCGCGGATCGTCGGCGTCGCGCGCCGCCTTGATGTCGGCCCAGCGGCCGTCGAGCCAGTCGGCGCTGTTGGCCTTGTAACCCTGGCTTGCCTCCAGTTCGGCATCGAGCCGCGCGCGCCAGTCCGCGCGCATCTTCTCGACTTCGCCTTCGGTGACGAGGTTCTCGCTCACGAGCTTCTTGGCGTAGATCTCGCTCGTGGGGGGGTGCTTGCGGATCGCCTTGTACATCAAGGGCTGGGTGAACGAGGGCTCGTCGCCTTCGTTGTGCCCGAAGCGCCGGTAGCAGAACATGTCGACGACGACGGGGCACTGGAACTTCTGCCGGAACTCGGTCGCGACTTTGGCGGCATACACCACCGCCTCGGGATCGTCGCCGTTCACATGGAAGATCGGCGCCTCGATCATCTTGGCGACGTCGGACGGATACGGCGACGAACGCGAGTAACGCGGGTAGGTGGTGAACCCGATCTGGTTGTTGATGATGAAATGCACGGAGCCACCGGTGCGGTGGCCGCGCAGCCCCGACAAGCCGAAGCACTCGGCGATCACGCCCTGCCCGGCAAAGGCCGCGTCGCCGGAAATGAGCAGCGGCATGACCATCGTGCGGTCTTCCCGGGTGGCACCGAGCTGATCCTGCTTGGCACGCACCTTGCCCAGCACCACCGGATTGACGATTTCGAGATGTGACGGATTGGCGGTGAGCGAAAGATGAACGCGGTTGCCGTCAAATTCGCGATCAGAAGAGGCGCCGAGGTGATATTTCACGTCGCCTGAGCCCTCAACTTCGTTCGGCGTCGAGGAGCCGCCTCTGAACTCATGGAAGATCGCGCGGTGCGGCTTCCCCATCACCTGCGCCAGCACATTGAGGCGGCCGCGGTGGGCCATGCCGATGCAGATGTCCTTCACGCCGAGCGCGCCGCCGCGCTTGATGATCTGCTCCAGCGCCGGGATCATCGACTCGCCGCCGTCCAGGCCGAAGCGCTTGGTACCGGTGAACTTCAGGTCGCAGAATTTCTCGAACCCTTCGGCTTCGATCAGCTTGTTGAGGATCGCGCGCTTGCCCTCGGGGGTGAACGTGATTTCCTTGTCGGGCCCCTCGATACGCTCCTGGATCCAGCCCTTCTGAGCCGGATTGGAGATGTGCATGAACTCGACGCCGAGCGTCTGGCAGTAGGTGCGGCGAAGGATCGTAAGGATCTCGCGCAGTGTCCCGATTTCGAGCCCGAGAACCTTGTCGAGAAAGATCGGGCGGTCCATGTCGGCGTCGGTGAAGCCGTAGGAGCGCGGATCGAGGTCCTCCTCGTTGTGGTGTGGCTCGAGGCCGAGCGGGTCGAGATTGGCGTAGAAGTGCCCGCGCGCGCGATAGGCGCGGATCAGCATCAGGGCGTGGATCGAATCGCGCGTGGCTTGCTGGACCTCGGCGCTGGAGAACTCAAAGCCGGCGCCCTGGGCGCGCGCCTTCAGCTTGTTGCCGACCGCCTTTTCGACCTCGTGCCAATCGCCATCGAGAGCGGAGATGAGTTCGCCGCGCGCAGGCTGCGGCCAGTGCGGCCGCGACCACGAGGGCCCTTCGGCGCTCTTGAGCACATCGGTACGATCGTCCTTCAGGCTCTGGAAGAATGCCTGCCATTGGGCATCAACGGCCTTGGGATCGTTCTCGTAGCGGGCATAGAGGTCCTCGATATAGTCGGCATTGCCGCCATAGAGGAAAGACGTATGGGCGAAGGCGGCGTTGGCATCCTGACGGGACATGCAAGGGTCCTGCTAGCTGGTCTTGACGGATCGCTGGTGGAGGGAAAAGCGGGAGAATCCAGCGGCCGGGTTAACAATACACTATCTATGCTGCAGTTGCGTTCTCACAATAAGAAAGAACTGAATTGGAATTCATCAGCTGTAGGCGGGAGCCAAATAAAAGCGCCCGGCGTTGCCTGCCGGGCGCTCATAGCAGAAGGGCCGCTTGCGGATGCAAGCGGCCCTATTTTGTCGGAAGACTCGACGCCAATCAGTAAGCGCCACCGCCCCAGCGGTAGTTGAAGCCGACGCGCACGATGTTGTCGGTGAAGCGACGGGTCTCCGAGATGACCTGTCCCAG
>Ga0207706_10002439_pt1 | contig 18149 bp, 18 predicted proteins | sample KBSC53metaG_FD_184318 | JGI IMG/M metagenome (GOLD analysis project Ga0207706, IMG submission 184318) | Corn rhizosphere microbial communities from Kellogg Biological Station, Michigan, USA - KBS C5-3 metaG (SPAdes) (version 2) | ecosystem: Host-associated > Plants > Roots > Rhizosphere > Soil ... | reverse complement strand
ACCTCGACCTGGTGCGGCAGGTGAAGCCGCACACCAACGGCGAGTGTTTCCTGGTGCTCGATTCAGGAGCGCAGGTGAAGGTGTCGCGGTCGTACCGCGACGTGGTCGCCAGGTTCGTCCACTAAGACCGAACGGCCTTTAGAACATGTTGTTGGTGGTCGTCCCGCCCATCGTCTGGGCGCCGCCGCCAACATTGCCGCCGGCCGCAACCTGCTGTTGAACGGCCTGGTTCAGCGCCGGGCTGGTGGTGGTTGCGGTGCAGCTGGCCATCCCGCTTGCAACCGACGCCGCAAGAGCGCTCACCGAAACTCCGCAAACATTAGCAGCGACATCGATCGGGACCTGTGCATTCACGGGAATGTTCGCGCGGTCGACCTTGATCGCGACCGAGAGGTCGTTGAGCACATTCTGCAGGTTGACGTTGACCAACGCCGGGATGCCACCCGTGCCAGTACCCGCGCTGCCGGAAGCCCCGCCGGCAGGAGTTGCGGCGGTGACCTCGCCGGCCGCCGACGGCGCAGTGCCGTTCGTCTTGCAACCCGCAACCACCAAGGCAAGGCCGGTGGCGGCCGCCGCGATTTTCAAGGCACTTCCGGTCATTAGTCTCTCCTTACGCATCACTTTGGCGGTGTGGTCCCTGTCGTGGTCGTCGCCGGGACGGTAGTCGTGGCGGGACTGGGGTAGTTGGTCGCTGAGGTCGGCGGAGTGCCGGTATTGGTTTGCGCGCCACCGCCGACCGAGCCGTTGGCGGCAAGCTGCTGCTGGACGGCCTGGCTCAGCTCGGGCGAGGTCGTCTTGGCAGTGCAGCCGCCGCTGTTCCCGCCGCCAGCGCCGATCGACAGGATGTTGATTGAGACCCCACACACATTGGCCGCCACAGTTATCGGGATCTGGGCGTTGATCGGGATGTTCGCCTTGTCGACGTGAAGGTCGAGCGCGAGATTGTTCAGCACGTTAGACAGGTTCACGTTGACCAGCGAGGTGGCGACGGTGCCGAGGCTCGATGCGCCCGAGGCGACGGTGCTTCCAGCGCTCTTGAGAGCGCTGCCTGCCGAGGTGGATTTGCAGCCCGAGGCGGCGAGAACGAGCACAAGCGCGGGAAGCGCGAAAAGCTTACGCATACCAACAATCCCTCTGTTCGCGGGGGCCAACGCGGCAGAGGCTGGATTGGTTTCTTGGCTCGTTCTTAGAAGAAGGTCGTCAGCCAGTAGAACAGGGCGCCGACGGTTGCGGAGGCCGGAATGGTGATGAGCCAGGCGATCATCACGTTGCCGGCAACACCCCAGCGGACGGCCGATGATCGGCGCGCCGCGCCGGCGCCAATCACGCAGCCGGTTATGGTGTGCGTCGTCGAGACGGGAATGCCGTAGTAGGAGGCTGCGAACAGCATCACCGATCCGCCGGTGGACGCGGAAAAGCCCTGATGCTGGGAAAGCTTGGTGATCCGAGTGCCCATCGTCTCGATGATCCGCCAGCCGCCAGTCAGCGTGCCAAGGCCCATGGCGATATAGCAACACAGCGAAACCCAGCCGGGCACGGCGAACTTTCCGTGAAGATAACCGGTCGAGTAAAGCAGGACCGTAATGATGCCCATCGTCTTCTGGGCGTCGTTGAGGCCATGGCCCAGCGAGTAAGCCCCTGCAGACACGAGATGAAGTCGGCGAAACGAACGCTCGGCGCCTTTGGCTGTTGCCCGCACGCCGAGCCAGCTGGTCGCAAGCATGATCATCATGGTGAGGATCAAGCCCAGGGTCGGTGAAAGGACGATGGCGATCAGCGTTTTGTTGAGGCCGGTCCATTGGACTCCCGTGAGCCCGGCATGCGCAACGCCCGCGCCGATGATACCCCCGACGAGGGCGTGACTCGAGGACGAGGGGATGCCCTTGAGCCAGGTCACGACGTTCCAGAACATCGCGCCGACCAGAGCCCCGAACACCACCGCCGGGGTAACGAGGTCCTTGTCGATGAGGCCCTTGCCGATCGTGTCGGCGACCTTGTGAAGCGCCGGCCATTGCAGCGCGAGAAAGTAAGCCGCGAAATTGAAGAAGGCAGCAAAGGCGACGGCGGCGACGGGACTCAGCAGGCGCGTAGCAACGACGGTCGCGATCGAGTTGGCCGCGTCGTGCAGCCCGTTGAGGAAGTCGAACGCGAAAGCGACGACGATCAGCGCGACCAGCAGCGGGAACGCGAGCTCGTGCATCAGGCGTGATCGATCACGATGCCGTCGATCTCGTTCGCGACGTCCTCGAACGCGTCCATCACCTTCTCGAGGTTCTTGAACACCTCGCGGGCAACGGCGAACTGAAGCGGACTTTGCGGTGCACTCGCGAACGCGCGCTTCAGGCCCTGGGCGTGGATTTCATCGGCCTGGCCCTCCAACCCAACGATGGTGCCGGTCATCTCGTGAAGCTTCACGCCGTTGGCGCTTACCTTGCGGAGCAGCGGCATGCATTTCGCGGTAATATCGGCAGACTGTTTGATCAGATCGACCATCAGCTCCATCTCCGGCCGGAGCTCCTGAAGCCCGTAGAGGTCGATCGCACGTGCCGCCGCCAGCATTTCGTCAATCGTATCGTCCAAGGCGACGATAAGCGCGGTGATCGCGCTGCGGTCGAAGGGAGTCAGGAACGTTTTCCGGACCTCGACCAGAACATTGCGGATGACCTCATCAGCCTCATGCTCCTGGTCCCGGATGAGCTGCAGGACTTCTCCCGTCGATACTCCGTCCGCAGAGAGCAGCTTCAGCGCCTCCGCGGCCTTCACGAGGGTCGCTGCGTGCGCCTCGAACATGCCGAAGAAGTCGCTTTTGCGAGGCAGCAGGCTCTGAAACCAGGCAAACATTTGAGTACCCCTTGAATCCCCGCGGTGCGGTCAACTGCAAAGCTGTGAAAAAGCGCGCCGGCTATAGTTGTCGTCACGGGTATTGCGACGCTTATGTTACCGATGTGCGACTCTCTTGTTACGGAATTAAGACTCGCGCTCAGCCTTCCATGTCGAGCGAATAGCCGGCGGATCGTACCGTTCGCACCACGTCCTGCTCGTCACCCTGGTTCAACGCCTTGCGAAGACGACGGACGTGGACGTCGACGGTGCGTACGTCGATGTCACGGTCCCGCGGCCAGATCGCGTCGAGCAGCCGCTCACGCGAGAAAACTCGCCCCGGATTTTCCATCAGATGACGCAGGAGGCGAAATTCCGTCGGTCCGAGCTGAACCGCCCTGCCGCTGCGGCGCACGCGGTGCGCGTCAACGTCCATCTCGATGTCCCCGTATGTGAGCAGCTCGCCGGCAAGCGCGGGGCGAACGCGGCGAAGCACGGCTCCAACGCGGGCAATCAGCTCGCGCGGGCTGAACGGCTTGGTGACATAATCGTCTGCGCCGGTTTGCAGGCCACGGATACGATCGCTCTCCTCGCCACGCGCGGTGAGCATGATGATCGGAACGTGGGCGGTTCCCGAGCGGCGGCGGAGGCGGCGGCAAACCTCGATGCCGCTCACTCCCTCAATCATCCAGTCGAGGATCACGAGGTCGGGCGGGCGCTCCTCGGCGAGAAGCAGCGCTTCATCGCCATCGGCGGTGCGGACAACATCGTAGCCTTCTTTGTCGAAGTGCCACAGCAGCAGGTCCGCGAGGGCGCGGTCATCCTCAACCAACAGGAGTACCGGCTTGGTCACAAGCTTCTGCTACGACCGGACCATGACACTTTTATGAAACCGCGGCCGGCAAGAGGACGTGGATTTCGGTGCCGACGCCGACCTTGCTTTCGATGCTGAGCCTGCCCCTGTGACGCTCCACAATATGCTTGACGATAGCGAGGCCGAGGCCGGTGCCGCCGAGCGAACGACTACGGCTGGCATCGACACGGTAAAACCGCTCGGTAAGGCGAGCGATATGCTCCGGCGCGATGCCTTCGCCTTCATCGCTGACCGACAGGTGGACCATCGCTCCGTCGGTACGAGCCTTCACTGTGACCGGCGTGCCGGCTTCGCCGTAGCGAAGGGCGTTGGCGATTAGATTGTCGAGCAGCTGGAGGATCTGACCGCTGTCAGCCGCAATGGGTGGAAGGCGCGGCTCAATCGATCGGACAATCGTCGAATTGCGCTCCGCAGCCATCAGCCGTGCGTTCTCCGCAGCCTGTTCGATCAGGGGGCGGAGGTCGATTGCGTCAGTCAGCGCGGTGAATTTCTGAGCCTCGATCCGGGACAAGGAGATGAGGTCTTCAACGACGCGCTGCATCCTGCGAGCCTCGTCATGGACAACCGAGAGAAATCGCTCGCGCGTGGCCGGATCGATCTCATCCGCCTGCTCGCGAAGCGTCTCTGTATAGCCGATCAGGGTGGACAGCGGTGTTCGCAACTCATGGCTTGCGTTGGCGACGAAATCGACCCGCATCTGCTCGGCCGCGCGCGCTTCGCTGCGGTCGACGAAGCGGATCAGTGAAGCACCGTTTCGAAGCGCCGCTGAACGCATCAGCCAATGACGGCGTGAACCGCCGAGCCCGGTCAGTTCGACATCTTCGCCTGATTGCGCGCGGCTTTCCAGCGCTGCGAGAGCCGCAGGATGGCTGACCACGTCGCGAAGCGCCGCACCACAGATGGAATCACCAAGAAGTCTTCGCGCGGCGGCGTTGGCGGCGACGACCTGGCCGCCATCGAGGATGATCGCCGCTTCGCTCAGTCCTTCGATGAGGGCGGGAGAGTCCAGCAACATATCCATCACGCCGCCGTCGATTAGATCAGCGGAGGGATCGAAGCCAGTCTACAGCTTCACAGGCTCAGACTGAGCGAGAAGGACGCGACATGGTCGTTGGTATCTGGCCCGCCGCGAACAAAGCCATGCTGATTGAGATAGCCGATTTCGACGGTGAGCCTCTTCGAGATCGGCGTATTAATCGCGATCAGGCTCCGGATCCGATCAAGCCCCGATTGCGTCTGGAACGGCGTGGTGTTGAGGTTGATGAAGGGCTCGGCGCTTAGAACCAGGTTCGTCTTCGATCCGTGCGCGAGCGGCAGCGTGTATTTGACGTAGGGACGAACCCGCCATCCGGTGCCGTCGACGTTGTGGCGCCAGCGCTCTTCACCCCTCAGCCGGAAGCTGAGCTTACCGGCACCTAGCTTCACGACATTGTCGAACGTGACCTGTTCGCGAATGCGACGCTCCATGACGGTGAAATCGCCGCCTGAATATTGCGGATCGTGCGTGTAGCCGGCCCAAAGAGTGGTCGACTTGCTGAGTTTGTAGCCGAGCAGGGTGTTGGATTCGATCTCGTAAAGGCCGTTCCTGTTGTCGCTGAAGCGCTCAACCAGTTCCTCTTGCGCACGCCAATTGCCGCCAAGTTTCAGATTGACGGCCTCAGTAGTCCAGATCTGGCTATCAGATGACGCCCGGGCGCTCGTGGAGCCCAGCGCGCATACGGAAACGCAGATGAGGGGAAGCCGCTTCACCCAGCCCTGTTAGGGGAGCGTCACAAAAGTGCAATAAAAGTGGAATCGAACGGTATTGAAGCCGAGCTAAGCCGTGAACGGATGAAGACGTTCAGAATAGCTGGCCTGTCGTTGAGGGCTGTCGCCATTGCAGCGCCTTTTTCATTGGCCTGTCCGTGCGCAACCGCAGCCGAAGAGCATGCCAACGTCTTAAGCGCTATCGCTCAGCCGGGAATGAGCACTCCGAAATTTGCCGGCCAGTTCCAGCTTCGCCTGCAGCTTGGAGACGGCCGACTTGCTCGCGCCCTCCTCGACGTCGGCGTGAAGCAAGAGGATGCGGCGCTAGTGGCCAAGCTCGCAGCCGGGCACTTGGGGATGGGTGCGGGTGGCTGCCAGGCGCTCGTCTCGATCGAGCGCAATCCGGGCGGTACCTATAGCCTGATGCGCGTCCAGCTCACCACGGACTCACGGCGCGCGATCATCGAGTGGCGCGGATCCGAGCTGGTCCTCGCGTCGGACACGGAAGTCGGCGAGTCACCGGCCGTCGCTTAAGGCGACCAACCGGAGCGCGACCTAGCGGCTAAGCGCGCCGTTCTGCAGCGACGCCAGCGCGCGCTCGGCGACGGCATGCGACATCACCGTCTCACCGTTGGCGACGATCATCTCGACATCTTCCTGCATCAGAACGCTGCGGAACTGCTGCTCGGCCTCCGCACGGCGGCCGGTCTTGGCGAGCGCAATGCCGAGGTTGATTGCTGCGGCCGGGTCGCCCGCGTTGACCTTCGAGCCCCGAATCTCCCGCTCCGCGTTGGTGAAGTCGGAGTGTAGCAGCGACGAATAGCCGGGCGCGGGATCGTTATAGGAGCCGAGCTGGGCCGCGGGGGCGGGAGACGCAATGACAAGCGCTGGGAGCGCGGCGAGAATGAAACCCTTCATCGAAGCATCTCCATCGACTTTCGTTACGGTGGTGTATGCCTAAATCATTGAGATCACAAGATATGTCATAAAACTGTAACAAAAATCCCGTAGGCTATGCCTATCGGCGAGGCGGGCTATCCGAGCGACTCGATCGTCCGCACTCATTTTTGGACAAATGAAAGCCGCGCAGGACCTGGATCCCGCGCGGCTTCTGTTTACGCCTGGTACTTGCTTGGCCCCGGCGGGGTACGCTTACTGGCCGCGCTGGCCCCGTTCCGCCGGGGGAGGAGGAGGGGGAGGTGGCGGAGGAGGAGGCGGCGGGCAGATGCCTGGCGCCGTGATCACCACGCCGCTTTCGCACGTTACGGTTGCCGGCGGCGGGGGAGGCGGTGGCGGCGGAACGTAGGGCGCCGGGGCGATGTGCGGTGCTCCGACCTTGAAGGAAAGCTCAGCACCCCACGTGCGCGGCGCGTTGAAGTTGGCGTAATCGCCGAGGATGCCGCCGTAGGAGGTCGAGACCAGCTGCCCGGCCGCGTTGTAGTTGAGCACCGGCGACGAGTTCGCGTTCGAGCGGCGATAGATGTGCTGCTCGTTGAACAGGTTGCGCGACCACAGGGCGAAGGTCACCAAAGTGCTCCCGTTGTTTATCTCCATGTCCGCAAGGGCGATGCGGCCATTCACGATGAAGCTCGGGTCGGTCTTCACCGGTTCCAGCTGGAAGCTGTACTGGCCGTCCGCATAGTTCGCGTCGAGGTGCAGCCGCAGCTTTGAGTTCAGGATGCCCGTCGGCACCTGGTAATCGGCATAGCCCGACGCAGCATTCTTCGGCGTGTACACGATGTAGAGCTGCTGCGGGGGTCCGCCGAGGATCGGGTTCACCGCCGAGGGCGCCCTCCACCAGGTGTAGGCATAGGAGGCGCCGAGCGTCAGGTTTTGAACCGGCCGCAGGGTCAAGTCCGCTTCAAAGCCGTGGATCTTGGTCGTGCCTGCATTCGACGTCTGCTCGATGTGGGCGCCGTTGGTGGGACTGCTGGAATTTGTATCGAAGATGTCGAAGTCGAACTGGGTGTTCGTGCGGTTCATGATGTAACCGGCGAGGTTCAACCGGGCCTTGTGGTCCAGGAAGTCCATCTTGGCGCCGGCTTCATAAGCCTTCACCGACTCCGGTCCGAACGCGTTGAAGGCCTGCGAACGGTCGTTCGCACCGCCGGCCCGGAAGCCGGTCGAATATTTCGCGTAGAGGTGCACGGCTTCTGACGCGTCCACCGCCACGGTCACGAGCGGATCCCACCGGTTCGCCTCATTACTGAAGAAGAACGGCGTCGATACGCTATTCGGCACCGCGTTGATCGGGTTGAGATCCGCGCGATTGTTGATGATGAACAGGCGGCCGTGGCGCTTGTCCGACGTGAAGCGGATACCGCCTGTAATGTGCAGGATGGGGAGTCCGGCCGGCGTGAAGGTTGCCTGTCCGAAACCTGACAGGTTGTGATCCCACGCCTCGCTGTCGCGAGTGATGAACTGACAGCTGTGCGCGAACTGCGGAACGACAGGCGCAAGCGTGTTGTTACAGGAGGGCGCGAACTGCTGGTAACCCGAGTTGGCCGAGCTGATAACGCCGGTCACCGAGCTGTCGATGATCGGGCTGCGAATGACGTAGCCCGTGCCGGTGGCGTTCCACTGGTTAGTCTGCGGAGTCGCAGCATATTCGGTCGCGTGTTCGGTGTAATAATAGGCGCCGACGACGTAATCGAGCTGTGGCAGGCTGCCGACGACCTGGAATTCCTCGCTGAACTGATGCTGGCGAAGGAACGACAGGCTGTAGCGGCTGAACAGGCCGGTTGTGGCGGCGGTGATCGCCGTCGAAGGATTGGGCGGCGCAAAGGTCGTGCGCTCAGGTCCGCCGGAGTTGTCCCACTGGTCGGTGCTGACGCCACGCCATCCGGTGATCGACCGGAGCTCGAGGTGCGGCGTGACCTTGTACTTCAGCGTACCCGTGAAGCCGTGCGTGATGTCGACGCTCGGCTGTTGTGGGACGCCGACGTCGGCGATCGACTGCCGGCTCGGGTGGATCCCCACGACCGGCGCCAGGGGCGCGATACAGACAGGTGTCGATGAGCCGGCAGCGATGGTGCCGCCGCACGGCGTTCCCGTCCCTGGGACGGTGTAGGTGCCGGGAAGGAAGAGCCGCGGTGCGGGGTTGGTCGCGCTGGTCGCACCATAAACACCGACGGTATAGCCGTTCGGGTTGTAGTTGATCAGCTGGCTGTACTGCGGAGTGTTCTGATCCTTCGCATAGTCGTACGCGAGGTCGGCGGTGAAGCCGTCGAACGGGGTCCAGCGCGCAGCGACGCGGCCACCCTTTCGGTCGTAATAGTTCCAGCCGGTCGACCCGGTGAGAGGGTCCTTAACCGTCGGGTTCTGGTGTTGGTAGACGCCCTCCAGCTTGATCGCGATGTTGGCAAACGCCGGCAGGTCGACGTGGAGGGATGCATCGCGACCGCCGTAGTTGCCGACGCTGACTGAGCCGTGCATGCCGAATACGCCGGTGGGAGCGCGAGTGATAATGCTGACCGCTCCGCCCTCGGTGTTACGGCCGAAGAGCGTGCCCTGCGGACCCTTTAGAACCTCGATCCGCTCAACGTCGAACAGCGCGGCATTGAGGCCCTGCGTCTTTCCGAGCGCAATGCCGTCCAGGTAGACACTGACGCCGTTGTCACGGGCGGTCTGGTTTTGGTCGTAAGGAACAATACCGCGGATGCCGACCGTCAGCGCCGACTGGCGCGCCTCGAACGTCGCAACGCGAAGGCTGGGGATCGAGCCGTCCGCGAGGTTGAACAGGCTCTGGACGTGGCGATCCTGAAGCGCCTGGGCGTTCGCAACGCTGATCGCGATCGGCGTCTGCTGAAGGTTCGTCTCGCGCTTGGTCGCGGTGACGATGATGTTGCCCAGGCCCTGGTCCGACGCGGCCTGAGTGCCGTTCGTGGCGGGAGGAGGGGCGGGAGTCTGTGCGACTTCCGCAAATGCAGCCGAGGAGACAGAACTCAGCAACACGCCCATCATGAATGTGCGCGCGCGGACGCGGTTGGCTTGAGTGGTGGAGCGAGGCGCCGCGGAAACCGCGCCCGTCGAAACGATCTTCATTGTTGCAAACCTTTCCCCCCAGCCTCTCCGGGCTGGACAGAAGCGGTTTAGGAAGGCGACACGACAGGCTTGTGACGTCTGTCCGTACGCATCCGTGAATCTACTGTTTCAGTTTTTTGACACGTGGCTCGAACCGGACGCGACATCATAAGAGCCGCTTATGACGGCATTGCGACGATGCCGATTGCGGCCAGCAGGTTCTCGGGTCTAGGCGCGTTGCATGGCCAGCAAGTTCGAGACCTTCGCCGCGCTGCACGTGCCCGGCAATCCAGTCATCCTCTACAACATCTGGGACGTCGGAAGCGCCCATGCAGTCGCCGCCGCCGGAGCGAAGGCGTTGGCGACGGGAAGCCACCCAGTCGCGGACGCCAACGGCTGGCCAGACGGGCAGCAGGTCCCGCTCGACTTCGCGCTCGCCAACGCCAAGCGGATCATCGATTCGGTCGAGCTTTCGGTGACGGTCGATTTCGAAGGCGCTTATTCGGACGACGCCGAAGAAGGTGCTGCCAATGTCGCCCGATTAAAAGCGACAGGCGCAGTCGGCTGCAACTTCGAGGACCAGGTGATCGGCGGCGATGGGCTTCATCCGCTGGAGCAGCAGGTAAATCGCATTGCCGCCATTCGGCGCTCAGTGGGTAGCGACTTCTACATCAACGCGCGCACCGACCTGTTCCTGAAGACGCAGACTTACGACGATGCGCTGATCGACCAGGTCGTCGAGCGCGGGAAGGCTTTCGCAGATGCCGGAGCGAGCGGCTTCTTCGTGCCGCGGCTGGGCGATCCGAGGCAGATCGAGCGCGTGGTGCGCGAAGTGCCCCTGCCGCTCAATGTGATCGCCTACCCCGGAGCGCCGGACAAGAAGGTCTGGGCCGACGCGGGCGTGGCGCGGATCAGCCACGGCCCCTTCCCGCACCGGGCGCTGATGGCGACACTGACCGAAATGGCGCGCGACGCGATCGGCTGAGGATTGGCTTACTTCCGTGCGGACTGCAGCAGCGCGGCGACGGTATCCCGCAGCGTCTGCGCGAGGTGATCGCCGCGATCGAGCGGGGCGCTGATGAACGCGCCATCGAAGGCCAGCGCAAGCTGGGCGCCGACCTTTTCCGGCTCGGGCAGCCCGAGCTCCCCCGCGAGCATCGCGAAACGCTCGCGCATCTTCTGCTTGTGCTCTTCGGCGACGCGGCGTGCCGGGTGCCGCGAGTCGGGGATTTCCGCAGCGACATTGAGCTGAGGGCAGCCACGGTATCCCGGCCGCCGCAACCTCACTTCCATCCAGTCAAGATAGGCGGCGAGCTTTGCTTCAGGGTCGCCTGCATGGCCGGCGTCGATCAAATCCCACTGGCGCCAGAAGTCGGAATCCTCCTCCCTGAGGAAGGCGGCGACGAGCGCGTCCTTGCTCCCGAAGTGACGGTACAGGCTGGTTTTCGCGATGCCAGATTCGGCGACGACCAGATCGACGCCGACGGCATGCACCCCCCGCTTGTAGAAAAGCTTCGAGGCCGTCGCGAGGATGCGTTCGCGCACCGCAGATGGCCGTGTCGGCTCCGAACCTCGCTCATGCTTTTTGGTCATCGAAGATCATCACTTCCGAGAATTGACAATGCTACAGGTCTGTATCATTTGCAAGAAACGGACAGGTCTGTAGCATTCAAGGGAGTTAAGGTCGATGCTTTCAAGGGTCGTGCTCTATGGCGCCGCGGGCCACACAGGCCGCTTCATCGCTGCCGAGCTCATTCGCCGCGGCTTCGAGCCTGTGTTGGCCGGACGCGACTGCCGGTCGAGTTCCTCTCGGCGCTTTCGCGCGAGCCCCTCTCCATCCACTTTCAATAAGAAGGACCATTCAGTGACCGATCCAGCATCTCTATTCCGCCGGTTCGCCTGCCTTCATGTCGCCGGGGACCCACTGGTTCTGTTCAACGCGTGGGATGCCGGAAGCGCACAGGCCGTGGCGAAATCCGGAGCAAAGGCGATCGCGACGGGCAGCGCCTCGGTGTCGATGGCCAACGGCTTTGGCGACGGCCAGGAGGTCCCACTCGACTTCGCGCTAGCCAATGCCGCGCGGATCGTGAAAGCGGTTGAGCTGCCCGTCACGATCGATTTCGAGGGCGGCTATGCTGAGGGCTCCGGCGGCCTCACCGCCAACGCGCAGCGGCTGGCCGCAACCGGCGCGATCGGCTGCAATTTCGAGGACCAGGTGGTCGGAACGGACCGGCTTTACGACATTGCCGAGCAAGTGGGCCGGATCGGAGCGTTGCGAGCGGGGGTTGGGGACGAATTCTTCATCAACCTGCGGACCGACCTGTTCCTGAAAGCGAAGCCGGAGGCCCACGACACGGCGCTGGCCGACCAGGCGATCGAGCGCGGCCAAGCCTATGCCGAGGCAGGCGCCAACGGCTTCTTCATCCCCGGACTCGCGGACCTGGCGCTGGTCGAGCGGATCACAAAGGCGGTGGGCCTTCCGGTCAACGCGATGCATTTACCGGGCGGCCCGACCCGGGCACAATGGGCTTCCGCGGGGATCGCGCGGGTGAGCCACGGACCGTTTCCGTTCATGGCAATGCAGGAGTGGCTGACGGGCGAAGCGAAAGCCGCGCTCGGCTAGGCGCGGCCGAACCTCCACCAAGGGATCTTCGGCCCGGACTTCAGCACGGTCTTGCGGAACAGCTGCGCGCCCAGCTTCAGGATGATCGCAATCCAGATCGCCTGCCAGACGATGCCAGCGAGATGAGGCCACAGCTCCGGCTCCTGCGCAGCGCGGGCGAGCATCGCCATTGGCGATGAAAGAGGGAAAAGCGCCGCGGCGATGCCGCTCAGCGAATTCGGGTTGCCTATGGACGTAGCCGCGAAGCCGAACAGCAGCACCTGAGCGAAGGTCGCGGGCAGCGACATGGTCTGAACCTCGCGCGCCGTCGAAGCCTGCGCCCCGATGATCAGGAAGGCCGCGCCGAACAGCAGATAGTTCATCGCGAAGTAGATGACCGATAGGGTCAGGAACACGGGCCAGCCGACCGCGGGAACGGGGAGCGTCTGAACGCCGCCGTGCTTGACCAGCTGGATCAGCAACGCACCCGACGTCATCCAAACGATCAGCGCGAGCACCGAGGCAGACAGCATCGCGAACAGCTTGCCGACGAACATCGCGTCGATCGGGATCGCGGCCGCAATGACCTCGATCACCTTGTTCGATTTCTCCTCGATCAGCTGCGAGAGGACCATCGTCGAGAGCATCAGGGTCAGGATGAACAGGATGGTTTGGGCGATCTGCGCGGTGTCGGTGCGGTCGCTGCTCAGCGCACCGGACGATGGGCCCACATCCCGGATCGGCAGATCCGGCTCCTTGGAGACGCTCCCGGCCAGCGCGTTGGAGATCAGCAGCCGCAGCTGTCCGACTGTCCCAGGATCACCGCCACCAACGAGCTGTGGGTGATCGAGCGGGCCGCTGAGGACCGCGCGGACGGGCGGTGCGCGGCTGGCGAGCAGGCGCTGCTGCTGAGCCGCGAGGTTCGGCTCGGGCGAGTAGCCGATCAGCCGGAGGAGATGATCGTCGCCGAGTGTGTCCGCCAACTGGCCACGCGCGGCATTGAGCTTCTGGAAATCGGCCCTGGAGCCGATCACGGCCACCACGGGGCGCTGATTCTGGGCCGCGACGCGCGCACTGATCGAGCTGAAAACGCCGCCGAAGAGCAGGGGGAACAAAGGCGCCAGCAGGAAGAAGATGAACGTCTTCGACAGGACCGTCGCCGAGAAATCTCGGCGGGCGATCACCCAGGCGGAGCGGATGAAGCGCATCATTGCGGCTTCTCCTGAGCCATCGCTTCCGCGGCCTTGGCGCCGGCGATGGCGACGAAGGCGTCGTGGAGGCCGGGACGCTCGATCGCCAGAGTCTCGATGCCGGCACCGCCGTCGATCAAGGCCTTTAGCAACGGTTCGGGCCCGCCCTCGGGCAGCTCGAACACGAACTCTCCGCCCTCGCGACGGGCATTGGCCGGGATGGCGTCGAGCCATGGCCCTTCGCTGGCGCGGGTGCGGAGACGGACGATCGGACGCAGCCGAGAGCGCGCCTCGTCGACGCCGCCATCGAAAGCCACCTTGCCCTTGGCGATGATCGCGATCTCCTCGCACAGGCGCTCGGCATGGGCGATGACGTGCGTCGAGAAGATGACGGTGACGCCGGCGCGCGCTTCGCGGCGGATCATCTCCTCCAGACGCGCCTGATTGATCGCGTCGAGGCCGCTGAACGGCTCGTCGAGCACGATGAGCCTGGGCTTGTGAACGATGGTGCCGAGGAGCTGGACCGTCTGCGCCATGCCCTTGGAAAGCGTGCGGATCGACTTCCGCGCCCAGTCGCCGAGGTTGTGTTCGGCGAGCAGGGCGTCGGCGCGACGACGACCCTCCGCGAGCGGGAGGCCGCGGAGCGCGCCCATGAAGGCGATCGCGTCGCGCGCATGCATGGCAGGATAGAGGCCGCGTTCCTCGGGGAGGTATCCGATCTCGGGAGCCGCCTCGAGCGGGCGCTCGCGGCCGAGCACCAGCCGCGTCCCGCTGGACGGGTCGATGATGCCGAGAAGCATTCGGAGGGTGGTCGTCTTGCCCGCGCCATTGGGACCGAGGAGGCCGAAGATCGAGCCGGCGGGAACGCGAAGGCTGACGCCATCCACCGCGCGCGTCTCGCCGAAATCCTTGACGAGGTCGATCGCTTCGACCGCGTACATTCCGGGGGAGGCCTGTCGAAGCACTGAAATTCCTACGAAATTCACGGCCCGCGTTGTACAGGCCGCGCGTGCATAAGAGCCAAAGCCTTGAGGAAGCAATAAGGACCAGGGCCCGCGAGCTGGGCTTCGTGGCTTGCGGCTTCACGGGAGCAGACGCTGCGGACGAGGCGGGGCTGGAATTCAAGCGGTGGCTCGAGGCCGGGCATCACGGGACGATGGGCTGGATGGAGGCGCGGGCGCATCATCGCGTGTCGCCGCTGGCGCTGTGGCCCGAGGCCAGGTCAGCAATTGCGCTGGGGATGAGCTACGCACCCGCGAGCGATCCGCTGGCGCTGGCGGAGCATCCGGAGCTGGCGCGAATCTCAGCCTATGCGCAGGGCGGCGACTATCACAAGACGGTGAAGAAGGCGCTGAAGGCGCTGGCGCGATTCATCGTCGAAGCGGTCCCGAGCGAGCTCAAGGTGTTCGTCGATACGGCGCCGGTGATGGAAAAGCCGCTGGCGCAGGCGGCGGGGATCGGCTGGCAAGGCAAGCACACGAACCTGGTGAGCCGGGAGCATGGCAGCTGGCTGTTCCTCGGCGTGATCCTGACCAGCCTGGAGCTGCAGCCAGATGCACCGGCCGAGCAAGGCGTGCATTGCGGAAGCTGCACCAGGTGCCTGGATGCCTGCCCGACGCAGGCTTTCCTCGGCCCCCACCGGATCGATGCTAGACGGTGCATTTCATACCTGACGATCGAGCATGAGGGGGCCATTCCCGAGGAGCTGCGACCGAAAATAGGAAATCGGATCTACGGCTGCGACGACTGCCTGGCAGTGTGCCCGTGGAACAGCTTCGCCGATGCAGCGGCCGCCAATCGCGCCTTCCTGCCGCGCGCTGAGCTGGTTGCGCCCAAGCTCGTCGATTTGCTCGCGCTCGATGATGCGAGCTTCCGCGAGATGTTTGCCGGCTCGCCGATCAAGCGGATCGGCGTGAAGCGGATGATCCGCAACTGCCTGATTGCGGCAGGAAACAGCGGCGATGCGACCCTAGCCGCAGCGATAGAACCGCATCTCGCCGACCCCGATCCAGTGGTTGCCGAAGCAGCGCGCTGGGCGCTGGCTCAGCTCGGCGTTTCGAGCGCGAGGATGCAGGCCGCCTGATCCATGTCGGCGCCCGAGGGCCCGCGCGTGTCCACGTAAGTCACTCGCATCTGCCCATCGCGGGCGGGATAGAGATAGGCGTCCAGCACGCAGCGGGTGTCACGGAACTGGAGCTTGATGCTGTTCCCTTCTCGGATTTGCAGCGCAGGCTTGCCGAAATGGCCCACCAGCTCCTGCGCATCGAGGCCGTAGAGGCTGGTCTGGCGGACCTGCGGCCTGACGGGTTGCGCCGCAGGCGTGGGTACGGATGCGGCCTGCGGCCGCGGCGCACAGGCTGCGGCGAAGAGCATTAGGGAAAAGGCTAAGAAACGACGCATGAGACGAGGATGCCCTGCCCTCGTCGCCGAGGCAATGTTGCGAGCGGCTGAACGGGCGGCTAGGCGGCGCACTTTCCTGCCACCTCCCGGAGTTTCCTGAATGCCCGACCCGCGCCTCGATGTGCTGTGCATCGGCAATGCCATCGTCGACGTGATCGCCGACGCGACCGACGAGTTCCTGGCCGCCGAAGGGCTGACCAAAGATTCGATGCGGCTGGTCGATGCCGAGGAGGCGACGCGGCTCTATGGCCATATGCAGCCGGCGCGAGAGGTCAGCGGCGGATGCGCCGGCAATACGGCGGCAGGGATCTCCGCGCTTGGCGGACGGGCGGGCTTCGTCGGCCAGGTCGCGCCCGACCAGCTCGGCGAATTCTACCGCCACGACCTGACCGCGGCTGGAGTCGAGTTCACGACCCCGCCCGTCGATGTTGGAATTCCAACCGCCCGCTCGATGATCCTGGTGACGCCGGATGGGCACCGGACGATGAACACCTTCCTCGGTGCGGCGCAGGAGCTCGCGGTCGACCGGCTCGACGAGGAGCAGATCCGCGCATCAGGGATCCTCTACCTCGAAGGCTATCTGTGGGACCCCGAGACGCCGCGCTACGCGATGGTCCGGGCGATCGAGATCGCGCGGGAGGTCGGGCGCAAGGTCGCCTTCAGCCTGTCGGACCTGTTCTGCGTCGACCGCCATCGCGACGGCTTCACCAAGCTGATCGACGAGGGCCGCGTTGATATCCTGTTCGCCAACGAGGCGGAAATCCTGGCGATGGGCGGAGTCCCGCACCTCGAGACCGCAGTCGCTTCGCTGGCGCCAAGGGTCGAGACATTGGTCGTCACGCGCGGGGCAGCGGGGGCACTTGCCGTCCGCGGCGGTGAACGGGCGGACGTCGCCGCCGAGCCCGTGCGCGAAGTCGTCGACACGACCGGCGCGGGCGACCTGTTTGCGGCCGGGTTCCTATTCGGGGAAGCGACGGGCAAGAGCCTTGCGCAGTCGCTCAAGCTCGGCGCGATCTGCGCCGCCGAGATCATCCAGCATTATGGCGCGCGCCCCGAGGCGGACCTCAGGGCGCTGGCCGGAGAGCTGGCCGCTTAGTCGCGGTCGGCCGGAGGTACCGGGGCGCCCGGCATCGGAGCAACGCCGATCGACCCTGGCGCATCGGCTGCCAGCTCCGGCACTTCGGTAACGCCGCGGCCGACATGGCTGTGGCGATGGCCGTAGAGGAAGTAGCAGACCAGCCCGATCGCCGTCCAAGTGACGAACAGCAGCTTCGACTCCATGTTCAAATTGACGAACAGGAGCAGGCAGCCGGCGATCGCCAGCGGCGCCAGGACGTAGATGGCGGGGGTGCGGAACGGGCGCGCCCGGCCCGGGTCCCTCTTCCTGAGGATCATCACACCGACCGACACCGCCGCGAAGGCGAACAGGGTGCCCGCGTTCGAATAATCGGCGAGCGTGCCCACCGGCAGGAAGGCCGCGGCGATCGCGACGAAGATGCCGGTGACGATCGTCACGACATAGGGCGTGCGGAACTTCGGATGGACCGCCGAGAGCTTCTCCGGAAGCAGGCCGTCGCGGGCCATCACGAAGAAGACACGGGTCTGGCCATACATCATCAGCAGAACGACCGAGGGCAGGGCGATCGCGGCCGCAAGGCCGACCAGGTTGCCGAACAGCGGGTTGGAGGTTTCGCGAAGGATGTGCGCCAGCGCCTCCTTCGAGCAGACCGTCGGCGCATGCAGCGCCTGGCAGGCCGCCGAGCCATAGAGTTCGGGCGAACCTTCCTTGAACGCCAGGCCGGTAGCCGGGTCGATCAGGGGCTGCGCCCCGAAGGCACCGACCACGCCGGCGGCGACCAGGAGATAAAAGACGGTGCAGATGAGCAGGCTGCCGATCAGCCCGATCGGGACGTTTCGCTGCGGATTCTTGGTTTCCTCCGCCGCCGTGGAAACGGCGTCGAAGCCCACATAAGCAAAGAAAATGGACGCAGCAGCGCCAAGAATACCGGTGCCGGAAGAGCTTAGAGGATTGCCCCAACCGCGCGGCGCAAAGGGTTCGAAGTTGCTCGCATGACCACTGATCATCGGCAAGGTGATGATCAGGAACAGCGTCAGCGCCGTGACCTTGATGATCACCAGCACGGCATTGACCGTCGCGCTCTCCTTGGTCCCGATCACGAGCAGCGTCGTGACCAACCCGACGATCAACACTGCCGGGAGATTGATCAGACCGCCCGCTTCGCCACCCTGGAGGAAGCCCCACTGGATTTGCGGTCCCACCTTCAAGGCATGCGGCAGGTGAACCCCGACTGAGTCCAACAGCCCGGTGATAAACCCGGACCAGCCGACCGCGACCGCGCTCGCCCCAAGTGCATATTCGAGGATGAGGGCCCAGCCGACCAGCCAGGCGATGATCTCGCCCATCACCGCGTAGGAGTAAGTGTAAGCGGAGCCCGCCACCGGGACCATCGAAGCCAGTTCGGAATAGCATAGC
>Ga0207706_10002438_pt1 | contig 18151 bp, 14 predicted proteins | sample KBSC53metaG_FD_184318 | JGI IMG/M metagenome (GOLD analysis project Ga0207706, IMG submission 184318) | Corn rhizosphere microbial communities from Kellogg Biological Station, Michigan, USA - KBS C5-3 metaG (SPAdes) (version 2) | ecosystem: Host-associated > Plants > Roots > Rhizosphere > Soil ... | reverse complement strand
TCTTCATCGAGTATTTCGCACTCGACCTGATGATGGATTCCGACGGCCGCTGCATCGGCGTCGTGGCGTTGAACCAGTCGACCGGCGAGATCCACCGCTTCCGCGCCCACATGACGATCCTCGCCACCGGCGGCTATGGACGCGCCTATTTCTCCGCGACCTCGGCCCATACCTGCACCGGCGACGGCAACGCCATGGTGCTGCGCGCAGGCCTCCCCCTGCAGGACATGGAATTCGTGCAGTTCCACCCGACCGGCATCTACGGTTCGGGCTGCCTCATCACGGAAGGCGCGCGCGGCGAGGGCGGCTACCTGACCAACTCGGAAGGCGAGCGCTTCATGGAGCGCTACGCTCCCCATGCGAAAGACCTCGCCAGCCGCGACGTGGTTTCACGCTCGATGGCGATGGAAATCCGCGAGGGGCGGGGTGTCGGCGAGCACAAAGACCATATCTTCCTTCACCTCGACCATATCGACGCGAAGATACTGCACGAGCGCTTGCCCGGGATTACGGAGACCGGGAAGATCTTTGCCGGCGTCGACCTGACCCGTCAGCCGCTGCCGGTGGTGCCGACCGTTCACTACAACATGGGCGGTATCCCGACGAACTTCCACGGCGAGGTCGTTACGCTGAAGGAGGGCAATCCGGATGCGGTCGTGCCCGGCCTTTTTGCGGTTGGCGAAGCGGCTTGCGTGTCGGTTCATGGCGCCAATCGCCTCGGCTCCAATAGCCTTATCGACCTGGTGGTGTTCGGCCGCGCGGCCGGTCTTCGCCTCGGCGAAATCCTCACGGCCAATGCGCCGCAGAAAGAGCTGCCGAAGAACAGCGCGGAACTTGCGCTGGAGCGGCTCGACCACTTCCGCCACGCGAAGGGCGACAATCCCACGGCCGAAATCCGGCTGGAGATGCAGCGCACGATGCAGGCCGATTGCGCCGTGTTCCGCACCGAGCGGACGCTGGCCGAGGGCGAGACCAAGATCGATGCTGTCTACAAGAAGATGGAGGGCATCGGCATCAAGGACCGCAGCCTCATCTGGAACAGCGATCTCGTCGAGACGCTGGAGCTCGACAATCTGATCTCGCAGGCGGTGGTCACGATGCATTGCGCCGCGAACCGCAAGGAAAGCCGCGGCGCGCACATGCACGAGGACTTCCCCGAGCGCGACGACAACAATTGGATGAAGCACACCGTCGCCTGGTTCGACGGCTGGGGCGGAAAGGGCGGAACGGTGAGGATCGACTACCGCCCCGTCCACGACTTCACGCTCACCGACGAGGTCGAGTACATCAAGCCAAAGGCGCGCGTATATTGAACGAAACCCTGCTCTGGCTGCTGTATCTGGTCAGCGCTGTCGTCGCCTTCCTCGCAGTTCAGAAGCTCGGCTGGCGGATCGTTCCGGCGATGCTGGCCGGCACTCTCGTCACGGTTCTGGGCTGGCTTCCGATCTTCCTTCTCACCGCCGAGGACAAGCGGCCCGCCTTCTGGCGCGTGGACTTGTCGCTCAACGCCAGCTTCGCGCTGATTTTCGCGGGCGCTGGAGCGGCGCTCGCCTTCGCGCTGAAGAGCCGGGAAGCGGAATAAGGGACGTTCGTCGGCGCCGGCGGCGCGGCTGACGAACTGCGATTCGTTACTGCAAGCAGTTCAAGACATCACTTGAAGAAAGCGCGCACGGCCGCAGTTTTCAGCCAAAGATCAGGAGTTCCTCAGGCCGATCATCCCGTCGTCCGTCATCCTGCAGGCTCCTTTCGCTGCGGGAGAACGAACGTGATAGATTTGGAGGGCATTGTGTCGAAAACCGAAGGTGAACGCACACCTGGTTTCAAGTTGCTGCTGACCATCCTGGTCGGCGCGGCGCTGGCGATCCCGCTCTTTTCCGTCTGGCTGCTGGTCTACGACCGTCAGACGCAATCGGAACAGGCGACCGCATCGATCACGGAAGGCTGGGGCGGCCCGCAGGCGATCTCCGGTCCCGTCCTCGTGATCCCATACCGAACGACGACCGCGGACACGGTCATCGAAAACGGTCAAAGCGTCACGAGAAGCCGCGAGGTAACGCGTGAACTGACACTCACGCCCGAAGTCGCTGACGTGACCACACAGGTTGCGCCAGAGCGGCGGAAGCGGTCGATTTACGAAGCGGTCGTCTATGACGCGAAATTTGCCGGCTCCGCCCGCTTCGCCTTCCCACCGGATCTCGCGCGGCATGGTGTTTCCATTGAGAACATGGACTTGACCCGCGCGGAATTGCGCTTCGGGGTCAGTGACCCGCGCGGCCTCGGAGCCAATCCCGAAGTCAATTCCGGAGGCCAGCGTCTTCGTCTCCAGCCGGGCGGCGGAAGCGGCAGCGGCCGGGGCTTCTTCTCGTGGGTTGATGCGACCCAGCTGACGGGCCGGCCAATCGACGTCCGCTACAGCTTCGAGCTTCGCGGCAATTCGGCCCTGACGTTCGCTCCGCAGGGCGGCGACACCAAATGGACGGTGAAGTCGGCCTGGCCGCATCCGTCGTTCGGTGGCGACTTCCTGCCGCAGGAACGGCGCATCGATTCGAACGGCTTCCATGCCGTCTACCGCATCGGCAATCTCGCGCTTGGGCGATCGCTCGTCTCCACGGGCGATGTCGGGCAGGGCAATGCATCCGATCGCGTGGGGTCGATGGCTCCGCCACATAGCGTGATGCCGACCAGCGCGGCGCGCGACGTCAGCGTCCCACAGACCGCGAGCATCAACCTCATCCAGCCGGTCGATCTCTACTCGCGGGTGAACCGCTCCACGAAGTACGGCTTCCTGTTCATCGGCTTCACTTTCCTCGCGCTGCTGATGTTCGACGTGATCGGCGGGGTGCGCGTGTCGGCGGTCGAATATCTGCTGATGGGCGCGGCCATCGTGCTCTTCTTCGTGCTGCTGCTCGCCTTCGCGGAAGTCATCGGCTTCACGCCTGCCTACATCGTCGCCTCGGCCGCGATTGCGGCGCTCAATACGGCCTATTCGGCGGCGGTGCTGAAGAGCTGGCGGCGAGCTTATTTCATCGGCGGCCTGCTGATCGCGCTCTACGCCGTGCTCTATATCCTGCTCAGCCTCGAGGCATTCTCGCTGCTGATCGGCTCGCTGCTCCTCTTCGTCGCCCTCGCGGGAGTGATGTACGGTACGCGCGGAGTCGACTGGAGCAAGTCGCGCGCGGTGATCGAGTAGGTCAGACCTTGGGTCTGTCGATTTGCTCGGCTAAGCGGTCGAGCAGATGACAGACCCAGTACCGCCCAAGCGCATTTTCCCGGATGCCAAGGTTGACGCGAAAGCCGCTCGCCATGTGCCTTCCAGCCCGCAAACCGAGAGCGCCGCCTACAAGCTGGCGTTCCAGGACACCGACTTCCTCCTCCGCGAAGACCTTCGGCCTGTCCGCTTCCAGCTGGAGCTGCTGAAGCCCGAGCTGCTGATGAACGAAGCGAAGATCGGTTCGACCTTCGTCTTCTACGGGTCGGCGAGGATCCCCGAGCCTTCGATGGTGGATGCGATGGTCGCGGGAGCCACCGACGATGAGCAGCGCGCCATTGCCGAGCGGCTGAAAGCCAAGTCGCACTATTATGAAGTCGCGAGGGCTTTGGCCCGCCTCGCTAGCAAGTGCGAGCCTGACGAGGATGGCCAGCGACAGTTCGTCGTCTGCTCGGGTGGCGGCCCGTCGATCATGGAGGCGGCGAACCGCGGGGCGGTCGAGGAAGGCGTCGAAACCATCGGCCTCAACATCGTCCTTCCGCACGAGCAGCTGCCGAACAACTACGTCACTCCAAACCTTAGCTTCCAGTTCCACTATTTCGCGCTGAGAAAGATGCATTTCCTGTTGCGCGCGCGTGCGGTGGCGGTGTTCCCGGGCGGATTCGGAACGTTCGACGAATTCTTCGAGCTGCTGACCCTGATTCAGACCGGCAAGGTGCGTCCGCTGCCGGTCCTGCTGTTCGGCCGCGAGTTCTGGACGCGAGTGGTGAACTTCGACGCTCTGGTCGAGGAGGGCGTGATTGCACCGCACGACCTCGAGATCTTCCATTGGTGCGAGGACGCGGCGTCGGCTTGGGAGTTCGTCGAGCACTTCTACGAGGAGCATCCGGCGCCGAAGCCGGAGCAGACGGCTCCGCCGGAGTAAACCTGGCTAAGGCCTAGTGCGCCGGCGCGGCCTGGTTCATGGCGTCGCCGCCGCCGGGCTTCTTCGCGCCGGCAGGCTCGTCCTCGGCCTTCTGCGGTCCGGGCTGCTCGGGACCGGTGCCGGGCTTGGTCGCCGCGGCCTTATCGTCGGTCGGGGCGGCAGCCTCGGCCGGAGCTGCGGGCAGCGGCAGCGGCGCGTCGCTTCGCGAATTCAGGAAGGCGATGACGTTCGCGCGATCCTGAGGATTGCTGAGGCCGGCGAAGGTCATCTTCGTGCCGGGAGCGAACTTCTTCGGACTGGAAAGCCAGGCGCTCAGATTGTCCCAGTTCCAGGTACCGCCGACGCCCGCGAGTGCGGGCGAGAAGGCGAAGCCGTGGCCCTTGCCGACCGGTTCGCCCAGCATGCCGTACAGGTTCGGGCCGAGTGCGTTGGCGCCGCCCTTGTCGGCGTTGTGGCAGGCAGTGCACTTCTTGAAGACCTGCTCGCCCGCGGCCGGATCGGCGCTCGCCAGATAGAAAGCGATCGGCTTCTCGGCTTCCGCGCCGCCTTCGCCTTCGACCGCGACGCCCTCGATCGGGTAGCCCATCTGCTCGGGGCGCTCTTCATGGAAGGTCTCGCCGGCGACGATCGAGCCTCCAAGAGCCACAATACCTGCGAACAGCACCCAGCCAGCGATGGTGTTGAAACGGTCGTCCATGAGTCTCCGATCGGCGGATGCCGAGGCTAATCGAAAGGAATTTCGCCGACCCTTTACGGGCGACTTTGCTGTTCATCAAGCCGCGAGCCAATGGTCCAGCAGCGTTCTTGCAATGGCAAAGCGCGGCGGGGGCTGGAAGGCCGCATCAGGATCGCCTTTGAGAGCCGCCGCAACCTCTTCGCGGGTGAACCAGCGGGCGTCGTCAAGCTCTGTGCGGTCGATGGTCAGCTCATCCCCGACCGCGCGCGCATAGCAGCCGATCATCAGCGAGGAAGGGAAGGGCCACGGCTGGCTCGCGACATAGGCCACGTCCGTGACCCTTATGCCTGCCTCCTCGTGAAGCTCGCGCGCGACCGCCGCCTCGATCGATTCCCCGGGTTCGAGGAAGCCGGCGAGCGCCGAATAGCGGCCGGGCGGATATTGCGGCTGCCGGCCGAGCAACAGCCGCCCATCATGCTCGGCGAGCATGATGACTACGGGGTCTACGCGCGGGAAATGCTGGGCGGAGCATTCGGTGCAACGCCGCGACCAGCCTCCCCGCTCGATCTCTGTCGATGCACCGCAATTAGCGCAGAATAGATGGCGTGAGTGCCACCAGGCGAGGCTGAGGGCGGCGGCGAAAAGCGGCGCTTCGTCTTCGGCAAGCGCGCCGATCGTATCGAACGCCGCACGAGCATTCGCATGCGGCTGCTCCGTGGCGGAGAATCGCGGCTGGCCGTCCTGGATGCCGAGGAACAGGTCCGTGGCGGATGCGGGTTGCCATTCGAGGCGACCGTCCTCTCCGACCGCAGGCAGTCCGTCGCGCCAGATGAGCTGACGAGCTTCGGCGCCGGTCAACTCGGCAAGGCGAAGCGGATCGACGCGAACCTGGTCGGCGCGGTCGATCCCGGGTCCGGAAAAGAAGGGCTCAGGCCGCAAGCGCGCTCCTCGACGACAGAACCGATTCGATTGCTCGCTTGTAGAGGGTCGGCAGGCCGGCTTCCGCCAAACTGTGGAGCGGATGCCACCAACCCTCACCAGCAGCTACTGCTGCGGACACGACGCTGAGCTCCAGCCGAAAATGCGTGAAGACATGCGTGACTTGCCCGAGCGTCGGTTCCCTCGCCACGGGTTCGTCAGTCCATTCCGGGCCGGGAAGCGCGGCCATTCCACCGAGCATGCCCTTGGCTGGACGGCGGACCAGCCACACGCAGCCGTTCCGCTCGCTCCAGTAAGAAATTCCGTGGCGGAGAGGCCGCGCCGTCTTGCGTTTCGGACCAGGAAAGCGCTCCGGCTCGCCCGACGCGTGAGCGGCGCAGCCGGAGTTCAGCGGACAGACCGAGCAGTCGGGCCCTCGCGGGCGGCAGATGGTCGCGCCCAGGTCCATCATCGCCTGAGAGAAATCCCCGGCTCCAATCTCGGGCGTCATCAGGTCGAGAAGCTCTCGGAGCCGTGCCTTGCTCTCGGCCACAGGCTCTTCGATCCCATTGAGTCGGGCGACTACCCGCTCGACATTCGTGTCCATCACCAGAGCGCGCTGTCCGAACGCGATCGCGGCGATGGCGGCGGCCGTATAGCCGCCGATGCCCGGCAGCTTGCGAAGCTCGTCCTCGGACGTGGGGAAACCGCCTCGCGCCGCGACCTCGCGGGCGCAGGCGATCAGGTTCCGGGCGCGGGCGTAATATCCAAGGCCCGCCCATTCCGAGAGCACGTCTTCGTCACGCGCCACGGCGAGCGCCTCGATCGTGGGCCAGCGCGACAGGAATCGTTCGAATCTCGGTTTCACGGCCGCGACCGTCGTCTGCTGGAGCATCACTTCGCTCAGCCACACACGATAGGGATCGGGCGCCGATTCGCCCGGCATTGCGCGCCACGGAAGGCGCCGGGCGTTATCCACATAATGTTGGAGCAAGCGGTTGGCGGCCACGCACGCCCTATGGCATGACCTCTTCCAATGGCGAAGCCAAAGTCGTCCCTGAACAGGCAAAAGGCCGAGGATTCGCCGCGCAGCGGCCGTGCTCGCTCGGCCGGCGAGCTCGTGGGCCAGATCGGCGGAATGGCGTTCCGGCGCTTCGGCTTCGTCCAGAGTGCGATCGTCAGCCGCTGGAGCGAGATCGTCGGAGAGCGCTACGCCAAGGTCTCCTCCCCCGAATCGATCCGCTTCCCTGCGGGCCGCAAGTCGGGCGGTGCCCTGACCCTGCTGGTCGAAGGCGCTCACGGTCCGCTGCTGCAGCATCTGAGCCCCCTGATCATCGAGCGTGTGAACCGTTTCTTCGGCCACGAGGCCATCGACCGCGTGGTCTTCCGCCAGGGCAGGCCGATCGCGAAGGCCAAGCGGCCGGATCGGCCCAAGCCTAAAGCGGTGCCCAAGGAGCTGGGCGACGGCCTTCGCCAGATCGCCGATCCGGAGCTCCGTGCCTGTCTGGAGTCGCTTGCCGCGAAAATCGCCGGTACAACGGGCGCGCCGACGGTCGATGCACCGGCCGACATTCCCATTCCGATCACCTTTCGAAAGTGAATGATCTGATGAAGCCAGCTTACGTCCTGCTCGCCACCGCGGCGATTTTCGCCAGCGCGGCCTGCAATGCGGAAAACAAGACCAGCGCCAGTAAACCCTCCGCTCCGATCGAGGCCGTCAAGGCTCCGAACGGCGACTGGACCAAGATGGTCACCGCCACGCCCGAGGGCGGCTTCCTGATGGGCAACCCGAAGGCCGAGGTGAAACTGGTCGAGCTGGGCTCGATGACTTGCCCGCACTGCGCGGAATTCTCCGAGCTGGCCGATAAGAAGCTGATCGGCGAATATGTGAAGAGCGGCCGAGTCAGCTTCGAATTCCGCAACTTCGTCCGCGACGGCCTCGACATGACGGCCTCGCTGATCGCCCGCTGCGGCGGTACCGAACGCTTCTTCCCGCTGACTCACGCTCTGTTCGCCGATCAGCGCAACTGGGGCGGGCATCTTCAGGACGTCCCGCCGGAGCAGCTTCAGGCGCTGCAGACGATGGGGCCGGAGCGGCAGTTCGTCGAGTTCGCCAAGCTGTCCGGTCTGCAGCAGTGGGCGGCGCAGCGCGGGGTGCCCTCGGGCAAGAGCAGCGCCTGCCTCGCCAACCAGGACGAGATCAACAAGCTGGTCCAGATCAATGGCGACGTCGCAGCGCAGTATCCGGAATTCACCGGCACGCCGTCGTTCGTTCTCAACGGCGAACTGCTCAAGCAGACGTCGACCTGGGACGCGCTGGAGCCCAAGCTGCGCGAAGCAGTCGGCGGCTAGTGCCCCGGTGAGGGTGGGGGAATAGAATTTGCGTATCCGCCGTCTGAAACTCAGCGGCTTCAAAAGCTTCGTCGAGCCGTCGGAGCTGCGGATCGAACCCGGGCTGACCGGGGTCGTCGGACCCAACGGATGCGGCAAGTCCAACCTCCTCGAAGCCATCCGCTGGGTGATGGGCGAAGGCAGCCCGAAGTCGCTTCGCGGCGGCGGCATGGACGACGTGATCTTCGCCGGCACCGCCAGCCGTCCGCCGCGCGATTTTGCCGAAGTCTCGATTCTCGTCGAGCGGGACCGGGATGCCGAAGCTTCGGGTGAAAGCGAGGTCACGCGCCGGATCGAACGCGGCGCGGGGTCGGCCTATCGGATCGACGGCAAGGACGTCCGTGCCAAGGACGTCTCCTTGCTTTTCGCCGACGCCGCGACGGGCGCGCATTCGCCGGCTCTGGTCAGCCAGGGCAAGGTCGGATCAATCATCGCCGCCAAGCCGACCGAGCGGCGGATGCTGCTCGAAGAAGCGGCCGGCATCTCCGGCCTTCACGCCCGCCGCAAGGATGCAGAGCAGAAGCTCCGAGCGACCGAAGCCAATCTTGCGCGGCTGGGAGAGATGCTTTCGGATCAGGAGCAGCGGGCGGCCCAGCTGAGGCGGCAGGCGCGCGCTGCCGAACGCTACCGGATACTGTCCGACAAGATCCGCTCCGCCGAGGCGCGGCTGGTTCATGCTCGCTGGGTCGAGGCCGACCGAGCCGCGACCGCCGCGAGGCAGGAGGCGAAGACTGCCGAAGCCGATGTGGCCTCGCTTCAGGGCGCGATGGCGAATGCTCAGCAGGCGCAGGATCAGGCGGCAGCGCTTCTCGCCCAGCGGCGCAACGAGCTGACGCAGGCGCGCGAGCGGGCGACGGAACTGGCGCACGAATTGGCGACGACGCGCGCGCGGCGAGACACGGTCGTCCGGAGGCTTGCCGAGCTTGACCGGCTGGACGCTTCGCTGGCGTCGGACGTCGAGCGCGAAGAGGCGCTCCGCCATGACGCCGAGGCGCGGATCGCGGAGCTGGAAGCCGAGCGCGCAGCGATAGACCAGCGATTGGCGGATGACGAAGGGCAGTCGGCCCGCATCGGACGCGAACTCGGCGATCTCGAAACGCGCTCCCGCGAAGCGGAGGCCGCGCTCGCCGATTTGCTGACCCGGCAGGCCGCGATGCGTGCCGAGCGCCGGGTTGCGGACGCGGCGCTGGAGGCCGCGCGGGCGCAGGTCGATCGGACCGAACACGAGCGGCAAAAGCTTGCCGCGCAGCTCGAAGCGCTGGGCTCGGGCTCGGCGGAGCAAGCCGCGCGTGCGGACGCCCTCGACCGGGCGGAGGCCGCGAAGTCCGCCCAGCTGGCCGCTGAGAAGAAGCTGGAAACAGCCGAGCAGGAACGCGCCTCGGCCGCTGAACGTCGCGACGGTGCGGAAAGCGCTTTGGCCGCCGCGCGCGCCGCTTTTTCGGCTGCCCGTGCGGAAGCGCAGGCGCTCGAACGTGCCCTCCAGCACGGCGGCGGCTCTGCGATCGAGAGTCTTTCGGCAGACGCCGGCTATGAGCGCGCTCTTGCGGCGGCGCTGGGCGAGGATGCCGACGCCGCAATCGGTGGCGATGGCCCGCGACGGTGGACCGGAAGCGATGCGATGGCGGGCGATCCGGCTCTACCCGCCGGAGTGGAACCGCTGATTGATCATGTTCGAGCTCCGGCGCAGCTTCTTCGGCGTCTACGGCAGATCGGCGTTGCCGATGAGGACAAGGGGCAGCAGCTCGCCGTCGGCCAGCGGCTGGTCACCCGCGACGGCGCTCTGCGCCGCTGGGATGGTTTCGTCTCAACCGGTTCCGGCGCGGCTGCGGCCGAGCGGCTCATCCGCGCCAACCGACTCTCTGACCTCAACAAGCAGCTCCCGAAGCTCGAAGAGAGCGTCGAAGGCGCGTCGTCGGCACGCGACGATGCGGCCCGCGATGTCGAGCGCTGGCGCGCCGAGGGCGAGGAGCAGCGCAGGGCCGCTTCCGCCGCGGAGCGCGAGGTTCGCGAGTCCGAGCGTGCTGCTGATGCGGCCGCCGCGGCCATCGATCGCCTGAACGCCCAGCGGGAGGCGGTTTCGCAAAGGGCTGAAGACCTGAAACCGGTGGCTGAAGCTTCTGCCGAAGCTCTCCGCGCGGCGGAAGCAGTGATCGCCGGTTTGCCCGATCCCGCCGCGCTGGAAGCGGATGTCGAGGGGGCCCGTTCGCGGGCTTCCGATGCCGGTTCGGCCGTCGCCGACAAGCGCGCTGAAGCAGCGACCCGAGCCCGCGAAACGGCTGCGGCTCGCGAGCGGCATGGCGCCTCCGGGCGCGAGCAGGAAGAATGGCGCAGGCGGCATGCCGACGCGAAAAGGCGCCTGGCTTCCGCCGTCGAGCGGCAAGCTCAGCAGGCCGCCGAGCGCGAGCAGCTTTCCCCCGAGCCGCAGCGCCTGGACGATCTGCTGGCTGAGCTGGAGACGCGTGGCCGCGAATATGACCAGAGGACATCCACCGCAGCAGAAGCCGAGCGGGCCGCGGAAGGCGAAGTGGCCAAGGCTGCATCCGCGTTCACGACAGCGAACGAATCCCTATCCTCGGCCCGCGAGCGCCGAGCGGCAGCTGCGGCTCGCGCCGAGGGTCAGGAGGCTCGCCGCACCGAATACGGCCGCGTCTGTTACGAGCGTTTCGAATGTATTCCGCAGCGCCTGCCGGAGAAGCTTGGCTTCGACCAGGATGAGGCCGTCGACGCTGAATCGCAGTCGGCATTGCTCGAACGGCTGACTGCTGAGCGCGAGCGCATCGGGCCCGTGAACCTCGTTGCCGAGCAGGAACTGGCCGAGTTGGAGAGCGCCCGGGTCAAGGGCGCCGAGGAAGCCGACGAGCTGACGCAGGCGATCCACCGACTTCGCGGATCGATCGGGAACCTCAATCGCGAGGGCCGGGTACGGTTGCTCGACGCGTATCGGCAGGTCGACGCCCATTTCCGCAGCCTGTTCACCTCGCTTTTCGACGGTGGGCAGGCGCACCTCGAGCTGGTCGAAAGCGACGATCCGCTGGAAGCCGGACTCGAGATCATGGCTCAGCCACCGGGCAAGCGCCTCTCGACCCTTACCCTGCTCTCGGGCGGCGAGCAGGCGCTGACGGCGGTCGCGCTGATCTTTGCCCTCTTCCTGACGAACCCGGCCCCGATCTGCGTTCTCGACGAGGTCGACGCGCCGCTCGACGACGCCAATGTCGAGCGTTTCTGCGACCTGCTCGACCGGATGACTCGGGAGACGGACACCCGCTACCTGATCGTCACCCACAATGCAGTGACGATGAGCCGCATGCACCGGCTTTACGGGGTGACCATGATCGAAAAGGGCATCAGCCGTCTCGTTTCGGTCGACCTCGGTAGCGCGGAGACGCTTCTCGCGGCAGAATAAGGCGATGGAGCCTATGCGCGTCGTCTTCCTCGTCTATCCGAACGTCACTCAGCTCGACATGACAGGTCCGGCTCAGGTGCTCTCGCGGCTCAGCAATGCTCGCGTGGAGCTGGTCTGGAAGTCGCGCGATCCAGTCCAGACCGACAGCGGCTTCGCCTTGCTGCCGACCGCCACGCTCTATGAGATCGAGCAGGCCGACATCCTGTGCGTGCCGGGCGGCTTCGGCTGCGTCGATGTGATGCAGGACGAAGACGTTCTCGGCTGGGTGAGGGGGATCGGCGGGAAGGCACAATGGGTCACCAGCGTCTGCACCGGCTCGCTGATCCTCGGGGCTGCGGGCCTCCTGCGCGGGTACAAGGCGACCACTCACTGGGCGTGGCATGACTATCTTCACCTGTTTGGGGCGGAGCCCGTTTTTGAGCGGGTGGTGTTCGACCGAAATCGCGTGACGGGCGGTGGAGTAACGGCCGGCATCGACTTTGCGCTTGCGCTCACGGCAGCGATCGAGGGCGAGGAATATGCCCGCGCGGTGCAGCTGGGACTGGAATATGATCCTCACCCGCCGTTTGATGCGGGCACTCCCGCCAAGGCGGGGCGCCAGCTCGTCCAGCGCGTGCACGAACGGTCGAACCGTATGGCGCCTGACCGCGAAGAGCGTATTCGGGCCGTGGCGGAGCGCTTCGCTGATAGCTGAGTGGCGATTTCCTGCCCGCGACTTCAAGGACTTATCCGACTGTAGCAATCACTGTTATCGCCACCTTCGATATGTGCTATTGCGAATGACTATCAATAACGATAGCTGGGCGCATCCATTTGCATTCAGAAGATCGCAGGGGGCAGTTCCTAGTGTCGCGGTTCAAGTCCAGTCCGGGTATCCGTTCATACAAGAAGGCTGCGACGCTCATCGCCGGCTCCACCCTGCTTTTGGGAACCAGCGCCGAAGCGAGCGAAGCGCCTTCCGCGCCCCAGGCTTCCACCGCCGCGAAAGCTGACGCGGCGAGCAGCGCGGCTGCCGTCCGCACTGCGGTTGCCGCCACTGCCGCCGAATCTGCAGACGCTGCCGATCCGGTAATCGTCACCGGCGAGCGCTATCGGATCAATACACTCAACAGCCGCCTCCGCGATGTCCGCGAAGCGCCGCAGACGATCAGCATCATTCCTCGCGAGATCATCGAGCAGCAGGCGGCGACGACGCTGAACGACGTTCTCCGAAACGTCTCGGGAATCAGCATGGCGGCCGGCGAGGGCGGCGGTGGCCCGGCCGGCGACAATCTCACCTTGCGCGGGTTCGGCGCCCGCAACGACATCTTCGTCGACGGCATCCGCGATTTTGCGAGCTACACGCGCGACACGTTCAACGTGGAGCAGGTCGAGGTGGTGAAGGGCCCCGCCTCGGCACAGACCGGCCGCGGATCGACCGGCGGCTACATCAACCTCTTCTCCAAGCAGCCGCAGCTTCGCACGTTCGCCAGCGGCACTTTGGGCCTGGGCCAACCGGATTATGTTCGCGGGACCGCCGACGTGAACCTGGGAGGCGACAGCATCGGGCTGGGCGGCGGCACCGCAGTTCGCGTCAACCTGATGCATCACGACGCCGACACTCCGGGCCGCGATCGTGTCGAGACTAAGCGCACCGGCTTCGCGCCCTCCGTCGCCGTAGGCCTCGGCACTTCGACGCGCGCGATCCTGTCCTACATCCGGTTGAAGCAGGATAATGTGCCCGACTACGGAATCCCTTTCGTTCCCAACACGAACGTCGCGCTTCCGGAGCATCATGAGCAGCCGGCGCCGGTCGATTACGACAATTACTACGGCTTGCTGGAACGCGATTACGAGGACACGCTCGCGAACATTGCGACCTTCGCGCTCGAGCACGACCTGACGCCCGACATCCGCATCGCGAACACGACGCGCTACGGCCACGCCACGCGGGACTCGATCTATTCGTCTCCGCGCTTCGCGACCCTGCCGAACTCGACTTCGACCGGGCTCCTGGTCACTCCGCAGACGCAGTCGCGCGACACCGTCGACAAGGTGCTGTTCAACCAGACCAACCTGTTCTCCAAGTTCGAAACGGGCTCGCTGCGCCATGAGGCGATCGCCGGCTTCGAGGTTTCCCGAGAGCGGAGCAGCAACCAGTTGCGGAACGTTACGGCCGGAACGCCCACCGACATCTTCAATCCGGACCCTGAGCGGCCTTGGAACGGCACGATCGCCGACATTCCCGGCGAGGTGGTTCGGGCGAAAGCCGATTCCGTCGCCGCATACATCTTCGACACCGTGGAGCTCAGCGACCAGTTCCTGTTCACCGGCGGCCTGCGCTGGGAACGGTACAAGAGCGCCTTCCTGCCGGCACCGTCGCAGATCACCTCGACGGTCGGGGACATCCACCGCACCGATGAAAGCGTCACCTGGCGTGCCGGGATCACTTACAAGCCGGTGTCCAACCTCAGCATCTACGCGGGTGCCGGAACGTCGGTGAACCCGTCGATCGAGAACATGACGCAGACGACTCCGACTCTCGCCGTGGGTGCCCTGAAGCCGGAACGCAGCCGCACGTTCGAAGCGGGCGTGAAGTGGGACGGATTCGGGGGCAAGCTGCTCCTGACGTCCGCGATCTTCCGCACTGAGAAGAGCAATGCCCGGACCCCGGGTCTTCCGGGCGAGCCCGCCACCGTTCTCGACGGCAAGCAGAGGGTCGACGGGTTCGAGATCGGCGCCACCGGCCGGCTGACCGAGGACTGGCAGATCATCGCCAGCTACACATATCTCGATAGCGAGGTCACGGAATCGAACACGCCGGCGGAGGTCGGCAACCGCCTCGGCAACGTACCCGATCACAGCGGCTCGCTCTGGATGCTGTACACCTTGCCGCAGAATATCGAGATCGGCGGGGGCGTCCGCTATGTCGGCACGCGCTATACGAACGTGGCGAACACGCGGCGCATCGACGATTACTGGGTCGCCGACGCGACCCTGGGGTACGATTTCAACCCGCGCACGACGCTTCGGCTGAACGTCTTCAACATCTTCGACGAGCGATACCCCGACCAGATCGGCGGCGGGCATTTCGTCCCCGGTGCAGGACGAAGCGCAGTCGCCACGCTGACCTTTGGAATGTAAGCCGGGCAGCGATGCTCGTCGCCGTTCCCGCTTTATTGTCGCCGGACCAGCTGGCCGAAGTGCGCCTGCTGATCGAGGCGGGCGATTGGGAGGACGGGGGCGCAACAGCGGGGAAACAGTCGGAGCTCGCGAAGCGTAATCTTCAGCTTCCGGCATCCTGCCCGAACGCGGCTGCGGCGGGTGAAATCGTCCTCTCGGCACTTTCGGCGAACGGCCTGTTCATGTCCGCGGCCCTGCCGCACCGGGTCTTCCCGCCGCTGTTCAATCGCTACGACGCGTCCGCCGGCCACGGCTTCGGCAATCATGTGGACAATGCCATCCGCTATCTGCCGGACCGGTCGGGCCGTATCCGCACGGACCTGTCGGCGACCGTGTTCCTGTCCGATCCCAAGGATTACGATGGCGGTGAGCTGATCGTGGAAGACACGTACGGCGAGCATGCGGTTAAGCTGCCGGCGGGCGACATGGTGCTCTATCCGTCTACCTCGCTGCACCGGGTCGAACCTGTCACCCGCGGGTCGCGCGTAGCGTCATTCTTCTGGATCCAGTCGATGGTTCGCGACGATGGCCAGCGCACCCTGTTGCTGGAAATGGACGCGGCGATCCGTAGCCTCGCGGGGAATGTGGGGGACAAGGACCCTTCGATCGTCGCCTTGACCGGGACCTACCACAACCTGCTTCGGCGCTGGGCGGACTGCTAGGCCGCAAGCTTCGCGGCTCGGTCGCGGATGCGTCTGAGATCGTCGACGAACTTCTGCCGCTCTTCAACGCGCCGCTCCGGCTCGGGAATGCGCAGAAGAAAGCTCGGGTGAACCGTCACCCAGCATTCTCCGCCTTCGGGAAGCGCGATCGGTGACCCGCGAACTCGGCTGATCGTTACGACCTTGTCGAGGATGGAGCGCGCCGCCGTCGCCCCCAGCGCGACGGTCACCGGCGGACGGATCAGGGTGCGCTCCTGCTCGATCCACCAGCGGCAGGCCTCGATCTCGCCGGCATTGGGCTTGGAGTGGATGCGCTTCTTGCCGCGCTGCTCGAATTTGAAATGCTTGACCGCATTGGTCACGTAGACCTCAGAGCGCGGGATTCCGGCCTTCTCCAATGCTTCATCGAATATTTGGCCTGCGGGGCCGACGAACGGCCGGCCTGCAATGTCCTCCTGGTCGCCCGGCTGTTCGCCCACGAACATGATCGATGCGTCTAGCGGCCCCTCTCCGAACACCGTCTGGGTGGCATTCTTGTAGAGGTCGCACCGCGTGCACTTGCGCGCGTCCTTGAACAGAGCCTCCCACGATGCGCGAAGGTTGCCGCCCGGCGCGATATTGCGTTCGGCGGCAAGCGCGTCCTTCAGCCCTTCCTTGGCCGCAGCTCGATCGATCATCTCCAGCTCCCTTGCGCGAGCGCTCGCGATCAGCGGCCGAACGAGCGAAGTCTCCGGCATGTTGCGCCAGTATTTCCTGGGCATCTCCTTCAGCATCGCCCCGACCTTGAGGCGCGCGGGGTTGAAGATGGATGCGTAATAGGTCTTCCACATCGCCTCGAGCGGGTCGCCGCCCGGCCCATCGGCACGGGTCGCGCCCGGACCCTCGGTGAGGCATTCGCCGTCCCAGTGGATCGAAAGCTCGGGCGTCAGGATCGACCAGCGCATGTTGGCAAAGCGGCGCACAAAGAAGCCGGCGGTGTGCCGGACGATGTGATGGTCCGGCTCGAAGAAGGCGACGAAGCGTGTCGTGCCGTCAGGCTGCTCCACCTCTCGGAAGCGGACGAAGGCGTGCATCTTGTGGACGTCGCGGCGGACTTCCTTGGCGAGCCGCTCCAGCCGGTCGAGTAACGGGTCGGCGCGATCTTCCATTGCGCCTCGCTGTGATCGGAGCTTCCACAGCATCGCGTAGAGCAAGGCGAAGCGCTCGGGATCGGAATGGCAGACCACGCTCTTTGCGAGGTCGATGAAAGTGCGGGGCACCGCGAAGCTCGCGCCTTTGGGCTGCTGAACGTCGGTCGCGAACAAATCGGCCTCGGCTCCTTCGACGCGCCATATTACGGCATGCGGTGGGACACCTGCGTCGGCGAGATCGCGGGCGGTGTCGCGCCAGCCCTCGAAATCGTCTTCGGACTCCAAATTGACGCGATGGGCGTCGATCATCGGGCCTTCAAGCATGATCAGCCCGCGAACAGCTCCAGCTGCTTCTGCTTCGGCGCGACGAGCGAGCGGAGGTCGGCCCGATCGGTGAGCAAAGTCGGCCGCCAGTCGAGCGTCGTGATGAACGGCCGGACCTTAGCGATGGAAAGCGTAAGGCGCGCGACGTCGTCGAGCCGCAGCTTCCGCCAGCGGCGCGAGGAGAGAATACGATCGACCGCTTTCGTACCCAGGCCCGGAACCCGCAGAAGCTGTTCCTTCGGCGCGCGGTTCACGTCGACCGGGAAGCTTTCCCGAAACTTGAGCGCCCAGGCGAGCTTCGGGTCGACGTCGAGCGGAAGCATGCCGTCCTTGTCGGCCGCGCTGACCACCTCTGCCGGTTTGAATCCGTAGAAGCGCATCAGCCAGTCTGACTGGTACAGCCGGTGTTCGCGCATCAGTGGTGGGCGCTGAAGCGGCAGGACCGCGCTGGCGTCGGGGATCGGCGAGAAGGCGGAATAATAGACTCGGCGCAAGCGGAAGCGGTCATAGAGCGTGCTTGCGCGGGATATGATGTCGCCGTCGCTCGCGGCGTCGGCGCCGACGATCATCTGTGTCGACTGGCCGGCGGGAGCATAGCGCGGAGCCGACTTGAACTTCTTCGAAGCGTCATTGCCGTCATCGATCGACGCGCGCGTATCCTGCATGGCGCTTTCGATGCGGCCGCCGTCTTTCTCCGGCGCCAAGCGCTGAAGGCCGCTTTCGGTCGGAAGCTCGACATTGATGGAGACCCGGTCGGCGTAGAGGCCCGCCTGCTGAACCAATTCCGGGTCCGCGTCGGGAATGGTCTTCAAATGGATGTAGCCGCGGAAATCGTGCTCCTCGCGCAGGTTCCGCGCGACACCGACGATCTGCTCCATCGTATAATTGGACGAGCGGATGATGCCCGACGACAGGAACAGGCCCTCAATGTAATTGCGCTGGTAGAATTGGAGCGTGAGCCGGACGACCTCTTCGGCCGTGAACCGCGCCCGGCGGACGTTCGAACTCTTGCGGTTGATGCAATAAGCGCAATCGAAAATGCAGCTGTTGGTCAGCAGGATTTTGAGCAGGGAGATGCAACGACCGTCCGGCGCATAAGCGTGACAAATGCCCATGCCCTGGTCGGTCGAGCCCATGCCGTGCCCGCTTCGGGAGTCGCGCTTGACCGACCCCGACGAGGCGCAGGACGCATCATATTTCGCTGCATCGGCGAGAATCGCGAGCTTCGATTGAAGGTCCAGCTGCGCCATTCGTTCTCACTATGTTCCGGCTTATTCGATTGCAAGGCAATAGCTTAGGACCTGGCCGATCGGACCTGTCCTTAGGGCGGTATGGGGGAACGGGAGGGCTGA
>Ga0207706_10002437_pt1 | contig 18156 bp, 16 predicted proteins | sample KBSC53metaG_FD_184318 | JGI IMG/M metagenome (GOLD analysis project Ga0207706, IMG submission 184318) | Corn rhizosphere microbial communities from Kellogg Biological Station, Michigan, USA - KBS C5-3 metaG (SPAdes) (version 2) | ecosystem: Host-associated > Plants > Roots > Rhizosphere > Soil ... | reverse complement strand
AATATGGCCTACTGTCCCGTCTGTAAAATATTCTCGTCCATTCATTACAATTTTATTATCGCTCTGAAGAACTACAGAAAATCCATATTCCTCAGGTGAACCTCCGTCAAATATTGCAAAGCCGTCAGTGTTAAAATTATTATCGAGAGTTCCGTCAGGGTTAACTCTTATGGCAAGGAGATCAAATAAATTATCAGATTTAGACACTTCATAACCGCTTAACAAAATCTTGCTGTTTGGTTGAATAGCTAAACCAACAATCGCTTCATCCCTTTCGGCGGTATTAATTATATCTATTCCGTCACCGTTAAAATTATTATCCAAGCTGCCATTACTATTCAGTTGAATTATGAAAGCATCATCATTTGAACCATTTGTTGCAGTTGCATAACCTGTATAACCTGCGATGATAATTTTACCATTTGATTTTATTGCGCCACTATAAGCAAAATCTGCACTGATATTAGTAATGCCGGAAACGCGTGTATAGTTTGCAAGATCAATTAATTTTTTTCCGTTTCCGTTAAAAGTATTGTCTAAACTGCCGTCTGCATTTAATCTTGCAACGGCTATGTCATAATAATTGTAAGTATCGTTTGTTGCATCATAATAAAAATCATATGCAAATCCAACAACAATTATTTTTCCGTCGGGTTGCAAAACAATTTTTGATGCAAAATCGATACTGGAAGTATCGGGCCTTGAAAAATCAATGAATGCTTTGCCCTCGCCACTAAAAGTGTTATCGGGTGTGCCATTTGCATTTAATCGCATTACTGCAAAATCAGTATTCGCAGAGGGATCAGAGTAATCTATTCCGTAACCTGCCATTAATATTTTTCCGTTAGGCTGCACAACAACTGCATCTGCTTCCTGAACAGAAGGATTAGGGTAATCATTGTTTGGGGGAACAAATTTTCCATTGTTTGCAAAACTTGTATCAAGACCGCCGGGCTGTGCCCATATAGTTAAGCATAAGCATAAAAAGCTTATTGCTATTAATATCTTTTTCATAATCATTTTTTAGGTAATGAAGAACTATTGTCTTGCATTTGCGTTGAAAGGTTAAGTTGCTTTAGATCGGATGGTGAAACTTTACGCGCTATCCCGTTTTTGATGCCTTTGGTAATAACCAATTCTGCCACTTTGTAAGCGTCTTCTTTGCTTTTAAAACCTGTGGGAGCTGCGGAAAGGGGATTAAAAGGTTGGCTCCAAACCGGTTTATTACCTTTCATAATTGCGAAGCCAAATGTGTTGCCGAATGCGGGAGTTAAATGGATGGTGTAGCCATTCATTATCTTTTGATCTTTTTGAGGATTCAACTTTTCTACCTTTTGTGCATGAACAAGAAAGCAGGTAAAAAGAAAAATTAAAATGAGTGTAAAATGTTTTGGTTTCATGATGAGGAATTTTTGTATGACAGATAGGTTTTTGGTTCATGGTTAAGAAATATTTTTGTTGAAACTTTCGAATAATTTCTTTGCTTCACAATTCCTTCTTTATAAGAAACAGTAATGGGTTGAAATGATCAGTCAGTATTAATATTTGTCAGAAACATGGTTCTTCCAAATCAATAAAAATCAATAAATGGTGTTTTCAGCTTTTGCTGCTAAGTGTTTTGAAGCGCTGATTTTTCAAAGGATGGAACGGGCATTCAGTCTTGTTCACGATGTGCTGCTGCAAGTTCTTTCAACAATAAAGAAGTGAATACCAATTTTGGTTCAATTAATATCAATTTTGAAGCATGTTTTATTCGGCGCAATGAAAAACAAAAGCAGTTGCTGATAGAAATCAACAAACTGCTTTGCCCCAACATATCAGCTTAAGAGAGAAAAAAGAGTTATGATTTTTGCAGAAGCACATATAGTAATATTCAACGAAATAAATTGTTTATTGATCTTAAGATTTCGCAAACATCACAGAACAAAGATGCATAAACAAGATGTGTAAAAACAAGCGTGAAATTTCGCATTTTTAAATTCAGGTATTAATACGTAAAGAAGAAAAAGCTCTGCTTGCTTTAAGTAGAAATACGTACCTCAAATCCCACAGTACTTTTCAAATTATTTAAATATTCTTTTTGCGGATGATCTTATAGGTTTTCTTAAAACACAAAAATAAGAGGGTGCTTTAAATAAGAGTTGAAGGGTCCGTATTTATCAATGAAAAGAAATTTGTTGTTTTTGTAGCAATAAGAATATTCCAAATATGCTGAAGAGTTTAGTCTTCTATTTTTTCTTTCGCCCATTTCAAGACTATCTTAAGTTGTTCTTTTTCGGAGAGGTTTGAATTATCCAGTTCAAGCGCATCCTTAGCCTTTCTAAGCGGGCTTATTTCACGGTTACTGTCAATATAGTCACGCATCGCCAAATTATTTTTCACATCTTCAATATTGATATTCGGATCTTTTTCAAAAAGTTCTTTGTAGCGTCTTTCTACTCTTATAGCAGTGTCGGCGGTTAAAAAAATTTTTAATTCTGCATGGGGGAAAACGGTAGTGCCGATATCTCTTCCGTCCATAACTATTCCTTTTTTTGACCCCATCTTTCTTTGTTGCTCAACTGCAAATTCACGCACTTCTTTTATGGTAGCGACGTTGCTTACGTTTTCGCTTACAAGCATGTCTCTTATCAGGGTTTCTACATCTTCACCGTTAAGATACATGTCGCTGTGATGCGTTGTAGGATTATATACAAATTCAAGATCTATAACTTTTAAAGCATCTTTTACAGCATGTGATTTGTTCCAGTTTATATGATTGCGTAAAAAATATAAAGTAATAGCACGATACATAGCGCCACTGTCAATAAAAATGTAATTAAGTTCTTTAGCGAGTTGTCGCGCAATGGTGCTTTTGCCGCATGAAGAAAAACCATCGATTGTAATTGTAATCTTTCTCATTAAGCAGTAAAAATGCAAAAAAAATTTTACATCGATATTTTGATCATCTTTTCTATTCTTTCATGATAAAGGTTATAAAAAGGTATTGCAACTTTTAATTTGCAATACCTCCCATAATTCTTTAAAATATTTTGTGATTATTGCGTTACTACTTCCACACCCGGATGTTTTGAAGCATCGAAAGCAAATCTGCTGTCAGGAATTGTTGCATTGGTATTAACATTTGATAGAGAGAATTCTATAAGATTATCGCTCTTATCAATCACTTTCGAACGAAGAATTAAATTTTTTGCTTTATCAACATAAACCGTTACCTCTTTAAAATTTTTTCTCGCATCAGTTGGCGCCATTTGAATTTCATAAGCACTACCTGAACTCGATATTAATTTATAAGTGAAGTCTTTATCATAAAAATTTGATAATAATTTTTGGGGAGTTAACATTTTTTCATCGCTGTTATCAACGTCAGCCACTGTTACTTCGTCTTCACCATTATAATTCCAAACTTTTTTTCCATTGCAATAAATTTCTGTGCTGCCCTCTTTGATATAATATTGATCTCCTTTGATATTTATTTGTCCTTTAACAGAACCTTTTAATGCTCCTTTCCTGTCTTTTGTCGTATAAGAAAAATTTGCTGTAACGCCTTTAAGGGTTTTTAATTTAGCGCTTACATCATCAAGAATTTTTTTAGCGTTTGGATCGTTTTGTGCATTTAAAAATCCGCTAAATCCAATCAACGCAATTAATAAAAAATAGATTTTTTTCATTTGTGTTTTTTGAGTTTGTAAAAATAGAGTAATAATATTCCGCTTTGTTTCAATTTCTTTTTTTATCGCTTTTTATCAGAAACAATTTTACTGCCTGCTTTTATCGCACAGGACACTTTTTTATTTTTATTAACTGATGCTGAAGCATTTTAAATTTTCTATGGCATAATTTGCCGCGAAAACATAACTTTGCCAACTTTTATGAAAATTTTTTTGAGGCTTATTCTGGTTTCTTTGTTGTTTACGTCCTGCGCATCAAAAATGGGAAAAATTTTAAAAAGCAAGGACAATGAGTATAAACTAAAGATGGCAGAGCAATTTTACGCACAGAAGAAATATAACCAGGCACAGCAGGTTTTTGAAGATATAATGCCTTTTTACCGGGGATCGGAAAAGTATGAAGATATTTTTTACAAATACTGTTATTGCGCCTATTATGAGAAAGATTATGTGAATGCGGAAAGTCTTTTTAAAACATATCTTGACAATTTTCCGGGCAGTCAGCGTGCTGAAGAAATGGATTACATGCATTGTTATTCTTTTTACAAGCAATCACCAAAGGTTGATCTTGATCAAACCTCTACCGCAAAAACAATTTCTTTGATGCAGGCATTTATCAATACGCATCCTGAATCTTCGCGTAACAAAGATGCAACGACGATCATTGATGAATGCCGCGCCAAACTTGAATTAAAAGAGTTTAAAGGGGCTCAGTTGTATTATGATCTCGGATATTTTAAAGCGGCAGCAGTTGCATTCGCAACATTGTTAGATGATTATCCTGATGCAGAAAAAGGTGATGAATATAAATTGGCATCTATAAAATCTTATTATAAGTATGCGGAGATGAGCATCCAGGAAAAACAGGAGGAAAGATTTACTAAAGTAATTGCAGAATGCAATGATTTTAGCGATCGCTATGCATCCAGTAAATTTGTAACCGAAGTAAATAACTATAAATCATTATCAGAAAACAATATAAAAAACTTACATAATGAACAAACTAAGGAAGCATCTAAGCGCTAATACGCCCAATGTTGTAGAGGCAAAAAACCTTATAGACATAAAAGCGTCTACAGGCAATTTATACAAGTCAATCGCCATTGTTGCAAAAAGAGCGAACCAGATAAATATTTCGCTAAAAGAAGAACTGCACAACAAGCTGGAAGAATTTGCGAGTCACACGGATAGCCTTGAGGAGATCCATGAAAACAAAGAGCAGATCGAGATTTCAAGAGCTTATGAAAAAATGCCGAATCCTGCATTGCTTGCAACTCAGGAATTTCTTGAAGGCAAAATTTATCATCGCACAAACGATGATGATCTTTTCAGATGATCATTGTTATAATTATGATATTAACTAAAGCGACAGTTGAAACACTGTCGTTTTTTGTTATTTTAGAGGCTGTATGGTGAATATATTATCGCAAGTCGCAAGTAAACGTGAATCGCAAGTTTGGATCATTCTCTTGCGACTTACGATTTACGACTAGCGATGAAGAATAAAAGTTTCTGAAAAATATAAATGCTCAAAGGGAAAAAAATATTACTCGGTATCACGGGAAGCATAGCAGCGTATAAATCTATTTTGCTTGTGAGGTTGCTTGTAAAAGCAGGTGCTGAAGTGAAGGTGATCATGACACCTGCAGCAAAAAGTTTTGTTTCGCCGCTTGTGTTATCAACGCTTTCAAATAATAAAGTGCTAAGCGATCTTTTTGATGAAGACACCTGGACAAATCATGTAATGCTTGGTCGTTGGGCAGATGTAATGCTGATCGCTCCTTTAAGTTGCAACACACTTTCTAAAATGGCTTCGGGGCAATGCGACAATTTATTACTTGCCGTTTATTTATCTGCAACATGCCCTGTTATTGTTTCGCCTGCAATGGATGAAGACATGTGGCATCATCCATCAACAAAAAGAAATATCGGGTTGCTTCAATCGTATGGAAACAGTGTGATAAATGTTGAAACAGGTGAGCTTGCAAGTGGTTTAACAGGAGAGGGCAGGATGGCAGAGCCGGAAAAAATTGTTCTATACCTGACAGAGAATTTTTTTCGTGGTAAAGAATTGAGTGGTAAAAAAGTTTTGATCACTGCGGGTCCAACATACGAAGCGATAGATCCGGTTCGTTTTATTGGCAATCATTCATCAGGCAAAATGGGTTTTGCTTTAGCAGAAGCGTTTTATATGAAAGGCGCAGATGTGCAATTGGTAACGGGTCCAACACATCAGCAAACACAATACGAGGGAATAAAGGTTACACATGTTATGAGTTCAGAAGATATGTATGAAGTATGTAAATGTTTGTTTGATGAAATCGATATTGCAGTGATGAGTGCTGCTGTGGCTGATTACAAACCTGTAACTACTGCAAAAGAAAAAATTAAGAAGAAAGATGAAGACCTGACACTCGAACTTTCAAAAACAAAAGATATTTTAAAAGCGCTTGGCGAAAAAAAGAAACAACACCAGTTGCTTGTTGGCTTTGCTTTAGAAACAACGAATGAACGCGAATATGCTTTGAATAAATTGAAATCGAAGAATGCAGACATGATCGTTCTTAACTCTTTAAATGATCCCAACGCTGCATTCGGTTATGATACGAACAAAGTAACAGTATTTGATAAAGACGGAAGCGAACATATATTAGAACTTGCTTCAAAGAAAAATATTGCAGGTGAAATTGTAAATCTTGTTATTCAAAAAATAAATGGATAGAAAAAAATTATTCTTGTTGTTTTTTATTGCTCTCACTGTAATTACAACAAAAGCCCAGGAACTCCAGGCAAAAGTTACCGTGTTAAGTGAGCAGATCGGAAGTACCGTAAATAAAAATGTTTTCTCAACACTTCAAACACAGCTCACCAATTTTATCAATAACCGTAAATGGACAGATGATGTGTTTCAGCCACAGGAAAAAATTCAATGCAATTTTTTATTGAATCTTTCAAGTGTGGTGGATGACAACACTTATAAAGCAACACTCACCGTTCAAGCTGCAAGACCGGTTTATAATTCTACCTATCAAAGCCCGTTGGTAAATTACCAGGATGCCGATGTTACATTTAAATATGTGGAGTATCAGCCTATAGAATTTAACGAGAACAGGGTGGCGGGAACAGATCCGCTTGCTGCAAATTTAACCGCTGTTTTTGCTTACTATGTTTATATGATACTTGGTTTGGATTATGATTCTTTTGCTCCGAAAGGAGGAGGTGAATTTTTTCAAACAGCACATAACATTGTGAACAACGCCCCGGAAGAAAGAAATATCTCAGGATGGAAAGCGTTTGATGGTTCACGCAACCGTTACTGGCTTGCCAACAATGTAACAAATAATAAATTAAACGAAGTTCATGATATACTTTACTCGTACTACCGCTCGGGGCTTGATTTTATGTACAGCAACGAAGCAAATGCACGTATAAATATTTTAGACGCTTTAAGCAGACTTCAGGACTTTAATCAGCAAAATCCCAACACTATGATCATGCAGTTTTTTTTACAGAGCCGGAGTGACGAGCTGGTCGGTGTGTTCAAAAAAGCAGATCCTGTTTCAAAAGCAAAAGCAAGAGAAATATTAGCAAAGCTTGATGTTGGAAATATGTCAAAGTACCAGGCACAATTGAAGTAGTACATGAAAAAGATTTTATTTTTTCTTACAGTTTGTTTTTTTGCTGCATGCACTTCACCAAATAAAATTCCCGAAGATGTGATCGGGATAGATTCAATGAAACTTATTGTGTGGGACTTAACAAAGGCTGGTAAACTTGCACAAATTGAATTCGAAAAAAATAACCAACCCATTTACAGGAAAGGTAATCCGATCTCAAAAAACAGAATTCCTTTCAAACAAAATAAACAACTGATAGATAGCAACAACAGAAAAGACAGTGTAAGAATAACAGATACTTCCGGACGGAAAAAAGATACAACAAGTTTGAAATTATTCGCTACACAAGCGTTTCAGCAGGTGTTTGATCTTCATCATATCACCAAAGAAGAATTTTACAAAAGCTACAGGTATTACGAAGAACATCCCGATAAAAACAACATTCTCATGGATTCTCTTTCTGCTTATGCAGGGAGACAACGACAAGAACTATACAAAAAACTGGAGTAGCAGAATGTGCTTTCCTTAAATACATTTGTCAACAATTTGTTTTGCTTATGAATAAAGTATTCGCAAACGCAGATGAAGCATTGCACGATGTAAAAGATGGTGATACGATCATGCTTGGAGGTTTTGGTTTATGCGGCATTCCTGAAAATTGTATTGATACATTGGCGCATAAAGGCGTAAAAGATCTAACATGCATTTCGAATAATGCAGGTGTTGATAGTTTTGGTCTTGGCAAATTGCTTATAACACGGCAAATAAAAAAAATGATCAGCAGTTATGTGGGAGAGAATGCAGAGTTTGAAAGACAACTTCTGCATGGTGAACTTGAAGTAGAGCTTACTCCGCAAGGAACGCTTGCTACACGCATACAAATGGCGGGTATGGGCATTCCTGCATTTTACACGCCTGCAGGTTACGGAACCGAAGTGGCGCAAGGAAAGGAGGTACGTGAATTCAAGGGCAAAATGTATTTGATGGAACATGCATTGCATGCAAATTTTGCATTGGTGAAAGCATGGAAAGGTGATACTTTGGGCAATTTGGTTTTTAGAAAAGCCTCAAGAAATTTTTCAACATCTATGGCAAAGGCGGGCGATATAACTATTGCAGAAGTTGAACATCTTGTGCAGCCCGGTGAACTTGATCCCGATTGTGTGCATGTTGCCGGTGTGTATGTGCATCGTATTTTCCAGGGAAAAAATTATTTGAAACGAATTGAGAAAAAAACAGTAAGAATAGGTTAAGAAATCTTTAATGAGTTTAAGATTATCGGGATTTTTATGATACCAGCTTTCGTTTTTCATAGCATCTTCGTTGCGTCGCAATCACTTTATCTGCAGTAAAAATGTCATCAATCGAACTCAAGGTCATTTAGATTGTTTCTGGTGTTATATTGATCGTTTCAATGTTGTTTAACTAAGGTTTTTACAGCTCTTTAGGAGCTACATGTTTGTAGCAAGCAATGAAATATTTTTTTCAACCGCTCCACAGGAGGAGCATTTAATGTGGAGCATCTACAAAGCGCAGATAGATTTTTAATTATTTCCTACAAAGCTTTTGCTCCGCAGGAGCAATTCACCTTTCTAAGCAAAAACGACGTTAATTCGTCATTCATTATTGACCAATAAAGTTCAGAACCTCGAAGTGAGTGACACAACCGGCGATGACCAAAGATTTGCAGCCGGGAATATAAAAACTCAATTCTTGTTCATTTAAAATTTATCCTATACTTTTGCGACCCATTTCCCACAAGGCTTTACAAGTGCACCGCCGGTGCGGCGCCGCCAGCAGGGAGTAATCGTAACAGATTATACAATGCCGAAAGTAAAAACAAACTCCAGCGCCAAGAAGCGCTTTAAGGTGACAGCTACAGGCAAGATCACCCATCAGAAATCTTACAAACGACACATTCTTACAAAAAAATCTAAAAAACGTAAAAGAGCCTTGCGCAAAGATGGTGTGGTTGCAGCAGCCAACCGCGATTTTGTTTTGCGCTTATTGCGTTTGAGATAATGTGAAAGAAACAAGCATCAAGAAACAAGAACCAAAAAATTGATCATCATTTTAGAAGAAGATAAATCGTAAATCTGAAATCTAAAATCCAAAATAATTAATCATGCCACGTTCAGTTAATGCCGTTGCTTCAAGAGCAAGAAAAAAGAAAATCCTAAAACAGGCAAAGGGTTTTTATGGCAAGCGTAAGAATGTATTTACCGTTGCCAAAAATATTGTTGAAAAAGGAATGACCTACAGCTATGTGGGTCGCAAAAATAAAAAGAGAGAATACCGTCAGCTCTGGATAGCACGTATCAACGCTGCAGTAAGAGCAGAAGGGTTAACGTACAGTGAATTCATCAACAAATTAAACACAAAGGGTGTTGCGATCAACCGCAAATTGCTTGCTGATCTTGCAATGAATGAGCCTGCAAGCTTTAAAGCTTTGATCGACTCTGTAAAATAATTTCTGCATCAAAATTCCTTAAAGAAAAAACCGGCAACCATTCAGCGCCGGTTTTTTTATTTTGAGATTTGCTCAAAAAACTATTTTTGTACGTCAAAAAAATTTTTACTCATAAAACAACTAACCCGCAGGAATGAATAATTCTTACACCGCTCTGGTGAAGCAAACTTTCCATTTTCCCCAGGAAGGCTTTGATGTTGGTGATGATGGTTATCTTGAATTTAACGGGCTTGATCTGAAACCATTGATCGAAAAATACGGCACGCCGATGAAGCTTACCTATCTGCCGAAGATTGGTCAGCAGATCAATAAAGCAAAGAAAATGTTTGCTGCTGCTATTAAGAAGCATAAGTATGAAGGCAACTATTATTACTGCTATTGCACAAAAAGTTCTCATTTCTCTTTTGTTGTTGAAGAAGCATTGAAACATGATATTCATCTTGAAACATCGTATGCCTACGATATAGAGATCATCAACAAGCTATATGAAAGAAAAAAAATTACAAAAGATACTTTTATCATTTGTAATGGTTTCAAACAAAAATCTTATACATCACGCATTGCAAAGCTGATCAATTCCGGGTTTAAAAATGTTATTCCTATTTTGGATAATGTGCAGGAACTTGAGGCATATAAACGCAGTGTGAGACAACCATTCAAACTTGGTATTCGCATTGCGGCGGAAGAAGAGCCGAGCTTTCCTTTTTATACTTCACGGCTTGGCATAAGAGCAAAAGACATTCTTGAATTTTATGTTGACCAGATAGAAGGTTATGAAGAAAAATTTCAGTTGAAGATGCTGCACATCTTTTTAAACAAAGGAATTAAAGATGATATTTATTACTGGAGCGAACTGAATAAGATTATTAACCTTTATTGCCAATTAAGAAAAATTTGCCCTGAGCTTGATTCAATAAATATCGGCGGCGGCTTCCCGATAAAACACTCACTTGGATTTGAATACGATTACCAGTTTATGATCAACGAGATCGTAAGCAACATAAGGAAAGGTTGTAAACGTGCTAAGGTACCGATGCCGAATATTTATACTGAATTTGGCAGTTATACAGTTGGTGAAAGCATGGCGCATATTTATAGTGTAATAGGGCAGAAGATGCAAAATGATCGTGAGATATGGTACATGATTGATTCTTCATTCATCACAACGTTGCCCGATACATGGGGCATCGGAGAAAAATTTTTACTGTTGCCAATTAATAAATGGGACAACGATTATCAGCGTGTAGTACTTGGTGGAATTACTTGTGATAGTCATGATTATTATGATTCTGAAGAACACATCAATGAAGTGTTCCTTCCAAAACTTACTTCGGGTGTAAGTTCAAATGGAATTGCGCCCGATAATGCAGAGCATTATCCGACAAATGATAAAGAGCCTTTGTATGTTGGCTTTTTTCACACCGGTGCGTACCAGGACCAGATAAGTGGTTATGGGGGAATTAAGCATTGCCTGATCCCTTCGCCAAAACATATCATTGTTGATTATGATAAAAATGGAAAATTAACTGATTGGGTATATGCAAAAGAGCAATCGGCGCAGAGTATGTTGAAAATTCTTGGCTACATGTAATTGAGGAAAATTTTTTTGAAAGCTATCTCTTTTGAGATGGCTTTTTTTATGAATGGCACTTTTCTCATTTTATAAATTTTTACTTTCATAAAAAGTATCATTATGAAGAAATATTTTTACATGCTTATCTGCCTCGCTCTATTTTCTTTCAAATTAAATGCGCAATCAGCAGAAGATTCTGTAAAAGCCGTCATAAATAAAATGTTTGCTGCAATGAAAAATGCTGACAGCAAATCCTTGACTGAATGTTTTACTGACGCTGCTATTTTGCAAACCGTTGTTGACAAAGACGGAAATGTAAGTGTTAGAACTGATGCAGTAAAAGCATTCGCTGATGAAGTTGCTACAATGCAAAAAGACGATGCAGATGAAAGAATAACTTATGATGTTGTTAGAACAGATGGTGCACTTGCCATTGCATGGACCCCCTATAATTTTTATTACAAAGGACAGTTCAGTCATTGCGGGGTTGATTCGTATCAACTTGTTCGAATAAACGGAGAATGGAAAATTCAATATTTGATTGATACACGGCGCAAACAAGGTTGTAATCAATAAATTTTTTTGAACCCAACTCTTGAATAAACATTAAACTTTTGTTGTCCAAAGGACTCCTTCGGAGCGTCGCATGGCACATCACGTCTTTGGCGTGACTCTTGTACTGTATCAATAATTCAACGATAAATTCCAAATTTCCAATTCCCTGTTTGAGCGATTCAGTCGTACAGGCAAAATCTCAAAATTATTTTGCCGACGGTTCTTTTACATTATCTCTATCTGTTGAATAGGATTTATAGAAATTTTTGGATAAGTTTGTTAAGTAGAACACCGAAACAACTTAACGTAAATGCCGTCCTATGGTTTCTAAATTAAATTCAGCAGAGGTATTAAATTTTCTGATCATTGTGTGCGTGATTCTTATTTCTTCACGATTGCTCGGAGAACTTTTCAGAAAATTCAAACAGCCCGTTGTAATTGGTGAAATACTTGCGGGAATTATCATCGGACCATCATTATTAGGCAGCGCTTTCCCTGAACTTTTTAAACAACTTTTCCTAAGCCAGCCTCGTGCTTATGGCGCGTTTGACGGGCTTGCAAATGTGGGTATCATCATGCTGATGTTTGTTGCGGGTATTGAGGTTGATCTGAAACAAATAAGAAAACAAGGCAAACAATCAGCATCGATAAGTATATTAAGTTTGATCATTCCTTTTTCAGTTGGATTTTTATGTGTATGGTTTTTTCACGATTATCTCTTTTCTTCTCAAACCAACAAATTAGTTACTGCATTATTTTTTGGAACCGCACTTTCCATAACAGCTTTATCTGTGATAGTAAAAGTGTTGATGGATTTAAATATCATGCGTACCAAAGTTGGAAGTCTTGTTGTTATTGCAGCAATGATCAATGATTTTCTCGGATGGATTCTTTTCTCTATTATCATTCAAATGATCAATACAAAAGGAAGCGAAGCATCTCTTTCTTCATCCATTGGAGTTCTGTTGTTTGTTGCTTTTATGATGACTCTCGGCCGATGGTTTGTTGATAAAATTCTTGCACTCGCCGTAAAATATCTTGCAGCATCAAGTGGCGTAATTACAGTATCTGTTTGTTTGTGTATGTTGGCAGCGGTCTTTACAGAATACCTTGGTATAAAAGGAATTTTTGGTGCTTTTCTCATGGGTATAGCTGTTGGAGATTCAAAACATTTTGGTCATAATACTCAACAAATTATTCAGCAATTTATTTTAAACATTATTGCTCCTCTGTTCTTTGCGTCGGTAGGATTGCGTGTAAACTTTGCAACCAATTTTGATCTCTCCATTGTATTAGTAATTATTGGTATTGGATGCATTGGAAAACTTGTGGGCGCCGGTTTGGGCAGCCGTTTAAGCGGGCTTAATAAAAATGAATCTATCGCTGTTGCTTTTGGAATGAATGCACGAGGCTCGCAGGAAATAGTATTAGGTATGCTTGCTTTGCAGGCGAAAATTATCGATGAGAAAATATTTGTAGGTCTGGTCGTAATGACCATTGTAACAATATTGATGTCCGGTCCCGTTATGAATTTTTATCTTGATAAAGATCTTAAAACACGTAAGCAGCTTACTTCAGATTCAGAATCGCGGTTAGTTTCTTTTCAAAATGAACCAACGGCTGCGGCGGTGAGGTGAGTAATAAAAACATTTTTTTAAAGTTCTTATGATTGTTTAGCAAATCCATTCAGTTGGTAAAGTATCAAAAATCATTTTTTCTCAAATCCTATCAATTTCATAGGAATTATAGAATAATTTTCTTTAAGTTTGTTAAAGCAACTAAATCCGTAACGGAAAACTTAAACGTAAAAAACTTTTTATGGTTTCTAAATTAACTTCTGCCGAAGTGTTAAACTTCCTGATAATTGTAAGTGTGATATTGATTTCATCGCGATTGCTGGGAGAAGTTTTCAGAAAATTTAAGCAACCCGTAGTTGTAGGAGAAATCCTTGCCGGCATTATTATCGGCCCTTCCTTATTAGGATCTGTATTCCCTGATCTTTTTAAACAAGTATTTCTTAGCCAGCCCCGTGCTTACGGCGCTTTTGATGGACTTGCCAACGTAGGCGTTATCATGCTTATGTTCATTGCAGGTACAGAGGTTGACCTCAAGCAAATTCGCAAGCAGGGAAAACAAGCCGCTTCGATAAGTTTAATGGGATTATTATTTCCTTTTGCACTTGGCTTCTTTTGTATTTGGTTTTTTCATGATTATATTTTTGCCGTTCCCGAAACCAACAGGCTCATACCTGCACTATTTTTTGGTACGGCGCTTTCCATTACTGCTTTATCTGTAATTGTAAAAGTGTTGATGGATCTCAATATTATCCGTACAAAAGTGGGCGGACTTGTTCTTACTGCTGCAATGATCGACGATTTCTTAGGTTGGATTCTTTTTTCCATCATCATTCAAATGATGAATGCAAAAGCAAGTGACGCATCATTCTCCTCGATATTAATGGTATTGATTTTTGTTGGTTTTATGATGACTGCAGGTCGCTGGCTTATCAATAAAATACTTGGCTTTGCCGCAAAATATTTAGCGCCTCCCAGCGGTGTAATAACAGTGGGAATATGTCTTTGCATGTTAGGTGCAGTGTTCACTGAATACCTTGGTATCAGAGGGATTTTTGGAGCATTTCTTGTCGGTGTCGCTGTCGGTGATTCGGAACACTTCAATAAAAATATTGAACACCTGATACAGCAATTTATTGTAAATATTCTTGCTCCGTTGTTTTTTGCTTCCGTTGGATTGCGTGTGAACTTTGTAACCAATTTTGATCTCTCAGTTGTTTTAATAATTCTTGGAATTGCTTGTGTAGCAAAAATCGTAGGTGCCGGAATCGGCAGCCGCATGAGCGGACTTAATAAAAATGAATCCTTATCAATCGCATTTGGAATGAATGCACGTGGCTCGCAGGAAATTGTTTTGGGAATGCTTGCATTGCAGGCAAAAATTATTGACGAAAGAATTTTTGTCGGTCTTGTAGTGATGACAATGGTTACGATTTTGATTGCAGGACCGGTAATGAAATTTTATCTCGATAAAGATTTAAAAGCGCATAAACAAATTGAACCTGCGGCAGAATCTGAAGGTCGTTTAATTGTACTGCAAAACGAACCAGGAGTTGCGGCGAGTCCATAATGACAAATAGTTAATTGAAAAATCCCAAAGAATGAAAATTTCTTTGGGATTTTTATTTCGATGAATATTAATGGTAATGTCTTTTTGAATTATTTTTAAACTCAACTTAACGCATTCCGTTACCTCGCACAAATACGAGAAAAAAAATATTTTATCTTTTAATTAAAGAGACTGAATTTCTGCCATCCCGAATAACTGAAAGGAACTGTAATATAAATACCTGCTTTGCCTACACGCGTGGTGCCTTTCACTTCTACCAATAACTCAGTTGAAAAAAAAGAAGTGAGTGTATTCTTCATTAGATTTTTCATGTCTATCTGCATGCGGGATGGGATAAAAAATTCTGATCTTTTTGCAATGTGCATTGTTGTATCGAGGCAGTACTTACCGAGAAAATTATGTTGTACAAACACATCGCAATCTACTTTTTTGAGATCAACACCATAATTGTTTGGATTGAAATATACGAGGTCCATGCTCACTGTAGATTTATCAAACCCGAGACTGTCGATTTTAAAGTTTCGGATGTCCCTGTATTCAAAACTTTCAGGCTTTTTACAACTTGCTATACAACAAAAAAGAAACAAAGCAATCACAACAATTTTCATGCTGCTAAATAACAGCAAAAAAATCAGATATCATTGTTACGCAAATTTGAAAAAAGTTAAAACGTTAATTCATATTTGATATTACTCCCACTGAATCGAATTAACTTTAGTTAATAAGCTTGAATATGTTGTTGGATATTTTTCTTTCACAAATGATTCAGATGTCCACTTGTTTTCTTTTTTTTGAAAAAAAATTGACCAGCCGAGTTCTCCCAGATTGCTTTCAGGAAAAACGATCATCGCATCTCTGTGGACTATTATCTCGATCCTAAATCAGAAACGTCATCAACATTAGATATCACATCCCACTCTGATGCTGCAGAAACACTCCATGTAGTATTACCATCCATAATGTTTTGCTTTCTTCGTACTGATTTATTTACTGAAGCGTTTGCATCACCTGCAATTGTCCAACTTTTACCGGGATCTGTTCCTACGCTACCAAACACATCAATTGCAACGCCATTTTTTTCAAGTGTTATTGCATCATTGCCGTTGAAGCTGCAAACACTTGTTGAATAAGCCGTAACACCGGCAGGAAGTGTTAATGATGCAGATGAATTCTGTAATACCAAAAACGAATTTGAATCTAAAACAGAAGGGCCGCTTGTCAATTCATTCAGTTGAAGTGTTCTGTAAGGAGTTGTTCCTCCATTTGTATAAAGTTTTATGGTGTATTGAGATAAATCCGTTGTTGCACCTGCATTGTATATCTCGAGATATTTATTGCTGTGAGATCCGCTGATATATTCTGAAATAATCAAATTGCCATCACTGTGATGTTCTGTATTACCCTTATCTTCAACATCACTTGCATTGCGAATTACAAACTCTTTTGTAGAGTTGAACATATTGCAATAACCTGTCCATGTTTTTTTATCTGCAGGCAATGCATCATTTGCAAATAAAGCATTTGAAGAAGTATATAAAGTAATATTGCCTGTAGCATCGGTTAACGTTTTGTTTCCACTGTAAGTGCTGCCACCGCTTGCAGTTGCATCTTTAATTTTTACAAGCGTGTATTCAATATCGGGAAGATTTGCATTCAGTTGTTGAATAGTTACTTCTTGTGGAGTGATAATTTTTCCTGTTCCTGCTGCAGTGGAAGGAAGTGCAGAAGAAGATAATTTTATTTCAAGCGAACCATTAAAACTTGTAAGTGTTCCGCCCGTCACATCAACAATTAATGAATCGCCAATATGAAAATTTGAAACATTGGCAGAACTTCCAAAGTACAATGCAATGCCACGATTATCATCTTGTAAAATAATAGTGCCGGAAGAAACATTTTTGCTTGCTGCATCAGAAATAACAATGCCGCTTATTTTATAATTGCCCAACGTAACATCAGTGCCTATGTAAAATTTTCTTGCATCAGCAATACTGATAACAGAACCATTGCCGCCTCCGCCACATCTTGCATTGTAAAATTTCACGTCCGAGGTATCACGAATGTTCAATTGTTTTGTTGAACCAAATACCGTATAAACAGCAGTGATATTTCCATTACCATTCGGAAGATTGTATCCCGCAAAATCCGCATAACTGCTGTTCCTCAGAATAATGTTTTCTCCATCACAACTTTTAATGGTAAAATTTACAGCAGAAGAATTAAGCGAAGTATCAGCAAAAGTTTTTAAAGTGTCGGCAGCAGCAAATTCAAAATTATCAAGCTCAATTAATGTGTTTTGATATGAATCATTTAAGTCTGCAACCTTTACAACTTTTGGTTCGATAACATTATTCAATGTTCCTTTTACAATATATGAGTCAAACAAAGAAGAAGCTATACCTGCGACCTGCGGCTTGCTTCCTGAATTGTCAACACCTCCGCCAATTTCAATGAGCCTGTTGTAATCGCCAATGTATAGTCCTTTCAGTTTTATAAACACTTGTCTTCCCACGGGGTATTTTGTATAAAGATCATAACCATCAAGCTTTACACTTATACCTCCAGTTGAATCCTGTATCACGATTGTTTTATAAAATTGCCCGCTTTCATCATCTGCAATAACAACACCTGCAATTGTTTTGTCAACTGTTATTTGTTCAATGTTTCCGATGGTGTGCATTGCTTTTAAATCACGAATGGTAAGATCCGGAGCAATGTCAGGAGGAACATATGCAGGCGGTTCATCAAATTTTTTGTTGCAGGCAATAATGCAAATAAGGAGTAAGAGGGTAACCAGTGTTTTCATTTTCCTATTTTGATAAGGGTTCATGATCTTCAATTTTATGCAGTTTGTTTATTGGTTTTGTCAGGATTACCGGGTTCAAATTTTTTTATAGATGCTTATTAAAAATTACTCCGAAGGAGCACTCTGTTTATAGCACTATATCCTTCATGTTAACCGGCTCCGAAGGAGCCTCCTTAAAATCATCAATAAAATCAAAAAGAAATTTTTCCTCATAAGGAATTTCAAACTTGTTTAAAAGTTCCAGGTATTCTTCTTTAAATGTTTTCTTTTGATGATGACCTTCCTGGTTTAATATATATTTTGCAATCCTATCGATTTGC
>Ga0207706_10002436_pt1 | contig 18157 bp, 13 predicted proteins | sample KBSC53metaG_FD_184318 | JGI IMG/M metagenome (GOLD analysis project Ga0207706, IMG submission 184318) | Corn rhizosphere microbial communities from Kellogg Biological Station, Michigan, USA - KBS C5-3 metaG (SPAdes) (version 2) | ecosystem: Host-associated > Plants > Roots > Rhizosphere > Soil ... | reverse complement strand
TTTTAAACATTATGCAAACAGATTATGCAATTGCTGTTTCAGGAATTATGGGACCGGATGGAGGCACTCCTGATAAACCTGTCGGAACGGTTTGGCTCGCTGTTGGAAATAATGAAAACATTGAAACGAAAAAATTTCAATTTCGGTTTGAAAGATTAAGAAACATTGAATTGACGGCAATCAACGCATTGAACTTTTTACGTGCGTTCATTCTTAAACAGAGTTAATCTGTTTCATTACCTTTGGCGAAAAGAATTATTGCTGCGTTTTATTCTTCTGTACAAGAGTGCGACGCAACAGACGATGACAAGCGATAAAACAGCCGGGCTCACAATAAAAATTATATAAGCACTTATATAATTCAAAAAATAAAATCGTAAATCTGAAATCATAAATCGCAAATTAACATGGCTCTTGTTGATCTTGTAATGCCAAAAATGGGTGAAAGCATAATGGAAGCAACCATTTTGAAATGGCATAAAAATCCGGGTGATGCTGTAAAACAGGATGAAACAGTTTTGGAAATTGCGACCGACAAAGTTGATACAGAAGTGCCCTCCACTGCTGCGGGAACGATAAAAGAAATTTTATACAATGCGAATGATGTTGTGCCCGTTGGCTCTGTGATTGCACGCATTGAAACAGAGCAGGAAGCCGCAACAAATGAAACAACACCAACACCTACTCCTGAAGAAGCTGTTGAAGTTGAAACGCCACAAGAAGTACCTTATGTTCCTGAGAAACATGCCACATCTTCAAATGGCAACAGATTTTATTCTCCGCTTGTTTTAAATATTGCGAACAGTGAAGGCATAAGCATGATGGAACTTGAAACGATACATGGAACAGGCAACGAAGGACGCGTTACGAAAAAAGATATTTTACAATATGTGCACGATAAAAAAGCAGGAAGAATAAAGGAACCAAAAGAAGAAACAAGTTACAAGTCACAAGAAACAAGAAGCAGGGAACAAGAAAAGCAACCGGTTTACGAAACACCTGCAACTATTGAACGTGTGCCCGAAGGCGATGTTGAAATAATTGAAATGGATCGCATGCGCAAATTGATTGCGCGGCACATGGTCGAAAGCAAACATACAAGTGCGCATGTTACAAGCTTTGCGGAAGCGGATGTTACTAACATGGTGATGTGGAGAGAAAAAGTAAAAACAGATTTTGAAAAAAGAGAGAACACAAAAATTACTTTCACGCCACTGTTCATTAATTGTTTGGTACGTGTGATGAAAAAATATCCTTTGATAAATAGTTCGGTGGAGAATGATAAAATCATTATAAAAAAGAACATCAATATTGCAATGGCAACTGCATTGCCTTCTGGTAATTTGATTGTACCTGTGATACGCAACGCAGATCATTTGAATCTTGTTGGTTTAAGCAAACAAGTGAATATGCTTGCCGACAATGCACGAAACAATAAGCTTAAACCCGATGATACACAAAACGGAACTTTCACATTTACCAATGTGGGCACATTTGGTAGTTTGATGGGTACGCCAATTATCAACCAACCTCAAGTTGCAATTCTTGCGGTAGGTGCAATAAAAAAACGTCCTGTTGTTATTGAAACGGAACAAGGTGATACCATCGGCATTCGACACATGATGTATCTCTCACTCAGTTATGACCATCGCATCATTGACGGCAGTTTGGGTGCATCGTTTTTAACAGCAGTTGCAAAAGAATTTGAAAGCTGGGATACAAACAGAGCATGGTAACCTTTTACTTACTGACTCAATAACATAAAAGCCGGAGTAAACATTCCGGTTTTTTGTTTGATGTTGATGAATGAGGTGGTAATAATTTTTTATAACCAGCTATTGTTCTTTACTCATCGTCTGTTGTGTCACTCCCTTGTGCGTTTGGAAGTTTATTGACCAGTTTATACTTCAGCTTTGTACTAAACATTTTGCGAAGTAAGCTTCTTGTGCGGTCTATTTAAATGAATGGAAGATACCACGCGCATATCAAAGCCTTTCAATCACATCTCTATATCCTCTTCCAACCGGAATCATTACGCCATTCACTTCCACTTCTTCTGCTGTATATGATTCGATCTTATTTACAGAAACAATGAATGAGCGATGAATTCTTTTAAAAAGATTTGATGGCAACAACTCTTCAATTTCATTCGTGCTCATCTTTGAAAGATATTCTTTTTTAGTAGTGACAATTTTTATGTACTCACGCTGGCTTTCGATATAAACAATTTCTGAAAACAAGATCTTCACTTTCTTTTTTTGTACGTTGAGAAACAAGTGATCCTTTGCATCAGAAGTTTCAATTGATTGCGGAGGTGAAACTTTTACAGTTCTTACTTTATTCACCGCTACTAAGAAACGCTCAAACTCGATTGGTTTTAATAAGTAATCTGTCACATTCAATTCAAATCCTTCTACGGCGTATTGATGGTAAGCAGTGGTAATGATCACAGCAGGCGGATGTGCAAGTGTTTTTAAAAAAGCCATTCCCTTTAATTTAGGAAGATGAATATCCAAGAACATTAGATCAGTGTTGTTGTTGCGCAGCCATTCTGTTGCAAGAATTGCATCCTTGAATGTTGACTGTAATTCAAGAAACGGGATCTGCGAAATATAATCACTCAATACTTTTACAGCCAGTGGTTCATCTTCTACTATAATGCATCTTAGTTTAGACATGGCTTGCAAGATTAAGTTTTAAAGTTGCTGTAAAAACAGATTCGACTTGCTGAACGGATAAATTATAATCGGTATAAAGCAATTCAAGCTGTCTTCTCAAATTAGAAAGACCAATATTTTCTTTTACATTCCGCTCTTCATTATCAATATCAGATGAATTTTTTACAACAAACAACAATTGCCTGTTCTTTACTGAAAGATGAATATCAACAAAAGGACGATTTCTTGTTTCAGACACACCGTGTTTAAAAGCATTTTCAACCAATGGCATTAACAACAGCGGAGGTAGTGCTTGTTTCATGTCTTCAACATCATAATTAAAATTGATGCGCAGCGATTCATCATACCGTAATTTTTCAAGAGCGATATAATCATCGATAATTTTTAATTCATGTTCTATCGCTATGAATTCACCACTTGCTTCATACAAAGTAAAGCGTAATATTTTTGACAACCGCATGATGGATTCAGGAGCAAGGTCGCTCTTATCTCTCGACAAAGAATAAATGTTGTTAAGCGTATTGAATAAAAAATGCGGGTTAGTTTGTGAACGCAGGTAATTCAATTCTGCCTCCTGCTTTTCGATCCTCAATCGTTGTTCTGCATTTCGCAGTTTGATATAATTGTAAATAAGCCTTGCAATACCAAAAAACGCAAGCGAACCTGAACTGTATGCCATTTGATTTTGATACGCTTCATCCAATGTTGCAAACACTTTCAATGCAGTATAAATATGCAATTGTATTCCGAGCAATCTCCAGCCATATGAACCAAACGAATACAATAACAGAAGAACGCAGAAGAGCAGAAGTGCGAGAAGGATATTGAAAATATGAGTGATAATACTTTTTCTTTTCTTCAATGCAAACGGAACGATGTATTCAAACAATATAAAGTTGAGCACCGTTACATAAATAACTCCCCAAAGATTATTGAATACAACAGAAAAAAATTTGCCGGGGTAAATTCCCACTGTGCTAAAAAATCCAAGGAAGAAATAACCAAGCGCAACCCACAAATAAAATTGAATTAGTTTTTTATCGATTGACTTTTTCTTCATTACAAGATAAATATCGGTAAATCTTTCTCTCGTGATTTTGTAATCTATAGAATTGACTTTGTAGTAAACTAATGACTTGAAAAGGTCAATTAAAAATAATTGTTCCTCGCAAAGTAATATTAAGCAGGTAAACAACAGAGGGGCACAGAGAGAAAAAACACACAGAGTTTCAGGAAGAATCTCTGTGTCCTTTGTGAAATAAACTCAGTGTAACTCTGTGGTTAAACATTTCTCTTCAGTTGCTGTGTAAAGCTCACTTATAATTCACCACTCATTAGTCCCTTGTGTGCCTACTCACCATTGACCATTCACCACTGTTTGTTTACTGTAACCTGTTGTTCATTGACAGCTCTGTAAATGGTTTCTTTAATCACCTACTCTTGTGTCAGAAATTCATTCCAAAATAAAAAAATACAATTATGAAACACATTACTCTTTCGCTTGCTGTCAGCTTTATTACAATGGCAATAATGGCTCAAACAATTTTAATACATGAGCCTGTTAATTATGAAGCGGCAAACTGGAAAACATGGTTATTAGATAGTGCACAGCAAATAAAGATAGCGGCTCCGCCAACTGCTGCTCAATCGCATACTGAACTGCAAACCATTAAACAACGAATAAATAATCTTGATGAAAAAAAATTAGCAGCGATAAAATATTGGGATGCAGGTGCGCCTTCTTATCGCTGGAACCAAATTGTAATTGATCTGCTTTCTCAAAAATTTGATGTGCAACTTCGCATGCCTGCGTCATGGATGAACGTTGCAATTTATGATGCAACGATATTAGCATGGAAAGAAAAATTAAAATATAAAAGAGAACGTCCAAATGTTGCAGACCCTTCATTAAAAACTGTGATCAATGCGCCCCAGACTTATTCTTATCCGTGTGAGCATTCTGTAACAGCAGCAGCGGCAGCGTATATGCTCGCTTATTTTTTTCCCGCAAAGGCTGATTCAATTATGCAGATGGCACATGAATGTTCGCAATCACGCATAGATGCAGGTGTGCAATTTCCAAGCGATGTCGAAGCAGGATGGGAATTAGGTAAACAGATTGCCATGCAAATAATTGAAAAGGCTAAGAACGATGGGTCAGCTAAAAAATGGGATGGCTCAATGAATACAGATCCCAAAAAATGGACGGGTAAATATCCTATGGGAATAACGCTTGCTGAGTTTACACCGATAGTCATTAAGTCGCATGATCAATTCAGGTTACCACCGCCACCCGATTTTGAAAATGATATGAAAGAAATGAAAAGTTTCAAACAAACATTTCATTCCGCTGCGCAGGCATATTATTGGGCAACTACAGGTCCTGAATTATGGTATGATCTTGCAAGTAAAAAAATGTTTGAATATCGCATGATGGATGATGCGCCTGCGGTTGCGCGTGTGTACACCGTGTTGAATGTTGCCTATCATGATGCTGTAATCGCCATCTTCGATTCTAAATATACTTATTGGGGAATAAGACCGGACCAGTATGACACTACGTTTAAACCCTTGATAGAAACGCCACCTTTTCCCGGTTATCCTTCCGGTCATGCAGCAGGTGCCGCCACTTCATGCGCTGTGATGAGTTATTTCTTTCCTGAAGATGCAAAGCAGTTTCAAAAGCTTGCGCAGGATTGTGCAGACTCACGATTCTATGCAGGTATTCATTTCAAAACAGATGATGAAGTTGGATTGAAAATGGGTACAGCGATAGGAAAATATGTTGTTGATATATGGATGAAGAAATAAAAGGGAAAGAATAATTTTTATGATACCGGCATTTGTATTTTATGGCATCGCCCGTTGTGTCACTCACTTGTACGTTCAGAAATTTGTTGAACAATTTATACTTCAACCATTATAATAAACATTCAGCGGCGTTTCGCGAAGAAGGAAAAAATAATTTTATAAAAGTGTTTTAATAAATAAAATGAATTCAATCAAAACAATTGCAAGAGTTGGTGGATTACTTTATCTCATCAATATAGTGTTAGGTTTCTTTGCAATAGGTTATGTTCCGGGTGTAATTGAAGTTGCAGGTAACCCTGCTGCCACTGCACACAACATTATTACTCATGAACAGTTTTACAGGTTAGGACTGGTTGCTCACATCATCATATTGCTAACGAATATACCGTTAGCTGTTATTTTTTATGAAGTATTTAAAGTAGTGAATAAAAAAGTCACATTGCTTGTAGTATTCTTTACTTTAACAGGAACTGCAATTGAAGCTGTTAATTTACTTAACCAGTTTGCATCGCTGATTCTTTTAAAAGGAGATAACTTAAATGCATTCACTGATGAACAATTGCAATTACTCGTGTATAAATTAAATCAATTGCAGGGAGAAGGTTTTAATCTTGCACTTGTGTTTTTTGGATTTTATTGCATTTCGATCGGATACTTAATTTTCAAATCAACCTTTCTTCCCAAAATAATCGGAGTAATGATGATAATAGGTGGCTTTTGTTATCTCATTAACAGCTTTATAAATTTTCTTGCACCGCAATTTGCCGGCAACTTATTTCCTTTCATACAAATTCCATCAGGACTTGCTGAGTTAAGTTTTTGCATTTGCCTGTTGATAACAGGTGTGAATACAAATAAATGGAAGCAAAAAGCAACTTCATATTCTCAACGATTTATCCGCTAAAAAAACTGTAAAAATTCATGACCTATGCTTCGATTGCCGGGAGTTAAATAATAAAGATTACTTTCGCACAAATTTTTTATATGACCAATGATCAAATTGAAAAACATTTGCAAAATGTTTCTGAATCAAAAAAGGTATTTCGTATTCATTTTAAAACCCGAAACAGTATTCAGGGAATGTTTATAAATACGGGAGATTATGAAGATCTTAAATCTAAAAACTTCTGGAGAATTGTTACAGGTGCTAACATTGACAACTGGAAAAAATCGAAAGACATGAATCTTGCACGTATATTCAACGGGTCGGAGTTTACAAAATTGTCTTTAGATTAATTGCAATAACTTCGGCATGTCGATCTGACATTCTAAGATTTATATCAGGCAGCGGCAATATTCTTTTTAAGATTTTTATTTAGATAGGCATTGGGGTCATGTTCAATTGCACCTTGTGGCAGCCACTCCCACCAGTGCCCTAATGAAGATCTAATAATGTTTGTGTAAAAGTCGGGAAGTTTCGAAGATATACCTTCAAAATAATCTCTGAAGTTTTTATCCTCTATAAGATTCTTTTTTACCTGGTGATAAAATTTCAATCGTCCGTATCCTTCAGAGGAAATGGCTCTCATAAAATTCATCCATCGCGAAGTAAAACTGGGTGTAGCCATAAAGCGACGGTACAATGCCTTTTTTGAAAAAGAATACGCAGTAACATCAATCACTTTCTCATAAAAATCTATCCATTCGTAATTTTTAGGTTTTACATTCATCGCAAGATGATTGTTTAAGAAATAAAACGGGAAAGGCAGTACTCTTTTTGTTTTTTGATACTCGAGATTTTGAGGCGCGGCTTCGCCAAATGCACTCAACAAAGAATAACCCGGAAATGCAGCGGGTGAGCGATCAATAAATTTCTTTGTCAGTTCAAATGGCTCAGGTCCTTCATCACTATCCATTCCCAAAACAAAATTGGTTTGAACATAAGGGATATATTTAAATATCATGTTGACATGCTCTGATATCCTGTTTAATTTTTCTTCACCTGCGATATGTGAAGTGCGTGATTTATTCCCCAAATCATACCACGATTCAATACCGGGTAACATAGCTTCAACACCATTTTGTTGCATCTCTTTTAAATGCTGCTCGTTAAGAATTGACAGACTGCTTTCTGCAATAAACCGGAAACTTTTAGGTGGCGCCGCGGATGCAATTGCATGCATATTTTCTTCAAATCTTATTCCGAAATTCGGATCATGCCATACTATGAGTGGTCTTTTGTATTTGGTAAGCAAAAAACGAAGATCTTTTTGCATGGTTTCAAAATCAAGCGGCTGATATGGCACAACAGAATCGATACAGAAGGAGCATGTGTAAGGGCAACCCATACTTCCTATCATAGGAATGATTTTCAGGAAAGGTGCTTTCTTCAAAGTAGGTTCAATAAATTTCCAGCGTTCTATAACCCCGGGCAATTGTAACGGCTGTTTTCCCGCAGACAAACACATACCTTCCGGTCTCTGTGGTACACAATTATCAAGTATCTCAATAATGGTTGATTTATGGGTGAACCCGAGAACATAATCAAAATATTTTTTTGCATCATCAGGATAACATCTTGCATGAGGTCCTCCCAGAACAGTTATCGCACCTCTTTTCTGAAAATAATTGCTCAATGCATATGCCAATAAAGCAGCCTGCGTAAAAGAGCAAATAAAAACCACATCGACATTTTTGGATAGCTCTTTTGAAAGATCTTCATACCCTGTATAACAGATCATGCTAACCTCATGCCCTTCCTGCTCGCACCATGTAGCAACTACTGTAGGCATTATACTCGCCAGGTTGGCGTGCATTATTCTCGACCATAATGTATTAGTGGGACCTTTGCTTACAAGGTCTATCACTCCAATTTTTAGTTTTGCCATATTAGAGGTCTCATTCAATTCCGTAACAACTTAATGAAATAAAAGAGAGGGTGTTTATTACGAAATAGGAATGGTAGGTAATGAAGGTATAGATTTTAAACAACAAACTGAATTATTTCTTATTGCCAACTTTCACGTCTTTTACCATAACATAATTTTTCGCGTAGCGTCGCAAGGCTTATTGTTGCATTGCCCATGCAAGACCATCAGGCGTTCCGCCAACATCAAAATGTTTGATAACTTCTAAAGTTTTGAGATCAATTACCGCAATATAATTATCAGCCGAACAAGCCACAAATACGCGAGAACCATCAGGGTCCATAAGAATGCCTGCCGCACCATGACCGATCCTCAATCGTTTTACTTCCTTGTGTGATCTGGTATCATAAATGGTAAGTTCGCCGGATTGAAGACTTGAAATGAAGACAAGATTGCCATCTGGTGTAAACTTCAACCGGTTGGCACCTTGCACCTTTGCATCAATTTGTGCTGATAATTTTTTTGCTCTAAGATCAATGATAGAAATTGTTCCGTCTTCGCTTGATGCAGTCCATAATTCACTGCTGTCGGGCGATACATCAAATCCTTCAGAACCTCTTGCAGTAGGAACAATAGTTTGAATCCATTCCTCATGCGGTTTAGCATTTTGAAACGGCGGTGTAACCAACGTGTCTGAAAGAATGCTAACAGTTCCTGAAGCAACATTTGTAGTATAAATCTTTTTCGCATCGGCAGTAACATAAATCATGTGTGTTCTGTCCTGGCCTGTTCCCATGCTCCAGTCAAGTTTATTTGTTGCAGGATCATAGCGACCAATTGCTTTGGAGCCTTCTGCAGTAAACCATGCTTTTCCATCAACAAACACCAAACCATGCGGACCAAACAGCGGTCTTGTGTCAACATTGGTCAAAGGCTTTTGTGCGACAAGGTCAATAACATTTAATTCATGCAAACTTCCGCCGCCATAAATGGTAACGTATGCAGTTTTGCCATCTGAAGAGGCAATCACTTCATGCGGATCACTGCCAACAGGAATACGTGCAATAACTTTGAATGTAGCAGGATCTACAATTGCCAGCGTATGATCGGCTTTTGAAAGTGCAAGCAATGATTTTTGCGGTGTTGATTGGGCATTACAGGCAGTGGCTGCATAAATGAATATGATCAACAAAACATTTACCGTAGTTAGCAGGAACTTGTGGCTTTGAAGTTTTTTCATTTGTATGATTTTTGACTTTTACTCGTTAGATAAATTTGCCATAAAAATTTTTATTATTGTTGGTATAATTACCTCAAATTTTTATAACTCATTTCATAGATAGAATCTTTTTTATTGTAACAATTTATAGTAATTTCTGTTTTGAGTGCAAACCTATTTTATTCAAAAAAAAATTTTAAAAATGCAATGAAACGCAAAAAAATTGATGCTAATACGGCTTCTTCAAGTAATGCGTGATCGCAAGATCAAAATATTTGAAAATTGTAATTATTGCTTTGAAATTTGTTACTGAAATTTTTTCTAAATCAATTTCCTTTGCAGTTTGATTCGCGAATAGTTTTGATACAACCAATAAAGTTTAATATACAAGATGAGCAAGCAGAGAATGGGTATAAATTTTCTTCTTCTTTGTTGATGCGGTTGTATAAAATTTAAAATTTTTAACGACTATTCTCTTTTTCTGAAAGTAAAATCATTTTGTGAACAATAAGAAATCATGTCTGTTTATGCATAAAAATTATTGCATTTATTTCTTTTTGTTTTTATTGTTGACAAGCCGGGCTGAAAGCCAGGTGTTAACTTTAAAAGATGCGATTCAAACGGCACTGAATAATTACGGAACGATCAAAGCAAAAGCCGATTATGTGAAAGCATCACAGGCATCAGCGAAGGAAACTTCTTTGGAATATTTACCTGATTTGAATGCAGGAATGCAAAACGTTTATGGCACTGCCAATGGACAATTTGGTCCATTGTATGCTCTGCGCGGATTGAGTGCTGCATCCTCTGGTCCCATTTTTCTTAGCCAGAACTGGAATGCTGCTTTCGGCGCTTTATATGTTGCAAACATCAATTGGGATTTTTTCACTTTTGGAAGGGCTCATGAAAAAAATAAAGTTGCTGAGGCAGAAGTAGCACAACAGGCTAATGACCTTGAACAGGAAAAGTTTCAACATGAGGTGCGGGTAGCAGCTACTTATTTAAATCTGTTGGCTGCACAACGTTTGATGCTTTCTCAACAAAAAAATCTTGACCGTGCTAATGCTTTGAGAACAGTAGTGGTGGCTCGTACAAAGAACGGATTAAACGCTGGTGTAGATTCTTCTTTAGCCAATGCTGAAGTATCAAGTGCAAAGATTGCGCTCACCAATGCTATAGATTTTGAGCAGGAGCAAGCGAATCAATTAGCCCTGTTGATGGACATACCTCCACAAGATTTTATTCTCGATACCCTTTTTGTAAACCGCATTCCCGCTTCATTATATGATTCATTAATGGTGAGAGAAGAAGAACATCCTGTTTTAAAATTTTACCAAAGCCGTATCAATGTAAGCAGGCAGCAGGAAAAGTATTATGACCGGTTTAAATATCCTGTCGTTTCTTTATTTGGTGTATTGCAAAGCAGGGGTTCGGGTTTTGGTGAAAAATATAGTACACTCAATCCAAACGATTATTCCAAAAGCTATTGGAGCGGTATTAAACCTACAAATAGTAATTATCTTATCGGCGTTGGAGTTACATGGAACCTCACGAGTCTTATGCGAATACATCAGCAGGTAATTTCACAGGAATGGACATCAAAAGGTTTGGAAAATGAATATGAAGTGGTGGATCAACAAATAAAAGCACAGACTGTGCTGGCGGATCAGAAAATAAAAAATGCAATTGCAAATTATCGTGAAGCACCTGTGCAAATGAAAGCAGCATCGGATGCATATTTGCAAAAATCTGTCTTGTATAAAAACGGGCTTACCGATATTGTAAATGTTACGCAAGCATTGTACACACTTAACCGCGCTGAAACAGACCGCGATATTTCGGTGAATAATGTATGGCAGGCATTGCTGTTGAAGGCAGCAGCCAGTGGTGATTTTACTTTGTTTATGAATGAGTTTTGATTGTCAATGAGCAATGGTGAATGGTGAATAAAGTCTGAATGTTTAAATGTTTGAGCGTTTGATTGTTGATGAGGAATGTTGAAGATGGCAAACATTCAAACAGTCAAACTCTCAAACAATCAAACAAAGAATCAAGCAATGAAATAAAAAATACTTCTCATGGGCTTAATAAGAAGTGCGCTTAGAAAACCTATATCCATTTTAGTAATTGTAATGGGTTTATTCTTTTTTGGAGTTAATGCAGTACGCAATATTAAAGTGGATATTTTTCCTAATCTTAATTTGCCGGTAATTTATATTTCACATCCATACGGTGGCTTTACACCAACACAGATGGAAGCTTTTTTTGGTAAGCAATATGTGAACCTCTTGTTGTATGTATCGGGTGTAAAAAGTATTGAAACAAGAAACATCCAGGGACTTACTTTAATGAAGCTTACCTTTTATGAAGGCACTAATATGGCACAGGCAGCCGCCGAAGTAACTGCTTTTACAAATCGTGCGCAGGCTATCTTTCCACCCGGCTCGCAGCCTCCTTTTATTTTAAGATTTGATGCATCGACATTACCTATTGGTCAGCTTGTGTTGAGTAGTCCTTCACGGTCTAATGCCGAGCTTATGGACATGGCGAATATATATGTTCGCTCTTCATTTACTTCTATACCCGGTTTAGTATCGCCTGCACCATTTGGTGGTAATGTTCGAACGGTAGTGATCAAAGTAGATCCGCAGTTATTAAGAGCACACAATCTTACACCCGACCAGGTAGTTCAGGCACTGCGCATCAACAACCAGGCAACGCCTGCCGGTAATGTAAGAATAGGTGATTACAACTATTATACACCTGCAAATACCACGATCAAAAACATCAAAGACTTTGGTGATATACCACTATACATCGGCGGTGTTCAAAATTTATATTTACGAGACATTGCAACCGTGGAAGATGCTTCTGATATTACAACCGGCTATGCATTAGTTAACGGGAAACGATCTATTTATCTGCCCATTACAAAATCTGCTGATGCCTCTACATGGGAAGTAGTTCAAAATTTAAAAAAGGCATTGCCGCGTTTTCAAAGTTTATTACCGCCCGATGTGAAATTATCTTATGAATTTGACCAATCGGTATATGTTATTAATGCCGTGAAAAGTTTAATTATAGAAGGTTCGCTCGGAGCTATTCTCACAGGATTAATGGTATTGCTTTTTTTAGGGGATAGGCGAGGAGCTTTAATAGTTATCTTAACAATACCTACATCGATTATTTCCGGAGTATTGTTTCTTTACCTTTTTCATCAAACCATAAATATCATGACGCTTAGCGGGCTTGCACTTGCCATCGGTATATTGGTTGATGAATCAACGGTAACGATTGAAAATATTCACCAGCACTTAGCAATGGGCAAGCCAAAGGCACTCGCTATTTGGGATGCATGTAAAGAAATCGCTTTTCCAAAACTCCTGATCTTACTTTGTATCCTTGCGGTATTTGCACCGGCCTTTACGATGTCGGGCATTCCCGGTGCTTTGTTTCTACCGCTTGCAATGGCAATTGCTTTCTCCATGATCACTTCTTATTTTCTTGCGCAAACTTTTGTACCGATAATGGCGAATTGGTTAATGAAATCTCATCATCATAGATCAACCGAAGACGGTCATATATTATCCGACGAAGAGGAATATTTAGCGATGGGGCTTTCGGAGGAAGAAGAAAGCGATACGTGGGATCAGAAGAAAAAATTGCTGGAAAAACAAATGAATGACGGAAATGGAAAATTGAGCCGTTTTGAAAAATTCAGAAATCGTTTCCTTCGGTTTTTAGACCGGCTCTTTCCCTATCAAAAGCCTATTGTTATTCTTTATTCACTTTTAACCTGCGGCATTGTTCTTTTGTTATTGATGAACATTGGTCGTGATGTGCTGCCTAAAGTAAATGGCAACCAGTTCCAGGTTAGGTTACGTGCACCGGATGGTACAAGGTTCGAGAGGACTGAAGACATTACTGTCAAAACATTGCACGTGCTCGAAGACATGGTTGGGAAAGAAAACATACAAGTGACTTCAGCTTTGGTGGGAATGCATCCAGGACAATTTTCAACCAGCCCGATCTATTTGTTTATGAGTGGTCCGCAGGAAGCTGTGTTGCAGGTTGCTTTGAAGGAAAGTTATAAAGGGAATCTTGATGTGGTGAAAGAACAATTTCGTCAAAAGATGAAAGAAGCCATGCCGGATGTGAGGCTTTCTTTTGAACCAATCGAGCTAACGGATAAAATTCTCAGCCAGGGCTCACCAACACCGATTGAAGTAAGAATATCGGGCAAAGATAAAAAGCTGAATGAAGAATATGCCAACAAAGTAATTGATAAACTGAAACAGATTTCTTACCTGCGGGATGTTCAGTTAGCGCAGCCCGTTAAATATCCCGTTATAGATATTGATATCGACAGAACAAGAGCGGCACAAATGGGAGTAACCGTATCTGATATATCCCGCTCCCTGATCGCTTCCACTTCCTCATCACGATACACAGAAAAAAACGTTTGGATTGATCCCAAAACCAACCAGAGCTACAGTGTGCAGGTGCAGATTCCCGAAAATCAAATGACGAGTGCCAGTGATATCAATGAAATTCCTGTGCTAAGCAATGAACCCCGTCCTGTTTTGGGTGACGTGGCAGATATTAAGCGGGACACCACTTATGGAGAAAACGATAACATAGGAGCTATTCCATTCTTATCTGTAACTGCCAATTTACATAAGAAAGACCTTGGTACAGCAACGCAAGATGTGAAGGCTGCGATTCAATCTTTAGGTCAACTGCCCCGCGGATTGACCATTGAAACAAAAGGTTTAAGTGAAGTATTGTCCGATACTTTAAGCAGTCTGCAAACCGGATTAATTACAGCAATTGTTGTTATCTTCCTGATGCTGGCCGCTAATTTTGAATCCTTCAAAGTATCATTAGTGGTGTTATCAACTATCCCGGCTGTACTTCTCGGATCACTTTTGATACTGATGCTCACAGGCTCCACACTTAACCTGCAATCATATATGGGTATGATCATGTCTGTGGGTGTGTCGATCGCCAATTCTGTTTTGTTAATCACCAATGCAGAACATTTACGTCGTCACAATGGCAACGCATTACTTAGTGCGAAAGAATCAGCAGCACTGCGTTTGCGTCCAATTTTAATGACAAGTATGGCAATGGTCGTTGGAATGATACCAATGGCATCGGGGCTGGGTGAAGGCGGTGATCAGGCTGCTCCTTTGGGTCGTGCGGTGATTGGCGGATTAATTGCCTCAACCTTTGCCGCTTTATTCATATTGCCAATGGTATTCTCATGGGTGCTGAATAAAACTTCCACTGCTTCTGTTTCTCTTGATCCGGAAGACAAGGAAAGCAAGCATTATATTCCCGAATTACATCATTCCGCGCAGCACGTAAGTCATAGTCATTCATCATAAAGAAATGTTGTTTCATCGTTCAAAAAAAGTAGCAATGAAGTGTCGTTTAAAAAAAATATCATCCTTTAAAATCACAGTATTAAATAGCTTTCTCATCACAGTTTTATTATATGGTTGTCATTCTGAAGATAACGCTTTAGAGAATAAAACAGAAACGCAGCAAACGGCTGCAGAAGCACCAGCAACTGAAGTGTTTTCGCTGCAAAAAGGATTGCTCTCTTCATCTTTACAAATTCCGGGTGAATTAATCGCCTATCAACAGGTTGACTTGTACGCCAAAGAAAACAGCTTTGTAAAAAAGTTGTATGTTGATGTGGGTTCACAAGTAACGGAAGGGCAGCTTCTCGTTACAATGGAAGCACCTGAACTCAGTTCTCAATTAGCAGGCGCGCTTTCAAATATCAAATCACGTGAAGCTATCTATACTGCAAGCAAAGCAAATTATGATCGTTTGTATGAGACAAGTCAAACTCCCGGCACCATTTCTCCTAATGATTTAGAACAAGCCGATGCCCGCAAAAACTCTGACTTAGCACAACTGGAAGCTGCAAAGGCAGAGTACAAACAAATTGCGGAAACGCAGAACTATTTACAAATAAGAGCGCCTTTTAGTGGAGTAATTACTGCGCGCAACGTAAACCCTGGAGCGTATGTAGGTCCCTCCGGCAAAGGCTCTGAACTTCCTTTATTCACATTGCAGGAACAAAAAAAACTGCGGTTAATTATATCCGTTCCCGCAGCATACACAAGTTATCTGAATCATAAAAATGAAGTAAGCTTTACGGTAAAGTCCCTGCCGAACCAGGAATTTAAGGCGCAGATCAAACGCATGGCAGGAGCCATCGACAGCAGGCTACGGTCAGAGCGTATTGAAATGGATGTAGCTAATAATGATAAAAAATTATTACCCGGTATGGTAGCAGAAGTGAACGTGCCTTTACCGTCACAGGACAGTACTTTTATAGTGCCTGAATCAGCCGTTGTGAATTCAACAGAAAGTGTGTTTGTGATAAGGGTTATCAATAATAAAGCCGAATGGGTGCATGTGAAAACCGGCAGAGACGCAAATGGTAAAATGGAAATTTATGGTGATTTAAAACCGGGCGATATGTTAGTAAAAACAGCAACAGAAGAAATAAGAAACGGAAGTGTGCTTCAGAATGTAAAAACAATAAAGGCGGACTGAAAAATTTTGTCTGAAATGTAACTTACTTATCCAATAAAAAAATGCCGGGCAATAGTGAACACCTGAAATCAGTAAGTTTGTGGAATATGCGTAAGGTGGAAACCATAGAAGAATTTTATAAAAGAAAATTCAATGGCGTGCCTGAAAATATTCGCAATGAGATCGGGCATTTCAATGTGTTTAAATTAGATCCTTTTGTTGGTGTCAATGCAAAGCCGGTTCCTTACAGCCGCAGAGATTATTTTAAGATCATGCTGGTGAACGGTAACTACAAAATGTATTATGCTGATGAAGCGGTGGAAATACAAAAACAGGCACTAACGTTCTCTAATCCGCAGATACCATACGCGTGTGAACACACTGAGAGAATTCAAAGTGGTTTTTTCTGCGTCTTCACTCCGGCTTTCTTTCATCAATATGGGAATTTAAATCGATACACAGTTTTTCAACCCGGCGGAACGCATGTATTTGAATTAACCGATGAACAAGTGAAGAATGTAACTAATATTTATGAACACATGTTTAAAGAAATAAATTCTGATTACATACACAAATACGATGTGTTGCGCAATCTTGTTTTTGAATTGCTGCATTTTGCAATGAAATTACCTTCCACAAAATTTGATAAGCAACCTGTGAACGCATCACAAAGAATATCTTCCTTGTTTTTAGAACTTCTCGAACGTCAGTTTCCTATCGATGATAATCATCAAACACTCAATCTTCGTTCCGCATCTGATTTTGCAAAACAATTGAACGTACATGTAAATCATCTTAACCGATCAATAAAAGAAACAACTGAGAAAACAACCTCGCAAATTATTGGTGAACGTATTGTGCGCGAATCAAAAATTCTCCTCAAGCACAGCATGTGGAACGTTTCTGAAATTGCTTATGCCTTAGGTTTCACAGAAGCAACGCACTTCAATAACTTCTTCAAAAAGCATACACAATTAAGTCCTTTAAAATTTAGAAATGTTTGAATTTCGTAAATAGTTATTTGTTTTGTGTTTTCATGAAAGCATGCTGCTTATCTAATTTTGCTGCCACAATTCAAACTTAATTTATGGAAACACAAATGCAAACACGCAAACTTGGAAAGAGCGGTCTCGAAGTTTCCGCAATTGGTCTTGGTTGCATGGGAATGAGTTTTTCTTATGCGCCGTTTCCGCCAAAAGAAGATTCAATAAACCTTATTCGCAAAGCCGTAGAAATAGGTGTGAATTTTTTTGACACCGCTGAAGTATATGGTCCTTATTCTAATGAAGAAATTGTTGGTGAAGCGTTAGCACCTTTGCGTGATCAGGTTGTCATCGCTACAAAATTTGGATTCAATATAGTAGATGGAAAGTCAACCGGTGTGAACAGCAGTCCTGAACAAATTAGAAAAGCAGTTGAAGGTTCACTCAAAAGATTGCAAACTGATGTGATCGATCTGTTGTATCAACATCGCGTTGATCCCAATGTGCCCATTGAGGATGTTGCGGGTACAGTGAAAGACTTAATTGCAGAAGGTAAAGTAAAATATTTTGGTCTTTCTGAAGCAGGAGCTCAAACCATTCGTCGTGCACATGCAGTGCAGCCTGTGAGCGCATTACAAAGTGAATATTCTTTATGGACAAGACAACATGAAAAAGAGATCATTCCAACAATTGAAGAATTAGGAATTGGATTGGTTGCATTTAGTCCTTTGGGTAAAGGTTTTCTTACAGGCAAGATAGATGAAAATACAAAATTTGCGCAGAGTGATATTCGCAATATTATTCCACGATTCACTGAAGAAGCACGTGTAGCAAATCAGGCTCTGCTTGATCTTCTCAATCAATTTGCTCAAAGAAAAAATGCAACTACTGCACAGATCGCATTAGCATGGGTGCTTGCGCAAAAACCATGGATTATTCCGATACCCGGCACAACAAAGCTTCATCGTTTAGAAGAAAATATTGGTGCTGCAAATATTGAGTTTAGTAAAGAAGAATTGCAGGAAATGGAAGAAGCTTCTTCACACATAAAAATATTGGGTGAGCGTTATCCTGAAGCGTTGGAAAGGACGACCGGACTGTAAG
>Ga0207706_10002435_pt1 | contig 18162 bp, 16 predicted proteins | sample KBSC53metaG_FD_184318 | JGI IMG/M metagenome (GOLD analysis project Ga0207706, IMG submission 184318) | Corn rhizosphere microbial communities from Kellogg Biological Station, Michigan, USA - KBS C5-3 metaG (SPAdes) (version 2) | ecosystem: Host-associated > Plants > Roots > Rhizosphere > Soil ... | reverse complement strand
GGGCTGCCCGGCACCGCCAGCACCCGGGCCTGCGGTCGCTCGGCCAGCGCGGCGCGCGGCTGCACCGGGTGCCCGCCGAGGCCCCGCCCCCACTTGGCGGACAGGTCGTCGACGAAGCCGACGCAACGCCAGGCCGGCCCCACCGCATCGAGCGCCTCGATGCCGTTGCCGTTGTATGGAAAGATCAGCAGCTCCTGTGCACTGGCCGTCACAGCACGCTTTCGGCATCCATCTCGCGTGCCTGCGGCGAGGCCAGGCGCGTCACCGCACGCGCGACCTCCTCGCACTGCGCGACCGCCAGCTCGGGGAACATCGGCAGCGACAACACCTCGCGGGCAGCGCGCTCCGCGTTCGGGAACTCGCCGGCGCGATGCCCGAGCTCCGAGAAGGCCGGCAGCAGGTGAACCGGCGTCGGATAGTGGATGCCGGTCTGGATGCCCTGGGCCGCCAGCGCCTGCTGCCACTCGGCCCGGTGTGCGGTGCGGATGACATAGAGGTGGTACACGTGCCGCGCATGCGCCGCGGCCTCGGGCAGCGCGATGCCGCTGCCCCCCAGCAGCGCGTGATAGCACGCCGCCGCCGCCCGCCGCGCCTCGGTCCAGGCCTCGAGGTGGCGCAGCTTCACGCGCAGCACCGCGCCCTGCAGCCCCTCGAGCCGGAAGTTGTAGCCCTTGAGCACGTGCTGGTACTTCGTCTCGGCGCCCCAGTCGCGCAGCATGCGGATGGTGCGCGCATGGCCTGCGTAGTTGGTCACCACCATGCCGCCCTCGCCATAGGCGCCGAGGTTCTTGCCCGGGTAGAAGCTGAAGCAGCCGAAGTCGCCGATGCCGCCCACGCGGCGCCCCTTGTACTCGGCGCCATGCGCCTGGCAGGCATCCTCGATCACCGCCAGGCCATGGCGCCTGGCGATGGCGAGGATCGGGTCCATGTCGGCCGCTTGTCCATACAAGTGCACCGGCAGGATCGCCTTGGTGCGCGGCGTGATCGCCGCCTCGATGGCCGACACGTCCATCGTGAAGCTGCTCGGCTCGATGTCGACGAACACCGGCGTCGCGCCGGTGTAGTCGATCGCGGAGACGGTGGCGATGAAGGTGAACGGCACGGTGATCACCTCGTCCCCCGGGCCCACGCCGGCGGCCAGCAGCGCCAGGTGCAGCGCGCTGGTGCCGGTGTTCACGCCGATGCCGTGGGCGGCCTGGCAATAGCCGGCGAACTCGGCCTCGAAAGCCGCCACCTCGCTGCCCAGCGTGAACTGGCAGCTGTCGAGCACGCCCTGTATTGCGCCATCCACCTCGTCCTTGATGGAGAGGTACTGCGCCTTGAGATCGACGAACGGAATCATGCTGCCTTCTCCCCGTTGTGCATGTAGACGGTTTCTCCCCGGCGGCTCATCGACAGGCTCGCGGCCTCGATCAGCTCCACCACGCGCAGCCCGAGCTGCCCGTCGGTCTTGGGCACCGTGCCGTTCTCGATGCAGTCGACGAAGTGCTCGCCTTCGACACGCAGCGCCTCGGTGATGGCCAGGCGGGGCGCCCACATGTCGCCGGTGCGGTAGCCGACGCGCATCTCCTGGATCTTCTGCGGGTCGTCGGTGAAGCTCACGCCCTTGTCGTAGACCTTGACCTTCTCGCTCGGCTCGAGGTCGTCGTAGGTGATCATCTTCTTGCTGCCGCCCACCAGGATCTGCCGCACCTTCACCGGCGCGAGCCAGCTGACGTTGGCATGCGCGATGGTCCCCGACTCGTAGAACAGCGTCACGTAGGCCAGGTTCTCCGGCGTGCCGGGAAAATGGTTGGTGCCGCTGGCCGACACCGCCACCGGCTGCTCGCCGAGCAGGTAATCGAGGATCGAGAAGTCGTGCACCGCGAGATCGGAGATCACGCTGACGTCGCGCTGGAAGAGCCCGAGGTTCACCCGCACCGAGTCGTAGTAGTAGATGCGGCCGAGCTCGCCGGCCTTGATGATCTCTGCCATCTTGCCCACCGCGCCGGTGTAGATGAAGGTGTGGTCCACCAGCAGCACGCGCTGGCGCTGCCGGGCCTCCTCGACCAGCTGGCGCGCCTGCCTGGAGTGCTCGGTCATCGGCTTCTCGAGCCACACGTGCTTGCCTGCACGCAGCGCCGCGAGCGCCAGCTCGAAGTGCGTGTTGACCGGCGTGGCGATCGCGATCGCATCGATCGCGGGATCCTCGAGCAGATCGCAAAGGTCGGTCGTGGTCCTGACCGACGGATAGCGCCGGCGCACCGTCGCGAGCTTGGCGTCGTCGAGGTCGGCCACACCGGCCACGCGGGCGCCCGGCGTCTCGGCGAAGTTGCGCACGAGGTTGGGGCCCCAGTAGCCGTAGCCGACGATTCCGATGTTGACCATGTCATGCCCTCCCTGAGTTGGCGGACAGCAGCGCGCGGCGCTGCATGCGGATGTCTCCGATCACGCGCGCGGGCACGCCGGCCACGATCGCGTAGTCGGGTACGTCCTTGGTGACGACCGCACCGGCACCGACCATCGCCCTCTCGCCGATCGTCACCCCGGGGACGATGGTCGCGTTGGTGCCGATCGACGCGGCCCGCTTCACCCGGGTGGTCTCCAGCGCCCAGTCGGCCGCGGTCTGCAAGCTGCCTTGGGCATTGGTCGCGCGCGGCATGCGGTCGTTGGTGAACATGACGCCGTGGCCCACGAAGACCTCGTCCTCGATGACCACGCCTTCGCAGATGAAGGTGTGCGACGAGATCTTGCAGCGGGCACCGACCAGCACCCCGCGCTGGATCTCGACGAAGGCGCCGATCTTCGTGCCCTCCCCGACCCTGCAGCCGTAGAGATTGACCAGCGATGGCTGGAACAGGACGACGTCCTTCGCCAGCATGGCGTCGACGATGGGCATGGGAACCTCCTTGGAAAAATCAATGGTCGGCGGCCGGGTAGCCATAGCCGTAGCCCAGCGGGGCGGTCGGCTCGGCCGCCTTGTTGAGCACGGACATCACGATCGGGCACGACTCCGCGGCCGCGAAGGCCTGCGCCACCGCGGAACGCGGCGTGCGCGAGGCCATGACCACCAGCACCACCTGCCCCACGCGCGAAGCCAGCACGCGCGCCTCGTTGGTGACGAGCAGCGGCGGCGCATCGAAGATCACCACATGGTCCGGGTAGCGCGCGGCCAGCGTCGCCAGCAGCCGCTCCATCGCATCGCTGGCCAGCAGCTCGGTGGCGATGTCGGTGCTGGTGCCGGCCGGAAGGATCGACAGCTTGGGCACGTTGGTCTCGAGCATCAGGTCGCCGATGTCCAGCGCGGGGTCGCCCAGCAGGTCGAGCAACCCGCGCCGCGCGTCCACACCGAGCCGCCGCATCAGGTCGGGCCGCACCACATCGGCATCGACCAGCAGCACCGAGGTATCGATTTCGGCGGCCATGCTCATCGCCAGGTTGATCGAGAAGAAGGTCTTGCCTTCACCCGGCAGCGCGCTGGTGACCATGATCATCGGCAACCGGCTCGCGGGCGCATCGCCGCGCCTGGCGTTCCTCAGCAGCGACCGCTTCATGTAGCGGAACTCCTCTGCCAGCACCGACCTCGTCTGCGCCGGCACCAGATGGCCGGTTCGCTCGAGCCGCGCGAGGTCGATCTCCGCGGCCGGTGCGGGCAAGGCATCCATCACGTTCACGGCGCTGATCGCTTTCATCGTTGTCTCCTCAGGCACCGGCGGGCCGTGCGAACGCGACCCATGCCACCCACGACAGCTGCAGTGCGGCCAGGATCGACAGCGCCGCGGCGAACTGCAGGAAGCCGCTGCGCCGCAGCTGCATCTCCTGCGGCGTCACGCGGGCCGACACGGTGCCCAGCAGCGGCCTGCCGGAGAACTGCCGCAGCGAAGCCGCCTCGGAAAACGTGGGCCGCACGAGGTCGGCCACCACCGCCGCTCCCAGGCCCGCGCCGATCGACACGAGAACGCCGATCAAGGCCAGATGCAGCCGCCCCGGGAACACCGGCGACGACGACACGCGGGCCGGCTCGATGACACGGAAATCGGCCAGGTGCGACGACTCGTCGAGCTTCATCCCGAGCGACGCCGACTCGCGCCGCACCACCATCTGGTCGTAGTTCTTGCGAAGCACGTCGTAGTCGCGGTTCAGCTGCACCAGCTCGGCTTCCACCTCCGGGACGCGGCCTGCCAGGGCCCGCAGCTCGTCGAGCCGGGCCTGCTGCGCGCCGAGCTGCGAACGCAGCGCCGCGACCTCGGCCTCGGCCTCGCTCAGCGACAGCCGCAGCTTCTGGTACACGGGATTCGTGACCGCGCGGCCTGCCTTGCCGAACCCGGCGAGCAGGCGCTCCTCGGCCTGCCGGTGATCGCGCACCTCGGCCTCGAGCTGCGCGATCACACGACGCGCACCGATCACGTCGGGGTGGGCTTCGGTGTAGCGGCGCAGCAGCTCGTCGAGGGCGCGCTTCTGCGCCTCCAACCGGACCTCGACCTCCGGTGCGGGAACACCGCCATACCGGCTGGCCAGCTCCGCTGGAAGCCGGGGCTCCTCGGCATCGAGCGCATGCTGGTAGGTGTCGCGCGCCTGCTCCGCCGCGGCGAGCTCGACACGCAGCTTGTGGACCTCCTCGGTCATCGCGGAGATGCGGGTGAAGTAGTCGTGGTCCGACACACCCGAGACGCTGAAGTTGCGCGACTTGAACTCCTTCAGCCGGTTCTCCGACTCGACCAGCTTGGCCTCGTAGACGCGGATCTGCTCGTCGATGAAGCGGCCCGCATCCTCGGAGTCGCGCTTCTTCGCGCCAACGCCTGAGTGGACGAACATCTGCACCGTGGCATCGACAAGCCGCCGCGCAGCCGACGGGCTGGGCCCGCGATAGGTGATCTCGTAGAGGTTGCCCGCGCCGGTGGGCGCGATCCTGATCTGCTCCATCAGCCGCGACACGGTGGCCTCTTTCCTGGCCGGTGTCGACATGTCGAACTGCAGACCCGGCATGCGCAGCAGCTGCTCCACGTTGTCGCGCGAGATCAGCGTCCGCGCGAGCATGCGCACCTGCTGGTCGATATCGGGCTCGAAGGTCAGGCCGGACATCAGCGGCTTGAGCACGGTCTCGGTATCGACATAGACGCGTGCGATGGCTTCGTGCCGCTCCGGCACCAGCGACACCGCAACGGCACATGCGATGGCGGCCGCGGCGCCGCATCCCAACGCGAGCCAACGATGCCGGCTCGCGATGCTCATCGTCTTCTTCGCGTGATCGACAAAGACTTCGATGACGTTGTCCACTGCTTGCCTCCTTGGCCGATTCACTCGAGGCTAGGCGTCGCGGTCAATCACCTACAAGTGACTTTGTGCATTCATCGATTTCATTGCACCGCGCATCCGATGAGTCCATTCTTTTTCGCGCTTCAAGGAGACACGCATGAACACCGATGAAGACACCGCCACGGCCCAGATCCTCGAGCGGGTGCGGCACACGCCGTCTCTGATGCACTCGGCTAGACAAGTGCTCGATCCGCTCCCCGAGTACACCTGCAGCGCCTGCGCAGGCACGGGCATGCGCCACATCGGCAGCGTATGTGCGTTGCCGTACAGAGCGAACAACCCCATCCGTGCCACATTGCCCATGAACGTCTTCCTGAAGGATCTCCATCGTGAAATGCGGCGCTCCGAAAGGTCGAATGCCGCGCTGTCGCTGGCGCTCTATCACGTCGATCCGACGCACTCGCTGCGCGTGGGTCAACTGCTCGATGCCCTGTACAGCGCCAAGCGCGAGACGGACATCGTCGGCCACGTCGGCGATGACCTGATCGCCGTGCTCTGCACCGACACCGACGAGCAAGGCATCCGCGGTTTCATGAAGAAGATCGACGCGAGGTCGGGCGGGCTTCCGTTCGTGCCGGTCGCGGCCACCTATCCCGACGACATCTTTCAGAACCTCACCCAGGAAAACGGCATGCAATCGATCATCGATCCCTTGCTCGCGGCAGACGCCGGCGGCGATGCCGGCTGCGGCTATGCGCTCAAGCGTTGCCTCGACGTGGTGGGCGCACTCGTCGCGATCTGCCTGCTGGGCCCGTTGATGCTGCTGGTGGCCGCTGCCATCTCGCTGGGCTCGCCGGGTCCGGTGATCTTCAGGCAGACGCGTCTGGGCAAGGGCGGCCGGCCCTTCACGTTCTACAAGTTCCGCTCGATGCGCACCGACAGCGACGATCGCATCCACCGCCAGTTCGTCGCCTCCCTCATCAAGGATGGGCAGGCCGACGGCGGCGCAGGCAACGGGGCCTCGTACAAGCTGCAGGCCGACCCACGCATCACGCGCATCGGCCGGTTGATCCGCAAGACCAGCATCGACGAACTGCCGCAGTTCTTCAACGTGCTCAAGGGCGACATGAGCCTGGTCGGCCCGAGGCCACCGATCCCCTATGAAGCGGTGCACTACCAATCGTGGCACCTGCGCCGCATCCTGAGCATCAAGCCCGGCATCACCGGCCTGTGGCAGGTGGACGGCCGCAGCCGCGTCACCTTCAACGAGATGGTCCGCATGGACCTTCGCTACATCCACGACTGCTCCCTGCTGCTCGACCTGAAGCTCCTGGTGAAGACGGTCTTCGTGGTCATCCGCTGCAACGGCGCTGCATAGGAAGGGGCCCATCGTGGACATCGACAGCACTCGCATTCTCGTCACCGGCGGAGCCGGCCTGATCGGATCGGCCACCATCGACCTGCTGCTGCGCCAACACCGGCCCGCGCAGATCGTGGTCCTCGACAACCTGGCGCGCGGCACGCGCGACAACCTGGCCGCGGTGCTCAGGCACCCTCGCCTGCGCTTCATCGAAGGCGACATCCGCGACCCGCGGACCGTGCGCAGCGCGATCGAAGGCATGGACTCGGTGATCCATCTCGCGGCACTGCGCATCACCGCCTGCGCGGCCGATGCACGGCTGGCGATGCAGGTGATGTGCGACGGCAGCTTCAACGTCGTCGAGGCCGCCCGCGAGGCCGGCGTGCAGAAGATCGTGGCGGCCTCCTCGGCGTCGATCTACGGGCTGGCGGATTCGTTCCCGACGCGGGAGGACCACCATCCCTACAACAACCGCACCTGGTACGGCGCGAGCAAGGTCATGCTCGAAGGCCTGCTGCGCTCGTACCACGACATGCACGGCCTGCCCTACGTGGCGCTGCGCTACTTCAATGTCTACGGGCCGCGCATGGACCTGCACGGCAAGTACACCGAGGTGCTGATCCGCTGGATGGACCGCATCGCCGCCGGCGAGCCGCCGCTGATCCTCGGCGACGGCGGGCAGACGATGGACTTCGTCTACATCGACGACGTCGCGCGGGCCAACGTGCTCGCGCTGCAATCGACCGCGGCGGACGACGTCTTCAACGTGGCCAGCGGCACCGAGACCAGCCTGAACGGCCTCGCGGCCGCGCTGCTCCATGCGATGGGGTCGGATCTCATCCCGGAACACGGGCCCGAGCGCGCGGTCAACCCGGTGCCGCGCCGGCTGGCCGACACGGCCAAGGCCGCGCGCATCCTCGGCTTCCGGGCCGAGGTCGGGCTCGAGGATGGCCTGGCGCAGCTGGTCGCGTGGTGGCGCCGCAGCCGCCTGACGGAGGTGGCCGCATGATCCCCATCGCCAAGCCGCTGCTCGGAGAGCCCGAGGCCACAGCCGCGCGCCGCGCGATCCTGAGCGGCTGGATCACGCAGGGCCCCGAGGTGGCCGCCTTCGAGCAGGCCTTCGCCGACAGCGTGGGCGCCCCGCATGCCTGCGCGGTGTCGAACTGCACGACCGCGCTGCACCTGGCGCTGCTGGCCTGCGGCGTGGAGGCCGGCGACGAGGTCATCACCGCCAGCCATTCGTACATCGCCACGGCCAACGCGATCCGCCACTGCCAGGCACGGCCGGTGTTCGTCGACATCGAGCCCCATGGCTACAACATGGATCCGACCCTCGTCGAGGCCGCCATCACGCCGCGCACGCGGGCGATCCTGTGCGTGCACCAGATGGGCATGCCCTGTGCGCTCGAGGCCATCGTCGCGCTGGGCAAGCGCCTGCGCATTCCGGTCATCGAGGACGCCGCCTGCGCGGTCGGCAGCGAGATCCTGTGGCACGGCGCCTGGGAGCCGATCGGCCGGCCGCATGGCGACATCGCCTGCTTCTCGCTGCACCCGCGCAAGATCATCAGCACCGGCGACGGCGGCATGCTGACCACGCGCAACGCGCAGTGGGATGCGCGCTTCAGGCTGCTGCGGCAGCACGCGATGAGCATCCCCGACACCGTGCGCCACGGCACGGCCCGCGTCGTCTTCGAGTCGTACCCGACGGTGGGCTTCAACTACCGCATGACCGACATCCAGGCCGCGATCGGCCGCGAGCAGCTCAAGCGCCTGCCGGGCATCGTCGAGCGGCGGCGCGAGTTGGCCTCGCGGTACCGGGCGCTGCTGTCCGACATCGAGGGCCTGGGCCTGCCCGAGGAGCCCGCATGGGCGCGCTCCAACTGGCAGAGCTATTGCGTGTGCCTGCCCGCGGGCTGCGGGCAGCTGGCCGTGATGCAGGCCATGCTGGACGATGGCGTCAGCACGCGGCGCGGCATCATGTGCAGCCACCGCGAGCCGGCCTACGCGGCGCTGCCGCAGCGGCACGCGCTCGACCGTTCCGAAGCCGCGCAGGACCATTGCATCCTGCTGCCGCTGTTCTGCGAGATGACCGAAGCGCAGCAGCAGCAGGTGGCGTCATCGCTGCGGCAGGCCTGCCGCGCACCGAAGCTGGCCTGCCATGGTTGACGACACGGCCGCCCTCGGGGGCGCCGTCCCTGCGGCGCGCCAGGCGCACAGCTATCGCGACATCCTGAAGTCGTCGGCCATCATCGGCGGATCGTCGGCGATCAACGTGGCGATCGGCATCGTCCGCACCAAGGCCATGGCGGTGCTGCTGGGCCCGTCGGGCTACGGGCTGATGGGCGCCTACCTGCTGATCGCCGAGCTCACCCGCAACCTCGCCCAGCTGGGCATCAACGCCAGCGGCGTGCGCCAGATCGCCGAGGCCCAGGCCTCGGGCGATGGCGCGCGCATCGCCCGCACCGTGGCCGTGCTGCGGCGCACCTCGCTGGCCTGCGCCGTGCTCGGCGCGGTGATGCTGGCCGTGCTCTCGGCGCCGGTCGCGCGGCTCACGTTCGGAGACGATCGCCACGCCGGCGCGGTCGCGCTGTTGTCGCTGGCGGTGTTCTTCTCGCTGGTCGCCGGCGGCCAGGGCGCGCTGCTGCAGGGCATGCGCCGCATCGGCGACCTGGCCCGGCTCTCCGTCCTGGGCGGCGTGCTCGGCACCCTGGTCGCGGTGGCGCTCGTGCATGCGTTCGGTCCGGCCGGCCTGGTGCCCGCGCTCGTGATCGCGGCGGCCTGTTCGGTCGTGGCCTCGTGGTGGTACAGCCGCAGGATCACGGTCGCCGCGCCGCAGATGCGCGCGCGGGAGATCGCGGCCAACGCCGGGGCCCTGCTGAAGCTGGGCCTGGCGTTCATGGCCAGCGGCCTGCTGACGGCCGGCGCCGCCTACGCCGTGCGCATCGTCGTGCTGCGCCAGGTCGGCGTCGAGGCCGCGGGCATCTATCACGCCGCATGGACGCTCGGCGGGCTCTACATCGGCTTCGTGCTGCAGGCGCTGGGCACCGATTTCTATCCCCGCCTCGTAGGCGCGGCCCGCGACAACGCGCAATGCAACCGCCTGGTGAACGAGCAGGCGCAGGTGAGCCTGCTGCTGGCGATCCCGGGGGTGCTGGCGACGCTGACCTTCGCATCGATCGCGGTGTCGCTGTTCTACAGCCCGAGCTTCGCCGGCGCAGCCGGCGTCCTGCGCTGGATCTGCCTCGGCATGGCCTTGCGCGTGCTGACCTGGCCGATCGGCTACATCGTGGTCGCGAAGAACCGGCAGGCCTTGTTCTTCACGCTCGAGCTGGCGTGGACGCTGGTGAACATCGGGCTGACCTGGTGGTGCGTCGAGGCCTTCGGGGTCGAGGGCGCCGGCATCGCCTTCTTCGGCTCCTATGTGTTCCACGCGCTGCTGATGTACCCGGTCGTGCGGCGGCTGAGCGGCTTCCGCTGGAGCCGGGCCAATCGCCACGCCGCGCTGGGCAGCCTCGCCGCCATCGCCCTCGTCTTCATCGGCTTCCAGGCGCTGCCGCCGGCCCTGGCGGTCCTGCTCGGCGTGCTGTCGACGGCCGCAAGCGGCTATGTCGCGGCCCGCAGGCTCATGCAGCTCGTGTCGCCGCAGCGTCTGCCACGGCCGGTCGCGTGGATCCTGCAATGGAGGAAGTTGTCGCCATGAGCTCGATCGACGTCGTCATCCCGTGCTATCGCTATGGGCACTACCTGAGCGCCTGCGTGCAGAGCGTGCTCGACCAGGACGTGGACGACCTGCGCATCCTGATCCTCGACGACGAGTCGCCCGACAACACGCCTGCGGTGGCCGAGGCGCTCGTGCGGGAGGACGACCGGGTGTCCTATCGGCGCCATACCGCCAATCTCGGGCACATCGCCACCTTCAACGAAGGGATCGCCTGGGCCCGCGCCGACTGCATGCTCCTGCTTTCCGCAGACGACTTCCTGCTGCCCGGCGCGCTGCGGCGCGCGATGGCCCTGATGGACGCGAATCCCGCGGTCGGCCTGTGCATCGGGCGGGCACTGGTGCTGAACGACATCGGCAGCATGCGGCCGATGCCTCTGGACATCGGACCGGGTGACGACACCTCCCCGGTGGTGCTCGGCGGCGCTGATTTCGTGCGGTGGATCATCCGCTCCGGCGCGCGCAACGTGGTGCCGGCATCCACCGCCGTTGTCAGGACGAGCCTGCTCAAGCGGATCGGCGGCTACCGCGCCGACCTTCCCCATGCCGGCGACCTGGAGATGTGGCTGCGCATCGCCTCCCATGCTTCAGTGGGCATCGTGAAGGAAAGCCAGGCGGTGTACCGGCGCCACGCCGCCAACATGTCGAACGGCTACACGGGCGACAACATGCTGGCCGACCTGCAGCAGCGCAAAACGGCGTTCGATGCCTTCGCCATGGGTTGCAACAGCGCGATGGCGGAGGCGGACCATCTCTACGCCCAATTGCTGAAGCCGCTTGGCCAGGAGGCGGTGGGGCATGCGAGCGCAGCCTTCAACGACAACCGAATGGATGTCTCGCGCCGTCTGGCGGATTTCGCCGCCAGCGTGCATCCGCCGGTGCGCGAAACGCTGGCCTGGCGCTTGCTCGCCTGCAAGCGGCTGGTGGGATACCGCGTCTCGACCGCGCTGCTGCCGGCGGTGACCCTCCTCCGCTCGGCGATGCGGCGGCCCCGAAGCTGAGGGGGCATGCAGGCCATGACCCGCCGCCGCACCATCCTGTTCCTGAACCACTCGGCCTCGCGCAACGGCGCGAGCCTGTTGCTGCTGCACCTGCTGCAGTGGCTGCGCGCCAACACCGATTTCAGGCTCGAGGTGCTTTCCGACGGCGGTGGCCCGCTGATCGACGAGTTCCGCGCCGTGGCACCCACGCAGGTGTGGCGCAACCCGCTGTTCTTCCTGCGCGGGTTCACCCATCCCAAAGCCGTGGCGCTGCGCTCGCGCCTCGAGGCCTGGTTGTTGCGGCTGTCGCTCAGGCCGCACTACGACCTGGTGTATGCCAACACCGCCGCCACCTGGCGCCAGGTGGCGGCGCTCGGTGCGCGCGGCGGCGCCTTGCTGTGGCACATCCACGAGCTGCCCTACGCCCTCGGGCTCACGCTGGCCGACGAGCGCGCGCGCGCGCTGCTGCCCAGTGCCGCGCGCGTGATCGCCGTGTCGCAGCCGGTGGCCCGCTCGCTGAGCGCGGGCTTCGCCGTGCAGCACGAGCGCGTGGACCTGGTGCACGGCTTCGTGCCGATGCGCGAGGCCGCCGCCGGCCCCACGCAGGCCACGCGCCGCCGCATCCTCCACGAGCTCGGCTGGCCCGAGGAGGCCTTCGTCGTCGGCGCCTGCGGCGCCCCCGGCTGGCGCAAGGGCAGCGACCTGTTCCTACAGCTGGCGCGGCGGGCGCAGCGGCCCGATGGATCGCCGGCGCCGCGCTTCCTGTGGGTCGGTGGCGCCACCGGCGCCGATGCCGATGCCGAGGCACAGCGCTTCGCGCACGACCTGCAGGCGCTGGGCCTCGGCGATGCATGCCGGCGCGTTCCATCGACCGCGCAGGTCGACGACTACTACTGCGCGATGGATGTCTTCGCGCTGCCCTCGCGCGAAGACCCCTTCCCGCTGGTGATGCTGGAGGCCGCGGTGCACGCGCTGCCGACGGTGTGCTTCGAGTCCTCGGGCGGCGGCCCGGAGTTCGTCGGCGACGACGCGGGCATCGTCGTCCCCTACCTCGACCTCGAGGCCTTCGGCCAGGCCATCGACGCCTTGCGCGCCGATCCGCCGCGGCGCCGGGCGCTCGGCGCCGCGGCGCAGCGCAAGGTGCGCCAGCACCACTGCATCGAGACGCAGGGTCCGAAGCTGCTGCGCAGCATCGAGCGCTGCCTCGCCGCGGCCTGAAACACGAGGCGAGCCGCTGATGTACGCCACCGACAACACCACCTTCATCAACGGCGTCGGCCTGGCCTTCGGCCTGCTGATGGGCCTGCTGATGCTGGCGCTGCCGCGCCGGCTGGCCCTGCTGCCGGTGATCGCGATGGTGTGCTACGTCACGATGGGGCAGCGGGTGATGGTGCTCGGCCTGAACTTCACGCTGATCCGCATCCTGCTGCTGTTCGGCATGCTGCGCGTGCTGGCGCGGGGCGAATGGCGCGACGGCCTGCGCGCCGGCCCGCTGCTGCCGGTCGACCGCACGATGCTGTGGTGGGTGCTGGCCAGCATCGCCACCTACACGCTGCTGTGGAAGACCGGCGAGGCCTTCGTCAACCGGCTCGGGCTGGCGTACGACGCGCTCGGGCTGTACTTCCTGTTCCGGGTGCTGGTGCGCGACACCGACGACATCCGCACGGTGCTGCGGCTGTTCGCCTGGCTCACCATTCCGCTGGCGCTGTGCATGCTGCTCGAGAAAGCCACCGGCCGCAATCCGTTTGCCGCGCTCGGCGGCGTGCCGCCCGAGACGCTGCTGCGCGAAGGCGTGCTGCGCTGCCAGGGCCCGTTCGCCCATCCGATCCTGGCCGGCGCCTTCGGCAGCGCGCTGCTGCCGCTGTTCGCCGGGCTGTGGCAGCAGCGGCAGAGCCGGCTCCTGGCGCTGCTCGGGCTGGCTTCGGCCGCGGTCATCGCGTCCACCGCGGGATCGAGCGGCCCGATGATGGCCGCGGCGATCGGGCTGGTCGGCCTGTGGCTGTGGCCGATGCGCCGGCACATGCGGGCGGTGCGCTGGGCCCTGGGGCTGGGCGTGCTGGGCCTGCACCTGGCGATGCAGGCGCCGGTGTGGTTCCTGCTCGCGCGGGTGGGCGTGTTCGGCGGCTCGACCGGCTACCACCGCGCGATCCTGATCGACCACGCGGTGCACCACTTCCCCGACTGGTGGCTGATCGGCACCTATTCCACCGCCCACTGGGGCTTCCACATGTTCGACGTGACCAACCAGTACGTGCTGATCGGCGTGCAGGGCGGCCTGGTCACGCTGCTGCTCTTCGTGACCCTCATCGTGCGCGGCTTCTCCGCGGTGGGCCGCGCGGTGCGCGAAGGCGGCGATGCCGCCGTAGCACGGCAGCGGCTGGCGTGGGCGCTGGGCGCCTCGCTCGCGGTGCATGCCGCCAACTACATGTCGGTGCCGTACTTCGACCAGAACATCGTCTGCTGGTACCTGCTGCTCGCGATGATCGCGACGCTGGGCCGCGGCGCGCCCGCCGAGGCCGGCCGGGCGCCTGCGCCGGCGTTCGCGCCGGCCGCGCGGCTCCAACCGGCCGGAGGCCATCCATGAATGCAGCGCTGCAGCCACCTGCCGCCCCCACGCCCGACCTCGCCTCGACGATCGATGTGCTGGCCGGGCTGGTCGCCACCCAGCACGGCGGCGACGAGAACTACTTCCGCAACCAGCTGCCCCGCTATGCCCGCACCGCGCAGCGCATCGAGGCGCTCTGCCCGGCTCCGTGCCGAGTGCTCGACATCGGCAGCCACTACCTGCACCAGGGCGTGCTGCTCAGCTGCCTGGGACACGAGGTTTCCGGCATCGACATCGGCCTGTTCACCGAGGCCGACTTCGTGAAGGAGCGCGCCCGCGCCTTCGGCATCCGCAACACCACGGTCAACGCGCTGGAAGCCGGCAGTTTCCTCCCCGAGCAGGAGAGCCGCTTCGACCTGATCGTGTTCACCGAGATCCTCGAGCACATCACCTTCAACCCGGTGCGCTTCTGGCGGCGGGTCTACGAGCTGATGGCGCCCGGCGGCATGGTCTACCTCTCCACGCCCAACGCGCTGCGCCCGGCCGCCTGGAGCCGCTCGCTGCTGGGGCTGCTGGCGTTCCGCGGCATCGGCCTCAGCGTGGACGAGATCATGGGCAACGTCACCTACGGCCACCACTGGAAGGAATACTCCGCCGCCGAGATCCGGCGCTACTTCGCGATGCTGTCGCCCGACTTCTCGGTGGCCACGAGCTGGTATTCGTCGGACCTCTCCGAAGGCCGCGGCTTCAAGACGCGGCTGAAGAAGCTGCTCGCCGCGGTGCCGTGCCTGCGCTCGGACATCGAGGCCGTGGTGCGGCGCCCCGGGCACAGCGGCTTCACGGCCCGGCCGCCGCGCCTGCGCATGCAGCAGGCGGCCGACGCATCCGGAGGTGCGTGATGCTCGACCTGATCGCCGCCGTGAACGACGACGCCATCCTGGCCGCCAACCTCGACCGGTCGCCGCTGCTGGGCCGGCCCGGCGTGACGATGCACCTGCGCCGGGGCTTCCCGTCGGCCACCCTCGCCTACCGCGACGCGATGCGCGACTGCCACAGCGACACGCTCGTCTTCGCGCACCAGGATGTCTACCTGCCCGCAGGCTGGGAAGACCAGCTGATGGGCAGCATCGCGCAGCTCGAGCGGGCCGATCCGCAATGGGCCGTGCTCGGCGTCTACGGCGTGCGGCCCGGCGGTGCACAGGTGGGCTGCGTATGGAGCTCGGGCCTAGACGCGATGTTCGGCGCGGCCTTCGACGCGCCGGTGGCGGTGCACAGCATCGACGAGGTGCTGATCGTGCTGAAGCGATCGTCCGGCGTGGAATTCGATGCGGGCCTGCCGGGCTTCCACCTCTACGCGACCGACCTCGTGCAGACCGCGCTGTCCGTCGGCCGCCAGGCCTATGTGATCTTCGCGCCGGTGGTCCACAACTCGCGCCCCAGCCTCTACCTCGGGCGCGACTACTTCGACGCCTACCGCCATGTGGCGCGCAAATGGAAGCACCGCCTGCCGATCCGCGGCCACGTGGCGGACATCGTGGCACCGGGTCTGCCCTACCTGCGGATGCGCCTGCGGCACCGGCTCGGCGAGCTGCGCTACCGCCACCTCGACCGCGGCACGCTCGCCCGCCACTACGACTGCGTCACGCTCGCGCGGCGCCTGGGGTTCGAATGAGCGGCGCGCGCGCCTGCATGCTGGCCTACACGTTCTACGAGAACGACGGCCGCGTCATGCGCTACGCGCAAGCCCTGGTGCAGTCGGGCGCGCAGGTCGATGCGATCGTGCTGCGCCGCGACGGCCAGCCGCGCGAGGAGATGCTCGACGGCGTGCGCGTGATCCGCATCCAGAAGCGCGAGAAGAACGAGCGCGGCAAGTTCGCCTACCTGAGGCGCATCCTGCAGTTCTTCCTCGGCTCGGCGATCGAGCTGAGCCAGCGGCACCTGCGCAGCCGCTACGACCTGGTGCACGTGCACTCGGTGCCCGACTTCGAGGTCTTCGCGGCGCTGGTGCCCAAGCTGGGCGGCGCCCGGGTGATCCTCGACATCCACGACATCGTGCCGGAGTTCTACAGCGCCAAGTTCGGCGTGGCGCCGGAATCGCTGGTCTTCAGGGCGCTGAAGCTGGTGGAGCGCTGCTCGGCCGCGTTTGCCGACCACGTGATCGTGGCCAACGACCTCTGGCTCGAGAAGATCGTGGCGCGCGCCGCCCGGCGCGAGAAATGCTCGGCCTTCATCAACTACCCCGACCTGTCGGTGTTCGATGCGCGGGTGCGAAGCCGCTCCGACGATGGCCGCTTCGTGATGTCGTATCCCGGCACCCTCAGCTGGCACCAGGGCCTGGACATCGCGATCAACGCCTTCGCGATCGCGGCGCCCGAGGCGCCCGGCATGGAGCTCCACATCCACGGCGAAGGCAGCGCCCGGCCCGGGCTGGAGCGCCTGGTGCAGGCCCTGCGGCTGGAGGACAAGGTCTTCCTGCACGCGCCGCTGCCGCAGCGCGAGATCGTGCGGGTGATGGCCGATGCCGACCTCGGCGTGGTGCCCAAGCGCAACGATGCCTTCGGCGGCGAAGCCTTCAGCACCAAGATCCTCGAGTTCATGGCGCTCGGGGTGCCGGTGGTCGCGGCGCGCACGCGCATCGACGACCACTACTTCGACGAGTCGCTGCTCAGGTTCTTCGCGCCCGGCGACGCCACCGACCTCGCGCGCGCGATGCTCGATGCCTACCGCGACCGCGAGCGCAGCGCGCGGCTGGCGGCGCGTGCGCTGGCGCATGCGCGCGAGAACAGCTGGAGCACGCGGCAAGGCAGCTACCTCGAGATCGTGCAAGGCCTGGTGGACGGGAGGCCCTGACGTGAATGCACCCCGCCTCGATCGCTGGCTGAGCCTGGGCGTCGCCGCACCGCTGGCGCGGCTGCGAGCGCGCCGCCACGCGATCCCGATCCTCATGTACCACAGCATCGCCGACGATGTGGACGACACGGTGCACCCGTATTTCCGCACCGTCACCACACCCGCCAGCTTCGCGCGCCAGGTCGGCTGGCTGCAGCGCGGCGGGTACGAGGCCGTCTCGCTGGCCGAGGCCATCCGCCTCGCGCACGAGCCCGGCGCGCTGCCGCAGAAGAAGGTGGTGCTGACCTTCGACGACGGCTTCCGCGATTTCCTCACCGCGGCCCTGCCCATCCTCCAGAGTGCCGGCTTCGGCGCCACGGTGTTCCTGTCGACCGCCTACCTGGGCCGTCCCTTCCTCACCGGCCGGCCCTGCCTGGCCGCGCACGAGGTCAAGGCGCTCAGCGACGGCGGCATCGAGTTCGGCTCGCATTCGGTGAGCCACCGCCGGCTGGCGGAGATACCAGCCGATCAACTGGCCGGCGAGGTCGCCGATTCCAAGCGTGCGATCGAGGACATCACCGGCTCCAAGGTGCCGTTCACGATCACCGCCGGCGCGTCCACCAACTCGATCTTCGTCGACTCGACGGGCCGGGTCGGCCTGCGGACCTCCACCCCGGTGCTCGACCTCCACATCGCCACCAGCAACACCCCGGCGATGCGCCTCGAGCAGAACAACAGCGGCGGCTTCACCGCGCAGACCTGGGACATCGCGGGCAACGAAGCGAACTTCTTCGTCCGCGACGTGACCGGCGGCTCGCGTCTGCCCTTCCGCATCCGGCCCGGCGCGCCGACCAGCTCGATCGACATCAGCGCCAGCGGCAACGTGGGTATTGGCACGGCCAGCCCGAGCGCATTGCTGCACGTCGCGAGCACCGGCTCCGCGTCGACCGACGGCAAGCTCCTGGCAAACGAGGTGATGGTCTTCGTGCGCCGCCTCGGCACCGTCGCGGCGCGGCCGGAGGGGCGGATCGTCCTGCGATGACCGGCCCCGTCGCGGCGGCGCTCGCGGCCTTCTGCGACGACCCCGCCGCGGCGGGCTGGCGCGCCCTGCCGTTCTTTGCCGACGGCGCCGCGGATGCGATCGCGGCGGGCCTCGACCGCCGCATCGCCGCCGGCGCCGAGGTGCTGCCGCCCGCGCCTGCGATCTTCTCCGCCCTGAGGCTGACGCCGCTTGAGACGGTCCGGGTGGTGATCCTCGGCCAGGACCCCTATCCGACGCCGGGCGACGCCCACGGCCTCGCCTTCTCCTACGTCGGCCGGCGCCGGCTGCCGGCCTCGCTCAAAACTATTCTCGCCGAGATGGCGGACGATCTCGGCTGCCCGGCGCCGACGAGCGGCGATCTCACCCATTGGGCGCGCCAGGGCGTGCTTCTCCTCAACACCGCGCTGACCGTCGAGGCGGGCGCCGCCGGGGCCCATCTGCGGCTCGGCTGGT
>Ga0207706_10002433_pt1 | contig 18176 bp, 16 predicted proteins | sample KBSC53metaG_FD_184318 | JGI IMG/M metagenome (GOLD analysis project Ga0207706, IMG submission 184318) | Corn rhizosphere microbial communities from Kellogg Biological Station, Michigan, USA - KBS C5-3 metaG (SPAdes) (version 2) | ecosystem: Host-associated > Plants > Roots > Rhizosphere > Soil ... | reverse complement strand
ACTCGGCGCCGAACGCGCGGAAGATCAGAAAGTTGCGGCCGATCTGCAGCGCGGGATCATACGTCCGCGGCGTCCGGTGCAGGATGGTCTCGGGGTGGGTGGACAGCCGATTGGCGAGGCCGGACCGGGAGGCCTCATTCCGGGCGCGGGTCGCGGCGCGGGACCGGGTAATTGATTCAACTTCCAACTCCCAACTTCCAACTCCCAAGGCAACGCGCTTTTTGGAAGTTGGCGTTTGGGAGTTGCGAGTTGACGGCGTTAGTTTCGCTATAATCTCTCGGCCTCTCGAGAGAGAGACGGGAGACTCAAACGAATGAACCGAAACGTGTGGATCGTTGCAGGAATCGTGGTGATTGCCCTCGGACTCCTGAACATCCTTCTCGGCAAGTACCTCGTACCGACCATGGCCGTTGCCACGGAACGCGGCACAATCGCAGGCTGGTGGCTGATCTGGACCGTGATTATGCTGGTCGTGATCTCAGCCCTGGCCCTTGGCGGGTTCCTACTCGCGGCAGGCCTGGGAATGGTTCCCGAAACGCGGGCTAAGTAAACAGTCCAATCAATCGCGCCTGGATCGTCACGCCGGTCCAGATCGCCATCGAGATGAGACCGACGACCTTGGTCGCCGTGGATGACTCGGCGGCCTGAGTCATCTTCCAGCGCACGGTCACGAGAAAGATCAGCCCGAACGCGATCAGGTACATCTTGTACCAGAAGAACTCGCTGAAGTACTCTCGCGTGGCGTTCTGCATCATCTGTGGCACCCCGGTGGCCACCAGGCCCAGGAAGCCCATGATCATCCAGGGGCGCGCGTCGCGAGCGACCTGCGAGATGGACTTCGACCGCATCCCGTAGCCAAGCAGCCGCAGGTCCACGATGATGATTCCACCGGCGAAGAACGCCAGGAACACGAGGTGAACCGCCTGGACCAGCGGATAAATCCAGATGGATGCCCCGATTGCCTGACTGATGGGCCATTGGCCCATTGCCTCGAAGAACCCCTGTAGCATTCGATCGACTCCTGATCAGTCTCGATGTCGGAGCGCCCAGCGTATGCCGGGCGCCATCGTCTAATTCTGGAACCAGTTGTACGGGATGAGCCGCCCGGACACGATGACGACGGCCCACAGCACAATCGACAACGCGCCGGAGAGCCTCGCTCCAAATGGAGTCGTCGCTCGCGAGTCCCACGTGACCACGGAGTTGTAGGTAATGTAGTGGAACGCCATTGCGTTGATGCCTGCCAGGACCATCACCACCATCTTCGTCCAGAAGAAGATGTTGACGTAGAACCGCATGGGATCGGAGTAGGCCAGCGTGAGCCCGGTGATTGAGCTCAGGCCCATGCCCAGCATCTGCCACGGGAAGAGACGCTTCTGCACCTCTGAAAACGGACTGCTCATGTTGCCGATGCCCAGCAGCCGGAGATCCATCATCACGATCAGGCCGGCAAACAGGCACATACTGATGACATGAGCCACCGTGAGATACGGCGAAAACAGCAACGACTCCCGGATGGCGATGCTCGTTGGCAACTCGCTCACCCACTGAAACACATTCCGCAACGGCATCATCAATTCGGCCATTTACGCTCCAACCTCGCAGGCGGGGGTGTCCGTGGCGATGCTTACGGGATGCAGCGCATCTTCAGATCTTCCTTGTCACGATACTTCTCGTGGCAAGCGGCGCATGCATCTGCCACCGTTCCGCTCACTTCCACCATCTGGTCCATGTTCTTGGATTGAGCGGCTTTGTAGGCGGCGGCGCCCGCTTCTTGAAGCCCCTGCGCCCATTTCTTGAAGTCGTCCTGATTGACCGGAACGTCGCGGCCGTTGTCGCATTTGCGGCCGGGGATCGTGATCAGGTTGGCCGTTTCCTGCAAGGCGATTGCAGCGTTCTCGACCGCCTGCCATCCTCCGTACACTCCAGAGAACTGTGAGGACGCGTTCGTGCCCTCGGCTGGCTTCTGTGCGGCAGCCGGGTCCGTGCTCTGTGTGTCGAAGATGATGTTGGAATTGGGGAACGGAATCCCCCGCATCACCTGCGCAAGCGAGCCGTACGGTTTGGTGGCCGACGCCCCTGCCGCCGGAGCAGGCGCCTGCGCCGGGGAACACGAGACGAAGAAGATCGATATAGCGACGAGCCCATACACACGTTTCATATGCGTCCTCCAACGCGACGGCCGCAGACCGCCCGTGCCGGCCCCGCAGTGACAGCCCACGTTACCCTGATGAATTGCACTCCATCAACTTCGGATGTTTCAACGCGGAAGATTCCACGGTTGGAAGGTTTCGCGAGGATCGTGGCCGGCGGGGACCCGTTGTGCACAGTCGGGGCAGGAGTCTATCTCACAGATTTCGGAGGGGTCAAGGTAAGCTATGCCCCTACACGAGGCCACTGTGCAGGATCTGACGACCGGTTCGCTGACCGGACACCTACTCAGGACGACCAGTTACATGCTCGTCAGCATGGTTTTTCAGACGCTGTACGTGCTCGTGGATCTCTACTGGGTCGGCCGTCTGGGTACGACGGCGGTCGCTGCGGTCGGCATCAGCGGCAACCTCACGTTCATCGTCCTCGCCGCGACGCAAATGCTGGGTGTCGGTACTACGACGCTGGTGGCCCACGCGACCGGCCGCCGCGATCAGTCGCGGGCCATTGTCGTGTTCAACCAGGCACAAGTGCTCTCTCTCGTGGTGGGCATCATTTTCCTTGCCGTCGCGCTGGTGTTGCGTGATGCGTACGCCCGCGCCTTCAGCGCCGACGAGGCGACGATGGCACTCACGCGAGAGTATTTGCTGTGGTTCATCCCCGCGATGGCGCTGCAATTCGGCCTGATCGCCATGGCGTCAGCGCTTCGCGGGACCGGCAACTTCCGGCCGGGGATGGTCGTGCAGACCGCCACCGTCATCATCAACATCGTGCTGGCACCCTTCCTGATATTCGGGTGGGGCATCGGACAACCGCTCGGCGTGGCCGGTGCGGCCATCGCGACGCTGCTCGCCATCGCGATCGGTGTGGTCTGGATGGCACTGTATTTCTTGCCGGCGGAGGCCTACCTGAAATTCACTCCCGGCAGCTGGGCGCCCCGTTTTGCGTTATGGAGCGACATGCTGAAGATCGGCCTCCCTGCGGGCGCGGAGTTCGCGCTCATGGCCGTGTACCTGATGATCGTCTACGCCGTATCGCGCCCGTTCGGAGCGGCCGCGCAAGCGGGGTTCGGCATCGGCATACGGATTCTGCAGGCGTGCTTCCTGCCGGTCGTGGCACTCGGTTTCGCCGTGAGCCCGGTGGCGGGTCAGAATTTCGGGGCGCGACGTTCAGCGCGCGTCAAGGAGACGTTCAAGACGGGTGCCGCGATCGCGGCAGCGGCGATGCTGGTGCTTGCCGTGGCAGTCTGGCTGTGGGCCGACGGTATGGTGCGCGTGTTCACGGCGGATCCGGCGGCGGTCCTGGTCGGCGAGGAGTACCTCCACGTCGTGGCGTTCAACTTCGTCGCGTCCGGCGTGATCTTCGTGAGTTCGAGCATGTTCCAGGCGATGGGCAATACGATGCCGTCGCTGATCACCTCGGGAGCGCGCATTGTGATCGTGGCCGTTCCTGTACTGGCGCTCGCTGAAACTCCTGGTTTCGCGCTCCGCTGGATCTGGTACATCTCGGCGGCTGCCGTGGTAGTTCAACTGGCGATAAATCTCCTCTTGCTCAAACGTGAATTCCGGCTCCGGCTCAATTTTGCGCCCGATGAGCGCCGGGGCCTCGTCATAACGGGCGCCGTTCCGTTGTAAGCTCACTGACATGCCGTTCATCATCACTGACCCGTGCATCGGCACGAAGGACACTGCCTGCGTCGACGTCTGTCCGGTCGACTGTATCCACCCTCGCAAGGACGAACCGGATTTCGAGCAGACATCGATGCTCTACATCCACCCGGACGAATGCATCGATTGCGGCGCGTGCGTGCCTGCGTGTCCGGTCGCTGCGATCTACGACAGCACCGACTCAACGCCGCCGTCGCAGAAACAGCTGATCGACGCCAATGCGACGTTCAGGGCGGGTGACGCGGCAACGTTGACGCAGGCCGAGGCGATTGTCAAAGCGCACATGTCGGCGCATGCGGACCTGATGGCGGTCGCGCCGGCCGAACGCGCGGCGGCACACGCCAAGTAGCCTCGCGTCGTCGCAAGGCGGGTGCTGCGTGTACACCTGCGTCGTTGGGGCGGGTCCTGCCTTTGGTAGTACACGTCTCCGTAGGGCGGGTCCTGATTTGTGGACCCGCCAGAATGCCGGGTCTGCAGAACAAGACCCGGCCTACGCGGGTCGACCGAACGCCGGGTCTAAGGAACAAGACCCCGCCTACGGCGCCGTACGCGCCGTACGACAAAAGATGGCCAGGGCCTGACAAAAGTTGGCTACGGACTGACAAGAGATGGCCAGAGGCTGGGAGAGTAAATCCGTCGAATCGCAGCAGGAGGCGGCCGCAGCGAAACAATCGCCAGCGGCCCGTTTCGACCCTCAGGAGGCGCAACGTCGCGCCGAACGTGCGACGTTAATGCTGGCTCGCACGCGCGCCCTCGCCGATCTGCAACACGCGTGTGCACCGGCGCATCGCGCCATGCTCGAACAAGCCATCGCCGATCTCGATCGACGATTGGCTGACGCGGACTAGTTGGGGCGCTCGCGCGGTTCCGATTCCTCGACTGGTTCTGCGCACCCTTGCGCCAGCAGTACGCCGGCGACCGCTGTCGGCACCGCGTGAACTTCACCCTTCCGGAAGCGGCTCATTTCCTTGCCCCAGACCCGAATCCGGACGCTCTCTTTGAAGCGAATCACCATTGCTCGAGCCTCCGTCTTGATTCAGAGCAACTTGCAGGCCAATGCGCCCGCATCAGGATTCAGGCGGATTTACAGGCGCATGAGATAAGCACGTGTCGACAGCCCGGCCGTTCGTCCAACCGCAGTGGCATAAATGGACACCTGCTTTTGGTAGCGCTCCAAGGCCTCATCGAGCTCGCGATCTGTCTTGAAATCGACGACCACCATCGAGGCGCCGTCGCGAAACGCCAGATCGACGTACCCCTCGACGAGCGCGCCGGTATCCAGTCGGTACGTGACGGGAGTTTCGCGATAGCACTGCCCGTTGCGCGCGGCACGTCCGGCCGCCTCGAGGACGGGATGAGCAAGCACGCCTCGCACAAGTTCTCGTGCGGCCTCGACTTCCTGATTTGTGGCTCCGAGGATTCGTCCGTGTGCCTCCGACAACCGCGGAAGCGCATCGAGCCCTTCGTCGCCGAACGGTACATCCGCGAGCAGCGCGTGCACCAGCGATCCGAAACGGATGCCTCCGGGCCGCGGCACCTGGCTGCCGCTATCGACGATCGTTACAGGAACCTGTTCGACGCCGGGAAGCTCGAGCATCGACGCGCTCGTTGCGGTCGTCACGTCAAGGGATGGCCGACTGGCAGCCGCGACGTCAACAGCGCGTCCCGTCTGCCACGCGTTGTGCGCATCGAGTCCCTGCCGGAGGATTTCCGGCTGCACGTCTTTGACGATCAGATCGTCGCGGCGCAGGCCGAACGGCGCCTGGACATTGAGTGACAGCACCTGCGACTCCAGCGACCACCACACAACCGTGTGCGCGCCGCCGACGGCGATTCGATGTTCGCCGGGGCACATCGTCGATCGCGAGGCCGGGTCACCTCCCGGCCGCATCAGGACTGTGTCCTTGCTCTGGAATACGGGGCAACCGCTGGCCTGCTGTTGAACACGCCGTTCGCTCTCGGCGGGATAGATTGCCGCGTTGAGCGGAGACACCCAGCCCTCGGTGTAGGGCTCGTCGCCGACCGCAGGGACCACGAGCAGATCGCGCGCCCGTGTCGCCGCGACATACGCAACCCGCTCTCCTTCTTTCTGCTCCCGCGCGATCTCGAGCGCCTTGTGATCGTTGAGATCCTTTGGGGACCAGCCGCCGATGCGAAGTGCACAGAGGCCGCGCTCGAGATCGACGTGGCGCGTAGCATCCCATGGGGTCAGGCGAGCTGTGATGTCAGCCAACACCACCACCGGAAATTCCAGGCCCTTCGCCTTGTGCACGGTCATCAAGCGAACGCCGTCGCTGCCCTCTTCGAGAATCGGGGCTTCGGCCGCCTCGCCTGCCCGCGCGGCCTCGCGCAGCGCCTCGACGAATCCGCGAAACGACATCCCGCCGTCGAGCTCGTACTGGCGTGCGAGCTCGGAGACGTGCAGCACGTTGGCCAGTGCCTGCTCCCCTCCTGGCCGCAGCACGAAGCCCACATGCGCGCGCGTGTGGTCGATCAACGCGCTGATCGTGTCCGAGACGGGCCGGTGGTTGCGCTGGGCATGCAACGAACGTAACAGCGTGAGCGCGTCGCGAATGGGTTCGAGCCCGGACGGCAATGATTCAGGGATCCTGAACGGATGGAATCGGCCGGCGAGAACGTGATACTCGAGCAGCTCCTCGTCGCCGATGGCGAACAGCGCCCCACGCAGCGTCGCGAAGATCGACAACTGATCGTCTGGCCACTCGATCGCCATCAATGCGGCTCTGAGCGTCTCGATCTCGTCACGGTCGTGAAACGCCTTGCCGCCGACGAGCAGGTGTTTGACACCGCGTGCTTCGAGCGCCTCGACGTACGCCCGCGTAATGTCCTCACCGAAACTCACGAAGCGGCGGAACAGGATGCAGATGTGGCGGGCCTCGAGTGGAACACGCGTGCCGGGCGCGTGCCGCTCGGTCACCGTCCAGCCGCTCTTCTTCACGAGCCAATCGACGTACGCGCCCACAGCGTCCGGGAGACAGCGCTCGATTTCACGCGCCGCGATGAAACGCTGACCGTACGGCGCCGGGACAGGCAAGACCACGACCGACGGCTGTCCCAAAGGGTCCTCGCGAGTCGGCTCGAGAGCAACGTACCGTGCCTGGTGGGTGTCGAGATCGCCGTCCATCACCGGCTCGAACGCTGCGTTGACCAGCTTCTGGATCATGGGGACGCTGCGAAAACTTCGGCGAAGCTCGACGCGTGTCGCGCCTCGTTCGACGAGCATCTCGCACACGCGCCGGTAGACGTCCACATCTGCCCGCCGGAACCGGTAGATCGACTGTTTGGGGTCGCCGACGATGAAGAGCTTTCCGGCGACGGGAGTGATCTGTTGCCAGCTCGTCTCAACGGGATCGTCGGCGGCGAGGAGGAGCAGCAATTCCGCCTGCAGTGGATCGGTATCCTGAAACTCGTCGACGAAGATCCTCCTGAAACGACCCTGGAAATGACTGCGGACCTCGTGGTTGTCCTTGACGAGATTGCGCGCCCGCACCAGCAGGTCGAGGAAATCGAGCGCGCCTTCTCGCGCCTTCAACGCCTCGTACATGTCGACGCACGCCATCAGCTCCTGTTGCAGCAGTGCCGACAGATCCGCATCGGCGCGGAACTGAAATTCCTCGAGCGCCTGGATCAGCCGATCGCGCGCGTCCAGCACCTGCGCGCGCGTCACGCCTTTGGCATAGGTCGGTCCGCTGCCCTTTCGGGCGCGCTTGACATCGCGGTTCCTGCGCAGCTCGACGAGGAGCGATTCCAGTTCGTCGAAATCTTCATCGCCCTGCGGTGCCTCAGTACGTCGCAGATCGCGGCTCAACCTCCTGACCGGCTCGGTATCGACGTACAGGTTGTCACCGGCGTAGGAAGGTGACTTGGAGAGATTCGCAAGTTCGTGGACCAGTTCGATCACTCGCGTGATAGCGCCGACGCGATCGAAGGGCTCGCGGGTCCAGGGTTCACGGAAGTCGCGCCACTCGGCCAGCGCGAAGCCGGCGCGACGAAGCCGCTCGGTCGGGCCATCCTCGGCCTCCCCGGGTCGGCTGCCGCGGCTGGCCCGGCGCAGCGACCGGCGCACGCCTTCCGGCGGTTCCGCAATTACCGCCTGGAACCAACTCGTAAACGCCTCATTGAACAGCCGCTCTGCCTGACCCTCGGTCAGTACGCGAAACAGCGGATCGATCGCGGCCTCCACCGGCCGCTCGCGGAGGAGGTCGGCACAGAATCCGTGAATCGTGCTGACGTGTGCCTCTTCGAGATTCTGCACCGCCGCGTCGAGCCGGCCGTGGACGTCGCGTGTGGTGGCGTCACGGCGCTCGTCTTCGAGTTTCTGGCGAAGCCGGAGCTTCAACTCTCCTGCTGCCTTCTCCGTGAAGGTGACCGCAACGATCTCGCGAACGTCGGCACGACCCTCGGCGAGCACACGCACGATCCGTTGTACGAGTTCAGTTGTCTTGCCCGTGCCGGCGGCCGCCTCGACAACCAGCGTGTCATCGATGGCCTCGAGAATCAGTCGACGCGCGCGCTCGTCCGGGGTCAGGTCGTCGGCGTCTGGAAAAAGAGTGAAGGGGTCTGACCCCATCATGGACGCTCCCTCAGTGCCAGAAGATCGGCAAGTGCCTCGGACGGCTTGCGAGCCACGCGCCTGAAGACGTCCGACCCGCACACGGGCCGGAAATCACAGCGGCCGCACGCGTCCTCCGTCGGCGCCGCGGCCAGAAAGCCGGTCTCGATCGCACGATCGACAACCTCGAGGACTTCGCGACCGGCGGCCCGCGATCGGTCATCCAGAAGAATGGGATGGGAAAAGAAGCTCCCGGTCGATGTGCAGTAGAACAGCCGGCCGTGGCTCACCTCGCGCTCGAGAGCCGCTTCAACCGCCATCGAATACAGAACCGGCTGCAACACGGCTCCCCCGCCGATCAGTACCTTCTCGATGCGCTCCGGCTTGCGTCCGGTCTTGTGATCCGTGATCCGCAATGCCTTGGTCTGCGCGTGCTCTTCGATGAGGTCGATCGCTCCGCGAAGCCTGAATCGTCCGTCGATCACGACGTCACCACGAATGCTGTGCTCATCCCGTTCGCCCGGCACCGGGCCGAACGCAAGCTCGAAATAGATCGGCAGCCACTCTTCGCCGTCGCGCGCGAGGTACTCGAGCCACGCGTACAGGTCCCGCCTGATCGTCGCGAGCTCGTCCTGCCATACACGTTCGACCGCCGGCACCAACTCGTCGTGCGCATGATCGCCCACATGCTCGATCACTTCGTTCAGCACGGCGCGCGCTGCGTCGATCGTGGCGCCGGTCACGGGCAGTTGTCCTCTCGACTGCAGCGTGCGGAAGAAGCTCGCTTGAATCTCGTGAAACAGACTGCCCCGCGTCAGCGGATCCATATGCTGCAGCGGCTCAGGCTGCTCGAAAGGGCGCAGGCGGTAGATGGCGGACAACACGAACTGATACGGACAGGCGCTGAACAGCTGCAGTGCCGACGCCGAGTACGACCGCTCACCCAGGCGCTGGGACGCCAACGCGTCCCGCGTGTACGGCTGAACGCGCGTCAACCCGTCGCTCGGAGACCAGCGCCGCTGACCGCGCGCCCACCTGTCGACGACGGAGCGACGGAGGCACTCATTGAGTTTGAGCAGGTAGTGGGCATGCCCTTTGACCGCTTCCGGCGTGACCTCGTCGAGCAATCGACGCAGTACCGCAAGGTCGTGCTCCTGATCGTCAATCGCATCGTCTGGCGACGATGGAGCGGGCCAGGCAAGGGTCGCGTCGCCCGCCTCGCGCGCACGCCGTTCCAGCTCGTCGTGATGCGGCACGCGGCCGGTCGCCGCACGTATGACGTCGAGTGCGTAGAACGAGGGGACGCGCGCGCGTGACTCACTCAGCTCGATGCGCGGATACGACACGTAGAGTCGATCCGAGGCGGCGCCAGCCGCCAGTTGCAGAAGCAACCGCTCCGACGCCAGGCGCTGACGTTGTACTGGCAGCGCTGGGTCCACGACTTCCCGCATGCCGTCGAGCATGATCGGGTCTTCGCGTGGTTTCTGCGGAAACATACGCTCGGCCAGGCCAGGAACGAACACGACTCGAAACGTTCGTCCCCTTGCCTGTTCCGGCGTTCCCACACACACGCGCCCGTATCGATACGTCGGCGGCTCAGACTCCATCGTCAGCAGCCGCTCGGCAAGCACACGCCGGGCTTCATCGAGATCGACCGGTCCAACTTCGCCCATCGGCCGGAGATCGGCCAGCACGCGAAGCACGTGGGCTGGTGACTTCAGCACTCGCGGCGCCAGGGCGGAGAACCGGTCGAGCCACTCGCCCCACGTCGCCGAAGCGGGCCACGCTGCCATCTCCTCGATGATCGGCAGCGCAAACGCTTTCAGGTACTCCAGTTGCTGTTGCACCAGCCTGAGTCCCGCCACCCTTGCCTCGTCGCCACCATCGTCTCGTCTGGCTTCACGGATCTGACGCTCGAGCTCCGCGTGCTTGCCTTCCAACCGGCGTGTCCAGCGCGTTGCGTCACGGCCGATGACGGCGGCGTCGACGATCAGCGCCTCCCAGCGCCACGGGGCACGCAGTGTCCCTGCGAGGATGGACTCTGAGCCAGGACTCGGGACTCGGGACTCGGGATCGCCGGTTCCGAATTCCACGGTCCTGGTTCCGGGTTCCTGGTTCAACTCCTGTTCGGTTGGTTGGATGCGACCGAATGCCTCATCCTGCGAGGCGGCCCAGCTCGTATCTGCCTGCTCGCTGGCCAAGGGCACCTGGGCGAACGACAAGTACTCGGCGAATCTCGAGGCTGACAGTTGTTCGGCCGCGCATGCGAGGAGGGCAAGGAACGCGCGCCCGGCAGTCAGCGGCCGGCGCGTGCCGCGTCCGAACCACGCCGGCACCTTCGCCCGCCGTAGCGCGTGCTCGATGAGGCCGATGTAGTGTTGCGGTGCGCGGACGAGCACGGCCATCTCATCGAAGCGCACGCCGGCGCGAGCCTCGCGCAGAATTCGCCGCGCGATCTCGACAGCTTCCCGTCCTTCGCCTGGCGCTGAGAAGAACGTGAGCGAGCCATCGAGTTCACGCTCGATGGGAGGCGTTTCGGGGTCGAAGAGGTAACGGCGCAAGCAGGCGAGATCGCCGGCGTGTCCCTCGCGTTCCACGATCTCCACGCGGCCGCCCATTGCCTCGAGTCGGGCAATCCCTTCACGATCGCTGGCCGGCATCGTGGCGAACGCGGTCTGACTGCCGGAGAGAAGCGCTTCGATGAACGTCGCTTCGGCTCGGCGATCGAGCGGCAGATCGATCAACGCCACAAGCGACGCCGGATGCGTGCGAGCAACGGCCTGTGTCGCTGCCTGAAATAAAGCCGCGCGATCGACGCTCGAGGCGCGCTCGAACGATTCCTCGACTCGCTCGAGCAGCTCCGCCAGATCCGATCCGCCGCGCGATGCGCGCAGGAGCTGCCGCGCATCGACGCCGGCGAGTCGAAGCTCCTGCAGCGTCCGAGCGAGCGCGCGCGGGAAACCTGGCGTCGAGGCGACCGGCGCGAAATACTTCAGCGCCCGTTGTCGCGTCGCATCAAATGCGGCTCTTGCCGCCACCGCTTCGGCACCGAGCCGCGTGCTCGGCGTGTATCCCTCGGTCGCGAGCGCAACGATGGCGCTGCGCGCCGCGAGCTGTGTCAGGCTGACCCGCTGCAGGCCGAAGGTCGCGGGCAAGGTCGCCGCAACGGCACGCGCGAGATCGTCCGCCGCGCCGCGAGACGCACCGATGATGAGCGTTGGGGTGAGCCCGTCGCGCGCGCGCAGCAGGTCGCGCGCGACAGCCAGCCGATCGGCCGCAAGAGAAGAAACGTAAATGCGAAAAGCCATGTACCTTCCCCGGCCCATGCCGGGCATCCGGAACAGCAGCGTCGCACTGCTGAGCGGCACCACTGTAGCACGACCTCGTCGCCGCGGATCTGTCCCGGCGTGGGCCATGTCGAAGGAAGACCCCGCCGTCGATTCACGCGGTAAATTAATTCGGTTATGACCGTGTCGTTAGGGTTCGCGACGGAAGCGGACATCCAATCGCTCCTGGACCTTCAGCTCGCAGTCGACGCCGATCAGCAGCGGCGTTTCGGGACAGATCGCTGGTCCACGACGATCACGGACAGGAGCATCGCCAGAGGGCTCAAGTCCTCACGGGTCCTGATTGCGAAACAACAGGAGCGGATTGTCGGTGGCTTGAGGATGGCGACAAAGAAGCCCTGGGCGATCGATCTCAAGTACTTTACGCCGGTCGTGAAAGCGGTGTACCTGCACGACGTCAACGTCGACCCACGGCTGCAGCGAACGGGAATCGGGCGCCAGTTGATCGAGCGTGCCAAGATCGTCGCCCGCGAATGGCCCGTCGATGCGATCCGGCTGGACGCGTTCGACGGCCGATCGGGCGGCGGCCCCTTCTACGCGAAGTGTGGATTCACCGAGGTCGGACGCACCGTCTATCGACGCGTGCCTCTGATCTACTTCGAGTGCGTGCTCAGCGAGAAAGAATAAGCGTTCAGGGTGCGAGGCGTTCGCGACGCCACGTTCCACCAGATTGAGGCAGATAGCGGAGCCGATCGTGCAGGCGGCTCGGGCGTCCCTGCCAGAACTCGAACTCGTCCGGAATAACGCGGTACCCACCCCACCATTCCGGCCGTGGCACGTGATCGTCGAACTTCTCACGCGCGGCGTTGAACAACAGCTCCAGCGTGTCTCGACTGTCGATAACCTCGCTCTGTTGCGACGCGTAGACACTCCAGCGGCTTTCGATTGGACGGCTCGCGAAGTAGGCATCGGACTCGGCAGTCGAGACCTTCTCCACCGTGCCGTCAATACGGACCTGCCGTTCGAGGCTGCGCCAGGTAAACAACAGGCTGGCGCGGCCGGTGGCCTCCATCTCGCGCGCCTTGCGGCTCTGATAATTCGTGTAGAACACGAACCCACGATCGTCGACACCCTTGAGCAGCACGTTGCGAACGGACGGACGCCCGTCGCGAGTTGACGTCGCGAGCGCCATTGCGGTGGGATCGATCTCCGTCTCGCGAACCTGTTCGAACCAGCGCGCGAACTGCGTGAATGGATTGGCCTCGGACTCGGATTCGCTCAGTGGCTGGCCGATGTAGTCACGGCGCAGGTCGGCCAGGCTCATGCAGCGCTTACCAGCTTGATCGCGTCGTTCTCCACAGCGATGCGGACTTCGCCGCCGCTGTCGGCCAGCGATCCAAAGAGCAGCATCTCTGAAAGCGGCTTCTTGACTACCCGCTCGATGAGACGCGCCATCGGGCGCGCGCCAAACGCGCGGTCGAACCCTTTCTGAGCGAGCCAGCTGCGTGCCGCCGCGTCGAGCACGATCGTGACCTTCTTTGCCGCCACCATGCCCCGCACTTCGTCAATCTGTTTGTCGACGACCTTCTCGATCTCGCTCGTGCCAAGCGCGCCAAACGTGACGGTGGCATCGAGTCGATTGCGGAACTCGGGCGTAAACGTCCGTTCGAGAGCGCCTCGCGACGATCCACCTTTGCCCTGTTCGGTAAATCCGAGGCGACGGTCGGAGAGGTCACGGGCACCTGCGTTGGTGGTCATGATGAGGACAACGTGACGGAAGTCGGCCTTGCGGCCGTGGGAGTCGGTCAGCGTCGCGTGATCCATGACCTGGAGCAGGATGCTGAACATGTCGGGATGAGCTTTCTCGATCTCGTCCAGCAACAGAACCGCGTGCGGCGTCTTGCGAATGGCGTCGATGAGCAAGCCGCCCTCTTCGTAGCCGACGTACCCAGGAGGTGCACCGATGAGGCGGGACACCGCGTGCTTCTCCATATACTCGGACATATCGAAGCGCACGAACTCGATGCCCATGATGCGCGCGAGCTGCCGGGCGAGTTCCGTCTTGCCCACACCCGTCGGCCCGGCAAAGAGGAAGTTGCCGATTGGCTTGTCCGGCGCCCGCAGGCCGGATCGCGACAGCTTGATCGCTGAAGCCACCTCGTCGATCGGACCATCCTGCCCGAAGATCACGCGCTTCAACTCGACGTCCAGGAGCTCGAGCGCGCGCTTGTCATCGCTCGACACGGTCTGCACCGGGACGCGCGCCATCTTCGCGACGATCTGCTCGATCTGTGCCGCGCCGATCCGACCGGTCGCCTTCGACGCGGGCAGCAACTTGTGCGCTGCGCCAGCTTCGTCGATCACGTCGATCGCCTTGTCAGGCAGGTGCAGGTCCTGCAGGTGGCGCGCCGACAGCGACACCGCTGCCGCCAGCGCCTCATCGTCGTACTGCACGCCGTGGTGCGACTCGTAGTGCAGCCGGAGGCCCTTGAGAATCTCGAGCGCCTCGTCTTCGGATGGTTCGAGCACGTCGATCTTCTGAAAACGGCGCGACAGCGCGCGATCGCGATCGAACGACTGCTTCACGTCGTTGAACGTCGTCGAGCCGATGCATCGCAACTGACCGCTCGCGAGCGCAGGCTTGAGCAGGTTTCCTGCATCCATCGCGCCGCCGGACGCGGCCCCCGCACCCACCAGCGTATGGATCTCGTCGATGAAGAGAATCGCGTTCTCTTCCTTCAAGAGGCGGTCGAGCACCTGTTTCACGCGCTCCTCGAAATCACCGCGATACCGGGTACCGGCGACGAGCGCGCCGAGGTCGAGCGCAAACACACGCGCTCCCTTCAGCACCTCAGGCACCTCGCCCTGATGGATTCGCAGCGCCAGCCCTTCGGCGAGGGCCGTCTTTCCGACTCCCGGTTCACCGACCAGTAGTGGATTGTTCTTGCGTCGACGGCACAACACCTGAACCATGCGCTCGATCTCGAGCGCCCGCCCAATGAGCGGGTCGATCTGGCCCGCCGCCGCGCGGGCGACGAGGTCCGCCGCATACACCTGGAGCGGATCGGTCGACGGGGCACCGGGCTCCCCCGCGGGAGCGGCCGCCGGCTCGGACTTGCCACCGTGAGACAGCACACGCAACAGCAGCAGCCGCTCGACGCCCTGCGAGCGCAGGAAGTACGCCGCGTGGCTGTTCTCCTCCTGGAGCAGGAAGACCAGCAGACTTCCGCTTTCGACATGCTTGGCGCTCGACGACACGGCGTGCATCATTGCCTGCTGAATCACGCGGTCGAATCCGAGCGTCGGCTCCGGCTCGACGACCGTCGGCGCCGCCACCGGCGTGAACGCCTTCGCGAGGATGTCGGTCAGCTGGCGGCGTAACACCTCGAGGTTGGCGCCGCATCCCGCCAGCACCCGCCGGGCCTGCGGCTCGTCAGTAATCGCGAGGAGCAGATGCTCGAGGCCGACCTCTTCATGACGACGGTCTGCCGCCATGCGGAACGCGCGCTGGATAGTCTCGAGTGTTTCCGGCGCGAACGGTACTGGCGTCTTACTCATGTTCTGGACCTGCGTCCGGCTCCATCGTTACGAGGAGCGGAAACTCCTGCTCCTCGGCCATCTGTCTCGTCCTTTTCAGTTTCGTCTCCGCGACGTCGTGCGTGTAGATCCCGGCAACGCCAATGCCCGATAAGTGCACGTGCATCATGACCTCGACCGCTTCCGCGCGCGGCTTCCGGAACACCGATTCCAGCACCCACACCACGAACTCCTGGGTGGTGTAGTCATCATTGTGCAGCAGCACCCGCCACATTCGCGGGCGCTCGAGCTTCTGATCGCTGCGCGGGTCGGCCAGCGTCGATGAGGATGTCTCGTGACTCAAGGCAATATCCGCCGGGTCCACAGTGCAGGACCCTGCCTACTTGCATATTGTACCTAGAAGGTCTTCATCGAATCGCCACGGCGACCGCACCGGGGTTTGCCGCACGAGGGAACGGACGTGGCGCAGAAATGTGGCACGCGGGATCTCGCGAGCTCCGAGCGATGAGAGGTGGCCCGTCGACATCTGGCAATCCACACACGTGAAGCCCCATCGTTCGATCTGTTTCACCAGCGCGACCAACCCGACTTTCGACGCATCGGACACTCGACTGAACATCGACTCGCCGAAAAACATCCGGCCAAGGCTCACGCCATACAGACCGCCGACCAGTTGCCCCCCCAGCCAGACTTCGACGGAGTGCGCACACCCGATGTCGAACAGACGCTGGTATGCGTGCGTCATCTCATCCGTGATCCACGTCCCGTCCTGACCGCGTCGAGGCTCCGCGCAACCCCTCATGACCTGCCCGAAGCAGTTGTCGAGCGTGACCTGCATCCTGCCGGAGCGGATCGTCTTGCGCAGTGAGCGCGAGACATGAACCTCGGTCGTGAACATCACCATGCGAGGGTCGGGACTCCACCAGAGCACGGGGTCATCGTCGCCGAACCAGGGAAAGATGCCCCTGGCGTACGCATCGAGCAGCCGCTCAGTTGAGAGATCGGCGCCTGCGGCCAACAGGCCATTTGGATCCTTCAGCGCATGCGCGACCGGCGGAAATGGATCGTGAGGACTGAGAAAGGGAATCACGTATCCTTGATTATCAATCCTCTGCTCCGTCCACATCTGACAGCGCTCGCGGCAACCGTTACCGCGCCTCTGGTTACACGCTTCGCGCCGTCGCCTACGGGCTACCTCCATCTCGGGCATGTCGTCAATGCGATCTACGTCTGGGGCATCGCTCGGGCGCTCAATGGCCGCGTGCTGCTGCGCGTCGAGGATCACGATCGCATCCGCTGCCGTCCGGAATACGAAGCGGCCCTCCTGGAGGATCTCGCCTGGCTCGGATTCGAGCCCGACTTCGGGCTCGAGCCATTGCTGCGGCAAAGTGATACACCGTTTGTCTACGAGCAGGCGCTCGAGGGCTTGCGCGCGACAGCTCACGTCTACGCGTGTGAGTGCTCACGCAAGGACATCGGAGGCGAGCGGTACGATGGCCGTTGCCGCGGTCGGGGACTGAAAGTGGCGACGGGGCGCGGAATTCGTGTGCAACTTGGCAATGATATGGAAAAGTTCGAAGACGCCCTGCTGGGGAGGCTATCTCAGTTGCCAGCCGAGCAATGCGGCGACCTGCTCGTTCGCGACCGGGATGGGCATTGGACCTACCAGTTCGCCGTCACCGTCGACGACTTACGGCAGAACGTCACATTGGTGATACGAGGCGCAGACCTGGTGTCGTCCACTGGACGCCAGATTTTTCTCGCGCGGATGCTGGGACGGAGAAATGCTCCGGTTTTTCTGCATCATCCGCTCATCCATGACGATCTGGGCGAGAAGCTCAGTAAGTCTGCGGGGGACACGGGCGTGCGTGAGTTGCGGTCGAGGGGCCTCAGCGCCCCCGAGGTCATCGGCATCGCCGCGGCGCGAGTCGGCCTGGTCGATCCGGGTATGCCGATTCACGCTTCCGAGGTCCCGCGTCTCTTCGAACGGCGGGTACTTCCCGGGCCGTGACAGCAGACTGAGGCCTCGAACTATCGATCGGAGACCGTAGCCTGAGCCCGACTTGCGATAGAATCGAGCGCCACCCCGATCAGTTCGGGTTTTTCACGAGGAGACCTTGGCAGTCCGTCTGTTCATTGGAAACCTGCCGTACGGCGCGAGCGAAGCGGATCTCAGAGCTCATTTAGCGGCCGTCGCAGAGCCCGCCCACGTTGCCATGCCGGTCGATCGCGAGACCGGTCGTCCACGCGGATTCGCGTTCGTGGAGTTTGCGGATCGCGCTGTCGCTGAGGAAGTGATCCGCAAGTTCGACGCACAGCCATTTCAGGGGCGTCCGCTTGCCGTCAGCGAAGCGCGCGCGCGTGAGGATCGCCCACCGCCCCGGCCCGGTGGAGGTGGCGGCTTCGCGCCCCGGCCCGGTGGAGGTGGCGGCTTCGGCGGTCCACGTCCAGGCCCCGGTGGTGGCGGCGGATTTGGCGGTCCGCGTCCGTCAGGTGGCGGATTCGGCGGCCCACGTCCGGCGGGCGGCGGATTCGGCGGTCCGCGGCCGGGCCCCGGCGGACCACCGCCAGGACCGGGTGGACGCGATCGCAGCGCCAACTTCGGACCTCCGGCGCCCCCGCGGCGCTTGCGCGGAAAGAAAACGACGCAGCAGGAGCACAAGCCGCGAGGGCCGATCAAAGAGAAGACCGGCGGACGCATCTACGACGTCGACGATCTGGAAGATGATCAGTCCGTCGAGATTGACGATGTCGCCACGCGATCGGACGAGGGAATCGACGAGCAGGATGAGGAATAATCGGATTTACGCTGCCGCTCGCGAGTTCTGACTGTAAGTGTTCCGGTCCGTTCCTCAACTTGTATCGGCGGTCGCCCTCCTCATCGGCGTCTCGCTCTTTGCGCTCACGATCGTTCGATCCGGTTTCGACGAAACGATAGCAAGCGCCAGCCGCCTTGGGCTG
>Ga0207706_10002430_pt1 | contig 18182 bp, 16 predicted proteins | sample KBSC53metaG_FD_184318 | JGI IMG/M metagenome (GOLD analysis project Ga0207706, IMG submission 184318) | Corn rhizosphere microbial communities from Kellogg Biological Station, Michigan, USA - KBS C5-3 metaG (SPAdes) (version 2) | ecosystem: Host-associated > Plants > Roots > Rhizosphere > Soil ... | reverse complement strand
ATTGAAGGGGGTGGTAATCGGAAGCACGAACAGGTTCGTATCCTTCACCTGGATCAGCGCATCCTCGATCGCTACGCCATCGCGAAGCACCTCGCGCAAGCCCGGCCTGTTCCGATCGGTGACGAACTGATCGCTGAGCCGGTGGCGCGTGATATCGCAGTCGATGACGATGACGCGGTCGCTGCTGCCGATCGCATTGGCTGCGGCCAGGCAGATCGAGAGCGTCGACTTGCCCTCGCCAGGCAGCGCAGAGCTGATCGCGATCACGCCATGACGCGAATCGCGCGCGTGACGCACCGCGCCCAGGATCGACCGGAAGGATTCGGCGAATCCCGATCGGGGAAATTGCTCGACGGTCGCGATCGGGGTGGCTTCGCGCGGCTCGACCGTATCGAGCGCGGGAACCCCGCCCAGATAGCGCAGGCCAAGCCGCTGCTCGACCTCATCTCCGGTCGTAAAGCCGGTGAAGAACAGTTCGGCGGCGATGGCGGCAGCAGCCCCCACGCCCGCGCCGATCAGCAAGCCCAGGATCAGGTTCAGCATCACGATCGGGCTGCTCGGCCGCCCCGGAATGCGCGCCTCGGAGAGGATTCGCGAATCGGCGGATTCAGTACCCGTCTGGGCCAACACCGTCTTGTAGCGATCGAGATAGCTCTCGTAGAGCGCCTGCGACGTGCTCGCTCGCCGCGTCAGATCATCAAGGCTCACCATGGCCTGGTTGTTCTGCGCCAACGTCGATTTCGCGCCGCCAAGGCTGGCCTGCAGCGAATCTAGCCGCTGCTGCGATACGCGTGCCTGCGCATCGAGATTGGAGATGACCCGGAAGATTTCGGTCTGGATTTGCAGATCGATGTCGCGCAGCTGGCTCCGCGCATCGGCCAGCTCCGGATATTTATCGCCATAGCGGCTGGAAAGATCGGCAACGCGGGCGCTGATGGTGGCGCGCTGCGCCCGCAGCGAATGGATGACATCGGATGACAGGGCGGCGCCGACATCATCGCCCATCGATCCGTTCTTGAGCTGTTGCCGCGCGGTATCGAGCCGCGCCGCATCCTCCACCGCCTGCGCGCGCGCGGCCGCAACCTGCTGGTTATAGCTCGAAATCTCCTGCTCGGTCAGCGATGCGCCGGTGGTGCTCAGCAGATTATTGCCGACGCGATAATCCTGCACGGCGCGCATGTCGCGCTGGGCCTGCAGGCGCAGCCGCTCGATCTTGTCGTGCAGAAAGGCGGCGGCACGCTCATTGGCCTTGCGCTTGGCATCGACCTGCTCCTGCGCATAGATCTGTGCATAGGCGTTGGCGATCGCGGCGGTCCTGACTGGATCGGTATCGGTGATGGTGATCGTCATCGCGAAGGCCGTCTTCACCCGCTCGACATCGATATTCTTCGTAAGCCGATCGATGATGAGCATGCGCAACAGCGCGCGTTCATCGGGAGAGAGGCTTGCCAGCGGCCGCGGCGGCAGCATCCCAAAGCGGCGCTTGAGCCTTTCGCTGAAGCTGCTGGTCGGCAGCATGCCGACAAAAGTCGCGTCATTTACGAGCTTAAGCTTGTCGACCACCTTGGACGCCAACTCGCGTGACGTGAGCACCTGGACTTCGGTATCGACATCGCCCGAATTGACTTCGTCGTCGACGACGCCGCTGCCCTTGGGCGCGACCTGATCTCCCGTCCGGCTCAAGGCGATCTCGGACATCGCCGTATAGCTATTAGGGGTGATGAAGGTGATGAACAGCGCAAGCTCGAAGATGACGAAGGTCACGATCGCGAACAGCTTGATGCGTCGGCGGAAGATCGAGGCGATCTCGCGAAAATCGAGTCTGTCCGCCATGGTCGTACGGCGGCCCGCGCCGAAATGCTCGCCCGGCACGTTTTCGGGAAAGCCGTGATAGATCTCGGGAAGGTTCATAATCGGAATCTCAGCGTCAGGTTGCCCTGGAAGCCGTTGAAGCTGCTCACCACTGTCTGCCGGTTGGTATCGTTGAACCGGAACTTCGCCGACGCCACGCACTGGATCATCCGCCGTGGCGTATAGGTCGCGCTGAACGACAGCGTCTCGAGATCGGAGTGCGCGTCGATCCGGCGATAGCTGTCGGACTCATGTTCGCCCTGAACATTGACGATCAGATTGCGCAGCAGCTCATAATCGAAGCTGAGCGACTGGGTGCCGACCAGAGCGGTGTTGGCGGCAACGATCCCACTGTTGCGGAATTGCTGTTCGGCCGTGAGCCTCACCGTCAAAAGCGCGGTGGGATACCATTCGATACGCGCGTCATAGGTCAGCCCCTGTGAACTCGTGTTCGATCCTTCGAAGTAGCGTTTGCGATATCCGATCGCGGCTTGCCCCACGATCATTCCACTGCTGTCCAGCCGGATGCCGCCCAGTAGCGCGTAGCCGTGCGCGTTGCGCAGGCAGCAAAACTCGTCATGCGGGTTCCGCGCGACATCGCCGACCAGCTGAACCAGCAGCGATGCCGATGGCGTGACCTTGTACAGCAATGTCCCGCGGCCGCCGAAGCCGTTGCTGGCGCGGAATCCCTGCGACAGGCTGACGCCATCGATCTTCACCGGCTCGTAGCGCAGCTCGCGGAAGACAAGCAGCGTTTCCGCCGTGATCGCCGATCCCGCGTAGCGCGCGCCGATGCTGGCCGAGAAGCGTCTTATGTAAACGGGATCGCCTTGCGTCAGCCGGTTGCCGGTGCTGCCCCGCGGCTGGGCTTCGCGCGCATATTCGATGAGCGGACTGATCGAGACGTCATCGCCCAATGCAGCGTTGCCAGCCGCCTCGACATGATATTCGTCGCTATCCTGATCGCGCTGATGAAAGAAGCGGGTGAACACAGCGCCGCCGCTGATCGAAAGCGCGTGCCGCCCCCAATCGGTGCTTAGCCGCAGCGACGGGCTGATCCTCGAAAAGGAATCCCCGACAGGTTCGCTGGCACGGCTGAAGATGTTGCTATTGTAGCCGATGCCCAAATCTCCATTTGCGTGCGCGATCAAGCCGCCGATCCGCGCGCCAAGCGGATCATAGGCCGGCTGCGGCCGCGCGCCCGCCACATCCTGCCGATATCGCTCGGGCGAATCCGTCATGGTCTGCGACCAGGAGCGTGTCGCAGCACCAATAAGCAGAACTGCGACCAACAGCCGGACAAAGAACACCACGTTCCCCTGTCGGCGGACGAATGCCCCCAACCGGCAACCCCAAGGCCAGCAAAGTGTTTCACCCGCGTGACAGATAGGCGACAGCCATTGTCATCAACGAGTCACCGGCCGGCGCTTATCTCCCCTCCGCCATCGCTGAGGGTTAAGCCACGCGAACCGGGGAAAGAAAAAACTCACTTGCCGCATTTGCTTGCCCATTCTGATCCGAGCTTCGCGCTGCTGCTGGCGACGCTCAGATGGCCGGATGACGACCGCCGACGCGAGGCGATCGGCCGGGCGGCAATCGAAGCGATCGATTGGCGGCGATTCGGTGCGCTGGCAGTGCGGCATCGGGTCGCGCCGCTGGCATTTCACGGAGTCAATTCGGCGCGGGTTAACGTGCCGGACTGGCTCGCGCCGCTAAGTCGAGACGTTGGGCGCAACGCGCTGTTCTGCGAACTCGGCATCGCCGCCGAGCTGACACGTCTGCAATCCTTATTTGGTAAGGCGGGTATCGATCTGATCGCGCTGAAAGGGCCTGCGCAATCGCTCAGATCCTTCGGGCGCTTCGGCATGCGTATCAATCGCGATCTCGATATCCTGATCCCGCCAGATTCCTGCGACGCGGCCGAGGCGCTGTTGATCGATGCGGGCTACACGCTGGTCGAGCCGAACGCGCCGCTGAGGGGCGAGGCACGGCATCACTGGCTGCGCAACCACAAGGACATGGTTTTTCGCTCGCCGGATCGGAAGGCGATGGTCGAACTGCATTGGCGGCTGTTCGACAATGCCGCGCTGATGCCAGCCTCTACCCTGCCTCCGGCGATAGCGCTGGGGATCGAACCGCTCCGCTACATCCGCGTGCTGCCGAACGACGTCAATCTGCGCTATCTCTGTCAGCATGGCGCGCAACATGGCTGGTCCCGCCTCAAATGGCTGGCCGACGTCAATGCGCTGCTGGCGGGCTGCGAGCCGGATTTACTCCGGCGGCTCCATAAGCCTGAGGGCGACAGGCTGGACCAAGCGGCGGCGCAGGCATTGCTGCTGTGCCGGCAACTGTTGGGGGCCGAGCTCCCTGCCGACATTGCCGCCGATCTCGAACGATCGTCGCGCACCCGCTGTCTTGCAAGGCTCGCGTGGAACGAAATCCTGCGCAGCGATACCGAGGAGATCGAGGCGCGCCGGTTCGGCTCGACCATCAAGAATGCCAGCCATTATGCGCTCAACGGCGGCTGGCGTTATTGGACCGAAGAGCTGCGCTTCGATCTGACCGTGACGCCACGCCGCCAGCTTGCCTCGAACGAAGCCGGGCGCGGCCGCCTGCATGGCTGGATGCGGCGGCATTTTTCGTCGCGGTGACATTGGCCGCCCTTCCAACCGGCAAATTGTAACATTCATCCCGCATCCGCGATCACCGTGGCCGGCATGCGGAACTCGGCGATGAAGGCGTGCAGAGATGATCATCAGCGACGATCACAGGTTCATCTTCGTTCACATCCCGAAATGCGCGGGAACCAGCATTAAGCGTGAGCTGAAATCGATCGATACGACGGGTGGCCGCTTCTTCCCGATCGGGGAGCATCCGCAGCTCGGTACGATCCATCTCGCCCACATCACGCTTGCCGACCTCGAAATCCATTTTCCGGAGAGTTTCGCAAAGCTGCAGGATTACCGCTCGTTCGCGATCGTGCGGGATCCAATGGACCGGTTCTTCTCGGCCATCTTCCAGCGCCTGCGTGAATTTGGCGGCCAGGGCCAGTCCGCCATCACCGCCGAAATGATCGACCAGGAAGCGCGCAAGATTATCCGCTATCTCGAACGTGCGCCCGAGCGGCTCGACCTCGAGCACGTCCATTTCAACCGCCAGTCCGATTTTGTCGAGCTGCGCGGCTGGCGGATCGTGCAGGAGCTCTTTGCGGTCGAGCAGATGGCCGAAGTCCGCCGCCACATTCACGCGGTAACCGGCATCGAGATCGGAGCGGAGCGCCGCAACCGCACGACCGAAATGAGCTTGAGCGCGCTGAAGCCACTGCAGCGCATGCTGCGCGGACCTTATTCGAAACTGTTCTCCGCCGAATTTCGCGCGGACGTGCGCGACAAGATGACGCGCGTTGGCTTCTACAAGGATATTCCCAAACAGCAGTTCGTTCGCCCCGACAGCGCCGTCGCCGCGTTCGTTCGCGATTATTATCGGCGCGATTTCGAACTTCACCAGGAATGCCTCAGCGTTCCCGCGCTCGCCTGTGCGTAAAGTTCAGCCGCTCTCGGGGATTCTCCTGGCGATGGCAGCTATGCTGCCGGCGCATGCTACGATGCGCATGGGGGTGAACACGCATTTCGAGCAGGGCTGGCCGCTCACCGCCTTGAACAAGGTGCAGGCCGCCGGTGCGGATGGCATCCGCGATTCGGTGATGTGGGGCAAAGTCGAACAACGGCCCGGCGTCTACGATTTCAGTGACAATAATAGCGGCTTCATGAACCGGATATGCGCGCGCTCGATCCCAGTGCTCGTCATGGTGCCGCCCCGGAACAAGCTCTACGATGGCGGCATGCTGCCCGCTTCCGAGGCAGGTCGCCGCGCCTTTGCAAACTATATCGTGGCGCTTGCCGCCCATTTTCCCTGCATCGTCGGCGTCGAGATCGGCAACGAGATCAACACGCCTTCGCGGCTCTGGCCAGCGCCGCCCCAGAAATTCCCAGCCTATGTCGCGCTGCTCAAGGAGGTGCGCCGTGCGCTCGACGCCGCCGGGAGCCGGGTTGCGCTGGTCGGCGGTTCCTCGATCGGCGTCGACGTGCCGTTCCACGAGCGCATGTTCGCGGCGGGCGAGCTCGCGCTCGTCGACGCCATCGCGGTGCATCCCTATATCGATCGGCCCGAGCGGCTGCCCGAGCAGATCGAACGGCTTAAGCAGGCGATGGCGCACCATGGCGCAACCAAGCCGATCTGGTGCACCGAGTTCGGCAATTATTACAAGACGCCCGAAGCCGCGCCGCCGCATGCGCTGAAGGTGATGACGATCATGAGCGCCGCACATGTCAGCCGCGCTTACTGGTATGCGCTGCTCGACGAACCCTGGTTCCGCAATATGGGGCTTTACGCAGGTGATGCGCCCAAGCCCGCGCTGGCGACCTTTCGCGCCGTGCAGCAGCAGCTGCTCTCCGCCGGAGATGCGCGCCGCATCGATGTCGGAGATCCGCTCAGCTTCATCTATCGCTTCGGTGATGGGCCTTATGTGATGTGGGGCACGAGCCGAAGCCTGCGCCTGCCCGCTGGTGCGCGCGCCTTCGACGCACGGGGAAACCGAATCGACCTGCCGGAAGCGCTTGGGCCGGAGCCCGTGATCATCGATGCGCCAGCCGGCTACAGGCCCGGCTGACCTATTCGGCGGGCACCGGCCGGCGGAAGATCTGGCGCGGAAGCGCGGAAGCATGCGCCGGCCAAAGCCGCAGCCGGCCGCCAAGCCCCAGCGTCACACTATAGGCGAAGGCACCCACCGCTGAGAGGCTGAGTAGCATCGCGAGAGGCCCGACATTTCCCGTCAACAGCAGGCGGCCGGCGAGCACCGCGATGACCATCGCCAGCGTGCTGAGATAAGGCGGCGCCATATGCCAGACGAGATCGCCGAACCGGAGCTTCATGTGGCGGTGCAGATCGACGATATTATAAATCGCCACGACCGCACCGCGGATGACATGCGCGATCGCCACCGCGACCAGCGATACTTGTGCCGCCGCAGCCGCGAGGGCGATACCGAGTACGATCTGCACCAGCCCTTGCCGAAACACCATGCGGCTTTGCCCCAACGCCATCATCGCCGGCGCGAAATAATAGTTGATTGGTGCGACGATGCCCAACAGGCCGATCACTTGGACGAAGGGCACGCTGCCGGCCCACTGACGGCCGAAGATGATCGGCATCGCTTCCGGCGCCACCAGCGAAAGCCCGATCAGCGCGGGGCACATCAACACCGCGCTCGCCTGGGTGAGGCGAAGATAATTTTTCCGCATCGCTGCAAGATCGTCATGCAGGGTAGAAAACTGCGTGTTGGCGACGCTGACCAGCGGCATCACCACGAGCTGGCCGATGAAATCATTGACGCGGAAACCTACCCGCATCAGCCCGAGCGCTGCTGGCCCCATCGTGAAGCCGACGAACAGATCGACCGTGCGCGGCACGAGCAGCGGCATCAAAGTGCCGAGCATGATGTTGGTGCCCTCGCGTGCCAGCTCCGGCGAAGACCCGATGCGCGAAAAGGACGGCCGCCAATCAAGCGCGGTCCACACCCATAGCCCCGCGATGGCGGCCTGGATCACGCGCTGCAGCGCCAGCGCCATTGCGCCGTAGCCGAGATTGACCAGCACCACCGCCACCGCCGCGCCGACCAGCGTCGTCACCGTGTTGCGAACGGCAATGACCTTGAAGCGGAACTGCGTGCGCAGGATCGCTTCCGCAGTCGATCCGGCCGCCGAGAACAGGAAGACGGGTGCGCACAGATACATCATCTGCGCCAGCTGATCCGAATGATAGAGCCGCCCGAGCGGCCTCGCAGCCAGCAGAAAGAGCAGCATGAAGCCGCAGCCGATCAGAAGCGACAGCCGCAGCGATTGATTACGCGATTGCTCATTGCGGTAGCGCGCCTGCTGCAGCAGTTCGACCTGCCCCCAGCGTGCGATGCGGGTGCCGAGATCAAGCCCGATCGCCACCGTCGCCATCAGGCCGAAATCGTGCGGCCCGAGCACATGGGCGAGATAGACGAGCAGGAAGAAGACCACGGCATATTGCGATCCGCTGCCCGCGATCGACCAGAATGCCGCCTTCGCCAGCCGCGAGTTCATCGCCCTTGCCTCAGCTTGAAAGCCATTGGCGGCATGTCAGGCCTGCGCATGTTTCGCCCCTGGCATCCGCATGCCGGCGATCAGCGCCTTCGCCTTGCGCAGCAAGGGACGCTCGATCGCCAGGTGAATTCCGATCGCGGCGAAGATGCAGATCGCCACCGCCAGCAGCGCCGCAACCGCAACGGCCAAAGCGCCGTGGCGCGGCAGCAAGATCGCGCAACCCTTGATCACGATCTGAAGGATCAGCGGGTGGAACAGATAGAGCGCATAGCTTGCCGCGCCAAGCAGCAGCGGAAAGGATTGGCGCATGATCCAGCCGCCTTTTTCCATCGCCAGTGCACCGGCCACGATCAGCAACCCCGGAACGCCGAACAGCAGAAAGCGTGCATCATGCTTGTTCGGCACCGGCAGGCGCATCGCCTCCCAGCCTGACATCATCGCGAAAGCGGCAACGATCAGCATGACGCCCAACGCGGGCAGCCATGACGGCGCACGCTGGCCCAGGCGATCGTAAAGGATCGCCAGCGCAGCGCCGTAGAGGAACTCGACGATGATCGGGCACGCATAGAAATCGATGGCATAGGGCAAGGGGCCGAAGAGCTTTCCGCCCGCGATCAGCATCGCGAACGACAACCCAAGCAACAGCAATGAAACGACTTGCGATCGGAACACGAACGTAAGCGCGAACGCGGCGTAGAAGAACAGCTCGTACATCAGCGTCCAGCCCACCGTGAGGATCAGGTCGTGGCGGCCGTCGGGAAAGCTGCTCTGCACGAACAGCAGCGACTGGAGCAGGATTCGCCCGTTCAGGAGATGAAGCCCCACCGGACGAAATCCCACCATAAAGCAAGCCACAATCACCAAGGTCGCGAGCCAGTAAAGCGGGACGATACGAAAGAAACGTTCCACCAGGAACTGGCCGCCATCGCGATCCAGCTGGCGATTGCTGTAGAACATCACGAAGCCGGAGATCACGAAGAAGATATCGACGCCGAACGCCGGAAAATTGACGTGGAGCGACTGGCCAAAGGCGGCATTCAAAGCAGGCTGGAGATGGAACAGAACCACCAGCAAGGCAGCCACGGCGCGCAAGACCTGGAGATTTGCAACTTGTCTCGGATGCACGCGGCCTGCCCCTCAAGCGAGGCCGCGCGATAAGCGAACCCCTCAACCAAGGCTGCTAGCCGGGTTTCGCTACAATGATGTTGCGGCGGATTCATACGCCTGTCGCATTTACCAACCTAAGAGTTCGGCATGGCTCGCGTCGCGATCGTGGAATCCTATCCCTATGAGGCCGTTTGGGGCGGCGACGCCGTCTATCTCGACCGCATCCGTACCTATCTCACCGATCAGCGCCATTCGGTGCTGTCCTACGTCACCGATATCGCGCGCGGGCGGACGAACCCCTTGCTCAAGCTGCGCAGCAAGGCCGGCGCGCGCAATGACTGGATCGTCCGCAATGCCATCGCCCAGGGCGGGGGCCGCTTCCTGGCCTATGACACGCGCTTGCTGAGACGTGCGCTTACGCGCATGCCGGGCCGCCGGGCGCCGCAGGAATTCGGCATCGGCCAGGGCGAACAAGCATGGCTCATCGCGCAGCTCGAAAGAGCGCGACCGGATCTGATCCTGCTCGCGTTCGGCGCCTGCGCCTTTGCGTCAGCTGTTGCGCACATTGCCCCGGTGCTCGCGGCCAAGGGCTTCTTTAGTGACCGGCGGATCAGGCTGGGCGAGCCGCCCGCTGCCCCGCCCGTTCCCGATTCCGAGACGCTGCGCCAGTTGCAGCACGCCGATTGCGCCACCTTCAACAATCTGCAGGACCTTCAGCATTATCGCGACCTGACCGGCGCAACGAACGGCGCGCTGCTCGGCATGAGCTTCCGCGCGAAACCGCAGCCGCCGGCCGACGGCACGCCCATCATCCTGTTCGTGGGCGTGCGCACCAAGCCCAATATCGAATCGATGCAATGGTTCATCGACGGCATCTGGCCGCTGGTGCGAAAAGCGGTCCCGTTGGCTTCGCTGCGGCTGGTCGGCACGATCGGGACGTCCTTCGCCCATCGCACCGCCGAGCGCATCGAGATTGCCGGGTTTGCGGATGATCTCGACGCGGAATATCGGCGCGCGCAAATCGTGATCGCGCCACTCGTTTCCGGGAGCAGCGGGGTCAAGACCAAGGTCGCCGAAGCGTTGTCCTATGGGCGTCCGCTGGTCACGACCTCGCTCGGCGTCGATCCCATCCAACCCGACCAGTTCGCCGACGCGGTGGACGTCTCCGACGATCCCGAACTTTATGCAGCGGCACTCGTCGATCTGCTCACGAACGAGAAGTTGCGGCGGGCGCGAGAAGCGCAGGCGAAGATCCAGTTCGAGCGCCACTTCTCGGAAGCGGCCGCCTATGGCGCGCTCGACGCGATGCTAAGCCGCGTCGACGGGCGGATCGGCCAGGCCGCATGAGCCCGCGCCGCTTCCTGCTGATTTCCCGGATCGGGCCGGAAAGCCTCCACCCGCAATGGCTCGCACCGGCGGCCGAGCGCGATTTCGATCTGCTGCTCTCAGCCTATAGCAGCGATGTGACCGCGCCGGAGAGCCAGCCGGGCGTGTTCTTCGAATACCGGCGGGGGCGCAAAGTCGCGGGCTATGGCGAGATCATTCGCGACCATCGCCAGCTGATCGCCGGCTACGACTATGTCGCGCTGTTCGACGACGATCTGGCGATCGAGGCGCGCGAACTCAGCCGGCTGTTCCGTATCATCGCCGACCACAAGCTCAAGATCGCGCAGCCCGCGCTCGATCATGCGAGCTTCTTCACTTATGGCTGCCTGCTCCGGCACAAGGCTTTCCTGCTGCGCTATACCACCTATGTCGAGATGATGTGCCCGGTGTTCCGGAGCGACATTCTGATGATGCTCGAGCCCTTGTTCCAGATGGGGTTCGAAAGCGGGATCGATCTCATCTGGTCCGGCCTGGTGCACGATGACGCGCGCGATTTCGCGGTGATCGACGCTTGCCCCGTGCGGCACACAAGGCGCGTGGGCACGCTCAAGGCTTCGAACGGCTTCGGCGCGGGCAAGCCCTATGAGCATGACATTCATGCCATACTCGATCGTTTCGGCGCGCCATGGCTGCCCTGCCTGCCCTATGCCGCGATCCGGCGGAGTGGGCGCTACACGCAAAGCCGGCTCGCGATGATGGCAGCGGCGGCAACTTTGCTGTTCGCGATCCCACGCCATATTCCGATCAAGTGGCGGCTGCGCAACATCGCGGTTTATTGGAACCACCTGCTGCGACGCTCCCCAACGAACGTCAGGATCGCATGGCCGGCAGGGTTGGCGGCTGGGCGCTGACGCTGTCGTGAATTGTTGAGCAGGGGCGAGTCGATCAACCGACCTCATCTTGGCCCGAAAAGCAAAACTATTGCCATATCGCACATTGACTCACATCAATGCTTATGTATCATTGGCACTGGTCAAATTATTACACTAATATTACAATCATGTTATTGTACAGGGGTGTTTATGGATATCGAGCAGAAGCGTCCTTACAATCCTCCCCGCCTTGTCAAAGCGGGATCGTTCGAGGAGCTTACACGTGCCGAGAATAGCTTCGAAAATCTGGTGATTTTCGGACTGACCGGTACTTCCGCGAATCTCGACGCGGTTTCCTGACTGACTTTACGATGGAAGCTTATCCGGAAAGCGTGACGCTCTCGATCAGCGATGACGTAGTGGCATGCGATCTGGACGATAGCGTCGCCGTTCTCAACCAGGCGACCGGCACATTCTACACGCTCGAAGATGTAGGCAAGTTCGTCTGGCAGAAGCTGGGAGAACCAATCACCATCGCCGGTCTGACCGATGCCGTGATCTCAGCCTACGACTGCGATCGCGCGATGGCCGCGGATGATATCCAGACGCTGGTGGAAGATCTTCGAAGCGCGCAGCTCATAGAAATCCGCTGATGGCGGGCGCTAAGAGGGCGATGCGTTCATGGCGCGACATGCGCCTGCTCCTACTCTGCTGGTGCGGATTGATCATCGGCCGGCTGACGCTGCTGCTGATCAGCTATCGGCGGCTTGCCCCGCTGTTCGGCCATGCCGCCAAGGCGCCCCCGGCGGCACTCGTGCATCGCATCGAAGCCGCGCTCATCACCGCATCGCGATTTGTCCCGGCATCGACCTGCCTCGTACAGGCATGCACGATGCGCGCGCTGCTCGCGCTCAAAGGCTATGGCGTGACGATGCGGGTCGGTGTGCGGACCGCGCCGGACGGCAAGCTGGCGGCGCATGCCTGGCTGCTTTCCGGGGAGCAGGTGATCCTGGGCGCGCATGCGCCCGATTTCAGCGCGTATCGCGCGCTGGCGGATTTCTCCTGAATTGAAGCAGGGGGAATTTTCCGGAAGCGTGCACCATTATCGCGCCTATGGGCTCGCGATCGGCTCCGCGCTTGCACTGCCTGAGCTCGCGTCGAGCCCCGCTCTGAATTGCGACGTGACCATCGATTATGACTCGGTCGAAGGGCCGTTGCCCGAGAACGGGCTGCCGCGGCTGATCCGGTTGGATGAGGACGGGCTTTATCTTGCATGGCCGTTCATTGGCCGCTTCCGCGTCGCTACGACCGGCAGGATCATCGTCGATCCGCTGACGGATAATGTGCAACATCTGCGGTTCGCGCTGCTGGGGCCGGTGCTTGCGGGCTATCTGCATCTGCGCGGCACGCCGCTGCTTCATGGCAGCGCCGTCCGGATCGGCGATCGCGCGCTGCTGTTCGTGGGACGCAAAGGCGCCGGCAAATCGACGGCGGCAGCTGCACTTGCCGCAGCGGGCTGCGAGGTGCTGAGCGACGATGTGATCGCACTGGAGCAGGATGGCGGGGCCATGGCGATCCTGCCGGGTTTTGCCAGCTTGAAGCTTTCGCAAGCCGCACGCGAGGAACTGCTGCCGCGCGCCACCGTGATCGGCGCGGACGAAGCAGGCGCCGCCAAGCGCATGGTGCGACAGGACGCGAACAGCACTGCGCCCATGCCGATTGGCGCGATGTTTTTCCTTAACGGACGCGGCTCATCGGCCAGCGAGCGCCGGATGACGCCCGCCGAGACGATGGGGGACTTGCTGGGCCACAGCTATGCGCTCAAGTTTGGAGACAAGGCTCTGACCGGAAGCACCGGCGCGCGCCATTTTGAAACCTGCGCGGCGCTCGCGCGTCACATTCCCGCCTGGGATCTGACCCTGCCCGACGCGCTTGAGCGGCTGCCGAGCTTCGCCTCGTCGCTTCTGGAGGAACATAGCATTCTCGCAAGCGGTTAAGTTTCAGCTCATCCGTAAGACTGCAGTATTGCGGATCATGGACGAACGCAGCATAGTGGCGTTCGCGAAAAAGGCGCTGAAGGACATGGGCCTCGATCAAGAAAATCCCAGCGCGTCTTCGCCATCGCCGATCGAAAATAAAGCTTTGTTAAGATCGGCCGATGCAAAAGGTGGAGAGGATGAAGATCAGATGATGCAAGCTGCATTGCCATCTATATCGCACGGCCCGGCCGAAACCAGCCAGAAGCCCATTTCCGCGCGCGGATGGCTGATGGCGATCGCCGCCGGCCTGCTGCTATGGGCGCTGATCTTCCGCCTTATCGGCTGAGGCAGACGCGCTCGGCTCAGTAAGCGCCGCGGGCTCCCAGCACCACCGGCACCGAGCGCATGATGATGCTGAAATTGTAGGCGAGCGATTGGTTGCGCACATAGTGGCGATCGAGCGCTACGCGCTTTTCGTAGGTCGTGTGATTGCGGCCGCTGATCTGCCACAGCCCGGTCAGGCCTGGGCGCACCGAGCAATAGTCCGCGAAATGGGTGCCGTAGCGCCAGATCTCGTCCTCGACGATCGGGCGCGGGCCGACCACGCTCATATGCCCCAGCAGGATGTTCATGAGCTGCGGCAGCTCATCCAGGCTGAACTTGCGGACGAAGCGACCGAGCGTGGTAATGCGGGGATCGTCACGGAGCTTGTGATCGCGCTCCCATTCGAGACGCGCCTCGGGCGACGCGGCGAGCAGCGCCTCCAGCCGCGCCTTGGCGTCAACCACCATGGTGCGCAGCTTGATACAGGGAAAGAATTTACCGTTCCGACCTACGCGGCGCTGAACGAAGAAGATCGGGCCGGGGCTGTCGATCTTGAGCAGGAGGATCAATAGCAGCAGCGCCGGGGCGACCGCGGCGAGCACCGCGAGCGCGAACATGATGTCGAACAGCCTGATCCACCGCGCAGCGGCCGGGCTGGGCGATAGCCGCAGCCGCGGCTGCGCAAGCGCGGGCGCCGAGAAAGCGCGATACGCGCCGCCGCCGAAACCGGTATCGTAGCCGAGCTCGTCAGCAGGTGAATATAGGCTTTCGTCAAGCGACATGGAGTTGGCCCCTTTTCCAGCCCTTGGGCATTGGCGGGCGCCGGTTCAGACATCCGCCTTGCCGGTTTGGCCCGGGCTGGCAAGCCGATCGTTAACCATGAAATATGTCTGTCGTTTTACAGTTTCTTAGCGGATTTATGTTGCAGCGCAAATAATTTTACTACTAAATTAGAAGTAAAATGATTACTTCAAACATAGTCACAACAACCCTTATATTAAAAGAATCGCTGGGGAATCCTGATCGTATCCCCCGGCAATATGCGCGTACTACTTTGTAGCCTTAAGCGCTGTTCCGCACCATCATTTTCATGACGAACATAGATGTTCTTACTACTAGCACGATAAGAAAGACCGCCCGCCTTAGCGATCAGTGCATAGATGGTCATACCCTCGGTATAAGGATACTCGCCAGGCCGCGCCACTTCACCCAGGACATAGACCGGCCGGAAGCTGATGACTTCTGCCGTGACGCGGGGATCGCGCACATAATCCGGCTGAAGCCGGGTAGCGATCGACGCGGCCAGATCGGACGTGGTGAGCCCGCGGGCGGGAATATTCCCGAACAAGGGGAAGACGATCTGGCCGTCGCCATTGACTAGAAACTCGCCGCTGAACCGGTCCTCGCCGAAGGTGTTGATGCGCAGCCGGTCGCCCGCGCCTATGCGATAGGGCTGGCTGGCAGTGCTTGCGCCAAGCGGCGGCGCAGGCACGATTCTTACCGGCGCGGGAACGGGTTGTTCTGCCGGCGCGACGGGTTGCGATGGAACAGGCTGTTCGGCGGGCGCGACCGCCGGGGCAGCTGTTTCCACCGGTTTCGGTTCGGGAAGCGGATGCGCAAGCCATGTTGCTTCGGCCATCGCCAGCAGGATCGAAATGATGCGAACGCTCATGGCGCCATCCTTTGCAGCGCGTTTATCATTCGCGAAAGGCCGTTTCGCTCAACCGGGTGATCGGCGTGAGAAGATAGCTCAGCACCGAGCGGCGATTGCCGAGCAGGCTCACATCACCGATCATGCCCGGCCCGATCGGCAGCCGATGCCCAGCAGGATCGGCCAGGCTCGTGCCATGGGTGCGGACCTTGATGGTGTAGAAGCTTTCGCCGGTACGCTCATTGGCGGTGGCGTCGGGGGAGATCGCGATCACCTCGCCGTCCATGCGGCCATAAACGGCGCTGTCATAGGCGGTGAGCCCGATCTTGGCGCGCTGGCCGAGGCTGACGAAGGCGATATCCTTCGGATTGACCAGCGCTTCGATCACCAGCGCATCGCGATCGGGCACGATCTCGACGAGCGGCTCGCCGGGACGCACCGTGCCGCCGACGGTGGTGACCAGCACCCGATTCACGCGGCCCGCCATCGGCGAACGGATGATCGTGCGCTTCACCCGATCCGCCAGCGCAGGAAGCGATTTCGAACGCGCTTCGCGCTCGGCCCGCGCGGCGGCAAGCTCGTCGCCGGCTTGGGAGCGCCATTGCTGCTCCGCCTGAATGCGCGCGCTCTGCGCCTCGGCCAGTGCCGACCGCGCTTTGGCGATCGCTGCCTCGGCAGCGGCGGCATCGGCAGCGGCGGCCGACGCCTGGCCCTGTGCGCGTACGAGCGAAAGCTGCGGCTCGATGCCCTTGGCGACAAGCGGACGCAGCATCGCCGCTTCGGATTGGGCCGCGTCACGCATTGCATTGCGCCCTGCGAGCGCGGCCTGCGACTCGGTCAAAGCCTGCTGCGCCTGGGCGACGCGGGCCTTGGCGCTCGCGAACAGCCCTGCCCGCTCGGCCACGCGCGAAGCGTAGAGTGCTTTTTCAACCGCGAGCGCGCCTTCGCCATGGGGTATCTGCGGCCAGACAGGCGCACGGCCTTCCACCTCGGCCTCAAGCCGGGCGACCTTGAGGGTGAGCGCGTCGAGCGCAGCCTGACCGCTGCCATATTCGGCGCCGGTCTGCGTCTGATCCAGCCGGACGAGCGGCGCGCCTTCGGGCACGATCTGGCCGGTGCGGACCATGATCGCCTGCACGACGCCGCCTTCGAGATTCGACACGGTTTGCAGCCGCGCGCTCGGGCTCACCCGCCCGGATGCATGCACCGAGCGATCCAGCACCGTCAGCGAGGCCCAGATGAGCAGCAGCGCAAATGTCGCGCCGATGATCCACAGCAGCAGATTGGCGGCGGCGCGCGGCTGAATGCGATCGGCGAACTCTTCGAGATGGTCCTGTGCGTACATCATGCGGCTCGCGGCTGGTTGAGCTGGACGAGGATCTTGTCGCGCGGCCCGTCGGCAGCGATGCGGCCGGCGTCCAGCACGACGATGCGATTGATGAGGCGCAGCAGCGCGGGACGGTGCGTCACCACCAGCATCGTGCGCTCGCCGACCTCGGCCAGCAGCCGCTCGATGAATTGTGCCTCGGTCTGCTGGTCCATCGCCGACGTCGGCTCGTCGAGGATCAGCATCGCTGGTGATCCCGCCAGCGCACGCGCGATCGCGATCGACTGGCGCTGACCGCCGGACAGGCCGCCGCCGCGATCGGCCAGCTTGAGATCATAGCCGTCCGCCATCGCCCCCATGAAGTGATGCGTTCCTGAGACGCCGCAGACGCGCAGCAGCTCGCTATCGTCGATCGCCCCGCGGCCAAGCGTGATATTCTCGCGCACCGAGCCCGTCAGTAGCGCGCCATCCTGGAGCACCGTGCCGATCTGCTGGCGCAGCGCGACCGGATCATAATGGCGCACCTCGGTGCCGTCGATCAGCACCGATCCTTGCTGCGGGTGGTAGAGCCCGAGCAGCAGCCGCGCGATCGTCGATTTCCCCGAGCCGACCCGGCCCAGCAAAGCAACCCGTTCGCCGGCGGCGATCGAGAGATTGATCCCCTTCAACACATCGTCGCGCGCTTTCGGATAGCGGAAGCTGACATTGCGCAGTTCCACCGCACCGGAGAGCTTGGCCGGCCGCATTCCGACCTCCGCGCTGCGCTCGGTTTCCGACGCCATCATCTTGTCAAGCTCGCGATAGGCTGTGCGCGCGCCGGTGAGGCGCGAGAGCAGCGAGGCGATCTGGCTCAAGGGCGCCATCACCCGGCTCGACAGGATCGAGCAGGCGACGAGACCGCCAGTCGTAAGATCATGATGCGCGACCATGCCAACGCCGACGATGATGATGCCTGCATAGCTCAGCGTTTGCGCAGTGCCGGAAAAGGTCATCGAGATCGTGCCGATCAGACGCTGCCGCAAGGAACTTCGCGCATGCCGCTCGACCGCGTCTCGCCAGCGGCCAAGCAACAGCGGGCCGGCATTATTGGCCTTCACCATTTCAAGATCGCCAAGCGTTTCGACGAGTACCGATTGCTTGCTGAGGCCATCGCCCAGAGCGCGGGTGGACAGCCGGTCCATTGCCGGATGGGTGAACCACGCCACCAGGATCACCGCAGGGATCAGCAGCATCGGCACGATCACGACCTTGCCGCCGATCACGCCGATCAGGAGCAGGCTGAGCAGGATGAACGGCACATCGACGATCGCGGTAAGCGTGGCCGACGCGAAGAAATCGCGCAGCGTCTCCAACTCGCGCATCAGCCCAGCAATTGCGCCGGCTGGCCGATCGCGTTGATCGAGCCGCAAAGCCAGGATGCGGCGGAACAGGCTGTCGCCAATCTCGCGATCGATATCTGCGCCGGCGATATCCACAAAATAAGCGCGCAACAGCTTGAGCACGAAATCCAGCACCACCACCAGCGCGAGGCCGATCGAAAGCCCGACCAGCGATGCCGTCGCGTTGTTCGGCACGACGCGATCATAGACCGTCATCGAAAACAGCGAGGTGACGAGC
>Ga0207706_10002427_pt1 | contig 18186 bp, 9 predicted proteins | sample KBSC53metaG_FD_184318 | JGI IMG/M metagenome (GOLD analysis project Ga0207706, IMG submission 184318) | Corn rhizosphere microbial communities from Kellogg Biological Station, Michigan, USA - KBS C5-3 metaG (SPAdes) (version 2) | ecosystem: Host-associated > Plants > Roots > Rhizosphere > Soil ... | reverse complement strand
GCCGACCCGAATCCTGCTGAACTCGAGCGACGTGATCCACAGCTTCTGGGTTCCGAGCCTCGGCGGCAAGCAGGACCTCATCCCCGGCCGCGACAACGACATCACCATCGTTCCGACAAAGACCGGGATCTTCCGCGGCCAGTGCGCCGAATATTGCGGCACGCAGCACGCGCATATGGCGCTGGTCGTCGTCGTCGAATCCTACCCCGACTTCCTCAAATGGTGGCAGCAGCAGCTTCAACCCGCGGTGGCGCCCGCGACGCCGCAAACGCTCGCCGGCTACAATTACGTGACGAAGGGCCCGTGCAGCGCGTGCCACGCGATCGGCGGGACTCCGGCAAGCGCCCAGGTCGCCCCCGACCTCACTCACCTCGCGAGCCGCAAGAGCCTCGCTGCGGGAACGCTGCCGATGAGCAAGGGCAATCTCTACGGCTGGGTCGCGGACCCGCAATCGCTCAAGCCCGGCAACAAGATGCCGACGATCGGCCTTGAGCCCGACCAGCTCCACGCCGTTGTCGCTTATCTCGAGACGCTCAAATGACTGACATTCGCGCCGACAAGCTCGTGGATATGGTCGAGCCCAGGAGCGAGCGTGAGCGCGTCGAGGCCGAGAACCGGCGGCTCGCCGAAGAGCGCAAGAAAATCGCGCGCGACGGCCCCAAGCTGAAGGGGGCGGAGCTCGAGGGACGGCTCGACGCCACGTGGCGCCGGCCCCCCGGGATCATCGGCTGGCTCGCGACCGTCGACCACAAGGAGATCGGTCGCCGCTATATCGTGACCGCCTTGCTGTTTCTCGCGCTAGGCGGGGTCCTCGCGCTGGCGATGCGGCTCCAGCTCGCCCGGCCCGACAGCACGCTGATCAGCGCCGACCGCTACAACCAGCTGTTCACCATGCACGGCTCGACGATGATGTTCCTGTTCGCCGTGCCGGTGATGGAAGGCGTCGCCGTCTACATCATCCCGCTGATGGTCGGAACGCGCTCGACCGCCTTCCCGCGGCTCAACGCCTTCAGCTATTACATGTACCTGTTCGGTGGGCTGATGCTGTGGTTCGCGTTCGCGCTGAACGTCGGCCCCGACATCGGCTGGTTCGCCTACACGCCGCTGTCGGGCCCGCAATTTTCGCCCGGCAAGCGCGCGGACATCTGGGCGCAGATGATCACCTTCACGGAGGTTGCCGCGCTATCCGCGGCCGTGGTCCTCGTGTGCACCATCCTCAAATGCCGTGCTCCGGGAATGACGCTGGCGCGCATGCCGCTCTTCGCCTGGGCGATGCTGGTCGTGGCCGTCATGATCATCTTCTCGATGCCGGCGATCGCACTGACCTCGGGCATGCTGATTTCGGATCGGCTGGTCGGCACCAACTTCTTCAACGCCGCCGAGCATGGCGACGCGCTCCTGTGGCAGCACCTGTTCTGGTTCTTCGGCCACCCCGAGGTCTACATCATCTTCCTGCCCGCGACGGGCTTCGTCAGCGTCATCATCGAGACTTTCTGTCGCCGCCCCGTGTTCGCGCACTCGGTCGTCGTGCTGGCCCTGATCTCCACCGGAATTCTCGCCTTCGGCCTGTGGGTCCACCACATGTTCGCAACCGGCCTGCCGCGCGTCGGCTACAGCTTCTACACCGCCGCGAGCATGTCGGTGTCGATCCCGACGGGCCTGCAGATCTTCTGCTGGCTGGCGACCATGTGGGACGGCCGCCCGCGCTTCCCGGTCCCGATGCTCTACGTCGTCGGCTTCATCGTCACCTTCGTCATCGGCGGCCTGACCGGAGTGATGGTCGCAGCGGTCCCGCTCGATCTCCAGCTTCACGACACCTATTTCGTCGTCGCGCACTTCCATTACGTTCTGATCGGCGGAGCGGTCTTCCCGCTGCTCGGAATCCTCACCTACTGGTTCCCCAAGTTCACCGGCCGGATGATGAACGACACGCTCGGCAAGGTTACCTTCTGGATGACCTTCGCCGGCTTCCACTTGACCTTCTTCCCGATGCACTGGAGCGGCCTGCTCGGAATGCCGCGGCGGGTCTACACTTATCCCGCGGGCCTGGGGCTCGAGCTTCCCAACCTCATCTCCACACTCGGATCGTTCGTGCTCGGCACCGCCGTCGTGCTGTTCGTCGTCAACGGCCTTGTCTCGCTCTATCGAGGAGCGATCGCCGGCCCGAACCCGTGGGGCGCCGCCAGCCTCGAATGGGCCACCGCCTCGCCCCCGCCGGTCTATAATTTCGCGCACATCCCGGTCGTCGAAAGCAGCACGCCCTTGTGGGATTCGGACGGCGAGCTTCCCGTCGTCACCGGTCTTCGGGTCGACGACAAGGAAATCCTTCTGACGACGGTGGTCGCGGCAACCCCCGACCTTCGCGAGCCGGTTCCAGCAGCGAGCCTGTGGCCGCTCATCGCCGCCATCGCCGTGGGCATCGTCTTCGTCGCCTCGATCTTCTCGCCCTGGGCGCTCGCCTTCGGGCTCCTGCCCTGCGGGATCGCCTTCGCCGCCTGGTTCTGGCCGAAGGATCTCAAGCGCACGCCCGAGCCGGTGATCATATGATGCTGGAGCCGCACTTCACCGGCGACGTCGCCGACCTTCCGACCCACAAGTTCGGTCCGAGCAGCCTGACCTGGTGGGGGATCATCGGCTTCATGGTGATCGAGGGCGGCTTCTTCATGCTGACCTTCGCGGCCTATTTCTTCCTGATGGGCCACGAGCAGGGCTGGCCGCCGGAAGGCCGCCAGGCCCCGGACCTTCTGGCCGGCACACTCTTCACGATCGTCATGCTGCTGAGCGAAATCCCGAACACGCTGGTCAAGAAGGCCGCGCGGGCAGGCGACGTGCCGTCGATCCGCCTGCTGCTTCCGGTGATGGTCGCGATCGGCGCCGTCCTGCTCGTCATCCGCGGGTTCGAGTTCAACAGCCTCAACTGCCGCTGGACCGACGATGCCTACAGCTCGATCATCTGGGCGCTGCTCGTTCTGCACGCCTCGCACCTGATCACCGACTGGGGCGACACGGTCGTGTTGGCGGCGCTCATGTACACGCCGGTGTCGCACGAAGGGCGCCGCTGGGTCGATGTCGACGAGAACTCGCTCTACTGGCGCTACGTCTGGCTTCTGTGGATCCCGATCTATCTGATGATCTACTGGGTACCGCGGCTGTGAAGAGCGAGCGCATCCGCGACCGCTTCATGCCCTGGGCCGGTCTCGCGCTCGGCACGCTCGGCGCAGGCCTCGCGCACCAGATCGGCTCCGATTCGACGTTCCAGGACTGCCAGTTCAGCAGCCCGTCGGTCGTCTTCCTCGCGACGATCCTCGGCATCGCGGTGGTCACGCTCGGAGCGCTCGGTTCCTGGCGCGTCTATTCCGCCGACAATGAAACGCCCGCGAGGCGGATGGTCGCGATCGTCTCGGTCATGGCCTGCGCGATCTTTGCGCTGGCGATCATCCTTCCCTTCATTGCCTCTCTGGTGATTCCGCGATGCTGGGCATGACGCTGCTGCACGTTCCGAGGGACAGTCCCTCGCCCGAGGGACTATCCCTTCACAACTGGACGCTCGATCCGCTGCTCACCGTTCCGCTCGTGCTCGCGCTCCTGATTTACATCGTCGGCTTCGTCCGCCTTTCCAGACGCGCGTCGGCGCCCATCCGCCCAGCGCTGTTCCTCTCGGGCTGGGCGGTCCTCACACTCTCGCTCGCCTCGCCGCTCCACGAAGCGGGCGAGCGCAGCTTCACCATGCACATGATCGAGCACGAGTTGATCATGCTCGTCGCGACGCTGCTCCTCGCCTCGTCCGGCGCGGGCGGAGTGCTCGCCTGGGGCTTGCCCCGCCCGCTCCGCCTGTCGCTGGGCGGAAGCTGGAAATCCCCGCTCCAGCGCTTGTGGAAGCGGCTGACCGAGCCGGTCACCGCGACGGCGATCCAGGCCGTCGTGATGTGGGGCTGGCACGCCCCGCCTCTGTTCGACCGCGCGCTCGACAGCTTCGGCTGGCACATTGCGCAGCACGCCTGCTTCTTCGTCAGCTCGCTGCTGTTCTGGTGGGCGATGCTCCACCCGCGCGAGCGCGGCTCGGGCTACGGCGTCTCCGCCGCCTGCCTGTTCGCGACCTCGCTCATCGGGGGTGCGCTCGGGGCCCTGATGAGTTTCTCAGCCTCGCCCTGGTACGCCGACTATGCCGCGATGGGCATGACTGGCATCGGGCTCGACCCGGTCGAGGATCAGCGCCTCGCCGGCCTCATCATGTGGATTCCCGGCGGCCTGGTCCACGGCGCGGCCGCGCTGGCGCTCGCATACAAATGGCTGAAAGCATCGGAGGGAGAGCATGCTGCGCTCAATCTCCACTAAGGCCTTTTTCGCGATCCTCGCGGGGCTGATCTTCCTGATCGCGCTGATCGGAATCGTCCGCGAATATGCCCAGCAGCGCACGCGCCTCCGCCAGCATGCCGCCACCGCCGCCCAGGGCGATCCCCGGCGCGGCGAGGCGATGTTCATCCAGTACGGCTGCGGCAGCTGCCATTCGGTCAAAGGCGTGCGCACCGCGACCGGAATGGTCGGCCCGCCGCTCGACGGAGTAGCGCTGCGAGTGATCATCGGCGGCCATCTCGCCAACACTCCGGCGAACATGGAGAAATGGATCCGCGATCCGCAGCATTATGCGCCGGGCACCGCCATGCCCGACCTCGACGTCGGCGGTGAGGATGCGCGCGACATCACCGCCTTCCTCTATACCCGCGCGAAGTAGGTCAGCCGGGCGCCGCCTTCGGGTGCGTTCCCGGACGCTGCGGAATGAGCGCGACGAGCAGGACGATCGCCACCGCGAGGACCAGCGACGCGATCGGTCGGCTGAGATCCAGCCCGCCGCTCGCGACCGGCTTGTCGAGGAAGTCGCCGACCGTGGCTCCGAGCGGGCGGGTCAGGACGAACGCGGCCCAGAACAGGAGCACGCGGTTCGTCTTTGTCGTGAAATACAGGATCGCGAGCAGCACCAGCGCTCCGCCGAAGACGAGGGCCGCGCCCGAATAGCCGAGGCCCCAACCGCCTTCGCTCAAGTCGTCCGCGGCCCAGTCGCCGAGCGCGGTCCCGAGCGTCTGCGAGAAGGTGATGGTGAGCCAGTAAAATGCTTCCGCCTTTGCGGTCGTGATCCTATTCACGTTCACGGTGCCGAGAGACCAGTGCCACGCGAACAGCGACAGGAGCACGCAGGCGAGGAGGAGCAGCGACCCGCCGGGATATCCAATGCCGAGCGAGCGGTCCGCGAAATCGGCCAGCGTCGTCCCGCAGGTCGTCGAGGCGATGATCGTCGCCCAATAGAGCCAGGGATTGAAGCGCTTCGCCCGGACCTGCAGCCACACCAGGGCGATCAGCAGCAGCCCGAACATCGCGGTCCCGACCAGATAGCCGTTGATTCCCGACTGCCCCGCTTGGGGCGTGGTCTCGCCCAGCCAGCTCATGCTGACCGTGTCGCCGCCGGTCTCGCCGAGAGTCGTCGCGAGGATCTTCACGATCCAGAAGCCGAGGGTGATCGCCGGGACCTTGCTCAGCACAGCGCTGCGCTCGCTCACCTCAGCCTGACTCCGATCCACAATGTCCGCGGGGTCGCGCGCTCGACCGAATCGTCGCCGTTGATCCCCGCCATCACCAGCGCATTGGTGAGGTTCTCGCCGCGCGCCACCAGCTGCAACCGCCGCGTCAGCGGCCAGGAGGCGAACGCATCGAGCGTGGTCGCCCCCTTCAGCACATCGCTGTTGAGGTCGTCGTCGAACTGCGCGCCGATCCGGCGGAGTACCAGTTGCGCCCCTTTGCCGCCCTGCTGCCAGCCGGCCGCCAGCGTGCCCGCGAAATTCGGCGTCTGCGCCGGCCGAAGCCCGTCGAGCACCTGCGCCGCGCCGCCTCCCGCCATCCGCGCATGTGTGAGGCTCGCGCCCGCGCGCACCGACCACGGCCCGTCGGCCCATTCCGCCGACGCCTCGATCCCGCGCACCTTCACTGCATCGACATTCTGCCGCTGCAAATAGGCGCCGCCCGCGGGCACGAACCCGACGCCCGGGAATGAGCCAGGCCCGTGGCCCAGGGTCACGTTGGCGATCGTGTCCTTCAGCCGGTTGACGAAGCCGGTCAGCGACAGGTGCAGCGGCCTGCGATCGTAGTCCACTCCGGCTTCGATCCCGGCCAGCCGCTCGGGGTCGAGGTCGGGGTTCGCAGCCGTCGCATCCAGCCCGGCCCGGAATGGCCGGAACAGCTCGTTGAGCGTCGGCATGCGCCAGCCGAGATAGGCCGCCGAGCGAAGCCCGAGCGCGCTCCCGAGCGGCACCGCGACTCCCGCGCGCGCGGTCGGCAGCCATCCGCTTCGCGGCGCATCATGCTCATCGGTGCGAACCTCGCCGGTCGCGATCGTCTGCTCGAAGAGATGCCCGTCCGTAATGCTCCAGCGGTCGATGCGCGCGCCCCCGGTCAGCACCGCGTGTCCGAGATCGGCGCTCGCTTCTGCATAGCCGCCTGCGGTCCAGCTCTCGCCTCCCGCGATGCGCCGCCGAGTCGCCTCGCCGTCGACATAGGTGCCGAGCTCGCGCGATGCTCCGCTGGTCCGCCGGGTGTCGGCGCCAATCCGAAGCTCGACACCGCCCGGCATCGGCGGCCGAAGCTCGACGCTTCCGCCGAGCCCGCGCGAGGGCACCGAATATTGCAGCGCGACGCGATTCGCCTCGGCCCGGCCCTCCGTGACGCTCGCGAAGCTGCTCATCAAGTTGCGCCATTGCCAATAGCCGAGCGCGCTCCACTGCCACTCGCCGCGCCCGACCAGCCGCAGCGATGCGTCGGCGCCGTTGGTCCGATTGACCGTGAAATCAGTCCCGCGCGTCCGCCAGTCGTGGAAACCGGCCAGGTTCGCCTGCACCTCCGTCGTCGCGCCCATGGGCGCAACCCAGCGCGCGCGGCTGCTCCATTCGCGATAGGGCGCGCGCTCGTCCGCCGAACCGCGCGTCCCTTCCGTGACGGGCACGAAGCCGTCGCTTCGTCCGCCGCGCGCCGACAAGCTGAGCACGCCGCCACCTGCGCGCACGCCCGCCCTTCCCCGTGCTTCCACGGAGCCTCGGCTCCCGCCGTCGATCTCGCCCGATAAGCCTGCATCGGACCGGCTCGTCATCTCGATCGTGCCGGCGAGCGCGCCGGGCCCGTTGGCGACGCTCCCGCCGCCGCGGATCACGCGCACCTCGGCGAGGTCTTCCGGGTCGTAGGCCGGCCAGTTGACCCAGCCGCCGAACGGGTCCGACTGCGGCACTCCGTCGAGCACCAGCAGCGCCCGGCTCGACGCATTGCCGCCGAGCGCGCGGAGCGTGACGCCCTGACTCGTGGGATGACCGCTGCGCGCGTCCGACCGGCGGAACAGCTGCACTCCGGGCACGGCCTTCAGAAGCTGGTCGAGCTCGTGGCTCGGTGCCTGCTCGATCTCGCGGCGGGTGATCCGCTGCACCTGGTAGACGCGCTCGGCCTTGGCTTCGGGAAGCGCCGTTCCGGTAACGACGATGGCCGCTTGCGGCGGCTCCGGCGGAAGCGCTTGCGGCACGCCTACAAGATGTCGTTGAGCGTGACCGCGATGGTCAGCAGCGACGTCGCGGCGACCGCGAGCAGCGCCCACGACGCCCACCACGGCCACGACAAACGGTGCGTCCTTTCCTCGCGCTGCGCCATCGCTTTCGCCTAATGCGCGAACCGGCCAGCGGCTCCAATTAAATTCCCGCTTCGGGACAGCGCAAAAGCGCCGAAAGAATAAACGAAGTTAAATATGTGTTGCTGGCAATGCCGTAAATTGCTCTAAAATCGGCGAACAATTCGATTCGATTCGGATTTTCTCAAGCGGGGAAGGGGGCGCCCCGGTGCAGTTCGTTGGCGTTCGAGGTTCGTCGATCGTATGGAGGGGGACGCGCGGAATCGCGCATCTGTTCGCCTCCTCAATTCTCATTGCATCGACCAGCGCGGCGTCGGCGCAAACGGCTCCGCCGCCTCCCGTCGCGCCGACTCCGCTTCCTCCGACGCGCGAGGAGGTCACTCGCCCCGAAGCCCCGCAGCCTCCGCTCCGCGCCCCCAGGCTCGAGGTCGAAGGCGGAGTCGAACGCGCGCCCTGCGCGCTCGACGGCGCCGAATATCAGTCGATCCATTTCGTCCTCCGCGGCGCCGAGTTCGAGGGACTTAAGGGGCTCACCGCCGAGCGGCTGACGAGCGCCTATGCGTCTTATGTCGGCCATGACGTTCCGATCTCGGTCGTGTGCGAGATCCGCGACCGCGCGGCCACGATTCTTCGCGACGCGGGCTACATCGCCGCGGTCCAGGTTCCGGAGCAGACGATCGGCGACGGAACGGTGCGCTTCCGGGTGCTGATGGCCCACCTCACGCAAGTGCGCGTGCGCGGCGATGCGACCGGCGCCGAGAAGATCATCGCCGGCTATCTCGACCAGCTGACCAGGGACCCGGTGTTCAACCGCTACGACGCGGAGCGCTACCTCCTGCTGGCCAGCGACCTGCCCGGCTACACCGTGCGGCTCACGCTGCGGCCTGCCGGCACCGAGCCCGGCGACGTTGTCGGCGACGTCACCGTCCAGCGCACCCCCGCCTATGTCGACATGAACATCCAGAACGGCGGCAGCCGCGAGCTTGGCCGCTGGGGCGGGCTGGTCCGGGGCGAGGTGTTCGGGCTGACGGGGCTCGGCGACCGGACGGTGCTGTCGGTCTTCAGCACCGCCGACTTGCACGAGCAGCAGACGGTGCAGCTCGGCCATGATTTCCGCTTGGGGCCACAGGGCCTGACCATCGGCGACACCTTCACCTACGCCTGGGCGAGGCCGTCGGTCCCCGACTCCAAGGTGCTCGCGCGGACGCTCCTGAACAGCTTCGAGCTCGGCTATCCGCTGATCCGCCGCCAGGCCGAGACCATGCGGGCCGCGGCGGGCATGGATTATGTCAACCAGGACGTGAAGCTCGACGGCATCCGTCTCACCCGGGACCGGCTCCGGGTCGGCTATCTGCGGCTCGGGTTCGACGCTTCGGCGATCTCGAACAATGGGCTCGCCACGAACGACCCGGTGTGGCGCGCGGTGAATGTGCTCGAGCTTCGCAAGGGATTCCACATCCTTGGGGCGACCGGGGATTGCGGCCCGGCCGGCGCGAACTGCCTTGGCGCCGGAAACGTGCCGCCGAGCCGGATCGAAGGCCAGTCCGACGCAGCCGTGCTGCGCTACACCGGCTATGGCGAATTCAGGGCCTTGCCCAGGATCACCTTCGCGCTCGGCGCGCGCGCGCAATATGCCTGGAAGCCGCTTCTGAGCTTCGAGGAATTCTCGGCTGGCAATTACACGATCGGGCGCGGCTACGATCCCGGCGCCCTGCTCGGTGACCGCGGCTGGGGAACGCAGGCGGAGCTGCGGCTGGGGAGCCGCGTTCCGACGCGCGCAGACCGGCCCGCCTTCGAGGGCTATTTCTTCTGGGATCATGCCGCGGTGAAGAACCTCGACCGGCTCTTCGTCGTCGCCGGCTCCAACCATCTCGATTCCGCTGGCGGCGGCCTTCGGGTGAGCTGGAACCGCTTCGCGCTCGATACCGCGCTCGCAATCCCGATGAGCCGCGTCGGCGTCGAGGACGAGCGCCCGTCGCCGCGCCTTCTGGTCTCGCTCACAACCCGCCTCTGGCCGTGGAGTTACCGATGATCCGCACAGCGCAGCCCGCGTACCGGGCCATCCGCAAGAAGCTGCTGATCTCCTGCGCGAGCGCGGCGCTCGCCACTGCAGCGCTCGCCCCGCAAAAGGCGAAGGCTCAAGCCGCACCGACCGGAGCCTTCCAGGGCAATGTCGTCGCCGCCAGCGGCGCAACGCGCACCATCACCGGCGACGGCACGGAAACGATCAACGTCACCTCGTCCACAGCGACCATCGACTGGAACCCGCTCGGCCAGATCAATCAGGACGGGAACATGGTGTTTCTGCCGGACGGCAGCGTCGCCACGTTCCAGGGCGACTCCAACGCGGGCAACTACACCGTCCTCAACCGCATCGTCCCCGACGGCGCGGTTCCGATCGAGTTCGACGGCAGGGTCGAATCGTTTCTCGACGGCGGCAGCACGGGCGGCAAAATCTGGTTTTACAGCCCGAACGGAATCGTCATCGGCTCGACCGCCGTGTTCGACGTCGGCAGCCTCCTCCTCACGACCCTCGAGCCGAACGGCCTGGACGCGGGCACGGACGGGTTCACCGCGACCTTCGGCCAGGGGCAGGTCCCGGCCAACTCGGCCTCCAAAATCCAGATCCTCGACGGAGCCAAGATCAGCGCGCTCGAGCAGAACAGCTATATCGCCCTCGTCGCACCGCGGATCGAGCAGGGCGGCAATATCCAGGTTAACGGTTCGGCCGCTTATGTTGCCGGCGAAGCCGTCACGATGACGATGAGCCAGGGCCTGTTCGACATCCAGGTGGTGCTCGGCACCGACGATGCCAACGGCGTCGTCCACAGCGGCACGACCGGCGGTCCGGCGAGCACGGGCGCCGCGGGCGACAATCACCGAATCTACATGGTCGCGGTGCCCAAGAACGATGCGGTGACCATGCTTCTCAGCGGCAACGTCGGGTACGACCAGGCGGCCAGCGCCGACATCGAGAACGGTCAGATCGTCCTGCGTTCGGGATGGGACGCGCGCGTTTGCTGCGGGGGCGTCGACGCAATCGGCAATCCCAGCCCGATCCAGTCGAACCTGGTGATCGGGCCCGGACATTATACCTCTGACGTGGGCGCCGCGGCGACGGGCGACGTGTCGGCGATCGCCGACACGGGGTCGCTCATTTTCGACGGCGATCTCAGCCTTGGCTCCTACCACGGCACGGTCAGCTCGCGCGTGCGCGTCGGCGCGACCAACGGGAACGAGCTCACGGTCGGCGGCAATCTCTGGCTGGATCAGCGGGGGCCGCAGCCCATCTCCGAAACGCTCGCCTATGCCGAAGGCGGCGGCTCGCTGACGGTGGGCGGCTTCCTGAGGCTCTATTCCTTCTCCGACGATGATAGCGGGCTCGGCGGAACGGCAACGGTGTACGCCAACAACGGCGCCGTCACCGTCGGCGGCGCAGTCGATATCGCGGCCGTGGGGCAGATAACCGGCCCCGACTCCGAGGTGCCTCAGAGCGCGACTGGCGGAACCATCAATATCTGGGCCGCGGACAGCGGCAGCATCCTCGCCAACAGCTTCTCGCTGATCGCAAGCGGCGAAGGTCAGCAGGCCGCGCTCGGCGGAGTCGCCGGCACCGGCACCGGCGGCACGATCCACTTCGGCGCGGACACTGGCGGATCGATCACCGCCAACGACACGCTCGTCGCCGACGTCAGCGGCACCGGCGGCGCCATGCTGGACGGGAGCACGCAGGGCGGCGACGGCACCGGCGGCCTGCTCGACTTCTACAATTACGACGGCCAGATCGACATCAAGGGCGACACGACGGTGACCGCCGACGGCAAGGGCGGCAGCTTCATTGGAACCGGCACTCCCGGCGCGGCGCAGGGCGGAAAAGGCCAGGGCGGCCAGGCCTTCGTCTGGACTGGCGGTCCGGGCACGATCAATCTCGAAGGCAATGTCACCCTCTCCGCCAATGGGACGGGCGGTAGCGGACAGACCGGCGGCAGCGGTTTTGGCGGCGACGCGACGATCAATGGCAGAGGCGGGACGGTTTTCCTTGGGCCGTTGACGAAGATCAACGCGATCGGAACGGGTGGCGACGCCAACGCGGGCTTCGGCGGCACCGGCGGATACGGGGAGGGCGGAACCGCCGCCATCGAAGCGCTGGCGACCGATCCGAACGACGTGGAAACTCTCAACCACACCGCCGCCACGATCAGCGGCGGAGACGCCAATCTGGACGTCAGCGGCTATGGCGGCTTGGGCGGCAAGGGCAATGGCGACAATGTCGGCCCCGGGACCGGCGGGACCGGCCAGGGCGGCTTTTACCAGGGCCAGCCGCTTACCGGCGGCGCCTTCGCTTCCGCGCAAGAGGGTGGCGCTGGCAATCCCGCGGGATCGCTGACGCTCGGCAACGTAACCCTGGTCTCGAACGGCGTAGGCGGCAGCGGCGGCGATGGCTTGAACTCCCAAGTCGGCGGCGCCGGCGGCGCAGGGCTCGGCGGAAGCGCACAGGCGGGCAATTACGATACGTTCGCGACCGGGCAGACGGGCGCCAGCGCGACTTACGGCAGCCTTAGTCTGGTCAGCGAGGGACAGGGCGGCAGCGGCGGCTCTGCACCGGCGGGGCTCGGCGACGGAGGCCAGGGCGCCGGCGGCTCAGTGACGGTCAATGCCAAGGGCACGGTCCACGTCACTGGCTTCACCGATCTGGATGCGCTCGGCTGGGGCGGCTTCGGCGCCAACGGCGGCGACGGCCTGGGCGGCTTCGCGGTCCTGGAAAGCTACGCCGGAAGCACCATGACCCTCGACGGCGGAGCGACCGTCGACGTGTCCGGCTCCGGCGGCGGCGCGCTGACTGGCATCGGCGGCGACGGGCGCGGCGGCAACGACAATGACGGGACCCCTGTCGGGGTCACGGCCGACCTCGGCGGTACGATCACGCTCGGCGGCGGTCTTTCCGTCCTGTCCAACGGAACCGGCGGTTCGGGAGTGACCGGCGGCAACGGCTCGGGCGGCGAGGCCTTTGTCGACGCCGACGGCTCGATCTCCGCGGGCTCGATGCAGATCCGCGCCAAGGGCCAGGGCGGCTCAGGGACCGATCTCGGAGGCACCGGCAACGGGGGCTACGCGACCCTGCTGGTCGACGGCGGAACCGTCTCGGTCGGCGACTCGCTCTCGCTGCAGGCCGAGGGCTATGGCGGCGACGGCGCCCCGGGCGGCGACGGCTGGGGCGGAACCGTCGATCTCGAGGGTTCCAACTCAGGAAAAATCGACACCGTCAGCCTGAACCTGTCGGTTGAGGCAAAAGGCGGTTCGGGCATCGGCCACGGCGGCTTCGCCGACGCCGGAGACGTCACCCTCAACCTGGATTCGCTCGCCAAGCTGACCGCGACGGGCGACGTGAATGTCAATGCAGAGGGCCGGGGCGGCGATGTCGTCGGCGACGCTTCAGTCACCGCATCCCAGACATTCAACAGCCAGTACGCCGGCGGCGGCGACGGCGGCGACGTCTATCTGGCGGTGAACGACGGCGTGATCGACGTCGCCGGCTCGCTGTGGGTCTCGTCGGCGGGCATCGGCGGCACGGTCAACGGCAGCGCGACCTTCGGCTCCGGCGGCAACGGCTTCGGCGGCTACGCCAACCTCTACGCCTATGGCGGATCGCTGACGGTTGGCGGCGATACGAACCTGCTCGCCCAGGGAAGCGGCGGCGCCGGCTTCGTCAGCGGCAGCGGCTTTGGCGGACAGGCCGGGATCACCGCGTATGACGGCACGATCGCGCTCGGCAACTGGACCTACGTCTCGGCCGACGGCTTTGGAGGCATCGCCTGGGACGGCACGGGCGGCGACGGCGGCGATGGCCGCGGCGGCGAGGCCTACATCCGCGCGTATTCCGATCCCGGCAACATCGAGGTTCCTGCCAGCTCGGGCACAGTGACGGGCGCCGGCGGCGGAACCGTCACTGCGAGCGGCTATGGCGGCGCGGGCGCTTCGGGCAATGGCGACACGATTGCGCCTGGCACCGGCGGCACCGGCTATGGCGGCACCGGCTGCACCGAGTGCATCGCGAGCCCCGGCGCCTACATCCAGGCCGACGGGACCGCGACGGTCTCCTTCACGGGCTCGGTCGGCGTTATCGCTGACGGTACCGGAGGAGCCGGCGGCGCCGGCGTGAGCGGCCAGACGGGCGGCCTCGGCGGCACCGGCAACGGCGGCTATGCCGACGTCCTCTACACGGACAATAATGCGACCGGCACCGGCACCGGCGCCATGACGTTCGGACAGCTTTTCATCGGCGCGCGCGGAGTCGGCGGCGACGGCGGTCCCAGCGACACCGGCTTGGCCGGCGACGGCGGGATCGGAAGCGGCGGCTTCGCGTCGCTCGATTCCTATGCCGGCACCCTCACTCTCACCAACACGGCCCTCACCGCCGGCGCGCTGTCGATCGACGCCGGCGCAACCGGCGGCGACGGCGCCAATGGCGGCGAAGCCGACGGCGGCTCGGCCACCGCATGGATCGAAGGCGCGGTCGTCGCGCCTTCGATGTTCGTCGGCGCCACCGGCAATGGCGGCAACGGATCAAGCGGCAATGGAGGATATTCGAGCGGAGGCGACGCGGAGCTGATCCTCAACGGCGGCGCGCTCGACGTTGCTGCCGAGCTGATGGTCAACGCCACCGGCAACAGTGACGGCAATGGCGACGGCCAGGGCGACCACGGCGCCGGCTCGCTCAACGGCGGCAATTCGGACGGCGGCTATGCGTCGATCGAAATCACCTCCAACGGTGGAGCGCTGAACGTCGACGGCGACACCTATATCCTCGCGCGCGGACTTGGCGGAGCCGGCGGAGCCGGCGGCGGCGCGGGCGGCTACGGCGCCGGCGGCGAGGCCGAGTTTCTCGTCGGCACGACCTCGTCCGCAGCCTGCGTGATCTGCACTGCCGCGGTCAGCCTCGGGGTCACCAATGTCGCGGTCCAGAACATGATCGTGAATGTTGACGGCAACGGCGGCAAGGGCGGCGATGCGGCCACCGGCGGCGCAGGAGGCGACGGTATCGGCGGCCTTATCAACATCGAGTTCAACCAGGGCACGATCGCAACCGGCGAAATCGATGCATTTGCGAGGGGTATCGGCGGCGACGGCGGCAACGGGTCGAACGGCGGCGACGGCGGTACGGCCGAGGGCGGCTCCGCCACGCTGCTCGTCGGCACCGACGCGGCTATCGGTTCCTACTCCGGCTGGTCGCGCGCGTTCGGCGGTCAGGGCGGCATCGGCACGTCAATCGACGGGCTCGGCGGCGACGCCACCGCGGGCGACAGCACGATTGACGTGCTTGCCGGGGTCACCGCCACCGTCGCCAACACCTTCATGGCAAACGCCAGCGCATTCGGCGGCAACGGGTCCACGGGAGGTTACGGGCAAGGCGGGCAATCGACCGTCACCATCGACGGCACCGTCAACATCAGCAACGATCCGAACGTTGTGACCGGCATTCAGGTCACCGCATCCGGCTTCGGCGGCGTCGGCTCGAGCGGCGCCGGCGGCGACGGCATCGGCGGCACCTCTGTAATGCACGTCAACGGCACGCTGACCGCGAATTCCGGGTTCATGGGCAACGTCGGCGCGGGCGGTAACGGCGTCACTGCAGGCGGGAACGGGACCGGCGGCGATGGCACGCTGATCCTCAGCGGCAGCATGACCGTCAATTCCGGCGGATTCCTGATGCAGGCCGAGGCGACCGGCGGCAGCGCCTCGGCCGGCGTCGGCGGCAACGCCTTCGGAGGGGACGCAGACCTCGACAGTACGGGCAACCTGACCTCGACGGGCGATCTGATCGTGAGCGCGAGCGCCGTTGGCGGCGACGGATCGGAAGCCGGCGGGTCCGGCACCGGCAACAATGCGGCGATCAAGTTGCACGGCGGAACGAGCAATCTGACCGGTTCGGTCAGCGCGCTCTCGACGGGGACGGGGGGCAATTCGTCTTCGGGTACCGGAGGCGACGGGTCCGGCGGCTATGCCCGGATGAGCGGCTACGAAGGCGCGACCATCACCGCGAACAATGTGACGATCGATTCGAGCGGCTTCGGCGGCGATGGAGTGGATGGGGGCAGCGGCTTCGGAAGCGTCAGTGTCGAAGGCTTCGGCGGATCGGTCCTTCAGATTCTGGATGCAACGACGTCTCTGACCCTCACGGGCGAGACGGACATCCTCTCAAGGGGCGTCGGCGGAGCAGGCTCGGCGGGAGTTGGCGGCAACGGCGCGGGCGGAAGCACCTTCCTCACCGCCGACTTTGGCCCGATCGCCGCGGACCTCGTCCTGTTGAGCTCGGATGCGCTTGGCGGGCTCGGAGCAACGAGCGGCAGCGCGACCGCGGGCAACGCGCTTGTCACGGCGTCCAACGGAGGCTCGCTCGACGCCGTGGGCCTGACTTTATCGTCCCTCGGCGACCTCGGCACCGGGTCGGTCCTTCTCGACACCGGCGGCGGCGCCGGGACCATCGCAACCCACGACCTGACACTGGAGTCGAGCAACGCCATCAACCTGCAGCCGATCGGGACCGACATCACCGTCAGCTCCCGTCTCGACCTCGAATCCGATGGAAACATCACGTTCGCCGATGTGAACGCGGGCGCTTTCAAATTCACCGCCGGCGGCTCGGTCACCGGCGGCAACGTCACCGTCACGAACGACATGGAAGGCGACGCACAGGGCGCGATCAATGTCGGCAACATCACCGCCGGCCCGGGCAACAGCGACGGCTTCTCCGCCACCATGACGTCGGGAACCTCGATCAATGTCGGCGACGTCAGCGGCGTCGACGGAGTCGGCTTCGCAACGGCGGGGACGCTCACCACGGGCGACATCAGCGCGGGCGACCTGTTCGTCGCATTCGTGGGCGGCGATGCCACCCTCAATTCGGTCACCACGACCGGCGCCGACAGCCGCGTGTATCTCGGCGACGTCTCCATGTTCCTCGACAATGGCGGGCTCACCGACACGTTCGACATCAACGCCGTGCTCGCGCTTCCGCCGGTCCCGACCGGTGGATCGATCACGATCAACGGACCGGTCGGCACCGGGACCTTCCAGGCGGCAGCAGGAACCGACCTCACCACCGGCGCGATCAACGCCCTCGCGGGCGTCAGCGCATCTGCGGGCGGCAACCTCGATGTCGGCAACGTGACGTCCGGCGCCGGTCAGGACGTCACCCTGATCGCGGGCAACGACGTCACCACCGGCACGATCGGTTCCGCGGGCAACATCTCGCTCGACGCGGGCGGAAGCGTGGTTGCCGGCGACCTGACGGCGGCCTCGAACGTGATTGTCAGCGGCACCGACAACACCGTGAACAACGTAACCGCGGCGAACGCCGACTTCTTCGACCTCGGAACCGCACACTTCCTCGGCACGGTCTCGGCGCCCACGATCAGCGTCACCTCGAGCGATATCGACGTCGCGGTCGGGGCCTCGCTTGGAGTCTTTGGAGTAACCGACCTCCTGACCCTGAACGCGGTCAGCGACCAGCCGATCCTGATCGGCGATTCCGGCCTCGTGCCCGCCCCAGGCCAGTATGAGCTGAACGAAGGCGGCGACATCGAAGCCGCCAGCATCGTCTTCAATGCGGTCGGCGCCGACTCCGGCCCCGCTCCCGACATCAATATCTACGACATGCCGATCGACGGCAGCCAGACTCCCGGAGGCGGAGTCGGCAGCGTCACCGTCAACACCGGCGGATCGATCATCGTCGAAGGCGCGCTCGATTATGTCGACGCCGCCCCGACCGACTCGCTCAACCTCAACGCCGGGCAGAATATCGAGGTCGTCACCGACCACGGCGGAAGCATCGCGATGACCGACAGCGCGGGCGACCTCTCGGGCAATCTTGGCCTCACCGCGCACAACATCTGGGTCGCCGACCAGGCCATCCTCGACCAGCTCGAGGTCGATCCCAATTACGCCAACCGCGACCTCGACCTCATCACCAATGCCGGCGCCGACAACCAGGCGGGCTTCCTTCAGGCCGGCGGGATCGTCGTCGACATGCTCGGCAGCAGCTTCATGGTGCAGAACACCGGCACCCCCGACCAGCTTGCCGGCCTCAGCGTCGGCGACGGCGGGCTGACGATCATCAACGAGGGCGTCGATCCGGCGACCGTCATCGTCTTCGGCCGCGAGGTCTCGGGCGGTGTCGTGACCGGAGGCGACGGCTTCGTCGACGTAGTCCAGACCACCGGCACGTTCACACCGGATTCGACGCTCAACGGCTGCGATGTCGGTGGGTGCGTGGTTACACCACCGCCGCCGCCTCCGCCTCCGCCGCCTCCGCCTCCGCCGCCGCCACCGCCGCCGCCGCCTCCGCCGCCGCCGCCGCCACCGCCGCCGCCGCCACCGCCACCGCCGCCTCCGCCGCCTCCGCCGCCGCCTCCGCCTCCGCCTCCGCCGCCGCCGCCTCCGCCTCCGCCTCCGCCGCCGCCACCGCCGCCGCCGCCTCCGCCGCCGCCACCGCCGCCGCCGCCGCCGCCGCCGCCGCCTCCGCCTCCGCCGCC
>Ga0207706_10002423_pt1 | contig 18205 bp, 21 predicted proteins | sample KBSC53metaG_FD_184318 | JGI IMG/M metagenome (GOLD analysis project Ga0207706, IMG submission 184318) | Corn rhizosphere microbial communities from Kellogg Biological Station, Michigan, USA - KBS C5-3 metaG (SPAdes) (version 2) | ecosystem: Host-associated > Plants > Roots > Rhizosphere > Soil ... | reverse complement strand
GAGGTGCTCGAGCGCCTGCTCCTGGATGCGGATGATCTTCTCGACCGTCTTCGGCCCCCAGGAGCCGGCCTTGACGGTCGGGTCGTTTGCCATCAGCGCCACGGGCCGCCCGCCGATCGTCGCCATCCCTGTCACGACGCCGTCTGCGCCGAAGCCCTCCTGCTCCCAGTTCGCCAGCAACGCGTCCTCGACGAACGAGTCAGCGTCCACCAGCCGCGCCACGCGCTCGCGAACGGGCATCTTCCCCTGGTCGCGCGACTTCTCGTGATGCCGCTCCGGCCCGCCGCCCCGCGCGCGGTCGAGCGCGTCCTTCAGATCCGACATGGACCTGAACGTATCAGCGAGCAGCGCGCATCTGTGATCGCAGCGCGCGACGGATGAGCTGGAGCCGGCCGCGGCGTATCGCCAGACCAACGACCGCACCGAGGATGCCCATCCCCATCGGCGCCAGCAGCGTGGTGCCGAACGCGAGCAGACCGAGCGCCAGCCCCGCCTCCAGGCCTATCAGCACCGCGGCGATGTCGCGCGTTTCCATGCGAGCTGGCTTCGTCCTCACGAGAACCCCTCCTTCCCGCTGCAATAGCCTCCCCAAACACCATGGCTCTTGTACTCGTTGAGGATCGGGGCGCCGTTCGCCACGTCGTGGTCAATCGGCCTGAAAAGAGGAATGCGCTGAATGGGGAGGTGATTCGCTCGCTCGGGGCGGCCTTCGAGGCCGCGGCGGCCGACGACTCCGTTCGTGTGGTCGTTGTTCGCGGCGAGGGGCCCATGTTCTCCTCGGGTATGGACCTCAACGACCTGCGCTCCGTGTCCGAGGCGCCGGAGCACCTCCGCGACTACCGGCGCCCCATCCTCCAGTGGTGGAACCTGCTGGAGGAGATGCCGAAGCCCACGATCTGCCAGATCCACGGTGCGGCCCTCGGCGGCGCGTTCGAGCTCGCGCTGGCGTGCGACTTCCGCACGATGGCCGAGGACTCGGTCGCCGGGATCATGGAGGTCCGCGTGGGCCTGATCCCCGACGTGGGCGGCTGCTCGCGGCTCCCGGCGGTGGTGGGGCTCGGCAACGCGAAGGAGCTGATCATGACCGGCAAGGTCATCGATGGCCGCGAGGCGCACAGGATCGGATTCGCCAACCGCATCGCACCGGCGGACGAGCTCGACGCGCTGACCGAGGCGTTCGCGAACGAGCTGCTCGCGTGCGCGCCGCGCGCCGTCGGCCTCGCCAAGCGCGTGATCGACGCGGCCGCGAAGCCCGCGCTGTCCGTGACGCTCGAGCAGGAGGTGGCGGCGCAGGAGACGCTGGCCGCCTCGGAGGACTTCGCGGAGGGCGCGAGGGCGTTCCTCGAGAAGCGCGATCCGGAGTTCGTCGGCCGGTAGGCGCACAAACGACAAGCACTGAGGAGGGAGACCGCCAGGTGGTGGGTGACCGTTGCGTTTTCCGCTACGCACAGCCACCACCCGCCAGATCTCCCCCTCAATGCCGTCGTTAAATGCGACGGGCCCGGATGCCGTGGTCCGGGCCCTGGTCGCGATTTGCCGGGGCAGGGTCGGGGGAACCCATATGTGCCGAAAACCGGCCCCGGCGGCTGAGTTTGGGTTATACCCGGACCGGAAAGGTCAAACCCCGGAAGCTGTGCGAATTTTCGACGTGGCGCGCGAGGCCAGCCAGAGAACGCCGGCCGACAGCAGCGTCGAGGCCGCCACAGCCAGCCACGCAGCCCCGTAGCCCGCGCTCGCGGCGATCGCCCCGAACGCCGCCGGCCCGAGCGCGGCGCCCATGTAGATGCCGGTCTGACTCACGCCGCTCGCGCTGCCGGGCGTCTCGCGGTTGCTGTCGACCACCGCGAGGTTGAACAGGCCCGGCCAGCCCCAGCCGAGCGTGAACGCCACGAGCGCTCCGAACACGAAGACGCCGGCGGCGTCGCTCGCCATCAGCGCGAAACCGAGCGAGCCGACGGCGAGCAGCACGACCACGACCGCGAGGCTGTAGTCGCGTCGCCGGTCGGCCCGCGCGCCGAGCGAGACGCGCGCGACGAGGCTCAGTCCGCTCGCGAGCGCGGCGAGCAGGCCGGCCGTGCCCTCGCCGATCCCCACGTCGACGGCGGAGGCCACCAGGTAAGCGCCGAGCGCACTCGGCCCTGCCGTGCCGAGCGCAGCGCCGGCCGCGGTGAGCAGGAGCGCGCGCGACGGGCGCCGCGACGCGGCCCGCCGCGACACGTGCGGCCCCTCCTCGCGAGGCAGCGCCAACCCGACGGCGAATGGGGCGAGCGCGCACAGGACGAGCGTCACCCGCCAGCCGAGCGGCAGGGCGAGCACCGGCAGCGCCAGCCCACTCACCAGGATGGCCGCGGGAATGCCCGACTGCTTGATCCCGAAGCCGAGCCCCTGCCGGTCCACCGGGATCTGCTCGGCAACGAACAGGTTGATCGCCGGCTGCGTCACCGAGTTCGCCACGCCGGCGACCGCCAGCAGCAGGAACAGGACGACGAGCGACGGCGCGAGCGAAGCCGCGGCGAGCGCCGCCGCCGTGACGAACACGCAGCGCCGCATCGCCCGCAGCGCCCCGATGTGGTCGGCGAGCCGCCCGCCCCAGCCGGCGCCGAGCGCACCGGCGAGGAAGAAGACCGTCACGCCGGCGGCCACGGCCTCCACGCGCGCGTCGAGGTCGCCGCCGATCTGGAGCGACAGGGCCCCCACCAGGAAGCCGGGCAGCACGCTCGCCGCGCCGGCCGCGATCGAGAGGCCTAGCCGGGTTGCCACTCGACCGGGCCCGCGGTGAGCACGTGGCTGCCTAGCGGCCGCCCCAGCACCTCCTGCGCCGCCCGCGCCGCCTCGACCACCCGCCCGAGGTCGATGCCCGTCTCGTAGCCCATCTCGTGCAACATCGAGACGAGGTCCTCGGTCGCCACGTTGCCGGTCGCGCCGGGCGGCACCGGGCACCCGCCCAGCTCGCCGAACGAGCTCTCGAAGCTCCTCACCCCCGCCCGCAGCGCGCCCACCACGTTCGCGAGCCCCTGCCCGCGCGTGTTGTGGAAATGCCCGGTGAGCTCCACGCCCAGATCGAGCCCCTCGAAGAAGCGCTCCACCTGAGCGGGGTTGGCCATCCCCGTCGTGTCGCCGAAGGCGATCTCCTCGCACCCCGCCGCCACCAGCCGCCGCGCGATCTCGAGGACGCGCTCCCGGGGCACCTCGCCCTCGTAGGGGCAGCCGAATGCAACCGAGATGACGCCCTCGCAGCGCAGCCGCTCGTCGCGTGCGCGGGCGATCACCCGCTCGAGGCCCTCGAGCGACTCCTCGATCGAGCGGTTCACGTTCTTGCGGTTGTGCGTCTCGGAGGCGGAGAGGAACAGGTTCACCTCGTCGAAGCGGTCGCGCAGCTCCAGCGCGTTCTCGAGCCCGCTCTCGTTGGGGATCAGGACCGTCACCGCGACGTCGTCCGGGATGTCCGCGCGCCGCAGCACCTCGGCGCCATCCGCGAGCTGCGGAATCACGTCGGCACGCACGAAGCTCGTGACCTCGAGCCGCTTCACGCCCGTGCGCGCGAGCAGCTCGACGAGCCGCACCTTGTCATCCGTCGCGATGACCTCGGGCTCGTTCTGGAAGCCGTCCCGCGGGCCGACCTCGCGGATCCGAACGTGTTCGGGCACGTTCAGATTCTGGCAAGCCCGCCGCTCACCCCGAGCGACTGCCCCGTCACGTACGAGGCGTCGTCGGAGGCGAGGAACGCGATCGCCGCGGCCACCTCGTCGGGGTGGCCGAGCCTGCGCAGGTTCGTGGAGCCGATCATCGTGTCCACGATGCGCTTGCCGACGTCGCCCAGCTGCTCGGGCGCGGCCATCAGCAGCGGCGTCTCGATGGGCCCGGGCGCGACGGCGTTCGCGGTGATCCCGTAGCGGCCGTTTTCGATCGCGATCGCCTTGGTGAACCCGAGCACCCCGCCCTTGGCGGCGGAGTAGACGGCCGAGCCGCTCGAGCCGACGCGGCCCGCCTCCGACGAGACGTTCACGATCCGGCCGCGGCGGCGCTCCTGCATCCCCGGCAGCACCGTGTGGGTGCACGCGATCACGCCGACCAGGTTCACCTCGAGCACGCGCCGCCAAAGCGCCTCGTCGGTCGACGTGAACCAGTTCCACTCGTCGTAGCCGGCGTTGTTCACCAGGATGTCGATCGGGCCCAGCTCGTCCTCGGCCGCCGTGACGGCCGCGCGCACGGAGTCGGTCGAGCGCACGTCGAGCTCGAACGCGCCGCCGTCGACCTCGTCGGCAACCCCGCGTGCCCCGTCGACGTTCACGTCAGTGACCGCCACGCGGGCTCCCTCCGCGGCGAGCCTCCGGCAGGTGGCGGCGCCGATTCCCGACGCCCCGCCGGTCACGAGGGCTGTTCGATCCGCGAGTCGCACGGGCAGGCGGGCAGACTACCCGCAATGGATTCTGTGGTGCTGCTGTCGGGGGGCACGGGCGGAGCGAAGCTGGCGCGCGGTCTTCTCGAGGCCTGCGACGACCTAACCGTGGTCGCGAACACGGGCGACGACGTCGACGTCTACGGCGTCCACGTCTCCCCCGACCCGGACCTTGTGACCTACTGGCTCGCCGACCAGATCGACGAGCGCGGCTGGGGGCTGCGCGACGACACCTGGCGGGTGATGGAGGCCCTCGAGCGCGCCGGGCGCCCGCACTGGTTCCGGCTCGGCGACCGCGACCTGGCGATGTGCCTCGTGCGCACCGAGCGGCTGCGCGCCGGCGAGACGCTCACGCAGGCGCATCGGGCGGTCGTCGATGCGCTCGGGGTGGAGGCGAGCGTCCTGCCGATGAGCGACCAGCCTGTCGCCACCTGGGTCACGGCGCGCGGGCGCAGCATCCCCTTCCAGGAGTTCATGATCGTGGAGCGGGCCGAGGGGCCGGTCGAGGAGGTGGAGCTCCGTGGCCTGGACCGCGCGCGGCCGTCGGACGCGGTGCTCCAGGCAATCGCCGAGGCGGAGGCGATCGTGATCGGTCCGTCGAACCCGGTCATCTCGATCGGCCCGATCCTCGCTCTCCCAGGCATGCGCGAGGCCCTGCGGGCGGCGCCGGCCCCGGTCGTGGCCGTGAGCCCGTTCGTGGGAGGCCGCGCGGTCAAGGGCCCAACGGACGCGTTCTGCGAGCAGGCCGGGATCGAGCGGAGCGCTGACGGGATCGCCCGCGCGTACGCGGATCTCCTGGACGCCCTCGTCGCGGATGAGGCCGCCGATGGACTGCCCGGGCTGGTGACCGACACGCTGATGGACACGCCCGTCGACCGGGCGCGGCTGGCGCGCGAGGTGGTCGGGTTCGCGGCCTCGCTCGCCGGCAGCCGGTAGCCTCGCTCCACGCGCCGTGAGAACGCTCGCGATCCTCCCAGTGAAGAGCTTCGGCACCGCCAAGCAGCGCCTCTCGGGGTCGCTTGGCGCAGGCGCCCGCCAGGCCCTGGCGCGGGCGATGTTCAGCGACGTGCTCGGCTCGCTCCAGCGCGTCGGGGGGCTCGACGACGTCGTCGTCGTAACCGCCGACCGTGTCGCCGAGGCGGCCTCGGCGGCCGACGGCGTGCGCGTGCTGGCCGACACGGTCCAGGCGGGCCAGTCGGAGGCGGCGCTGATCGGCGTTCGGCATGCGCTCGCGGAGGGCTACGAGCGCGTGCTGCTCGTGCCCGGTGACACGCCGCTCCTCGAGCCGGGTGACCTCGCCGGCCTCCTCGCCGTCACGCACCCCGTCGCGATCGTCCCCGACCGGCACGGCACCGGGACGAACGCGCTCGTGCTGTCGCCTCCGGATGCCATCGAGCCGAGCTTCGGACCGGACAGCCTGGCACGCCACGTCGCAGCCGCCGAGAAGGCGGGAGTCGTGCACCGGGTCGAGGAGGTGCGAACGCTCGCGCTCGACGTCGACACGCCCGACGACCTCGCCGAGCTCGTGGCCGAGCTCGAGCTCCGTCGCGGCCACGCTCCCGCGACACGCGGGGCGCTCCTTCAGCTCGAACGCGCGGGAGGCTCGCCCGCGCGCGTGCCGCAGGCGTCGGCCTGAGCTCCTTCAGCGTCACCGCGCTCGCACCGCTCCCGGCGATCAGGCCGGGCGACGACCTCGCTGCGCTGATCGCTGCCGCCGCGCCGCAGGATCTCGCCGCCACCGACGTCCTGGTGGTGGCGCACAAGGTGGTGTCGAAGGCCGAGGGAAACGTGCGCCTCCTCAGCGACGTCCAGCCGGGTGAGCGCGCGCGGGAGCTCGCGGCGGAGCACCGCAAGGATCCCCGCCTCGTCCAGGTGGTGCTCGACGAGTCCGCGGAGGTCATTCGCGCCGTCGACGGAACGCTGATCTGCGTGACGCACCACGGCTTCGTGTGCGCGAACGCTGGCGTCGACCAGTCGAACGCCTCCGGCCAGAGTGGCGAGGTGGTGCTGCTCCCCGAGGAGCCCGACCGCTCCGCCGCCGCGCTCCGCGCCGGAATCGAGGGGGCGCGCGGCGTGCGGCCCGCCGTGGTGATCGCCGACTCGTTCGGGCGCGCCTGGCGCCTCGGTCAGACCGACGTGGCGATCGGCGCCGCGGGGCTCGATCCGCTCGACCAGTGGATCGGCCGCATCGACGCCTTCGGCCGCGAGCTGCACGTGACCTCCATCGCGGTCGCGGACTCGATCGCAGCCTCGGCCGACCTCGCGCGTGCCAAGGACTCGCTCGAGCCCGTGGTGCTGGTGCGAGGCGTCGAGCGCTTCGTCACCGACGACGACGGCCCGGGCGCCGCCGCGCTCCGGCGCCCGCCCGACCAGGACCTGTTCAGGTAGCTAGCCGACCGGCTCCAGGCCGCCGGGCTCGCGCTTGCCCGGCGACATGACCACGGCGAAGTAGAGGAAGCAGGCGACAAGCGCCCCGATCACTGGTGCGAGGACGTATACGAGCAGGAAGGTGTCCGCCCCGCCCCAGTCGCCGGACACGATCGCGGGGCCGAAGCTCCGCGCCGGGTTGAAGCCCGCGCCGGTCAGGGGCGCGATCACCATCACGCCCATGCCGAGCGCGGCCCCGATCGCCAGCGCGGCCCACTCCTTCGTGGCGCGCGGGTTGACCGCCACCCCAAGGATCACCCAGACCAGGAAGAACGTGCCGAGGCCCTCCGCGGCCATGCCGGGCAGGATGTCGCCGTTGATCACACTGGACACGCTCGTCGCGCCGTAGTTCTCGGCCTTGCCCTCGTCGAGCAGCAGTGCCTTCGTGATCAGCGCGCCCGCGACCGCGCCGGCGAGCTGGGCCACGATGTAGATGACGGCGTCGGGCGGCTTGATCTGGCGCAGCACGGTCATGGCGGTGGTCACCGCCGGGTTGAAGTGCGCGCCGGAGATCAGCCCGAGGGTCTGGATCAGGCCGAACAAGAGGAATGCGTGGACCAGCCCGATGACCGAGAAGTCGATGAACGGGGTCGGGTTCTGCGCGCTCGCCGGCGAGACATACAGCGAGACGACCGCGGTTATGAAGAAGACGAGCACGAGAGTGCCCAGGAACTCGGCGAGATAGGCCGCGGGGCCGCGGTCTTCCACTTCGGTCACCTCCGTCGCATTCATGTTCGCCCGTACTCTTCGCCGCCGTGCGCAGATTCCTTCTCGTTACTGCGTTGGTTGCGCTGCTTGCGGGCTGTGGCGACGACGACTCCGGCGGCTCCCCCGAGGGCACGCTGGCGCTCGACTTCCAGCCGAATGCGGTCCACGCGGGCGTCTACCAGAGCGGCCTCAAGATCCGCGTGCCCGGCCAGAGCACCGACTCGCTGAAGCTGCTCGCCGCCGGCCGGGCCGACATGTCGGTGGTGGACATCCACGACCTGGGGCTGGCGCGCCAGGCGGGCAGCGACATCGTTGGCGTGGGCGCGCTGGTGCAGCGGCCGCTCGCGGCCGTGATCGTACGCCGCGACGATGTGACGCGCCCGCGCGATCTCGAGGGGAAGCGCGTCGGCGTGACCGGCCTACCCTCCGACGAGGCGGTGCTGCGCGCCGTAGTGGAGCACGACGGCGGCGACTACGACCGCGTCAGGAAGATCACGATCGGGTTCTCGGCGGTGCCGAGCCTGATCGCCGGGAAGGTCGACGCGGTGGTCGCGTTCTGGAACGCCGAGGGCGTGACCCTGCGCCGGCGCGGCGTGGCGACGCGCGAGTTCCGCGTCGACGACTACGGCGCGCCGCGCTATCCGGAGCTCGTCCTGGCGGTCAAGCGGACCACGCTCGAGGACCACGAGGCGCTGGTGGACGACATGCTCGGCGCCATCGCCGAGGGCACGGACACCGCGTTGCGCGACCGGGAGGACACGGTCGACAAGCTCGTTCGCGCGTCGGGCGCCGACGCGCCGCTCGTCCGCGCCGAGCTGACCGCCGTGGCGCCGGCGCTCCAGCCGCCGGTCGAGCTGAACCAGGCCGCGCTCGAGGCCTGGGCCCGCTTCGACGCGCGCTTCGGGATCCTGCGCCACCAACCCGACGTGAGCCAGGCCTTCTTCGTCCGTTAGCGTCGGGCCCATGAACATCTCCGGCGTCGACTTCATCACCGTGCCCACCAACGACTTCGAGAAGGCGGACGAGTTTTACGGCGACGTGCTCGGCCTCGAGCGCTCCAAGCAGTGGGGCAGCATGCCCGCGCGCGAGTACGAGACCGGCTCGCTGACCATCGCCGTCATGCAGTCGGACGCGTTCGGCATCGAGTTCCAGCCGCACTCCCACCCGGTCGCGCTGCAGGTGGACGACGTGGCGTCCGCGCGCGAGGAGCTCGAGTCGAAGGGCGTCCAATTCGGCGCCGACACGATGGACAGCGGCGTGTGCCACATGGCCCACTTCCGTGACCCCGACGGCAACGTCCTGATGCTGCATCACCGCTACGCCCCGAAGGACGCGAAGCCCGCGGGCGCCTAGAGCAGGGACTCCACCAGAGCGGCCGCCTCGCGCGCCATGCGCGAGCGCGGCACGACGCGGTCGAAGCCGGCCTCCTCGGCGCGCCGCCGCACGTCCTGCTCGACGTGCGAGTAGAAGCCGAGCCGCGGTACGCCCGCGCCCGCCGCCTGCGCGATGCGCTGGTCGGGCTCGTCCGTGAGGTCGACGACCAGCACATCGGCATCGTCGCCGGCGGCGACCGGCTCGTGGCCCGCCGCCCTCAGCGCGCCCTGCAGCTTGGACCCGAACAGCAGGTCGGGGCACAGCAGCGCAACGCGGGCCACGCCGGGCCCGCCTACTGGGCGCGGCGCCGGTCGAACTCCTGGCGCACGGACTCGGGACGACCCCACATCTGGACCACCTCGACGCGCCCCGAGCGGGCCTCGCGCAGCACCAGCTCGCCCTCGATCCCCTCGGCGTCGAGCAGCCCGAGCGTGCCGCGAACCGTCTCGGACGCGGCCGCGTGCCCGAACGTGCGCGCGGAGCGGAGCCGCCAATGCCAGTCGTGCTCCGAGTACGGCATCGCGTTGATCTGGACCAGGAGCGTCGCGGCGTCGGTGTAGCGATGCTCGTCCGCGATCCGCAGGTCCAGCTCGAGTTGGGTCCAGTCGGGCGGGAGCGAGTCGAGGATGGCCTGGAAGTCGTCGGCGAGCGCCACGGCGCGAACGTTACTTGGCCGGGACGACCCGCATCGCGCGAGCGAGCAGGTCGCCCAGGGCATGCTCCCGGCCGTTCGCCCTCACCGTCAGCGGGCCGCCGAACGGCTCGCGGCCGGCGAGCTCCAGCTCGTCCCCGGGCGCGATCCCGCGCTCGGAGAGGTAGCGAAGCATGTCCGGGTTCGAGTCGGACACGCGCGAGAAGACACCGCGCTCGCCCGGCCGGAGGTCGGCAAGCGCGCGTGTGGGCGACTCGTCGATCTCGCCGTCGCGCGTGGGGATCGGATCGCCGTGCGGGTCGTGCGTCGGGTTGCCGAGCTTCGCCGCGATCAGCTCGGACAGCTCCGGCGAGATCGCGTGCTCGAGCTTCTCGGCCTCCTCGTGCACGCGGTCCCAGGGCATGCCGAGCGCCTCGGCGAGGTAGAGCTCGAGCAGGCGGTGGTGGCGGAGCACCTCGAGCGCCACGCGCTCGCCGGCCCTCGTGAGCTGCACGCCGTGGTACGGCTCGCGCGACGCGAGGCCGAGCGACTCGAGCCGCTTCACCATCGCGGAGGCCGACGCCGGCGACACATGCAGCCGGTCTGCGAGCGCCGAGGTCGAGACCGGCGCGTCGCTCCGCTGAGCGAGGGACCAGATCGCCTTCGCGTAGTCCTGGACCGCGTTCGAGATCTCGATCGGCTCTGTCCGCGCGGCCGCCATCAGAGCGACACCAGGAGGCCGGTCACGTACATGACGAAGAGGCCGGTGAGGAGCCCGCTCACCGCGAGCGGGTGGAGGACCCGGCCGGCGGTGTCGCGGATCTGCGGCGCGATCTGGACGATCACCTGGGCGATCGCCCCCGCCCCGATCCCGAACATGAGTGCCGCCACACCCGGCTGGTAGGCCGAGGCGCCGATCCAGGCGCCGAGGATGGCGGGCGCGCCGGCGATGACGCCGAGCAGGACGAGGCGGCCCACCCGCGCCGCCCGTTCGCGCGCGACGGGCGCGACGATCGCGAGGCCCTCTGTCGTGTTGTGGAGCGCGAACCCCACCACCAGCGTGGCGCCGAGCGCCAGCGAGCCGACCGCGTAGGCGGAGCCGATGGCGAGCCCCTCGCCGAGGTTGTGGAGGCCGATCCCGATGGCCACCAGCAGCGCGGCGCGGTAGCCGGCCCCGACGACGCGGCGGCCGCGCCCGTCGGCATGCCCGTCGGTCTCCGTGCCGGCGTCGCCACCGGCAGTACCGTCCCCGACGCGCGCGCGCCTGCCGCGCAGCCAGGCGTCCACGCCCGCGAGACCCAGGAAGGCCACCGCCGCGCCCAGCCACACGAGCGCGGCACCCCCGAACGCCTCCGCGCCCGCCGTCGCGATGTCCGTGCCCTCGAGGAGCGCCTCGATGCCGAGGAAGGCGAGCAGGCCGATCGTGAACGCGAGCAGGAACTGGATCCAGCGCGCGTCGACGCCGCGCAGCCACGGCAGCCACAGCATTCCGATGGCCACCGGTATCACGCCCACGTACAGCCCGATCAGGGCCATCAGCGCGTAGAAGTCGACGTCCGCCCCGGGCGTCTCCGTCGCGGCGGTGATCGTGTGGTCGATCGTCGCGCCGGTCTCCGTGAGCATCACGACCTCGTAGTCCTGGCCCTCGATCCACGGATAGTTCACGTCGATCTCGGAGCCGCCGAGCCGGCCGATCCTGTCCTCGGATTGCGTGAACGCCGCGAAGCCGTCGTTCACGATCACCTGGCGGACCCGCACCGGGTCGGCGCCCTCGTTCCGCACGTGCAGCTGGATCTCGCCCGGCTTCAGGACGGTGCGCTCGACCGACAGCTTCTCCTGCGGCACGCCGATGCGATTGAGCCCCGGCGAGTCGAGCACCACGAAGAGCGCGATCGCCGCCGCCAGGATCACGAGCGGCGCGACGCCGGCGAGCCAGGGAGGGCGGCGCGTCTGCCGAGCCGTGGCCGCCTCCATCAGTCGGTTACCTCGAAGAAGCCCATCCAGCCGAGCTCGGCGAACTCGCTCACGTGGGCGTGGAACATGTAGCGCCCGGTGTAGGGGAAGCGCAGCTCGAGGATCCCGCGCTCGCCCTGGCCCTGGATCACGGTGTCGGTGAAGTCGCGCGGCTCGAGGCGCGTGCCCGTCGGGTAGTAGTCGAAGAAGTTGGCGTGGATGTGGAACGAGTTGAGGAGGTCGAACTCGAGCGCGTTCACGAGGTAGATCCGCACCAGCTGGTCGCGGCGCACCACCACCGGGCGGTGCAGGTACTCGAAGGCGACGGTGTTCACGGCGTAGACCTCGTTCGAGCGGTCGAAGTTGGTGTCGAACCCGTTCATCACCATCACGAGCTCGTCCGCCTCGGGCCGCCCCTGCTTCGGGTCGATGATGAACGCGCCGTACAGGCCCTTCGCGATGTGCTCCGCGAGCGGCATCGAGTGGCAGTGGTAGAGGTGAAGCCCGAAGGGCGTCGCGTGGAAGTCGTAGGTGGTCGTCTCCCCCGGCGGAATGTCGCCCGCGCCGAGCCCGGGTATGCCGTCCATCCGCGACGTGTGGATCCCGTGGAAGTGGATCGTGTGCGGGTGCGTCGCGCCGTTCGTGAAGTGGATCCGCAGGTGCTCGCCCTCGCGCGCCCGAAGCGTCGGGCCGGGCACGCGGCCGTTGTAGGCCCAGGCGTCGTAGCTCACGCCCGGCGCCACCTCGATCTTCTTCTCCTCGGCCACGAGCTCCCACTCGCGCACGCCGTTCACGACCCGGCCCTCGTCGAAGTCGCGCAGGATCAGCTGCGGGTCGAATCCGTTCGCGCGCGGGTCCACCATGCCGACCGTCCCGGCGTGCATCGGGTGCTGCATGACCCCGGCGCCGCCCTGGACGTCGTGGCCGCCGCCGTGCCCGTCCTGCGCGAAGGCCTCGTCGACGGCGTGATGCAGGCCGTCGTGCGGCACGACCTGATGGAGCCCGAGCACGGCGCTGGCCCCTGCCGCGCCCCCCAGCAGCTTGCGCCGCGAAAGTTTGCCTCGCCCATCCTTCATATTTAGCCTTGCCTAAAAGTACACTAGGCCAGTGATCGGAACAAGCGACTACGAGCTCGTCACCGAGTCCGCCGGTCTCGTCGACCGGTCGGATCGCGCGAAGTTCCTCGTGCGAGGCAGCGAGGCCGCCGACTTTCTCCAGGGACAGGTCTCGAACGACGTCGAGGCGCTCGAGCCGGGCACCGGCTGCTACGCGACCATCCTCACCCACAAGGGAAAGCTCCGCACCGACCTGCGCGTGCTGCGTGGCGACGACTGGTTCTGGCTCGACACCGAGGCGATCGGGTACGCGGTGCTCGAGCACATGCTCCGCACCTACTCGCTGGGACGCGACGTGCAGTACGAGGACGTGACCGAGTCGCGCGCGCTGCTCTCTGTCGTGGGCCCTGGCGCGCGCGAACGACTCGACGCGGCGCCGCCGGAGGAGGAGCACTCGTTCGTGACCGGCGAGCACGGCATGTACGTGGCCACCCTGCTGGGCGTCGACGTGATCTGCGAGCCCGGCACCGCGCTCGAGGTGGAGCGGGTCGCGGACGAGGCCGCCGAGTGCATCCGGATCGAGGCCGGCCGGCCGCGGCTCGGCTACGACATGGACTCCGAGACGATGCCCCAGGAGGCCGGCATCAACGAGCGCGCCGTGAGCTTCACGAAGGGCTGCTACGTCGGCCAGGAGACGGTCGCGCGCCTGCACTACCGGGGCAAGCCGAATCGCCATCTCCGCGGCCTCCGGTTGTCCGAGCCCGCGGAGCGGGGAGCCGAGATCGTGCTCGGCGAGAAGACCGTCGGCCGGCTCGGCTCCACGTGCGTCTCCCCCAGGCTCGGCCCGATCGCGCTCGCGCTGTTGCGCCGCGAGGCCGAGCCGGGCGCGACGGTGCAGGTGGGCGGCGCACCCGCCGAGGTCGTGGACGTACCCTTCTCGCTTGGCTGAGCCGCGCCGCCCAACCAGCCGCCACGGGCTCTCGCCCGACAGCCCGCTGCTGCGCCATGGCCGCGCGCCGGAGGGCTACGACCCCCAAAAGGGTGTGCTCGACCTCCCGTCTCGGGCCGCCGACGAAGAGAGCGTCGACCTTCGTGAGCTGCGAGGCCTCGTCCCGGCGGCCGAGCCGGGGCGCGAGGTCGACGACTGGGGCCGCTCTCAGCGCATCTTCGACCTGGTCGAGCCCCTGCTCGACTTCTATTACCGCCACTGGTTCCGCGTGGAGGTCGAGGGCATCGAGAACGTGCCCGACCTCGGCGGCGCCCTGATCGTCTCGAACCACTCCGGCGCGCTGCCGCCGGATGCCCCGATGATCATGCAGGCGATCAGGCACGAGCATCCCAACCCGCGGCCGCTCTACATGCTCGGCGAGGACTGGTTCAAGGGCTATCCGGGCGTGGGCATGCTGACCAACAAGATTGGGCTGGTGGGCGCGCATCCGGCGAACGCCCAGCGCCTGCTCCGCGACGAGCAGAAGCTCGTGCTCGTCTTCCCCGAGGGCCAGAAGGGAAGCCGCAAGCTCTACTGGCAGCGCTACAGGCTGCGCCGCTTCGGCCGCGGCGGATTCGTGCGCACCGCGATGCGGGCCGGTGTCCCGATCGTGCCGACCGCTGTCATGGGCGCGGAGGAGGCGATGCCGATCTTCGCCCACGTGCCGCTCCTCCAGCGACTGACCGGGCTCATCTACTTCCCGATCAACCACGCCTTCCCCCAGTTCGGCCCCGCCGCCGGGCTGATGTACCTCCCCGCGAAGTTCAGGATCCGCTTCCTCGAGCCGATCGACCTGTCCGGGTACGGACCGGACGACGCCGACGACATCGCCCTCGTCGGCCGGCTCTCCGAGCGCATCCGGCTGCGCATCCAGGAGGAGCTCGACGACCTCGTACTGGCGCGCAGGTCGGTCTGGTTCGGATAGAACCCGGACCGTGGCTGGGACGCTGACTCTTCGGCTCGCGCCTTTCGAGCGGGAGGCCCTCGAGGCCTATGGCGCGGCGCAGCAGGTGCCACCGGAGCGCGTGGTTCTGACGGCGGTCCTCTACTACCTCCGCGAGCAACCCTCGGGGAGGGAAACGTGGCCCGCCCCGTCGTTTCGCCGGAGCGAGCCGAAGCGGGGATCCGCCCTCCAAGTCGAGCTCGGCGAGGAGACCGGGGAGGTGCTTGCGATGCAGGCGGGCGCTCAGGGCGTGACCCCCGAGTCGCTCGCCAGGCATGCACTCCTGTTCTTCCTTGCCGACGCGGACAGCGGGCAGCTACTCGCCAAACTCGAGCGCATGCTGCGCGACGGGTGACGGTGCTCTGGTGTCTCACGATGCCGTCAACGGTGCCGCATCCAACTCCTCCAGCGCAGCCCTCAGCGCGCGCCTGCCGCGGTGCTGCAGGCCGTGGACCGAGCTCTGCGTCTTCTGCAACACGCGGGCGATCTCGCGAGGCGGCAGCCCGCTCACGTAGCGAAGCACCACCACCTCGCGCTGCTCGTGCGGCAACAGCGCCAGCGCCGCCTTCAGCGACTCACGTCGTTCAAAGGCGATTCGGTCACGGCCCTCATCCTTGATCCAGATGTCGCCGCTCGGCAACGCCCACTTCGCGCGCAGGCTGTCCACCGCGGCGTTGCGCGCCACACGGAGCAGCCAAGCCGCGAACGGAACACCGCGTGGCTCGTATCCCTTGATCACCGAGATGAGCTTGAGGAAGACGCTCTGCGTCAGGTCCTCCGCCTCGTGGTGGTCGCGCACGATGCTGTCGACGTACCGCCGGACGTCCTCCCCGTATCGCACGTACAGGAAGTGGAGGCCGCTCATGTCGCCTTCCTTGACCCGCGCTATGGCACTGTCGACCAGCTCTGAGTCGCCACCCTCGTTCGACTGTCTGATTTGTCTAGTCATCCTTGACCTCGGTCATGTCGCCAAACTGGGCAGGGGTACTGGGCCCGCGAGACGAGGACTGACTGTTCCGGGGGGCTGAGAGCCGACGCGGCCGGCGGTAACCCGCTGCCACCTGGACGCTCGACGGCCGCCACTCTCGGCCACCCCGGATTGTTGGTACGCCTTCTTCGTTGAGCCGGTCGGCAATCGCCTGGAGGGTCATCCCGGCCGATCTCATGGCGACGATGTGCTCCCGCAGCTCCGGGAGGTCGCGCACCGCTTGGCGCCCAGGGCGCCGATCACCTCGGTCACGCTCGCCGCCGGTCTTGAGCCCATTCCTGTCGGCGCGCTCCCCGACGGAGATCAGGGCGTCGGCCGCGATGCGCCCGTCGGCGGCGGCGGTGTCCAACTGGACGTCGACAGCGACGAGGCGAAGGCCGCGCTCCCGCATCCACCCCAGCACCGCGCCGAGTTCGCTGGCGGACCCCCCCAGCCGCCTGAGCTCGCTGACGATCAGGCAGAAGCGCTCGCCCGACCTGAGTCGTTCGAGAGCGTAATTCAGCCCGGGGCGGTCGAGTGCCGTGCCAGGGAGATCACCCACGTCGCGGGCCACCTCGACCAATCGCCATCCCCTCCGTTCGCAGACCGCGTCCATCGAGCTGATCTGCCGGCGAACGTCGAGGTTCGCGCGCGGACCGCGGTCCGCGGTCACGTAGCCGACCGCGTCCACGGACCCATGGGACTCCCCGGCCCAGCCGGTGTCCTCCTCGACATCCGAGATCACCCGGGCTGGCGCGGTTTCCGACTCTGTCGGGTCCCGGTGGTCCGATCCCCGAGAGGTCCTGGCGCCGGGCATCGCGCCGGCCGGCGCGATGGCCACCTTCCTTCCCAACGTCAGCGCCCCGGCGGCGAACATGAACACAAGCAACCCACCGAGCACGAGCAGCCCCAGCTCGCTCGCCTCATCCGATGCTGAACCGCCGTCGTGGGGCGCCTGCCCCCTCACCGCGGTCGGGGCGACGTCCTCGTCACGCTCCGATGGCGCCGACGGCTTGGATCCTTCTGGCCGGCTTCCCGTCGCGTCGTCGTCGCGGACGGAGCGCGTCTCGGCGGCACGCCGAGCCGACGCGATCGCACGACGGGTGTGTGCCCAAGCCACCCCGTCGGATGGCGCGCCCTGATCACGCTGATAGCGCGCCACGGCCGCCGCGGTCCGAGGACCGTACAGCCCGTCGATGGGCCCAGGCCGGAAGCCCAGGCGACGGAGCTGCCGCTGGAGGACGCGGACCCGAATCGAGCCCCCGGGCTTGGCGTAGCCGGCGCCGCGCCCAAGCATCGGCGCGGATGCCCGGCCGAGCGTCCCGCGGGTGTGCGGGCCGACGATCCCGTCGACCTGCAGCCCGGCCGCGTGCTGAAAGCGCTCCACGGCAGCCGTGGTCTGCGGGCCGAAGAGCCCGTCGACCGCTCCGGGACGCAGCCCCAGCGTCCGGAGTCGCCGTTGGAGCAAACGCACGGGCTTCGAGCCGCGCGGCTGCCCATAGCCGTCTCCAGTGGTCAGAAGCTCGCTCTTGGCCGTGGGCGGTTCCGCCGCCCTTGCCGGCGAACCGGCGACCATCGTGCCCGCCAGGCACAGCAGAGCGAGCCCAGCCACCAGGCTGAAACCTCGTCTGCGCGCCCCAGGCACCCAGTATGTCGTTCGCATGATTCTCTCCTGTTCGAACGGATCGACCCGGGCGCATCCGGCGCCCAGGCAGGACTGGAAAGCCGCGGGGGCTTAGCCAGGCCGTTCGAGGAGAGCTACAAAGGCCGCGCGACGCCGCAGGACCGGCCGGAGCTGCAGCCGGTCGAAGCGGAGTAGGGCTAGCGCGGCAAACGCGATTAGAAGGGCGTAGAGAGCCGACGAGGCACCCCCACCGGGGGCCGCGAGGGCGCCACCGCCGGAGGGGGCGCCGGGCGGTGCGGGGATCTCATCGGGCGCTGCGGAGGCCGGAGCCGTCGACGAGCTCTTCCGGATGAGCTCGAGCGTCGCAAGCGTGGAGGGATCGGTCAGCCATGGCGAGAGGGCCGCTGCGGCTGCGGCTGCGGCGAACGAAGCAAGGGCGCCGCCGAGGGTGGCCTTCGGGCCCGTCTTCGGCGCTGCGGCGTCCTCGAGGGTGTCGACGGCGTGCACCCGGTCGGGCGTGAAGACCGCCAGCGTGATCGGCGCGGGAGCGACGGCCGGCGGGTCGACTGGGGGGTCGGAGGAGCCCGGGGCAGGGGCGACCACATTGCTGCGGGTGTCGTCGGACTCTTCGGTCGCGGGCCTGGAGTCCTCGGCGGGAGCGGTGGGCTCGGCCGGGGATGTCGGAGGAAGCACGGAGTCGACGATCGGCCGGACCGGATCGGTCACGGTCTCGACGACCGGCACCACCGGGTCGATGATCGGCGTGATCGTGTCGACGATCGGCACGACCGGATCCGTCACGGTCTCGACAACCGGCACGACCGGGTCGACGATCGGCGTGATCGTGTCGACGATCGGCACGACCGGATCCGTCACGGTCTCGACCACCGGCACGACCGGATCGGTCACCGTGTCGACGATCGGCGTGATCGTGTCGACGACCGGCACGACCGGATCCGTCACGGTCTCGACGATCGGCGTAACTGGGTCCGTCACGGTCTCGACGATCGGCGTAACTGGGTCCGTCACGGTCTCGACGACCGGCGTAACTGGGTCCGTCACGGTCTCGACGACCGGCGTCACCGGATCCGTCACCGTCTCGACGACCGGGACGACCGGATCCGTCACCGTCTCGA
>Ga0207706_10002422_pt1 | contig 18208 bp, 22 predicted proteins | sample KBSC53metaG_FD_184318 | JGI IMG/M metagenome (GOLD analysis project Ga0207706, IMG submission 184318) | Corn rhizosphere microbial communities from Kellogg Biological Station, Michigan, USA - KBS C5-3 metaG (SPAdes) (version 2) | ecosystem: Host-associated > Plants > Roots > Rhizosphere > Soil ... | reverse complement strand
CAATACTAAATAGATTGATGCACGGTGTCCCGCTAGGGTTTTGCTCATGGCCAGGCTCGCTCGCGTCGTCATCCCGCATGTCCCGCATCATATCACGCAGCGCGGCAACCGCCGCCTGCCGATCTTCTTTTCCGACGAAGACCGCATCGCCTACCTCCAGCTGATCCCGGTCGAACGCTGGCCTCGCAAAAGCGCGGCCCGAAACCTAAAGCCGCTATTTAGTATTGTGTCTCCGGAATTCCTGCTGGAATTGTGGTGTCCCTGGAATTGTGTCCCTGTCGTTGGAGCGGGTCTCGATGACGATTGACGCGCGCAGGCAGTCCGGGGGACTGCCGAGCAGGGAAATGCTGGCCGGGTTGTAGGCGAAGGTCTTGGTGAGATCGCTGGCCGTCCCCGCCAGGTTCACCGTCAGGCTCGAAAGCCGCGAGATGCCGTCATAGCCGAAGGCCTGGCTGGCTCCGTTGCCGTAAGTCGCATGGCCGCCTCCCCAGTGACTGACCGAGCCCGGCCGATAGTAGCCAACGGCAGTTTTCCGTCAATCTGCGTTTGGAGCGCCCCTCACAGTTCATTGATTGTTCAACGCTCACCTGCGACGCAGCCGGGGATGGGGAGCCTTTCTTGACGTTTCTGGGCGTGTTCACGCTGCTGCCGATGCTGCTCGGCTTCGCTTCGGCGGGCGGGCTGCAGGTGCGCAGCCTGACGGTCGAGGACGAGGTCATCCTGCGCGTCCCCGTTCGCCCGGTGCCGAGCGACATCGAGTGGAAAGAGCGCAAGGGGCCGAAATGCATCGACGCCCGCGAAATCAGGGGGGCGTTCCTGTCCGGGAACGACCATGTCGATTTCGTGCTCGCCGGGCGGCAGCTCCTCCGCGCCAGGCTCGACGAGAATTGCCCGGCGCTGGATTTCTACGGGGGCTTCTATCTGAGCTCCGACGACGAGCGGGTTTGCGCCAAGCGGGACGCGATCCGGTCGCGGATGGGAGCGCGCTGCCGAATCGAGCGCTTTCGAAAGCTGGTCCCGACGGAACGATAAAGAGCCGCGCGGCTTGAACTTTCGCGGCGAAGGCAGCATAGCCGACCTGCAGCGGACGCCGTCTTGGCGCTGACCCATATTCTTCCGAGTTTTGAATGACTTTTGCCGATCTCGGCCTCTCAGACCAATTGTTGCGCGCCGTCGAAGACAGCGGCTACGCCGACCCGACTCCGATCCAGCGCGGAGCGATCCCGGCCGTCCTGATGGGCAAGGACCTGATCGGGATCGCGCAGACGGGGACCGGCAAGACGGCGGGTTTCGTGCTGCCGATGCTCGACATCCTGCACCACGGCCGGAGCCGAGCGCTGATGCCGCGCTCGCTGATCCTGGAGCCGACGCGCGAGCTGGCCGCGCAGGTCTCGGAGAATTTCGAGAAGTACGGCAAATATCACAAGCTCTCGATGGCGCTGCTGATCGGCGGGGTCCAGATGGGCGACCAGATCAAGGCGCTTGAGAAAGGCGTCGACGTGCTGATCGCGACTCCGGGGCGCCTCCTCGACCTCATCCAGCGCGGCAAGATCCTGCTCAACGGGTGCGAGCTGCTGGTCATCGACGAGGCCGACCGGATGCTCGACATGGGCTTCATCCCGGACATCGAGGAAATCTGCTCGAAATTGCCGACGTCGAGGCAGACCTTGCTCTTCTCCGCGACCATGCCGCCGCCGATCCAGAAGCTGGCCGCGAAGTTCCTGAAGGACCCGAAGCGGATCGAGGTCGCCCGGCCCGCGACCGCTAACGTCAACATCGACCAAAGGCTGGTCCAGGTGAAGTCTCCGGAAAAGCGCGAACTGCTTCGCAAGCTGCTGCGCGAGGAGGGGGTCAAGAACGCGATCGTGTTCTGCAACCGAAAGACGACGGTCCGCGAGCTGACCACGAGTCTCAGGCGAGCGCATTTCCATGCCGGCCAAATCCACGGCGACATGGAGCAGAGGGACCGGATTGCCGAGCTCGACCGGTTCAAGGCGGACGAGATCAACATCCTGGTCGCCTCCGACGTTGCCGCCCGCGGGCTCGACATCAAGGGCGTGAGCCACATCTTCAACTATGACGTTCCCTGGCAGCCGGACGATTACATCCACCGGATCGGCCGGACCGGCCGGGCCGGCGCCAAGGGCATCGCCATCACGCTCGCGACCCGCGAGGATTCCGACCAGGTCGCGGCGATCGAGAAGCTGATCGGAACCAAGATCCCGAAGCTCGGCGCGCCTGCCGCCGAAACCGAAGCGAAAGCCGAGCCGAAGCCGGAGGCCGAGAAGGCGCAGCCGAAGCACGACAGGCAGAGAGACGAACCGAAACCGAAGTCCGAGCGCGGCAACAAGCCGGAGCGCTCCGAGAAGCCGCCGGCCAAGGAAAAGGCCGACGCCGATTCCGACTGGAACGGCCCGCTTCCCAGCTTCCTGAACGTCAGCGCTTCCTAGCCTCATTGCGAGCTTAGCGAAGCAATCCGGACTGGATTGCCGCGCCGCTACGCTCCTCGCGATGACGATCGATATCGGGCGAGGAATTCCGCAGCGAAATCGCCCAGCCGCGTCTCCGCTATCGCGTCGCGCATGGCCTGCATCAGGCGCTGGTAGAACCACAAATTATGCTCGGTCATGAGCATCGCGCCGAGAATCTCGCCCGAGCGGACGAGGTGGTGGACATAGGCGCGCTCGAATCCCGAACAGGCCGGGCAGGGACAGCCTGGTTCGAGCGGCTTCCGGTCCTCGGCGAAGCGGGCGTTGCGGATGTTCAGCGGCCCGTCGGCGGTGAACGCCTGGCCGGTCCGGCCCGAGCGGGTCGGGAGCACGCAGTCGAACATGTCGACGCCGCGAAGGACAGCCTCGACCAGGTCGTCGGGCTTGCCGACACCCATCAAATAGCGGGGCCGGTCGGCGGGCAACATCGGCGCCGCGAAGTCGAGCACCCGGCACATCTCCTCCTGCCCTTCGCCGACCGCCAGGCCGCCGATCGCATATCCGTCGAATCCTATTGCGGTCAGCGCCTCGGCCGAGCGTCCGCGAAGCTCCTCGTCGAGCCCGCCCTGCTGGATGCCGAACAGAGCGCCGGGGCCGGAGAAGGCGGCCCTGGACCGCTCGGCCCAGCGCATCGACCGCTCCATCGCTTCGGCCTGCAGCTCGCGCGGGGCGCCGGCGGGAAGCAGCTGGTCGAAGGCCATGGCGATGTCGGAGCCGAGAAGGTTCTGGACCTCCATGGACCGCTCCGGGCTCAGCATGTGCCGCGACCCGTCGAGGTGGCTTGCAAAAGCGACGCCCTCTTCCGACACCTTGGTCAGGTCGGACAGGCTCATCACCTGGTACCCGCCGCTGTCGGTCAGGATCGGCCGATCCCAGCCCATGAAGGCGTGAAGCCCGCCGAGCCCCGCGATCCGCTCGGCTCCCGGGCGCAGCATGAGGTGGTAGGTGTTGCCGAGAATGATGTCGGCACCGGAAGCGCGGACGTCCTGCGGCTTCATTGCCTTGACCGTGGCAGCAGTCCCGACGGGCATGAAGGCAGGCGTCCGGATCTCCCCCCGCGCCATCCGGATTACACCGGTGCGTGCCGCTCCGTCGGCGGCCGAAATCGTGAAGGTCAGGCAGTCCACGCGGCCCCCTACCCGCTCGCGCGGAGCCTAGTCGAGAGGCCTCTGCCTAGCCGATGTAGGACATTGAAGGCCGGCGTCCGGAAATATCCGGATAGAGAAGAAAGCCTCATCGCCTAGGCTTGCGGGCGAAGGGCGGCAACCATGGCTCAGAACACCCCCGCGATCGGCGATTATCTGCAGGATGCCTGCCAGCGATCGATCATGTTTCTCGACGTGCTTCGGCAACGCGGAAACATCTACCGCGATCAGAAGGCCAAGGCCGTCCCGCACGTCCTCGAGTTCGAGACCGAACTGGTGCTCGACGGGCGTTCGCTGCCTCGGCCGGTCAACTATGCATTGGTGCGCGTCCTCCCACCGTCCGGAGACGGTGTCGATTCCCGCAAGCGTCCCTTCATCGTCGTCGATCCGCGGGCAGGCCACGGCCCGGGCATTGGGGGGATGAAGGAGGATAGCGAAATCGGGGTGGCACTGCGGGCCGGCCATCCCTGCTATTTCGTCGGCTTCACGCCCGAGCCGATGCCCGATCAGACGATCGAGGACGTGTGGACCGCGCAAGCCGCATTCGTCGCCAAGGTCGCCGAGCTCCATCCCAAGGCGATCGGCAAGCCGGCGATCATCGCCAATTGCCAGGCGGGCTGGCAGACGATGATCATGGCGGCAGTGAATCCCGACATAGCGGGACCGATACTGCTTGCCGGATCGCCACTGTCCTATTGGGCCGGCGTTCGCGGCAAGAATCCGCTTCGCTATCTCGGTGGAATATTGGGAGGGACCTGGTCGGCAGCACTTGCCGGGGACATTGGCGGCGGGAAATTCGACGGCGCCAACCTCGTCTCCAACTTTGAAAAATTGAACCCGGCCAACACGTTATGGGACAAGCCCTATAAGGTCTATGCCAATATCGAAAGCGAAGTCGACCGCTTCCTCGACTTCGAAACCTGGTGGGGAAGCCCAATCCTTCTCAACGCCGGCGAGATGCAATGGATCGCCGACAACCTGTTCGTCGGCAACAAACTCGCCCGGGGCAAGCTGCGCACCAGCGACGGCCTGCAGATCGACCTGCGCAATATCAGTTCGCCGATCATCGTCTTCGCCTCATGGGGCGACGACATCACGCCCCCGCAGCAGGCCTTGGGATGGATCACCGAGCTGTATGGCAGCGACGATGACATCGCCGCCAGCGGCCAGACCATCGTCTACGCGCTTCACGAATCCATCGGGCATCTCGGAATTTTCGTTTCCGGCAAGGTGGCCGGGAAGGAGCATGACGAGTTCGTCGATGCGATGGACATGATCGACATGCTTCCGCCTGGCCTTTACGAGGCGATCTTTACGTCAGTGGACGAATCCACGGTCAATCCGGAACTCGTCGAGGGGCGCTACCTGTTTCGGCTGGAGCCGCGCAGCGTCGACGACATTCGCGCGCTCGGGGGGAACAGTCCCGAAGACGATCTCAAATTCGCCGCCGCCGCGCGAGTCTCGAACATCAACCTGCAACTCTACCAGACCTTCATGGCGCCGATGGTGAAGGCGATGGTAACTCCGCAGTTCGCGGAAGCGATGCGCCAGCTTCACCCGAACAGAATGCGCTTTTCGATGTTTTCCGATGAGAATCCGGCAATGCGCATGGTCGCCGGAGCGGCAGAGGACGCGAAGGGGAAGTTCAAACCAGTCTCCCCAGATCATCCGATGGCTCACATTGAAAAAGCCGTGTCAGCGTGGATCAGCACGTCACTGACCGAAGCGGGCAACGAGCGAGACCGGTTTGTCGAGCAACTGTTCCATCTCGTTTACGGGTCGCCTCTCCTTCACGCGCTGGTCGGGCTTGATGCGCGGCAGGTCGCGGAGGAAGGCGCAATCGAGCGGGAATCGCGACGCGACGAGCTTGAACGGAGCCGTCAACGCGAGCTCGACGGGAGCTTCGAGAAGGGCGGCACGACGGAGGCGATTCTCCGTTCGGTCGCTTTCGTGAGAATGGCCGAAAAGAGCGTGGACGAGCGTGGCTTCGCGATGCTTCAGCAGCTGTACAATGAGCAACCGCCAGACCGCCGGCTTGCTCCGACTGAACTGAAGCTAATCCTTCGCGACCAGCGCGCCTTGCTTCAGCTGGACGAAAAGCGCGCTCTCGATTCGCTTGCGAAACTGGTTCCGGAAGGAAGCGGCGAACGGACGTCCGCTCTTGAGCTGGTCCGTCGTCTCGTCCTGGCTTCCGGCCCGCTGTCGCCCGCCGGAACGCGTCACCTTGCGCGGATCGAGAAGATTTTCGGATCGCACGCCAAGCGCGCGGCGAGCGCCAGGCGGACAGCGGAAGCCACGGATTCCCCGCGGTGAACCGCCCGATTTCCCCAATCCTGACCGGCCACAAGTCGCTGGTCGTCGGAATCGCGAACGAACACTCGATCGCCTATGGCTGCGCCGCCGCCTTTCGCGATGCGGGAGCGGACCTTGCCGTCACGTGGCTCAATGACAAGGCACGGACTTACGTCGAGCCGCTCGCAACGCAGCTCGGCGCGCAGATCACTGCCCCGCTCAACGTCGAGAATGCCGGCGAGATGGAAGGGGTGTTCGAACTGATCGCATCGAAATGGGGGAGACTGGACAGCGTCGTCCATTCGATCGCTTTCGCCCCGAAAGACGATTTGCAGGGAGGGCTGCTGAACTGCTCTTCGGAAGGCTTTGCCCGCGCAATGGACGTATCGTGTCACTCGTTCGTCCGGATGGCGAAGCTGGCTGCACCGCTGATGACCGATGGCGGCACGCTGTTCGCGATGAGCTATGTCGGTGCCAATCGCGTGGTTGCGAATTACAACGTGATGGGTCCGGTCAAGGCTGCGCTCGAGGCCGCCTGCCGGTACCTCGCTTTCGAGTTGGGCCCGGCGAACATCCGGGTGCACGCAATATCCCCCGGTCCACTGAAGACCAGGGCCGCTTCGGGAATCAAGGATTTCGAACTTCTGTTGAATGAGGCCGCCGAACATGCGCCGCTCGGGCAGCTCGTGGATATCGACGATGTCGGGCATGCCTGCGCCTATCTCGCCACCGACTTCGCACGCAGGATCACGGGCGGGACGATCTACGTGGATGGTGGATCCAACATCGTGGCTTGACGGGTAGGTTGCGCCCCGCGGCCGGAGTAAATAACCACCCCGGCATGGGAAAAATCGCGACATCGCTTGGATTCTTCTGCCTGCTTGCATCCTCCCAGGCCATGGCGGCCGAAATCGCCTGCGCTCCTGACCGGGGCAGTCCTCGTCCATGGACGATCAACGGAGCTGTGCGCGGCGATGAATATGCGTGGATCTATCTCGAACTCGACAAGCACGGCTGGGTCAAGCACTGCCTCATGGGCGAAAACAGCATCGAAGATCCCGACAGGCGTTTCTTCATCTGCAAATATATGATCGACGAATGGCGGCCGATCGAGAAGGACGGGCAACGCATTGCGTCGACGACCGTCGAGCGCTTCTTCATGGTTCCGGGACCGGATCATAAGAGGAAGCTGAAAAAAGCGCAGGAGCGCTATTTCGCAGAGCATCCCCGCGAGCGGCTGGAATGCTATCCGGAGGAGCGTTCCGGAAGCAGCAAGCTCGCGTCTCCATAGCTGTAGAAGCGGTAGCCGTTCGCGATTGCGTGCGCATAGGCTGCCTTCATGACGTCGAGGCCCATCAGCGCGCTCACCAACATGAAAAGCGTCGAGCGCGGCAGGTGGAAGTTGGTCATCAGGCCGTCGATCGCCCTGAAGCGATAGCCGGGCGTGATGAAGATGGCCGTGTCATCGTCGAACGGGCGGATGGTGCCGGCTTCGTCGGCCGCGCTTTCAAGCAGTCGCAGTGACGTGGTCCCAACCGCGATCAGCCTTCCGCCCGCACGCCGCGCCTCGTTCAGGCGGTTCGCGGTCGCCTCGTCGATGCGCCCCCATTCCGAATGCATCCGGTGCCCGGCCGTATCATTCGTCTTCACCGGCAGGAAAGTGCCGGCGCCGACATGCAGCGTCACGATCTCTCGGCGGATTCCGCGCTCGTCGAGCGCATCGAGCAAGCGGTCCGTGAAGTGGAGCGCGGCGGTTGGCGCCGCCACTGCCCCCTCCTCGCGCGCGAAGACCGTCTGGTAATCTTCGCGGTCGGCCTCGTCGGCCGGGCGCTTCGACGCGATATAGGGCGGCAGCGGCATCCGCCCGGCCCGCTCGATAAGGATTTCGGCGGGCTCGTCGCCGTGGAATTCGACCAGGAAGCTTCCGTCTTCGGCCCGCTCGATCGCCGACGCAGCAACGCCTGAGCCGAAGTCGACGCGGTCGCCGACGTGAACCCTCTTCGCATTGCGGACGAACGCCCACCAGCTTCGCGGCCCGTCGCGCTTGTGCAGGGTAACTCCGACGCGCGCTTCTCCCCGGCGGCCTTCCAGCTGCGCCGGGATAACCTTGGTGTCGTTGAAGACGAGCGTATCGCCCGGGCGGAGGAGATCGGGAAGGTCGAGCACCTGGCGATCGGCGATCCTCTCTCCTTCAACCAGCAACAGCCGAGCCGAATCCCGCGGCCGCACGGGCCTCAGTGCAATTCGATCGGGCGGGAGGTGGAAGTCGAAAAGGTCGACTCGCATCGGCCTAGCCGCCGGGCGTCGTCTCGGGCTCGGGTTCCTTGGCGGGAGCGGGCGGTTCGGACGGCGCGGGCGTTTGGGCAGGCGCAGGCGGAGCCGCGGCCGGCGCCGATCCGTCGCCGAGGCTCGCGTGCACGATCTTCGTGGGGTTCGCCGGCGGCTCCCCGATAGCGATCCGGTCCACCACGTCCATTCCCGAAATCACCCGGCCGAAGACGGTGTACTTATGGTCGAGCGACGCCTTGGGGGCGAACATGATGTAGAACTGGCTGTTGGCGCTGTCCTCGGGCTCGGCCCGCGCCGCCGCGACGGAGCCGCGAAGATGCGGAAGCGAGTTGAACTCGGCCTTCAGGTCCGGGAGCTTCGAGCCGCCCTCGCCGGTGCCGGTCGGGTCCCCGCCCTGCGCCATGAAGCCGGGGATGACTCGATGGAAGATGGTGCCGTCATAAAAGCCCTTGCGGACCAGCGTCTGGATCCGTTGCACGTGGTTGGGCGCGGCGTCGGGCCGCATCTCGATCACGACTGTGCCGCCGTTCGAGAGCTGAAGCATGAGCTTGTTCGCGGGGTCCGCGAGAACTTCTGCTGGCGGGTTGATCGGGATAGCCGGAGCCGGAGCCGGCGGATCGGCCTTGGCGGCGACCAGCGCAAAGGCGAGGAACGGAAGGGCGAGCAGATTCATGCGTGACTCTCTAAACTAGCGGCCGAGCTGCCGGGCGACGTCGGCGGCGACCGCGGGGGTTACGAACTTGTCGATCGAGCCGCCATAAAGGGCGATCTCCTTAACCAGCCGTGACGCGATCGGCTGAAGCGACACGTCGGCCATCAGGAAGACGGTCTCGATCCGGTTGTTGAGCTGCTGGTTCATCCCCGCCATCTGGAATTCATATTCGAAGTCCCCGACGGCGCGAAGGCCGCGGACGATCATCGACGCTTTTTCGCGCTCGGCGAAATCCATCAGCAGGGAGTCGAAATCGACCACCTCGATCTTGCCCTCGATACCGACGGTTTCGCGCCTGACCATCTCGAGCCGCTCTTCGACGCTGAACAGCGGGCTCTTCGACGGGTTCGTCGTCACCCCGATGACCAGGCGGTCGACCAGGTGCATCGCGCGCCGAATGATGTCGAGGTGCCCGAGCGTGATCGGGTCGAACGTCCCGGGATAGACCCCAATCCTGTCAGTCATCACCGGTCCCGCTCGATCGCGAAGCGCGCGATGGCGCGCAGCATGTCCGCCTCTTCGCCGTGGTCGGACAGATGGTCAATGCCCTGCTCCACCAGCACCCGCGCCTGCTGCGCGGCCCGCTCCGGGCCGAGAAGCGAAACGACCGTCGCCTTGCCGGCCTTCGCATCCTTGCCGGTGCGCTTGCCCGCGGCCGCTTCGTTGCCGCTATGGTCGATGAGGTCGTCGGTGATCTGGAACGCGAGCCCGATGTTGCGCGCATAGCCGCGGTACGGCGTTCGGGCGTCGCGGGTGAGGCGAGTGACGATGCAGGCGGCTTCGACCGCATATTCGATCAGCGCGCCGGTCTTCAGCTGCTGCATGCGCGTGACCGCGGCAAGGTCGAGCGACCGGCCTTCCGCGGCAAGGTCCATCATCTGGCCGCCCGCCATGCCGTTGGGACCTGACGCGCGCGACAGTTCCACGACGAGGTCGGAGCGGACGTGCGGATCCTTGTGAGTCGCCTCGTGAGCGAGGATTTCGAACGCCAGCGCGTGGAGGCTGTCGCCGGCAAGGACCGCCGTGGCCTCGTCGAAAGCCTTGTGGACGGTCGGCTTTCCGCGGCGAAGGTCGTCATTGTCCATCGACGGCAGATCGTCGTGGATCAGCGAATAGACGTGGATGGCCTCGATCGCCGCTGCGATTCTCAGCGCCTGCTCGTCGGCGATCCCGAACAGACGAGCGGCCGCGATCGTCAGGAGAGGACGAAGCCTCTTCCCGCCGCCGATCGCAGCGTGCCGCATCGCTTCGTAAAGGCGGTCGCGACTGTCGCCGGGCGGCTGGAGAAGCCTCGAGAAGAAGTCGTCGATCTCGGCCGAAACACGGTCGGCTTCGGCTTCCAGGTCGAGCCGAGTGCCGTCGACTAGCTCAACCGACATCGAAGGGCTTGGCCCCTGCCGGCTTGCCGTCGCTTCCGAAGGCGATCTGCTCGATCCGAGCCTGCGCCGACTTGAGCCGAGCCTCGCAGTGCCGCTTAAGCTTGTCGCCTTCCTGGTAAAGCTCGATCGACTGGTCGAGCGGCGCCTCGCCGCGTTCAAGCGTCCGCACGATCTCCTCCAGCCGCGCGAGCGCAGCCTCGAAGGTCAGCTCCGCAGAAGCTTCAGGATTTTCCATCCGAAGGAGGATGGCCCTCTATCAGCCGCAAATCAACGCTTGAACGGGTCGCGGATGCCCGGGACGATCTCGTCGGCGGCGGCGGTTTCGCCTGCCTCGGCGGCGGCGAGCGCGGCCTCGGCGTCGCGGGCATGCTGCTCGCGTTCGGCGCGGAGCTGCTCGATCAGCGCCTGCCGGTCCTCCTCGAGATGCTCGTCCGGCGGTGCGACGGTCCCGGCGCTCTTCTGAGCCTTGGCGACCGCGGCATCGAGCTCGCGCTGGCTGGTGAGGCCGAGCGTGACCGGATCCTTCGGAGTGATGTTCGCCATGTTCCAGTGGGTGCGCTCGCGGATTGACGCGATCGTCGTGCGCGTCGTGCCGATCAGCTTGCCGATCTGGCCGTCGCTAAGCTCGGGATGGTTCTTGACCAGCCAGGCGATTCCATCGGGCTTGTCCTGCCGCTTCGAGAGCGGCGTGTAGCGCGGCCCCTTGGTCCGGCGGACCTGGTCGGGCTGCTTGTGCATCTGGAGGCTGTGGTCAGGGTCCTTCTGGCCCTTCTCGATCTCCTCGTGGGTAAGCTCGCCGGAGCGGATCGGGTCGCGACCGGTCAGCTTCGTCGCCGCGGTGTCGTCGGCGATCGCCTGGATCTCGAGGATGTGAAGGCCGCAGAATTCCGCGATCTGCTCGAAGGTGAGCGATGAGTTTTCGACCAGCCAGGCTGCGGTCGCGTGGGGCATCAGGGGCTGGGCCACTGGCATTCTCCGAGAATCTACAAATGAATAGGGCCGCCCCTTGCGGAGCGGCCGGTCGCTTCGCGCTTACTCGCGGAGCGGCCCGTCGGCAAGGGCGGCAGCGCTATTTCAACAGTTCGAGCACGATCTTCCCGACATGGTCTCCGGCTTCCATCCGGGCGTGCGCCTTGCCCGCCTCCGACAGCGGGAAAGTGGAATCGATCACGGGCCGGAGGCGGCCGCTTTCGACATAGGGCCAGACGGTGCGGGCGATCTCGTCGGCGACCATGGTCTTGAACTCGACGGAGCGCGGACGCAGGGTCGAGCCGGTCAGGGTCAGCCGCCTTCGCATCAGGTCAGGGATGACGATCTCCGATTTTGCGCCGCGCTGAAAGGCGATGGAAACGTGGCGGCCGTCGTCGGCCAGGCAGGCGAGGTTTCGGGGCACATAGTCGCCGCCCACCATGTCGAGCACGACCTGGACGCCCTTGCCTTCGGTCAGATCCTTCACTGCCTCGACGAAATCCTGTGTCTGGTAGTTGATCGCGCTGTCGGCCCCCAGCGCCTCGGCGCGGCGGCACTTGGAGTCCGTGCCGCAGGTGACGATGACGGTCAGGCCGAACAGCCGGCCGAGCGCAACGGCCATGGTCCCGATGCCGCTCGTCCCTCCGTGAACCAGCACAGTATCGCCGTCGGCGGCAAATCCGCGCTCGAACAGGTTCGACCAGACGGTGAAGAGGGTTTCCGGAATCGCCGCGGCTTCGACCATCGACAGGCCGACCGGGATTGGAAGGCAGGTCCCCGCGGGGGCCACGCAATATCCGGCATAGCCGCCGCCCGCGACGAGCGCGCAGACACGCTGGCCGACGAAGGCCTGCGCAAGGTCCCCGGAATCGACAATCTCTCCCGCGATCTCAAGCCCGAGGATGTCGGGAGCTCCCGGAGGCGGAGGATAAAGGCCGCGCCGCTGGAGAACGTCCGGCCGGTTTACGCCCGCAGCTGCGACCCTGACGAGGACTTCGCCCCTGCCCGGCTTCGGGACCGGGCGTTCGACGACCGACAGCTCTTCGGCCCCGTCGGGTTGAGGGGCCACGACAGCCTTCATCGTCTCTGGAATCGCACTGCTCACTGCGGAGCGGCTTATTGACTTGCACAGGCACCGGGTCAACTTGGGGCCATGGATCTCGACGATCTCTTCCCCGACAAACCGAAGGATCCGCTGACCGAGCTCGGCAGGCAGGATCTCGACCCCTTCTCGATCGAGGAATTGAAGGAACGGGTCGAAGCGCTGAAAGCCGAGATCGCGCGCGTCGAAGCGCATATGCAACGCGCGCAAACGCATCGCTCGGCCGCGGAAGAGCTGTTCAAGAAAAGCTAGTTCCCCTCATTCACCAACCGCTCACCACCTCGCCCGTAGAAACTGGGGATAAGCGGGACCGCGCCTCTTGATTGCGCGTTTCGCGCATATGACATTGGGTTGTCAGAGAGAGCCCGGGTTCTCGCCCGGAGCGGTGGGAGTACCAACGTAAATGCCTAGTTTCGCTCGCGAACTCGAAGAAACCCTGCACAATGCGCTGGGCGAAGCCAGCCGGCGCAGGCACGAATATGCGACGCTCGAGCACCTGCTGATCGCGCTGATCGACGACGAACATGCGTCGAAGGTCATGACCGCGTGCGGAGTGAACCGCGACGAGCTTCGCTCCAGCGTGAAGCATTACCTCGACAACGAGCTCGGGGCGCTGGTCGCCGACACCAGCACCGACCCGACCCCGACGAGCGGCTTCCAGCGCGTCGTGCAGCGCGCGATCCTCCACGTCCAGTCGTCCGGCCGCGACGACGTGACGGGCGCAAACGTCCTCGTCGCCCTCTTCTCCGAGCGCGAGAGCTATGCGGTCTATTTCCTCCAGCAGCAGGACATGAGCCGTCTCGATGCCGTGACCTATATCAGCCACGGCGTCGGCAAGGGCGAGACGGCCGCCGAGCCGCGCGCTCCGGAAGGAACCGAGGACAAGGGCGACAAGGAGGGCAAGAAGGAGAGCGCCCTCAAGCAGTTCACCATCGACCTCAACGAGAAGGCCCGCGCCGGCAAGGTCGATCCGCTGATCGGCCGCATGCCTGAAGTCGACCGCACGGTGCAGATCCTGTGCCGCCGGTCGAAGAACAATCCGCTCTACGTCGGCGATCCCGGCGTCGGCAAGACCGCGATCGCGGAAGGCCTGGCGCGCAAGATCATCGAGGGCGACGTGCCCGACGTCCTCAAGGGCGCGACCATCTACGCGCTCGACATGGGCGCCTTGCTCGCGGGCACTCGCTATCGCGGCGACTTCGAGGAGCGGCTGAAGAGCGTCGTCGCGGAGCTTGAAAAACTCCCGAACGCGATCCTGTTCATCGACGAGATCCATACGGTGATCGGCGCAGGCGCGACTTCGGGCGGCGCGATGGACGCATCGAACCTCCTGAAGCCGGCGCTTTCGTCAGGAACGATCCGCTGCATCGGCTCGACGACCTACAAGGAGTTCCGCAACCATTTCGAGAAGGACCGGGCGTTGCTCCGGCGGTTCCAGAAGATCGACGTCAACGAGCCGACGGTCGAGGACACGATCAAGATCCTCGCGGGGCTTCGCTCGTCGTTCGAGGGGCACCACAACGTCCGCTACACGACGGACGCGATCAAGAGCGCGGTCGAGCTGTCGGCCCGCTACATCCATGACCGCAAGCTGCCGGACAAGGCGATCGACGTGATCGACGAGGTCGGCGCGATGCAGATGCTTGTGCCACCGAGCCGCCGCAAGAAGGTAATCACCGTCAAGGAGATCGAGGCGGTGGTCGCGACCATGGCGCGGATCCCGCCGAAGTCGGTGTCGACGGACGACAAGAGAGTCCTCGAAAATCTCGAGGCGGACCTCAAGCGCGTCGTTTTCGGCCAGGACATCGCCATCGAGAAGCTGGCGAGCGCGATCAAGCTGTCGCGCGCCGGTCTTCGCGACCCCGACAAGCCGATCGGCAACTATCTGTTCAGCGGCCCGACCGGTGTCGGCAAGACCGAGGTCGCGCGCCAGCTGGCCTCGATCATGGGAATCCCGCTGCAGCGGTTCGACATGTCCGAATATATGGAGCGCCACGCGGTCAGCCGCCTGATCGGCGCGCCTCCGGGCTATGTCGGTTACGACCAGGGCGGCCTGTTGACCGATGCCGTCGACCAGCATCCGCACAGCGTGCTGCTGCTCGACGAGATCGAGAAGGCGCACCCGGACCTGTTCAATATCCTTCTGCAGGTGATGGACCACGGCAAGCTTACCGACCACCACGGGAAGACCGTCGATTTCCGGAACTGCATCCTGATCATGACCACCAATGCGGGCGCCGCCGACATGGCGCGCGAGTCGATCGGCTTCGGAGCCGCCACCCGCGAGGATGCGCAGGAGGATGCGGTCAAGAAGATGTTCACGCCCGAGTTCCGCAACCGGCTCGATGCGATCGTTCCGTTCGCCTACCTGCCGCCGGCGGTCGTCGCGCGCGTCGTCGACAAGTTCATCCTCCAGCTCGAGCTGCAGCTCGCCGACCGCAACGTCCACATCGAGCTCGACGAAGTGGCGAGGAAGTGGCTCGTCGACCGGGGCTACGACAAGCTTTACGGCGCGCGCCCGATGGGCCGCCTCGTCCAGGAGAAGATCAAGCAGCCGCTCGCCGAAGAATTGCTGTTCGGCAAGCTGGTCAACGGCGGCGAGGTCAAGGTCCGGATCAAGGACAATGGGCCAAGCTTCGAGATGGTGCCCGCCGCGCCCAAGGTGAAGGCGAAGCCGAAGAAGAAAGCGGCCGCGAAAAAGAAGGCCGGCGGCGAGGAAGCGCCGGCGGCGGAGTAGGCGGATCCCGGCTCAAGGCCGGGATGACGGAAGTTCGGCTCAATCCTTGTCCTGGATCTCGATGGTTCCCTGCGAGCCGTTGGCCGCCGGTGCGACCCGGATCACGAAGGCGCTGCCGTCCCTCGTCTTGCCGGTGACGGCGTCCCCGGCGAGCGCCACCTCCCGGCCCTTCTTGCCGAACTGGTCGGCGAAATAGGCGCGCACCTCGTCCGGCCGCGCCGGAGACATGAAGTTCAGGTGGACGGTGGTGAGCTCGTCGCCCGCATTGACGTTGAAACCCGTCATCGAACTTCCGGGCATCAGCTTGACGCCGTCGATGTCGATGTCGCCGCTGTGCATCATCCCGGCAGGAACCTTTACCTGGCCCTCGGCGAACGGCAGGTTGAACGCGACGCGCCCGCTTTCGTCAGCCTGGATGGTGACGTTTTCGTCTCCGTCCGCCAGGTGCTTCGAATGCACGTCGCAAGCTGAAAGCAACGGCAGGACTAGCAAGAAAGCTGTGCGGTTCATCCCGACCTCCTGTATTACCTGTATAATACAGCTGGTGCGGTGCGCGTCAAGGCTCCGCCCGTTCTCCGAAGGCGAAGCGGCACGAGGCCGCGCCCAGGGCCATGCATCGGCGGTGATCGACGGTCTTGCCCGACAGCGACCTGAGCAGCGCCAGGTCCACCTCGCAGATCGACGGGTCAGCCTTTGCTAGGTCGTGGAAGACGCAATTGTGTGCCTCTATCTCCGGGCCGTTCGTGCCCTCGACGACCCGGGATTCATAGCCGAGCTCCCGCATCAGCCCGGCGATCATGTCCTGACCGGCATTGGCCCCCACCTTGTCCGAAAGGCTGGCGGCAAGGCTGTTGCCGATCCGCTGCATCGCGAGATGAAGCTCCGCGGGGCCGAGAATCTGCGAAAGTTCGCCGAGCAGTTGCTTGGCGAGAAGCGAATATTGCCGCGGAAAGGTCGCCTTGCCCGCCGTGCTGAGCTGGAAGCCCTGCGACGGGCGTCCCCGGGTACGGATCGCCGTAGCGCGCTCGATAAGTCCTTCCCGCTCAAGCCCCATCACCTGCTGGTGCGCCGCGTTGCGCGAAATGCCGAGCGCGGCGGCTAGCGCCTGCACCGACAGCGGCTCTCCCGAACGCAGTAGAAGCTCCAAAATCCGATCGCGGCTGCGGCCATTTTCGCTGTTCAAGGGAGGCGCCATTTCCCCTTGAATCTAATCCTGTTCGCAGCTTTCGCAACTTTGTAATGACATAAGTTGACAAAGACCCGTCTCCGGCAGCAGAAACGGCGAATCGAAAAGGGAGGATTAGATGCTCAAGATCGCAATTCTGATATTCGCCGTCGGCGCCATCGGAGGCCTGGTCCTCGCCAACAGCGTGCTTCGCGGGCGGATGGCGTCTTGGGCGCTTTCGCTTCTGCACATGGCGCTTGGCGCTACCGGTCTCGTCCTGACCGCGCTCGTCGTTCTTGGCGGCGGGAGCACCGTTCCGAGCATGGTGCCGATCGCGCTCCTGATCCTCGTGGTGGCTGCGCTCGGCGGCTTCTATCTCGCGTCCTTTCACGTGAAGAAAACCACGCCGCCCTCGGCAGTCGTGGTCATTCATGCAGGAGTCGCGGTCGTCGGCTTCCTACTGCTTTGCGCGGCGACGTTCAGCTTGATCTGAGCCACACATGCTCGGCCACCCCATCCATCCGGCGATCGTCCATTTCCCGATCGCGTTGCTCTTGTCGGCGACGATCGCTGACCTGGCATGGGTGGCCGGCCTGACAACCGACACGCACATCGGCGCGGTGCTGATGGCGGGAGGCCTGGTGGGCGGCCTCGTTGCCATGGGCGCTGGAATGGCCGACCTGATCCGCCTCGATCAGCGGCTTGTGCCGCACGCGATGCAGCACGTTGCCTTCGTCGGCCTGGCTTGGCTCGGCTACGGAATCGCGCTGTTCCTTCGCAAGGACGCTTTGACGGCGAGCACAACAACAGCCCTCGGCGCGGGAGCGATCGGCGCAAGCCTCGCAAGCGCGCTGATGCTCGCCGTCGGAGGGTGGCTCGGTGGCCGGCTCGTCTACACGTTCGGAGCGAACGTCGCGAAGAGCTAGCCGCCGAGCGCCTGAGCGATCTCGTCGCGCGAGCGCCTGTGGAGTTCCCAGAAGTTCGCTACGCTTCCGCCGGCAAGCCGTGTCTGGAGCACCGCCAGGTGCGAATTCCAGCCGCTTCCGAAATCCTGGGCGCCGGTACCGCTGACGATGCCGCTATGAGTGAGGACCAGTCGGGTGCGATCGCCTTCCGGGAAGAGCTCGAACGACACTTCGCCGTTCTTTCCGCCCTGGAATGTCGTCACGAGAATCCGAGGCGGTTCGAAACGGATCACGCGCTCACTCCAGGTCTTGCCTTTGTAGGGCGCATAATCCTCCGGATAGGGGACGTCCTCGTCCGACAGATTGTCGTGGTCATTCAATAGCTCGAACTCGCCATTCGGCCGGGCATCCGTGCCGCCCATGAACCACTGCGAACGAAGCTCGGCCTCGGTGAGATAGCGCCAGACTGTCTCAACGGGCGCGTCGAGTTGCCGCTCAAGTCGGATCGCGTCGGTTCCGATGCGCTGCACCGCCGCACTTTGCACTGCCTGCTCAACCATTGTTCGTCTCCATTTCGCCTGAGAGCGTCTCGAGGATCATCGTCCACCCGTGCCGCACCGGATCGGCGTAGGATGCCCATTCCGGCGGGATTTCGTGCGTAAGGGTCAGCCGGCAGCCCGTTGCCGTCTCGGCAAAATCGACAGTGACTTTTGACCACTCACCCTCTTCCGTGCCCGGGCCGCGGAATAGAAAGACGAGCTTTCGCGGCCGGTCGATTTCGACGAACTGCCCATGATGATCCGCGTCGCCGTCGGCCCGGCGGTCGGTGATCAGGAATCGGCCGCCGACGCGGGAATCGATGTCGCAGCGCACGATTTGGCCTTCCGGCGTTGCAAACAGGAAGCGACTGGCCTGTGCCGGCTCGATCCATGCATCGAAGACCTCTTCGCGCCGAGCCGCGATTTCGCGTTCCACGGTCACGATGGCGGGGCCCGTCATCGCGGATACTTCTCCTCCACCAGCG
>Ga0207706_10002421_pt1 | contig 18210 bp, 17 predicted proteins | sample KBSC53metaG_FD_184318 | JGI IMG/M metagenome (GOLD analysis project Ga0207706, IMG submission 184318) | Corn rhizosphere microbial communities from Kellogg Biological Station, Michigan, USA - KBS C5-3 metaG (SPAdes) (version 2) | ecosystem: Host-associated > Plants > Roots > Rhizosphere > Soil ... | reverse complement strand
GCGATTCAAGAAAAGTAAATTGTTTGATCAATGGGAAAATTGTGACTGAAAAAAAGAAGAAAAGCAAATAACATGTCCAATGATGGGTTTACTAAAATGAAATCAATTTAAGATAAAGAAGATGGCTATTGAAATAAAAGAATTGGAAGTAAAACCAACATTGAGCAACACGGATCTTGCTTTTGAGCGAACAATGCTTGCCTATGAGCGAACACTGATGGCATGGATCAGGACAGCCATTTCCCTGATCTCGTTCGGATTCACGATCTATAAATTTTTTCAGGAATGGCGTAAGTCCGAACAACCGGTACAATCGGTTTTCACTCCGAGAATTGTTGGGATGATGATGATCTTGTTCGGCCTCATCGGACTCCTCTTCGCAGAAATTCAGCATGTCTCAGCAATCAAAAAATTACGGAGAGATTATCCCAAAGTGGAGAGGTCTCTATCTTCAGTGCTTGCGGTTTTGATCTTAATGTTCGGTCTTGCATTATTTCTTGCTGTGCTATTCAGGCAGTGAGAGCGTGAATAGTGGATCTGGCAACTGGCGGAAATCTTAGTCAGACCCATTAACAGTTTATATTCGCCATCATCGAATCACCCTTGGGCAGTTTCTTATAGATACCAACAACATCTTGAATGAACAACTAAAAAATTGGAGTAATCATGTCAACAACAATGGACGAAAAAGAAGCATGGCGACTTGACAAAATAAATTCATCTTAATTCAAACCTTCAACAATGAAAAAAAAATCATTTCATCTGCAATATTTGTTATTGTCTTTGTTTGCTGTTAATATCGGTAACGCACAAACCGATAGTCTCAAACAAATGCGTCAGTATAAAAACGTGATAAGGTATAATCTTTCAGGTGCGCTGTTGTTTGGTTTCGGCAAATACATCGTTTTTGGCTATGAGCGGGTCATCAAACCCAATCAGACTATTTCGGTTAATTTCGGAGGCGCGAAGCTTCCAAAACTCATTAGCATCAATACAGATAGTTTCAGCCTGCAAAAAGATAGAAAAAGCAACGGCTACAACGTTTCTGTTGATTACAGGTTTTATCTCGGCAAAGAAAATAAATACATGGCGCCACGTGGTGCTTATATCGGGCCTTATTATTCATACAATCATTTTACCAGGGATAACCAATGGACGTACACAAGTAGTGCAGGCAACAACTCTATTGGCACTAACACCAGTCTCAATATCAGTACCATCGGTTTTCAATTCGGGTACCAGTTTATCCTGTGGAAAAGACTGGCGCTTGACATGGTCCTGGTCGGCCCCGGATTTGGTTTCTATAGTTATAAAGCAAGTTTTGACGGGAACATCAGCGCAGAGAATAAAGAGCAATTGGCGGACGCGTTAAAACAATTGTTGACACAAAAATTTCCGGGGATGAATTTTGTATTTGCCGATAAAGAGATCAGCTCAGATGGAGTGATGAAAACAAACACGATCGGGTACCGGTATATTATTCATATTGGGTTTGCTTTTTAAGCGGAAAGACCCGGAAATACTTTTTATCCTTTTTTCTCACTTGGTTTTTTCTCCTGTATATTCTTTACGTATTGGGAAGGCGTGACTCCGGTGAATTTTTTGAATGCATTTAAAAAAGTTATCCGGTTACTAAACCCGGCTATCTCTCCCACGGCTTCGAGGGTCAGTGTATCCCATTGTTCATTTGTTAATCCTTCACTGATATATTTTACCCTGTGGCTGTTTATAACATCATTGAAATGCATTTGATATACCTGGTGAATGTAAATCGAAAGAACATATGACGGTATGTTGAGGCGGCCGGCTACTTCTTTGAGGTTGGTATCCGGGTTTAAAAAATGCTGGTCCCTGATATAATCGTCAAAACGTCGTTGCAACTCGCGTAACTTTTCAGGTTGTAAATTGGGTTGCCCCTGTTTTTTAGGTATTTCGGTTTGCGGACCTGCATCATTAAGGTAGGCACCATATAAGATGTATGGTTTTGAAAATAAAATGAGGCTCATGCTAAAAAAGAATCCCAGCACAGCGATCGCTGTGAAAAGCCATTGGTGAGCAGGTGCGAAAAAAAATATAATAAGGCTCGAAATTTCTAAAAGAAAATACAGGGAAATAGCAGTTGCCAGCCAACCCAGTATCGCCTGTTTTGTTTTATTCCTGATAGCGTCACGATAATATTGAAAAAGCATTCTGACTGCAAAAAAAATATAGACAAGGCCAATGATCACCGGTCCAAGGAAATGAACACGGGGAGGCATCATCCATCCTTCATTAAATATAAGGACGGTCTTCTGGTCATGGTTAACAAGTGAATTTATTATTTGAAGTTTATCTGTGACACGAGTTAAAAACAAGGGCGTAAAATCAACAAGGTAGATAATGCTTGGTAAAAGATGCAGGGCATCAGTCCAGCGAAGTTGTTTGCGTTTTTTTAAAACCAATACCAGGTAAACGTAAAATGAGGGGACCATAAGGTAATAAAACAAGGGCCCCGTTCTGAACAGGAATGGAACATAAAATATATACTTGCTTTCAAACAGGAATATCAGGAGTACGGCGTAGTTGAGCGTAAACAATGAAAATGACAACATGCGCGACGGAAGGTCTTTGTTCCTGTAAAGAATGATTGACGCGACAATGCAGCCGGTGACAAGCACCGCAAATGAAACCAGGGCAGTAAGGTTCATACCAGCGGTTTTCAAAAGTTTGAATAATAGTTCTCATTGCCCGGGCATGAGCCCGAATCAAAATTCAAGGGGTCAACATATGGTCACGGGAGCGAGGCTATGCGAACACTGATTCTTTTGGTGCCTTTTGCAAGACGACCACCCCGCCAACAAATCTTTTTGTAATGGAAATGAATATTCAACAGCACATCGGCTGATCAAGCAAGCGTGTTTGTAAACTTAGGGGCAAATGAGTACATAAAAAAATTCAGATGTAAGCAATCACCCACAAGCTGTTAAACTTTCTCATGAACTTGTGAACAATCGTAAATTTTGGCATAAAATCATTGTCGCTAAGGAGCTATCCGACTTAAATTGCATCCGTATCGTTTCATATCCGCACAGAGTAAAAGATGAATAGAGAAAATTTTTCACCACTTCGGGACCTTCTTTTGTTTGAGTCAACCTTGTTTTAGCCGATCATTATTGCCAATAGGTCTTAAACATCACTATTTTATATTCGATTCCGGATCTTAATGCGACGCGGCATTATTTATGGAATTTACTGGAAAAAAATTTTTCGATTATGAAATTTATTGAGCCGAAGATCCATGGTTTTATTGATTACATGGCAGGCATCATACTAATAGCAGCCCCATCATTTTTTAGTTTTGACAACGCGGCAGAAACCCTGATCCCAGCTTCAGTTGGCATAATACAAATCACTTACTCCCTATTTACCCGTTATGAATTCGGGATCTTTTCTGGCATTTCAATGAGAAAGCATTTAATGCTCGATATGATTGGTGGAGCTGTACTGGTAACCGCATCATGGATATTTGGTTTTGCCAGCGAGATATGGCAGGCTTATATGATGCTTGGTGTTTTTGAAATACTTGTCGCTTTCCTTACAAAGCCATATTCACAAAGAAGACATTATCGTCATCACGGGGTGCGGGTGCATCAGTGATGATGCACTATTTTTTTGAAAGATATTCATCGGTCATCGCATTGATTTTGCCGGCCAGTTCCTGGCAAAGGAATTGGTTACAATTGATAGTAAAGTAAAGAGTAAGTAAGTTGGTAGAGAAAGTCTAGATATTGCCAACTTAATTTATATCCCTGACAATGTTTGTAAAATTTCCCTGCAAACTATTTTGCTCTCAGGACAAAGAATGCTGCGTTTTATAAGATTTGGCTCATTGTAGATTTTCGTTTCGATTTCACACACTGCTGTGAAGTAACTTTAATCAAGCCATCTATCGCATTTTTTTCATTCCTCACCAATTGCTTTTTTTGATCAGTACTTAATACGACACGTCATGTTTGTAAACAGGTGTTAAAAAGATGGCTAAATGCAAATTTTTCTCATTCAAAAATTCACAATGCTTAGATGACGATTGAATGATTGTAATGAATTCTAACAATAACTAAATAAGAAAGGAGGAATTAAAGCAGCATTTAGGAAAATAAAAGTACCCTCAATTTTAAAAACTAAAATGCTAAACTTTTTATTAATTAATAAATCTTAGATCATGAAAAAGATTATGTTTTTGCCACTCCTTTTAGGAATGGTGGTTGTAAATGCGCAGATCCAGTTAGGTGTGAAAGCAGGTGTAAACATCGCCAATTTTACTGGGGGTGATTTTGGCAACATCGATAAAAGCCCTCTGACTTCATTCCATGCCGGCGGAATATTGCGGTGGAAATTCGAACACCTTATTTTGCAGGGTGAAGTTTTATATTCTGAACAAGGAGCAAAACTGAAAGATTCCGTTTCTGAAAAGGATTACAAAGTTTCTTATATCAATATACCTATCGTGCTCCAGTATGCATTTAAAGGTGGTTTTTATGTGGAGGCAGGTCCGCAGGTAGGTTTCAAAGTGAATGAAAACGTTCCCGATAATTCAAACGGCAATAAGTTTGCTAAAAACGAAGATTTTTCAGTAGCACTGGGCCTGGGTTTTAATAAAGGCAAGGGCTTTGGCATTGGTGGCCGGTACACCGTTGGAGTGACCAGTGTAGGTGAATCTAATTCGGCTAATTACGATGCTAATTTCAAAAATGGAGTGATACAGTTTTCTATTATGTATATTTTCTGATCAGGACCTGTCAATCAGAAATTTTCCAGGGGATGATAGAGTCTCAAAGTGGCTATCGCCAATGATGTGGAGGCAACAGGAGGAACTTTCGTTAATAGTAAAAACAGGATCCAGGTAAAAATGAGCCATAATAACATCTGCCCGTTTTTTCGGTACCACGTGAAAAGGGAATATAGCGGACCATAGTAATTATCTGATGCAAAGCCGGTGGGCTGGAATGTTTCGCCGTGGAGTGGGCACTACGATACGGCGGGTTCAACTATGAAGGAAAACTGACCAGGTAGATCTGCAGGCTACCGGCAACTGTTGATTGAGGCAAGAAAAATCTTCAGCAACATGCGAATAAGCAGTCTGATTAAGTAAAATATTTCCCCAGGATATTTCAATTTGTGATCAGCTCAAATAAAAGACTGCCCCCTTTTATAACATTTGGCCTATTTATAGTTTTTCATTTCAATTTTCTGCAAACTCATAGAGTAACTTTATTGAGAGCATGCCAGGTTACTGCTCTTTTCAGGCCCGTATTCCATTATAATCTTTATTGATATGCATACTCTCTGCGCCATCAAGCCAAAGCTGTAAATTATGAAATTGTTATTGGTAACAATTCTTCCTTTACTTCTGTTAGCATGCATAAAAAAAAGTGATAAGAAGAAAGGTAGTATGCGAGACAAGGCATTCTTACTAATAACATTTATGCTTTCATCTTTTTTCACGAGTGCACAGGAAAAAACAGGTGCAAGTGCACAGGAACTTGCAGATAAGTTATCCAACCCTGTTGCCAGCCTTATCAGCGTACCATTTCAAAGTAATGTTGATTATGGCATCGGAAGTTATCACGGCTCCAAGTATACATTAAATTTTCAGCCTGTTATTCCAATTTCGCTTGGCCCAAAGCTGAACCTCATTACCCGGTATATAATTCCCATCGTTGATCAACATGATGTGAGTGGTGAAGGTGAGGACCAGTTTGGATTGAGTGATGCGACTATTAGCGGTTTTTTCTCGCCTGCCGCAAGTAAAAATGGATTGATCTGGGGAGCCGGGCCGGCATTTTTAGTTCCCACAGGCACAAATGATCTTCTCAGCACACGAAAATGGGGAGTGGGACCTACAGTGTTGGTATTAAAACAAGCAACGGGTTTGACTTTTGGTTTTTTGGTGAACCAGATATGGTCGTTTGCAGGTGATGAAAATAGAACAGACGTTAACCAAATGTTTTTGCAACCCTTTTTTGCAAAAAGCTGGAAAAGTGGAGGCGGAGTTTCCATTAATTCCGAAATAACTTTTAACTGGAAAACTAATTCAACCACCGCATTTATTAATCCCCTTGTTACCGGCATCACCAAACTCGGGAAGCAGGCTGTTTCATTGGGAGTAGGGCCAAGAATACCACTGGGTAATCCTGCTGCTTTTGGATTCAGAGGTGTCTTGACTTTAGTATTTCCTAAATAATAGATAAATCAATATTTTAAATTCTTTGTATGAAAAAAATAATTCTCTTTCTTCTTTTCATTTTTTAAAAATACAGCAAATAGAAAAATGGTAAGATCAAAAAAACTTGCATCAACTCAAACTTTTGAACCATGAAAAGGAAATTGTTCCATTTGCAATATTTGTTGTTGCTTGTGTTCGCAGCCAACATTTGTATGGCCCAGGTTCAAGGCGATAGCACTAAACAAATGCCCCATTATAAAAACGTGATACGGTACAATCTTTCGGGTGCATTGATATTCGGTTTCGACAGGTATATTGTTTTGGGATACGAACGGGTCATTAGTAAAAATCAAAGTATTTCTGTAAATATCGGGGGAGTAAGACTTCCAAAGCTGATCACCATTAATACAGACAGTCTCAGTTTGAAGAAGGATGGAAAAAGCGACGGCATGAATGCATCAGTTGATTACCGGTTTTACCTGGGTAAAGAAAATAAACACGCGACACCTCATGGTGGTTATATAGGACCTTACTATTCGTACAATAAGTTTACAAGAGATAATCAATGGGTCCGTAAAAACAGTGGCGGGAATAGTTTTTTAAATACAAATACCACTTTCAACATCAACTCGGTGGGTTTTCAATTCGGATACCAGTTTATTTTATGGAAGAGATTGTCGCTGGATTTCGTGCTACTCGGCCCTGGCCTGGGTTTTTACAATTACAAGGCAAAGTTTGATAACAATATAAGTACAGAAGACAGAGAGCAATTGTTAGATGGATTAAAACAATTGCTGGTGCAAAAATTTCCCGGGATGAATTTTGTTTTGGCGGATAAAGAGATCAGTTCAAGTGGAACTTTGAAAACCAGTGCACTCAGTTACAGGTATATTGTGCATATTGGTTTTGTTTTTTAACCAGTTTGCTAGTGATACCGGCAGTGTTGAAAAAGTAAAGACCACGATAAGTGGTCTTTTGTTTTTTGATTTCGATAACTGTAAGAGTACTTATTGCTTCAAACATGAGAATGCATCAGCATCTTTGGGGAGCGATATTTGCCACCCAATCCTTCGATGTAGTTGATGACCTGTCCGCAGATATCATCTTCTATATCGAAGAGATTCGATTTTGTTAGTCTTCGTTCAATAGTTTGAGACCAGGTTTGCTTATAAGAATTACATTCAATTAGCTGAATATTTACACGGACTTTATCTTTTAGAAATTGTACACCTCCTGTAATAATATAATTGAGCCCGATTGACGCACCTAGTTCCCTGTAATCCGGGTGAGTCTGAGCCAGATTTTTTACCACCTGGTATGCGATCACCGAAATTTGATCGAGATGCACTAACGATGAATTTAACTGTAAACACAATCCCTCTGCAAATGCCCGGGCAGGGCCTGCTTTTGTTGTGCAGGTAAAGGGAAGAATAGCTAAACTGACATTGTCGCCTTCTTCGGCTGAAAACGGTTCGTCATGAAGCTCCCTTTCAATGATGGCGGCTTCTAGCGGATTTGAGCGATTTGCAAAAAAGGGAACATATTTGCCTTTAGGGATGGTAATAACGATCTGGTCATTGCATCCCATTTCGTTATAGTATTGACTCAGTGCACGCCTCAATCTTCCCGCGTGTATCCGAACAATTCCGTTTTCCTGCGGATTAAAGTTCAATGGTTTTTCAAGAACATTGATGGCGATGGTATATTCTTTAAGGCGATTTGCCCGGCCCAGAATTGTTTCCTGTACAATAAAGGATAGAAACTTTCTTAAAATAGCCGATTCTGTAAAATGGGAGTCCTTAAATATTCGCTCAAGTTCTTCCTCTACCGCGGTAACGCTGAAAAGTGCGTCCGGTTCTGCGAAAGTTGAATTGATCATGCAGGTTTATTTTGATCCGGTAAAGGTCTTCCAAAAACGTGCAAGGCGTGCAAGCCTACTATGCAAATTGGGTAAAGGTTATAAAACAGGGCAAAGAATAATTTGATTTTTTAAAATGTATTGCATCACGCAGGCATTTTACAGTTAAATGAATGCTGAAAGAGAAATTGAGTGGATACAGTGTTAATTTAGTATGTAACGGAAAGCAGTTCATGAATGATAATGACAATGAATGATCACACTTTTCCACGAGATAAGATGGATACCATAAACTCCCAACTGGAAGCAATAAAAGAAAGGTGGCCGGAGCATAAGGATGATATCCTGGCATTGTATTACAAGGACGCCAAATTCAGGGCAATTTGTGACGACTACTACTTAAGTCTCCAATACCTTAGTAAATTTAAAAAAGAATTCTCAGAGAAACTTGAAACCATTGAAGAGTATGAAAGGTTACTTCATGACCTTGAAATCGAACTCCAGGGTCGAATTGATAAGAAATGATGTGGAGGAACAAATTCTTTCCTTCTCTTCAAATAAATAAAATTCAAATCAAAAAGTAGAGTTATGTCAAATACATTAACCAACGGCTGGACGAAACCAGCGGCAGTCGCCATTCCAAAAGAAGGATACTTTAAAAAAGAAGAGGGCCGTTACGGACCCATTTTCCCCCAGACTCCTGCCAATTACGGCTTTACCATCATCGCGAAAGTAAAGCCCGGAAGGGAAGATGCGATCCGGGAATATGGTAAGACCATTGAAGAAGCAGTCAAAGGCAGCCCTAATGTACTTGCCCCATTAAAGCTCCATTATCTCCGCTGGGTTCTGTTCGACGTGGGTTCCGGCTTGCACTTTATGTACCAGGGCATATTTGATACGGATTTCGATAAATATCTTGAAGATGCCATTGCACTTTTCAATAGCACTGGTGTCACTACGGTGTTTACAAATCTGGAGGGATGGCCTGACGACTGGAAGACAAATATAGGCGCAGTAACCAAATACTTCCGCGAACATCAACGTCCCAGTTTCCTGGAATATGGAGAATATCCTTACGTTTCATCTGAGGAGATCAAAAAAGCGCTTACACTAAAAACCGCTTTTTCTGAAATGCTTGACCAGATGCAGTAACCGTTTATAACTTAAAAAATCTTTAATGCTGGAATTAGAGGATGTTCAACACTATCTTTTAACCCGCCCTCATGCAACCATTGCGCAATACAATTTCATAACTTTTCATACCGCTGAGGGTGGGCGTCAATGGGTTAATGCTTTAGCGGATATTGTAGGAACTGCAAAAACCGTAATGGCCGCAAGTGAATCTGACATGAGGTGGGTTAGTCTGGCTTTTACTTTTAATGGACTGCGTAAGCTGGGAGTTGATGAAATTTCGCTCGCTACATTTCCTGAGCCATTCAGGCAGGGAATGGCAGCCCGTGCTCAAATGCTTGGTGATACCGGTATCAACAACCCGGATAATTGGGAAGATAAAATTACCAGCGAAGAACTTCATGCTGTTGTTATTCTCTTTGCAAGGGATGGGGAAGAGAGAGAGCGATGTATAAAAAGGCATGATGAGTATCTTAAAGATAACCCCGGGGTTGGGGTGCTTTCATCATTGGTGCTTGAAGCAGTGCCCCCCCTTGATTATGTGCATGAACATTTTGGTTATCGCGATCGGTTAACTACGCCTGTGATTGAAGGAATGGGAATTGAACCAACGCCCGGATCTCATCCTCCCAGTAAGGCCGGAGAGTTTTTTCTTGGATATCCGGATGAAACTGGTTTCATTCCCGATCAACCGAAACCTGGGATTCTTTCAAAGAACGGAAGCTTCCTTGCGTACAGAAAGATGCGTGAACATGTAGGGGCATTTCGTGAGTTCCTGAAAGCAAATGGAAAAACAATTGAAGAGCAGGAACTGGTCGCAGCGAAATTGATGGGACGCTGGAGAAAAACAGGTGCACCGCTTGTCTTATGTTCTGATAAAGATGATCGTGAACTTGGATTTGATGACAAAAGAAATAACAATTTTGATTACGAAAAGATGGATCCTCATGGTTATGCATGCCCGGTAGGATCCCACATCAGGAGAATGAATGTGAGAGATAAGCAGGTGTCAAGGATCATGAACAGGAGATTGATTATTCGCCGGGGAGGCACATATGGCCCTTATTTACCTGAAGATGTACCCGATGACGGCGCCAATCGTGGCATCGCAGTGTTTGCTGGTTGTGCTGACCTGGCAAGACAATTTGAATTTTTGATCTCTGTTTGGGCCAACGATCCGGGGTTTGAAGAATTGAATGAAAAAGATCCGTTTGCAGGAAGCATTGATGGAGCATTTGAGTTAACCATTCCAAAAAGACCTATAAAAAGGAAAGTAAAAGGTTTGAATGCGTTTACCACGGTAACAGGAGGGGCCTATTTCTTTTTGCCGGGCATAAAGGCGTTGCGTTATCTCGCTTCATTGAAATGAAACAATTTTCGATTTTAAATTAAATACTGTTGAGATGAGCGCAAAGACTTATCCATCGCCGCGAGTTTACAATCAAATTCTATCGCCGCGTAAGTACCTGAAGGGAAAAAGAAGATTTAGCGTTTACTGGACATGGAGCTATCCGTGGGAAGCAAACAGGGATGTTACTGAACTTGATAATCGCTTTTCGACCATGACAGAAGTGCGTCGGGTAGGATGGCCGGCGTTTGAGTCAATCGAATTTTCTGAAAAAATGTTTTTGCAGGGCATTGCGGGCACACTGGAACTTTTTCATCTTAGCATTGTAAGATTTCAGCAAGTGGTTGAAAGTGTAACGGGTCACCCTGTTCCCGATTACCAGCGCATTGACCAGGCGGGACAACGGTTGCCGATTGATGAGCGGATCCTTGCGGATACAGATACGCTAATGGTATTTGGTCTTGATCATTTGATCACCGAGCAGGAAGCATCACCCGAAGAAATTGAAGCGCTGAGGAAATTTTTAAAGAGAGAAGGAACTTGTTTGGTATTAAGTCCACACCATGATGTAGGTTTTTCAGAGGATCTCAATCAACGGCAAATGGAATACAAACATCATGGTGATCCGTTGGTGCCGAGACAGCAGCGTTTTGGAAAATACACTCGTTCATTGATGAAAGGTCTCGGCGTCCCTGTTGAAAATCGCTTCGGTCTTCGACCCGCAACGATCAAAGGAACAAATAATCAACTGGTACCTCTTGTCAAACACATGGATTTCGACAACCACGGTTTGTTGGAGGGTGTTAATACGTTTAATTTTCACATGCATCTTCCGCACTATGCAGTAACGACAGATGACTCAAAGTTGATCCGCGTTTTAGCACAACAACCCATTGACATGTCACATCCGCATCCATTTATTGAAGCAGGAAATCGTGAATTCAATATGTTTCTTTGGATGCCACCTGCGGGAGAAAGAGCAGGTGATATATTGCTAGCCGACTCCACCATATTCACTACACTTTTTGGAGGCGACGAGAGTCTGGAGCGTTTTTGGAAAAATCTTGCCATGCTTTGAAAAAACAAAATCCCTAAAATCAATTGTACATGGGATCAGGGAAAAAATTTCTCTTTCATTTTTTTTTGATTCTGTATCCCGTTTGCTCCTTTGCCCAGGAAAAAAATACAAGCTTTGAATTGTACGGGATGGTTATGACTGACGCCGGGTACAATTTTAATTCCATTAGTCCTGATTGGTTTGATATGATGCGACCTTCAAAACTTCCCTCTTACAAAAATGAATTTGGTACTGACGGGAATGTTTTTTTTGGTGTCAGGCAAACAAAGCTGGGTGTAAAGAGTAGCACTCCGACCAGGCTGGGAGAACTAAGAACGCAGTTTGATTTCGACCTGGTTGGATTTGGAAAAGATGCTGGTCAAACAACTTTTCACGTAGTGAACGCCTATGGCCAACTTGGTAAAATAGGAGCAGGGCAGACCGCATCAGCGTTTATGGATCTGGATGTATTTCCGGTAGTCGAGGATTACTGGGGGCCATTATCGAGAGTGTTTTTTTTAAATATCCAGTTGCGATATGCAGCTATTGAAAAAGAAAACGAGAAACTGATTTTCGCACTTGAGCGACCCGGCGCCACCGCTGATGGTGGTGATTATTCAAACAGTATAGAGTTGCAGAATGTAAAGCCTGTTTTTAAACTTCCCAATTTAACCGCGCAATATCGTTACTCAGGAAACTGGGGTCATATACAGGTGGCCGTCATCGCTAAAAGTATTAAATGGAAAGATCTTGATACATCAGGTTATGATCTGAGCGGAAGTACCGTTGGTTGGGGAGGAAATTTGAGCACAGTGATCAATGCGGGAAATAAAATAAAATTGAAAATGCAGGGCGTATATGGAAAGGGAATTGAAAATTATATAGCCGATGTTACACCTGATGTAGGTTTAAAAAGCCAGCCGGGAAATTTGACGCAACCTTTCCAGGGTACTGCGTTGCCCGCGTGGGGCTTCTTCACATTTGCTGAAATAAAATGGACCAAAACCTTAGAAAGTTCTGTTGGATATTCCATGTTAAAAATTGAAAATTCTGATCTGCAGTCGGTCCGCGCATTTAAAAGAGGACAATATGGATTGATCAATTTTCGCTATCATCCTGTTACGAATATGGTTTTGGCTATCGAATATCAATATGGACGCAGGGACAATTTTAGTGATGGGTTTTATTCAACAGGAAATAAAATACAATTGTCATTCGAATTCCTTTTTTCTCAAAAGTTCGCACAATGACGGAGACATAGGCCTGCATCTATAAATTGAAACGGTACTGAAGACCCGCAATGACCTGCTGCCTGGCGCCCAGAAATCCGTATTCAAGTCTTACCATCAAACTCCTGTTGATCTGGTACTGCGATCCCACAATAAAGTTCCACATGCTTTTCTGTCTTTTCTCCAGAGAGTATTGAACGGATGCATTAGATGCATTTGAAACAACCTGTGAGGCGCCATCCAGCACCCTGCCGTAGGTTGCCAGTGCGGCATTGGCGGCTTCGTGCTTGGCTATATTAGCGGGATTTTTTTGCGCCGTAGAACTAAGACCGTTCCACCATGCGTCAACCTTTTGCTGATTTTCCTGCAACTTTTGATAACCTTCATCCACCTTAGTTCCCCATTCGGCAGTTGGAAACAGATCAGCTGCGTTCAGTGACCCACTGGTCTCGCTGGCAATTTTTACCCTGAATCCACCTATCCACAATGCGATACTTTGTTCGGGTTTCTTCAGAGCAATATTTTTTCCGAATCTTGGACCAAATATGGAGACAAAGGCCGGCTTTGCAAGTGCATCGATGTCGGACCAGGAAAAATTCATATCAAGTATAAGAAAATAGCCCCTGATGCCGACAGTAGGCGTTAAGCCAAAACCAAGTGTTGTAGAATTAAAATTAGCCTTTGTCTTGAAGTTCGTTACCTGGTGCCAGCCGGAACTATCGGGCAGCCAAACACCGGCATCGATAGCCGTTGAAGTTTTTGCCTTTGCGACTATCCCGTATACATTTAAAAAGGGTAATATCCAAAGGTCGGGACGAACGTTTACTCCGTTGGAAGTGGCTACTGCACTGTTGAAACGAATGATCTCGTCCAGCGGATATTTGGGACCGTTGTTGAAACCTACGGCAAGATTTTCAATAATGATGTCTGACTGCTGGTAAAGATATTGTGCGCTTAGTCCTGCTGATTTTGGAATATTAAATCCTTTGGCAACCACTTTTTTGCCCCATATAGGAAACAGGTAAGGATATTCTGACTTTTTCAGACTATCTGCTAACTGCTGATTTTTCGGACCAAGAACTTTATCTGTTGTGTATTGCGCATAAACGCTTAATGTGCAGCAAGCAAATGCAATTAAAAATATTGACCGGGTATACATAACTATGCAGATGAGTGTTGTTAATAAAGCTACATCGAATCCGCCACAAATAATAAACTGCGGTAATGTTACTGTAAAATGCAAGGAAATTTTGCTGACCGGGAAAGTATAATTATTGATGAATACCGCAAGGCTGATCTTAGAAAATATATATTCTTATCTCTTCAATTCTGATTCTTTAGTCGGCCCGAATACACCTGGTATATATGCGGGCCGGCTTTTTTCAGTTTACTGTAAAATCCGCGACACAGAGTAATTGATGAGTGATCACACCCCCAACAATGAAAAATTCACAACGTTCCAATTACTCATGTATATACACATCTAAATTTCTGAAGAGAAAAAAGCTAAGTGAAAAATAATAGATATTAGTTTTAAGTCCGGCATAAGGTTTTACACCGGCATTGGTTGTATAATCACGGTTATGGAATTCACTCAAATAATATTTAAATTTCAAGCTGGTTGCATAGGGAAACTGGATCCCAACAAAGAAACCATGCTGAAATGATTCCTGCCTGTTGCTGAACCAGCCTGTTATCTTATCTATTTTATCACCGCCATCATAGGTTTTCTCTTTGTAACTAATTGGAAATTCAATTTCATAGCCTCCGTAAAAAAAAGTTTTGTCAAGATTTCCCACTTTTAAACCAAAAGGGATCCCGATGTTATAAGACCGGAATTTTTTCTTATACTCCAGGCCATTTGAATCTATGTAGTCATTCATTATATAACCTACATTTCTTAAAGCTAACCCGCCAAACAGGCCGAAATTTTTACCCAGGTCTTTATTGACCATTACCTGGAAATTGACGACGGGAGAAAAACGCAAAGTTGCATTTTCATTGTTTCCGTTTTGCTCGATGCTTGCTAAAGAGAAAATCAGCTCTCCGCCCGAAGTCACATATGCTTTTGATGGGCTTTCTTTTGATTGACTGAAACACAGAACTGTAAAAGATAAGCTGAATACAGCTACGCAAATAAGAATCTTCATGATCGTTTATTTTAAGGTTATCATTGATGGAATTCGTAAATATCTCAATAGAATTTTTTGTTACGTCGTAGTGAGTGTAGGTGCTGCCAATAACCGAAGTTAGTCAATATGTAAAAAGATTTGTTTCCGATGTGTTGGGTTTAATGATCTGTCGATTTAAAGGCAGAGATTTCGCGCAACGGCGCTAAGCTCGCAAAGTGATCAGTATCTCTTGTATTCGTTGCGTCACTTTGCGTCTTTGCGTGAAATAGTCGAAACAAATATGTCTACTGTTGCATTGTTCCAATCTTTACTTCGCTCGTCATAAACTTCAAAGTCGTATTTATAAGCTCTTTCAATTTTAGAATCCCAAATGTCTTTCCAGGAATCAGAAATACAGCCAGGCATTTTACCTTTTGCAATGAATTTGGTATATGATTGCGCTGGTATCATTAAGGTGTCCATATCGGGGGCAGGCTCTGGATCTATTTTTACTTCGCACCCAATAAAATACGAAAAGGGCTGTGTGTGGTCTCCCTCGTAGTCCAAATAAACGGCATAAATTTCATCGCTGATCTTGTTTGGTATTCGACCAGCAAAATTTTCATTCTCAAATTTTTGCCATAAGCTTCCACAATCGATATTTGACTGGCCACCACTATTGGTCGTTTTTTTGTCAAGCTTGATCCCCATAAGTTTGAAACCTGGCAATTTTATTTTTTCCATATTGTTTAAGGTCTGTTAGCTAATATAGTTGATAATTGATTCTTCAGCTCTTCCTTCATCATAAAGCCAGTGCGGAATGTGCTGGGTTGACATGGGTCACACTAAAAAGCTCCACTTCTGTTTCCTTGCCGCGAAGTGTTACGGCATCGATTCTTTCCCATTGGAAACCGTTCATTTGTTTGAGCCGATTCTTGAGAGATCCGGAAACGAGACAGTTCCGCTGATATTTATTGCATTCATCTTGAATTCTTGCAGTCGTATTCAGCACATCGCCGTTGTATACGATCTCACGTTTCAGATCACCAATTTGAGCACTCACAACTTTTCCAAAATGCAACCCGGCTTTGAACTCCGGCTGTATGCCAAAATTTTTGAGGTAATTTTCGCTATGCTTAAGCAGATTTTCCTGGAACATGAAAAAGGTCTTCAGGCAATTTGAATTCTTCAGACCATTGTTCATCTCCCAGGTAAGAACCACTTCATCTCCGACATACTGATAGATCTCAGCTCTTGTTTGAAGTACCGGTTGTGAGATCTCGTGGAAAAGTTCATTCAGCAATGTATAGAAACGTACATGCCCCAATTGCTCTGCGATCGTTGTTGATGATTTCATATCAAGGAACATGAAGATCCGTTCCTCCTCGCGGGGTTTGTGGTATTTGCCCCGGATGAATTTCCATAAGATCCCTTCTCCAAGCAGGTTGTTGATTTGCAGAAAGAACAATAGCAAACCGTAGATCACAAGACTATAAGCTACTAATATCAATAACCCTGGAGAAGCCAGCAGTGTCGGGAGTTCACTCAATTTACGGCCTTCAAGCAATCCAGATATAGTCGCGAGGGCAACAGTGACAACGTAAATGACAGCGGTGTACAGCAGGGTTTTGAATACAAGGATTTTTGTAAATGACCATTGCCGGAAACGCATCTCTGCTTTCGGGAATAGAAATAATTCCAGCAAACCAAAGACCATGCCCAGGGGAAATCCTATCAATACGCTATTATAGTCAAGACGCTGTTCTCCGACAAGTTGAAAGATCACCCCGGCGAAAGATGTAGAAAGGCAGATCCATGCCATGGTTTTAAATTTTCTCTCGAGATCATGTTGCATGTAGAGGAATTGTGCGGTTAGAAAAACAACAAGGCAAAAATAAGTTTAAGAATTACTTTATGTCCTTCGTGCCCGCCCGGATGAATCCGTTCGGACGGGTTTTCTTCGTGCCTTTAGTGACCGACAGATTGGTCACAACGAACACGACGAATCACAAAGTTCACGAAGACTTCTTTGTACTTAATTAACGAATAAGTTTAAGAATTACTTTGTGTTCTTCGGGCCCGCCCGGATGAATCCGTTCGGACGGGTTTTCTTCGTGCCCTTAGTGACCCACAAGAAATTGATCACAACGAGCACAAAGAATCACAAAGTTCACGAAGACTTCTGTGTGAAGACTCCTGGTGAACTTCTATCTTCTATCTTCTAACTTCTCTTCTCATACTCGGCATCCTCAATAGGATTCAATCCCTGCTTTGATCCGCTTTTCAGTTTTACGGTAAAATGGCTTTCAGCATAACCGTAAAGAGGGAAAGTCGGGTAATGGGAGAATAAGTTATGGATAGCTTTATAACTGTAACTACTGATAAAACCGATTAACTATTAAATAAACTGATTGATCATGAAATCAAAAATTTTTCTAAGTATAGCGCTTGTTGTATCGGGCCTTGCCGTAAGAGCCCAGAACACCCGTACAGAACATGATCTCCTGGGTGACAAACAAATTCCCAACGATGCCTACTATGGCGTTCAAACCGCAAGGGCATTGGAAAATTTCCAGGTAAGCGGTGTACCCACTAAGTTTTATCCTGACTATGTAAGAGCGTATGCGATGGTAAAACTTGCAGCAGCACAAGCGAATACTGATGTTGGAAGAATGAGTAAGGAAAAACTAGCGATGATCGATAAAGCCTGCCGGGCCATAATTGATGGCAAATATCACGACCAGTTTTTAGTGGATATGTATAATGGCGGCGCAGGCACTTCTGCAAACATGAATTCGAATGAAGTGATCGCCAATGTGGCGCTTGAAATGGGCGGCCACAAAAAAGGAGAATACAATATTGTAGAGCCTCATGATGACCTGAACATGGGGCAGTCTACCAATGATGTGTATCCCACTGCTATTCATGTTGCACTGTTGTTACACAACGATAAGTTAGTGAAAGAAGCAAAGGAGTTGTCGGCTTCATTTCATAAAATAGGTGATAAGTACAGCAAAGTTTTAAAAATGGGACGTACGGAAGGCCAGGATGCTGTACCTATGACAGTGGGCCAGGAGTTTCACGGATTCGGCAACCAATTGGACGCCGCTATTGATGCGCTGGTAAAAACAGAGGCATATTTATATGAAGAAAATATGGGTGCCACGGCTATTGGTACCGGTATTACCGCATCGCCCGGCTATGCAGAAAAATGCGCTACTCGTCTTGCTGAAATAACCGGAAAACCAATGCATCTTTCGAAAGACCTGAT
>Ga0207706_10002417_pt1 | contig 18219 bp, 13 predicted proteins | sample KBSC53metaG_FD_184318 | JGI IMG/M metagenome (GOLD analysis project Ga0207706, IMG submission 184318) | Corn rhizosphere microbial communities from Kellogg Biological Station, Michigan, USA - KBS C5-3 metaG (SPAdes) (version 2) | ecosystem: Host-associated > Plants > Roots > Rhizosphere > Soil ... | reverse complement strand
TTGCGCAGGCGGTGAACTAAGTCGCCAAAAGTATCCATTTTGGCCAATCGACCCGATTCAGTGACTCATAGACTGCGTCGCGGGTCGATAACGTTCTTGACGAATGTCCGGTTGGCCCACCCTTCCCCGGCCTGACCCCGGACGACGTCGTTGTCCACGAATTTGGAAACTCTCATGAACATCATCCGGAACCTCAAGATCGGGACCCGACTGGCCAGCGGCTTCGCCGTCGTGATCGCGCTGCTCATCACGATGGCCGTCATCGGCATTTCCCGCATCGCAGCCGTCGATCGCAACACCGACGTGATCGTCAACGATCGCTACGTGAAGATCGCGCTGGCCAACACGATCGACGACAAGGTCAACGTGAAGATGCGCGCGCTGCGCACGGCGCTGATCGCCACCGATCCCGAGGTCGTGAAGCGCGAGCTCGGCAAGATCGAGGCGGCCACGCCGGTGATCACCAAGGCGCTGGAGACGCTGCAGCCGATCATCCACACGCCGCAGGGCAAGCAGAAGCTCGCTGAGCTGGTGGCAGCGCGGGCGCCGTTTGTCACCGCCGAGCGCCGCCTGGTCGAGATGATCCAGGGCCAGCGCGTCGACGAGGGCCGCGAGTTCCTGATCAAGGAGATGCTGCCGCTGCAAAGCGCCTACCTGCACGCGATCGAGGCCTTCGCACAAGGCCAGGCCGATGGCATGGCGGCCTTTGCCGCGGAGGCCACTGCGATGACGAAGAACACCGTGCTGCTGGTGATCGGCTGCGCCGTCGCGGCGGCGCTGATCGCCGTTGCGCTGGCGATCGTGCTGACCCGCTCGATCACCGAGCCGATCGGGCAGGCCGTGAAGATCGCGCAGACGGTGTCCGGCGGCGACCTCACGATGCACATCGAGGTCGACCGTCGCGACGAGGCCGGCCAGCTGCTGGCCGCGCTGAAATCGATGAACGAGAGCCTCGTGCGCGTGGTCGGCACGGTGCGCAACAGCAGCGATTCCATCGCCACCGGCTCGGGCCAGATCGCCACCGGCAACGCCGATCTGAGCCAGCGCACCGAGGAGCAGGCGTCGAGCCTGGAGGAAACGGCCGCGTCGATGGAGCAGCTCACCGCCACCGTGAAGCACAACGCCGACACCGCCAGCCAGGCCAGCCAGCTCGCCGGCCGGGCGAGCGATGTGGCCGCGCGCGGCGGCGAGGTGGTGGCGCAGGTCGTCTCCACGATGGACGGCATCACCGCCTCCAGCCGCAAGATCGCCGACATCATCGGCGTGATCGACGGCATCGCGTTCCAGACCAACATCCTGGCGCTGAATGCGGCAGTGGAAGCTGCCCGTGCCGGCGAGCAGGGCCGCGGTTTCGCGGTGGTGGCCGGCGAAGTGCGCGGCCTGGCCCAGCGCAGCGCCGGCGCTGCGCGCGAGATCAAGAGCCTGATCGGCGCCAGTGTCGAGCAGGTGGAGTCGGGCGCGCAGCTGGTCGGCAAGGCCGGCTCGACGATGAACGACATCGTGAACCAGGTGCGCGACGTCGCGGTGCTGATCCAGCAGATCTCGTCGGCCACCGCGGAGCAGACCTCCGGCATCGGCCAGGTCTGCGAGGCGGTTTCGCAGCTGGACCGCGTGACGCAGCAGAACGCCGCGCTGGTCGAGCAATCCGCGGCCGCGGCCGAGAGCCTGCAGCAGCAGGCGCGCCGCCTCGTCGATGCGGTCGGTGTCTTCCAGCTGCGCAACGGGATCGCCGTGACGGCCTGAACGGCCGCGCTGTTCGCGCGTTTCACTCTTCTGCTAGGGTGAGGCTCGATGGAGCCTCGCCCTTCTTCCGCCACCGCCGCCGAGCTGCCCGACGCCTGGTTCGCCCGCCGCGGCTGGCAGGCCTTCGCGTTCCAGCGCGAGGTCTGGGAAGCCATGGCCGCCGGCGACAGCGGGCTGCTGCACGCCACCACCGGCGCCGGCAAGACCTACGCCGTGTGGTTCGGTGCGCTCGCGCGCGCCGCGCGGCTCGGCGTGCCGATGCGGCGCGGTCGCCATGCACCGCCGGTCGGCGTGTTGTGGATCACGCCGATGCGGGCGCTGGCAGCCGACACCACGCGCGCCATCGCCCAGCCGCTGCTCGACCTCGACACCGGCTGGGCCGTGAGCCTGCGCACAGGCGACACGCCGAGCGCCGAGCGCGCGAAGCAGGATCGGCGGCTGCCCACCGCGCTGGTCACCACGCCCGAATCGCTGAGCCTGCTGCTCACGCGCGAGAAGGCGCTGGAGGAGCTGGCGGGCATCCACACGGTGATCGTCGACGAATGGCATGAGCTGATCGGCAACAAGCGCGGCGTGCAGGTGCAGCTGGCGATCGCGCGGCTGAGGCGCTGGAACCCGCAGCTGGCGGTGTGGGGCTTGAGCGCGACGCTGGGCAACCTGGAAGCCGCGATGCACACGCTGGTGGGCCATGAGCAGGGCCGGCTGGTGCGCGGCCGCATCGAGAAGCAGCTGATCATCGACACGCTGCTGCCGCACGACCCCGGCCGCTTCTCGTGGGGCGGCCACCTGGGCGCGCAGATGCAGCTGCCGGTGGTCGAGGAACTCGAGCGCTCGTCGACTGCCTTGGTCTTCACCAACGTCCGCTCGCAGGCCGAGATCTGGTACCAGCTGCTGCTGACCGCGCGACCCGACTGGGCGGGCCTGGTGGCGCTGCACCACGGCTCGCTCGACAAGGAGGTGCGCAACTGGGTCGAGCTGGGCCTGAAGGAGGGCCGGCTGAAGGCGGTGGTCGCCACCTCGTCGCTGGACCTGGGCGTCGATTTCCTGCCGGTGGAGCGCGTGCTGCAGATCGGCTCGGCCAAGGGCGTGGCCCGCATGCTGCAGCGCGCCGGCCGATCGGGCCACGCGCCGGGCCGGCCCAGCCGCGTGACGCTGGTGCCCACCAACACGCTGGAGCTGGTGGAAGGCGCCGCCGCGCGGCGCGCCGCCCTGGCCGGCCGCATCGAGAAACGCGAGTCGCCCGACAAGCCGCTGGACGTGCTGGTGCAGCACCTGGTCACGGTGGCGCTGGGCGGCGGCTTCAGTGCCGACGCGCTGTACGACGAGGTGCGCAGCGCGCCCGCCTACCGCACGCTGACGCGCGAGGAATTCGGCTGGGCGCTGGATTTCGTCGTGCAGGGCGGCAGCAGCCTGCACGCCTATCCCGAATACCACCGCGTCCAGCTCGTGGACGGCCTCTACCGTGTGCCCGACCGCCAGATCGCGACGCGCCACCGCCTGATGATCGGCACCATCGTCAGCGACTCGGCGATGCTGGTGAAGTGGCTGTCGGGCGGCACCATCGGCACCATCGAAGAGGGCTTCATCGCGCGGCTCAACCCGGGCGACTGCTTCGTCTTCGCGGGCAAGGTGCTGGAGTTCGTGCGCACGCGCGAGATGACGGCCTACGTGCGCAAGCCCGAGAAGAAGCACAAGGGCATCGTCTCGGTGTGGAACGGCAGCAAGATGGCGCTGTCGAACGAGCTGGCCGACAGCGTGCTCGAGATGCTGCTCGCCGCGGCGCAAGGCGACTACAGCGAGCCCGAGATGCAGGCCGCGATGCCGATGCTGCAGACGCAGGCGCGGCTGTCGCGCCTGCCGACGCCGGGCACGCTGCTGATCGAGCGCTTCCGCTCGCGCGACGGGCACCACCTGTTCGTCTATCCGTTCGCCGGCCGCAACGTGCACCTCGGGCTGGGCAACCTGCTCGCGTGGCGGCTCTCCCAGGTGCAGCCCAACACCTTCTCGATCAGCATCAACGACTACGGCTTCGAACTGCTCAGCGTGATGCCGGTCGATGTGGAGCCGCTGCTCTCGGGGGCCGCCTTCGGCACCGGGACGCTGATGCACGACGTGCTCGCCAGCCTCAACTCCAGCGCGCTCGCGCGCAAGCGCTTCCGCGAGATCGCGCGCGTGGCCGGGCTGATCTTCATGGGCTACCCGGGTGCGCCGAAGAGCCTGCGTCAGCTGCAGGCCTCGTCGTCGCTGTTCTACGAGGTGTTCCAGAAGTACGACGCCGACAACCTGCTGCTCACCCAGGCGCAGAAGGAGGTGCTGTCGCAGGAGCTCGACCTGAAGCGCCTGTCGGCCGCGCTCGCGCGCATGGGCTCGCAGGCCATCGAGCTGGTCGACCTGAAGGTGCCCAGCCCGTTCAGCCTGCCGCTGATGGTGGAGCGCTTCCGCGAGCAGGTGTCGACCGAGCGGCTGAGCGACCGGCTGGAGCGCATCCTGAAGGACGCTGCGCGCGAACTGGGCGATGACACCCCGCAGACGGCCCCGCAGCGTACGCCGCTCGAGCAGGATGCCGAGGCGGCGGTGAGCGCGACGAGGCGCAAGCCGCGGGCGCGGCGAGGCACCAGGGCGTGATCGACAATCCCGCCCCATGAGCGACGCCACCATCCGCCTGCTGCTCGTCGACGACCATCCGCTGGTGCGCGATGGGCTGCGCGCGCGCCTGTCGGCGATGCCGGCGCTCGAGGTGGTGGGAGAGGCCGGCAACGCTGCCGAGGCGCAGCAGCAGGTGGCGGCATTGCAGCCCAACCTCGTGCTGATGGACGTGGGCATGCGCGACATGAACGGCATCGACCTCACCGCGCTGCTGCTGCGCGACCATCCCGAGCTGCGCGTGCTGATGCTCAGCATGTACGACAACCCCGAGTACGTGCAGCGTGCGCTGCAGGCCGGCGCCCGCGGCTATGTGCTGAAGGATGCGCCGGCCAGCGAGATCGTCGGCGCGATCGGCGCGGTGGCCTCGGGGGGCACCTACCTGAGCCCGGCGGTCTCGAAGCGGCTGTTCCGCAACCAGGCGCCGCGGCCGGTGCTGTCGCTGCGCGAGAGCCAGATCCTCTCGGCGCTGGGCAAGGGCCTGGCGAGCAAGCAGATCGCGCGCGAGCTGGGCTTGAGCGTGCGCACGGTCGAGGCTCACCGGCAGAACATCAAGCGCAAGCTCGAGCTCGAAGGCCAGGCCGAGCTGATCAAGTACGCGGTGGAGCATGCGCGCGACCACGGCGGCGAGACTCAGGGCTAACCCTTAAGTGATGCCGCGCGGTGGGGCCGCGCATTGCGACGGATGCGCGGCGACCCTTCGATGCGGATGATCCTCAGGACACTAGAGGAGACAAGCCACCATGTCCGCCATCCGCCGCCACCTGCCGTGGCTGCTCGTTGCCGTCTTCGGCGCGTTTGCCCTGGCCACCGTCGCGCTCGCGCGCGGCGAGGCCGTGAGCGCGCTGTGGATCGTCGTCGCAGCCGTCTGCACCTACCTGATCGCCTACCGCTACTACAGCCTCTTCCTCGCGCAGCGCGTGCTGGGGCTGGACCCGAAGCGCAAGACACCCGCCTGGGTGCATAACGACGGGCTCGACTACGTGCCCACCAACAAATACGTGCTCTATGGCCACCACTTCGCCGCGATCGCCGGCGCGGGGCCGCTGGTCGGGCCGGTGCTGGCCGCCCAGATGGGCTACCTGCCCGGGCTGCTGTGGATCCTGGCCGGCGTGGTGTTCGCCGGCGCGGTGCAGGACTTCATCGTGCTGTTCATCTCCACGCGGCGTGACGGCCGCTCGCTCGGCGATCTCGTCAAGCAGGAGATGGGCGCGGTGCCCGGGATGATCGCGCTGTTCGGCGCGTTCATGATCATGATCATCATCCTCGCGGTGCTGGCGCTGATCGTCGTGAAGGCGCTCGCCAACTCGCCGTGGGGCACCTTCACGGTGGCGGCCACGATCCCGGTGGCGCTGTTCATGGGCGTGTACCTGCGCTGGATCCGCCCCGGGCGCATCGGCGAGGTCTCGCTGATCGGCTTCGTGCTGCTGATGCTGGCCATCGTCGGCGGCCAGGCGGTGCACGAGAGCCCCGCGTGGGCGCCGCTGTTCACCTACGACGGCAAGGCGCTGACGTGGATGCTGATCGGCTACGGCTTCGTGGCTTCGGTGCTGCCGGTGTGGCTGCTGCTCGCGCCGCGCGACTACCTCTCCACCTTCCTGAAGATCGGCACCATCGTCGCGCTGGCGATCGGCATCGTGATCGTCGCGCCAGAACTGCAGATGCCCTCGGTCACGCAGTTCGCGCAGGGCAACGGCCCGGTGTGGTCGGGCAATCTGTTCCCCTTCCTCTTCATCACCATCGCCTGCGGCGCGGTGTCCGGCTTCCATGCGCTGATCTCCTCGGGCACCACGCCCAAGATGCTGGAGAACGAGACGCACGCCCGCTTCATCGGCTATGGCGGCATGTTGGCCGAGAGCTTCGTCGCGGTGATGGCGCTGGCGGCCGCCTCGGTGATCCAGCCGGGCGTGTACTTCGCGATGAACGCGCCCGCCGCGCTGGTCGGCACCACGCCCGAGGCGGTGGCGCAGACGCTCTCGACCTGGGGCTTCGTCGTCACGCCCGAGGTGCTGATCCAGACCGCCAAGGATGTCGGCGAGAACACCATCCTCGCGCGTGCCGGCGGCGCACCGACGCTGGCCGTCGGCATGGCCCACATCCTGCACCAGGTGGTCGGCGGCAAGGCGATGATGGCCTTCTGGTACCACTTCGCGATCCTGTTCGAGGCGCTGTTCATCCTCACCGCGGTGGACGCGGGCACGCGCGCCGGCCGCTTCATGCTGCAGGACCTGCTGGGCAGCTTCGTGCCGTCGCTCAAGCGCACCGAGTCGCTGCCGGCCAACCTGATCGCCACCGGCCTGTGCGTCGCGGCCTGGGGCTACTTCCTGTACCAGGGGGTGGTCGATCCGCTGGGCGGCATCAACACGCTGTGGCCGCTGTTCGGCATCTCCAACCAGATGCTGGCCGCGGTGGCGCTGATGCTGGGCACCGTGGTGCTGTTCAAGATGAAGCGCGAGCGTTATGCGTGGACGACGATGCTGCCGGCCGCCTGGCTGCTGGCCTGCACGCTCACGGCGGGCTGGCAGAAGATCTTCTCGCCCGATGCCAAGGTCGGCTTCCTCGCCCATGCGGCCAAGTACGCCGATGCGATCGGGCAGGGCAAGCTGCTGGCGCCGGCCAAGAGCGCCGCGGCGATGTCGCGCGTGGTGTTCAACGACCGGCTCGATGCCGCGCTGTGCGGGCTGTTCATGCTGGTGGTGGTGAGCGTGCTGGTCTACAGCGTGCGCGCCGCACTGGCGGCCCGCGCCGCCAACAAGCCCACCACGAGCGAGACGCCCTACCTGGCGCTGCCCGAGGGCGCGCGATGAGCGCAGGGCGCGACGCAGCGGCGGGTTGGCCGCAGGAGCTGGGCCGCGCCGGCCGCTATGTCGCGCAGTCGCTGCGGTTGATGGTCGGCGTGCCCGACTACGGCGCCTACCTGAAGCACATGGCGGCCACGCACCCCGGGCGGCCGCCGATGAGCTACGAGGACTTCTTCCGCGAGAGGCAGCAGGCCCGCTATGGATCGCGCACCGGGAAGTGTTGTTGAATCGGGGCATGCGCCTCAAAGCCAAATTGCTGCTGCTGGCGGCCGTGCCGCTGCTGCTCTCGCTGGCGCTGATCGCGGCGGCCGTGCGGCACCAGGAGCGGCAGCTCGCACGCTCCGAGCATGCGCTGGTCGAGCGCGCCTACATGAGCGCGCGCCGCGCCGAGCTGAAGCACTATGTCGAGCTCGCATTGAGCACCGTGCGCCCGCTGTACGACCAGGGCGCCAACGACGAGGCCACGCGCACCAAGGCACTGCAGCTGCTGGCCTCGCTCGAGTATGGCGACGACGGCTACTTCTTCGTCTACGACCTCGAGGGCCGGGTGCTGATGCATTCGCGCCAGCCCGAGCTGATGGGCATGAACCTCTGGGAGCTGCGCGACCCGCAGGGCGTGCCCACCATCCAGCGGCTGATCGCGCAGGCGCGCCAGGGCGGCGGCTATGTCGACTACCTGTGGCGCAAGCCCTCCAGCGGCCAGATGGTGCCCAAGCTCGGCTACGTGACGGCGCTGCCCAAGTGGAACTGGATGATCGGCACCGGGCTGTACCTCGATGACATCCACGCCACGATGGCGCAGCTCGAGCAGCAGAGCAACGGCCACATCGCGACGACGCTGCTGTGGATCGCCGGCATCGCGGTGCTCGGCATCGGCCTCATCAGCGCCAGCGGCCTGTGGCTCAACCTCAGCGAACACCGTGTGGCCGACGCGAAGCTTCGGCTGCTGGCGCAGCAGGTGGTCGAATCGCAGGAGAGCGAACGCGCGCATCTCGCTCGCGAGCTGCACGACGGCACGAGCCAGACGCTGGTCTCGGCCAAGCTGCTGATCGAATCGGCGGTCGACGAACTCGAGCGCATGCGGCAGGCGGCGCCGCCGGCGCTGGCCAAGGCGCTCGCGCGCCTGAACGATTCGCTCAGCGAGGTGCGGCGCATCTCGCACCGGCTGCGCCCCGCGATGCTCGATACGCTGGGCCTGCCGGCGGCGCTCGAGCTGCTGGGGCGGGAGTTCGGCGAGCACGGCCGCGCCGAGGTGAGGGTCGCGATCGAAGGCGAGCGCTGCGAGCTGCCCGATGAGGTGAAGACCGTGCTTTTCCGTGTGGCCCAGGAGGCGCTGGCCAACATTGGCAAGCATGCGGCCGCACGGCATGTGGACATCACGCTTGCCTTCGATGCCGAAGGCGTGCAGCTGCGTGTTGCCGACGACGGCCGCGGCTTCGATGCGCAGGCGGTGCAACTCGACCCGCGCCGCGGCATTGGGTTGCGCAACATGCGGGAGCGGCTGGCCACCATCGGCGGCCAGTTCCAGCTCTCTTCCGCTCCGCTGGCCGGCACGCGGCTGCTGGCCTGCGTGCCGGCCGAGGCGCTGGCGCGCCTGGCGTCGCGCTGACGCCTTTCAGCGCCAGACGATCAGCGATGTGTCGCCGAGGTGCCCGGTGCCGGCGCCGCTGAGCGCGGCCTGCACCTGCACGACGTAGTTGCCGGCCGGCAGCCCCGCCCCGCCCACCGCGTTGACGGCTGCCATCACCCAGCCGTCGTCGGCGGCCGTGCCGTTGGAGGTGCAGAACGCATCGGCGCCGCCCACGGTGGGCGGCAGCACGGTGATCGCGCCGGTGCCGAGGTTGACCACGCGGATCGTCAGGTCCAGCCAGGTACTGGTGTTGCCCGCAGCGGCGGCCACGGCGCATTCGGCCGTGTAGCTCACGATGAAGCGCTGGTTCGCCGCATTGAAGAACGCCGGTGTCTGGAAAACGCCCGGCGCAATGGGCACCGCCACCAGCGCCGGCCCGAAGGTGAAGTTGCCGGGGCGCGTCATCGCGATGATGGACTGGGCCGATGCCTGGGGGGCGGCACCGGCGGCGAGCGCGGCCGCAACGGCGGTGCAAAGCAGCGTGCGTGTGATCGTCATGTCATGTCTCCCTGGCGGGCTGACTCAGAGGCGAGCGACGCGGGCAGCCCGCCGGCCGCACATCGCCGGTGCAGCGGCGCCTACTGCGTCAGCTGCGGATGGGCGGCATCGTTGTGTTCCAGCTCGGCCAGCTGCGACAGGCGCCGGCGGGCATCGGCCTGGATGGCCGCGCTCGGGATGTCGAGCGCGGCCTGCAGCGCTTGCCGCATCCCCTCGACGCTGCCGCTGCGCGGCTCGAGGTAGTTCTCGAAGGCCAGCAGGCGCACACGCTCGGAGGCGTCGTTCTCGAACAGCGTCTGCAACAGATCGTCGGGCAGCGGGACGCCGGCCGATCGTGTCTTCAGCAACCCGTCGATGCGCGTCGACTCGTCGCCTTCGCGGATCGCGTTGAGCCATTGTGTGCGCTCCTGCGGCGTGGCGCGCGGCGGGCACGCGGCCTCGACCGATGCGGGGGAGGGCGAGGCCGATGGTGCGGCCGCAGTGCCGGGCGGCTGGGGATAGCTCATCACCGACCAGCCCTGGGTCGCCCTGAGCACCCCTGCGCCTGCGAGGCTCGGCTGCGGGGCGGCCTGCGGCGGATGCACATGCTGCGATGCGCCCAGCGTCCATCCGATGGCCGCCGACAGCAGCGCCACCACGCCGCGTTCGATCCACCCGAGAGCTTGTTTCACCGCTGTCTCCGGCTGGTTGCATTGCCCTATTGGTAGTGCGTGCCGGGCTCAGGATCAAGGCGGCCGGACGAGGTGCTTACTCAAAACGATGGATGAGCCGGTCACTGTGGGATCTTCCCGTCGCGGAACTGCGCTGTCGCAGCCGCTCGCCTCAAGCCCTAACTTGAGGCTGCTTCAAGCCCCCGCGCTCTGCGGGGCCGCCTCTATAGTGGACGCAAAGGATTCATGGCGTCAGGGAGGCGCTGGGCGCTCAACAAAAGGCTGGCACTGCTCGTGGCGGCTCTGTTGTTGGGGGCGCCGACGGTTCTTCATTGCTTCGCGCGGCCGATGCGTGGCTGTTGGCTTTCCTGCGTTCGATCCTTGGTGCACCGGTGCGGCTAAGGCACTGGTTGCGTGATCCTGGGTTCAGCAACAGAGAGGCACAAAGCAAGTGAAGAACAACGATAGACAAGTGGGGCAGTGGTTGCCCCTGGCCGCGGTGGCACTCGCAGTCTCCGCGTGCGGAGGCGGCTCGGATCAGCTCGACGCGAGCAGTTCGGCATCCGCAACAAGCACAGGTGGGCGGGTGATCCGTCTGGCCGTGTTGAACACGTCTCAGGCGGCCCCGACATCGCCTACCACCGGGTTCACAGGTCAGGCCTATTACATCGATGCCGCGAACGGCAACGACGCGAACAGCGGATTGGCTGGCAGCCCCTGGAAGACTCTCGCGCGTGCCAAGACCAAGCCGTCGGGTCTGCCCATGACCTATGCCAGCGGCGACGCCGTCCTGCTCAAATGTGGCGGCACCTGGCGTGAATCGCTGAGCCTCGACAGGAGCAATGCGCCCTCCGGCGGATTGACCCTCGGGGCCTACGGCACCTGCAACACCACGCTCGACCTGCCGGTCGTGTCCGGCGCAGATGTGATCACCGGCGTCACTTGGCTGCCTGCGAGCGGTTACGCGAGCGGTACGGTGTATGTGGCCAGGCTTTCATCGGAGATCAAGCGCACCGTCTACTGGGGCGGGGCCGTTCTGACTCGCGCACGTCATCCCAACTACGGCGGCATTGGCAAGGAGTTCAGTCTCGTCCAGTCGAGCTCCGGTGCCAATTCGATGAAGTTAAGCGCGGCCGACTTCGGCCTGCTCGGCGCACAGAATCTTTCCGGTGCCGAGCTCTATCTCCGCACGAACCCCTTCATCATCGAGAACGCTGGTGTCGTCAGCAACAACACGGCCGACGGAACCCTCACCCTCGACTGGCGTGGCAACAACAGGTATCCGCCTGCCGCCAAGCAGGGCTACTACCTCGAAGGAAAGTTGGCGTTCCTCGACCAGCCGGGTGAGTGGCACTACGACAAGACGACCAATGATCTCTATGTGTGGCTGCCGGGTGGGGTCTCCCCGGCTACGGGCACGATCGAGACCGCTCAGCGTGGTGACGGCATCACGCTCACTCAATTGCCTGATTCGCGTATCGAGAAGATCGTCTTTGATAGGCAGATCAACCAATCGGTCAGAGTGATCGACTCGCGGCGGACCAAGGTTGACAGCGTCTTTGCCGTGGGGGCCTTGGGCTATGGCATTTCGGTCGAAGCGTCGGCCGCAGCCAATGGCGCCGATTCCATCGGTGCTGCGATCACCCGTAGCACCGTGCTGAACTCAGCAAGAGGAGGCATCTCATTGACCTCGCCAGGCATCGCCGTCACATCCACTCGTGTCGAGAACACCGGCGTCGATTCCCGCAGCTATAGCGGCATCGGTACCGGTGCGGCTGTCATCGTCCACAACGCGGCCACCAATTTGTCGATGAAGGACAACCAGATCGTCAACAGCGCCTACACCGGCATCACGGTTGGCATGCAGTCGGGGGTAGTGATCCAGGGCAACCTGATCGACCGCGCGTGTGTCCGACTGACCGACTGTGGCGCCATCTATGCATGGTCTCCGCCTTCGGCCGGTTCTGCCGTAAGCACGATCGCTTTCAACACGCTCACCAATCTCAAAGCCAACACCGAGGGTTCCGTGGGCGGCGCGCCGACGCTCGTGGCCGGCATTTATTCAGACGAAGGCAATGGCAACTGGCACATCCACGACAACGCCATCTCCAACGTCGGAGCAGTGAAGGATCTTGGCTACGGTTTCTATCTTCACAAAAGCTATGGCAATCTGATCGAGCGGAATACCGTCTGGCAAGTGAGCCGCGCTTCACTGGGAGCGCATGACGACACCAGCAACGTGACCCTTCTGCGAGGCAACACCGTGCAGGACAACAAGCTGTTCGCCTCTCGGCATTACATCGATTCGGGTAGTCCTGGCGTGCCGCCGGAAGTCAGAACCGTCTATGCACAGGAATGGCAACACTACAGCAATGCGGAAGGAATGTTCCAGGGGACCGACCGCAACGTCGTCCAGCGCAACCTCGTCTACACCCTCACAGGTGCGCCCCAGGTGCAATGGGCACTGATGAATGGCTTCAACCTGCCGACCGGTCTGGGTTTATCCGACTGGTCCACAAAGACGGCTGCCAGCGGCGAAACGGTGTCCCAGGCATTCGGCTACGCCGCACTGCCCGTGAAGGCCTCGCCGCTCGCTGGAACGCCCACCAACCTGTTGCAAAACCCGACGTTCCAGGGGCCGTCGCTTTCGCCATGGGCCTTGTACACCCGGTACGGTACGAGCACGTTGACGGCGAACGCGGGCGGGGGGGCTGATTTCCGCTCTGGAGACAACGGCGACAACGTCCACGGCAATCTCTTTTCGATGGCCAGTGGACCGTCCGACGGTTTCTACTTCATCCGCTTCCGTGCGCGCGCCTTGAACGCTGGCGCAACCGCTACTCTGCAGGTGTCAAACGCCTCGAACTACCAGACCAATGGTTTCGTGATGGGCAACTGGGGGCTGAGCACCACGGAAGATGTCCCGGTCGCTGCGCTGTTCAAACCGGCGAATTCCAATTCGTCGTTGCTGTTCCTCTACACCAAGGCCGGTATGGGCGTCCATCTGCGTGACGTCCAGCTGTTCCAGGCGGGGAGCTATGCGCTGCTGGACCCTGCCCGTGAATCGGCCCTGTTGTCGAACGAGACTTCGTCCGCGAAGATTGTTCCTTGTCCTGCCTTGCGCACCTGCTCCGCAGTGGACGTGAACGGAACGCCGGTGACGTGGCCTGTGACGCTGCCGGCGAACTCCTCGCTGCTCGTCGTCACAGGCGACCGGGAATGGGCGGTCAACTGACCGCCAGCCGGTTCAGCTGAGCGCGTCGTTCAGCACCGCCAGCGCGAGCGCGACTTCCGACTCGGTGATGTTCAGTGCCGGCATGAAGCGCAGGCGCTGCGGCCGCACCGGGTTGACCAGCACGCCCGGTTCGGTGCCGTCGCGCCGCGCGCGCTGTTGCAACGCCTCGGCGACCTGCGTCGCCTGGTCGGGCCGGGGCAGCTGCAGCGCGAGCAGCAGCCCTCGGCCTTCCGTCGGCGGCATGCCCAGCCGGGCCGCGATGCGGTCCAGCCCTGCTCGCAATTGCGCGCTGCGCGCCTGCACCTGCGGCAGGAAGTCTGGCGCCGTCACCGCGTCCAGCACGGCCAGCGCGGCGGCGCAGACCAGCGCATTGCCGTTGTAGGTGCCGCCCTGGTCGCCGGGCGCAAAGCAGCACACCGCCTCGCGCGCCAGCACCGCGCCGACCGGCACGCCGCCGCCCAGGCCCTTGCCCAGGGTCATGATGTCGGGCTTGACGCCCACGGCGCTGTGGCCCCACAGCCCGCCGGTGCGGCCGATGCCCGTCTGCACCTCGTCGAAGATCAGCAGCAGGCCGTGCGCGTTGCACAGCGCGCGCAGGCCCATCAGGAACTCGGGCGTGGCCTCGATCACGCCGGCCTCGCCCTGGATGGGCTCGAGCATCACGGCCACCGTCTGCGGCGTGACCAAGGCTTCCACGCTGGCCAGGTCGTTCAGCCGCGCCTTGGGGAAGCCCTGCACCTTGGGCTCGAAGAGCGCGTCGAATCCCGGCTTGCCGCTGGCGCTCATCGTCGCCAGCGTGCGGCCATGGAAGCTGTGGGCGAAGGTGATGATCTCGTGCGCGCCGCCGCGATGCACCTGGCCGAACTTGCGCGCGAGCTTGATCGCGCCTTCGTTGGCTTCGGCGCCGCTGTTGGTGATGAAGCTGCGCTCCAGCCCGCTCAATGCGGCGAGCCGCGCGGCGAGCTCGATCGCGCGGTCGTTGAAGAAGCCGGGGCCCGCTTGCATCAGCCGGCCGGCTTGGGCGCTCAGCGCGGCAGCGATCGCCCGCGGCGCATGGCCCAGCGTGTTCACGGCCCAGCCCTGCACGAGGTCCAAGTAGTTGCGGCCTTCGGAGTCCCACAGCCAGCTGCCCTGGCCACGAGTGAACACGGCCTCGGGCCGCTGCGCGACGGCCATCAGCGCATCGACGGGATAGTCGGAGAAAGGCCGGATGGCCGGGGCAATGAGAGTCATGGTCTTCGTTCCTGGTGAGGTGGGAAACGAAGGCTTCGGAAAAGCCCCTCGGGCGCCGGCGCCGCGATGCCCCCAAAGGCGGGGACACACAAACACAAAGGCCACGAGGGGTCTCGTGGCCTTCGGGTGGAGAACGCTGCTTTCAGCGCTCAGGCGGGACGAAACCTCTCAACGTCGACGTCGAGAGGTTCGTCGGGAGCTGGCCCGAACGATGGAAGCGGTGAGGTGGATGGCGTTCACGGGGTGCAGCATAACCGCAAACGCGCGATACGCGGGGCGCCTTTTCGCGTTTTAGGAAGCCAGTTCGCGCGTCGCCCCGTTGCGGCCGCCGAATCTGAAAGCATGACGCCATGCCAGACTTTCCTCGCTACCCCTCGTACCGGCCGCCCGCCACGGTACCCGGCGGCTCGCCCGCCGATCGCGGCGAGAGTGCGAGCAACAACCACCCGTTGCGGCCGGCCCGCAACATGCTGTACGACTTCAGTCTCCCTCGTTTGGAAAGAGAGATCGAGACCCATCGTCCGCGGAGCGCCTCCGGTGTGCGGCCGCGCAACGCGGTCTCGCCGGACACATGGGCGACTTACCAGCGGGTCATGCAAAGCTACAACGGCCTGCCGGTCCACCAGAGCGTCGCGCAGATCCGGGCCAGCATACGTGCCCACATCCAGTCGCGCCTGCCTTCGAGCCATCGGGGTCCGATCGTCATCGTGCTCGGTGAACTGCACAACACGAACGGGTCGATCGCGCAGACGATGGCCGTGACGCAGGCGATGAGTCGGGAGAGGCACAAGGTCTACCTTGTGGAAAGCACTCCGGATGAAGCCCGCGAGTGCGACTACGACGCTTCGCGTGCCGCCATCAAGCTGCTGGAAAGTGGCGGGGCGCAGGCACGGCGCCCTGAAGAAGGCCCGCTGGATCAGGCCGAGTTCGCAGCCCGCGTGTACCCCGGGCGGGAACCGCCGACCCGTTTGCGCCATGTGCTTCAGGACGCGTGCGCCAAGCTCACCGGCTTCTCGATCGGCGGCTTCGATACCGAGCACGACAACTACCACGACAACGAGACGCGCGAGAGGGCCATGGTGGACGCGGTGCTGCAGAAGGGTTCTCAGACAGGGGTGACCATTGTTCGCGCCGGTGCGTACCACGCGCCCGCCATTCAGCGCGCGCTGAAAACGCTGGTACCCGACGCCAAGGTGCTGTGCATCAGCCAAGCCGCCGATCCTTCACCGACCAATCGCGACGCGATCCACCGGATGTCGCAGATGTTCTCGGACCCGGACTCGCTGCTGCTGGCCGGCTCCGACCAACTCGAAGCCGACCGGGTGGACCTCGCGCCGTTCGTGCGCCATGCCGAGCAGCGGCCCGATCTGGTCAATCGCATCGCAGTGGACTACCGGACACTCTGACCCCGGGGTGAAGGCGTGGGCGCCGCGACGCGCGAGCTGCTGAAGAAGGCCGAGGACGAGCAGCAGAGCGGCGGCGTCGAGCGATTAAGCTTGGCGCCGATGCCGCCCTTCGAATCCGATACCGAGGTCTCGTTCCGGCTCGCGCGAGCAGACGACGCGCTCTGCCTCGGCGTGCTCGGGACGCAGATCTTTCTCGACACCTACGCGACAGAAGGCCTGCGCGCCACGCTCGCGCGCGAGGTGCTGTCCCAGTTCTCGACCGCGGCCGTCAGCGCCTTGCTGCAGAGGCCGCACACCCGCTTCATCGTCGCCGAGCGCGCCGGCCACCTGATCGGCTACGCGCAGCTGACGCTCGGCGCCACGCAGGCCCAGGTGCCCGGTGCAGCGGCCGCCGAGCTCGACAAGCTGTATGTGCAGCAACCCTTCCTCGGCATTGGCATCGGCGCGGCGCTGCTGCGGCGAGCCGAGGCACTGGCGGCAGAGAGCGGCATGAAGACCCTCTGGCTCACGGCCTGGGTGGGCAACGCGCGGGCGCTGCGGTTCTATGCGCGCCAGGGCTACCGCGACCTCGGGGCGACGCCATACGTGTTCGAGAATGAGACCCACGAGAACCGTGTGTTCGCGAAGGTGCTTTGGTGACCAGTTCACCGCGCGGCGGTGCTCATGCTGCTTCAGGAGGAGCGATGAACAGGAAAGAGATGGCTGATCTGCTCGTGCAGCGAATCGAGCCCGAGCTGGCCCGCTTGAAAGCCGGCTATGAGGCGTCGCGCCTCACGATCGGCCACTTCTTCATCGACGACTTGCTGCCTGAACCGTTGGCGCAACGCATCTACTCTGCATTTCCGAATGCCGGGACCATGAAGCTCAAGAAGAGCCTCAAGGAATACAAGTACGTGGCAGCCCAGATGGACCGTTACGACCCGATCCTGGAGGAGGCGATCTATGCCTTTCAGGATCCGCGGGTCGTGGCGCTGATTTCATCGATCTGCGGGATCGACAGCCTGTATCCCGACGAGAAGCTGTATGCAGGCGGCATCTCGCTGATGGGCCACGGCCACTTCCTGAATCCCCACCTCGACAACTCGCATGACAAGGACAGGAACCGCTGGCGCGTGCTGAACCTGTTGTACTACGTCTCGCCCGGCTGGGAGATCGGCAACGGCGGCAATCTTGAGCTCTGGCCGGCCGGCCCGACGGGCGAGCCGGTGGTGATCCACAGCCGCTTCAACCGGCTCGTGGTGATGGCGACGCACGATGCCTCGTGGCATTCGGTCAGCCCCATCGCCTGCCATGCGGGAGCCGCGCGCTGCTGCGTGTCGAACTACTATTTCTCAGACCATCCGCTCAAGGCCGGCGAGCAGTTCCATGTCACGTCGTTCCGCGGGCGCCCTGAGCAGCGGTTGCGCGACCTGATGCTCCGAGCGGACATCAGGCTGCGCATGGCCATCCGCAAGGTCTTCAAGCGGGGTCTGGTCGAGACGGATCACGTGTACAAGAAGTAAGTCAACGTAGATCCGGCAGATCCAGGCGATGGGTTTTCAACCCACGCGCCACTCTCATGAGGCACGCGACCGTCGCCGACGAACGGCTGCGCAACGCCTACGAGGTTTCAACTCACGCGCACCTCTCACGAGGCACGCGACTGTCTCCAAGCTGACGCCCACGCACGCCAACAGGGTTTCAACCCACGCGCACCTCTCACGAGGCACGCGACGCGCTGGCTGCCTTGAAGACGGCGGCGCAGGAGACGTTTCAACCCACGCGCACCTCTCACGAGGCACGCGACGAGCGCGGCATCAGGCGCCGAACTCCGCACACCAGTTTCAACCCACGCGCACCTCTCACGAGGCACGCGACTTGTCCGGGAAGCTGCCCGAGCCGATTCGCTTCGGTTTCAACCCACGCGCACCTCTCACGAGGCACGCGACGGAATGAGCGCGGTTTGCTGTGGTGGACTGCGGATCGTTTCAACCCACGCGCACCTCTCACGAGGCACGCGACGCTGCCGCGGCTACCACTTTGAAGGACTTGAACATGTTTCAACCCACGCGCACCTCTCACGAGGCACGCGACGACGTGGCGCCGATGGTCACCGCTGCCGTGTGGCCGTTTCAACCCACGCGCACCTCTCACGAGGCACGCGACCGAACGCGAAGGGGTGGACGCTCCACAAGGACGCGTTTCAACCCACGCGCACCTCTCACGAGGCACGCGACAGCGTCAGGACGCATGCGGCGATCAGTGCCGCAGAGTTTCAACCCACGCGCACCTCTCACGAGGCACGCGACGTCAGCTGGTCGGCCTTCTCGCTGTTGCGTTTGAAGTTTCAACCCACGCGCACCTCTCACGAGGCACGCGACCGCCTGGTTCTTCGCCGACC
>Ga0207706_10002416_pt1 | contig 18221 bp, 17 predicted proteins | sample KBSC53metaG_FD_184318 | JGI IMG/M metagenome (GOLD analysis project Ga0207706, IMG submission 184318) | Corn rhizosphere microbial communities from Kellogg Biological Station, Michigan, USA - KBS C5-3 metaG (SPAdes) (version 2) | ecosystem: Host-associated > Plants > Roots > Rhizosphere > Soil ... | reverse complement strand
GGGGACGACAGCGAGCAAGCCCGTTGCGACATCGCGCTGGCGTTCCAGCAGGCCGTGGTGGAGACTTTGACCATCAAGTGCAAGCGCGCCCTGAAACACGCGGGCATGAAGCGTCTGGTGATCGCTGGCGGCGTCAGCGCCAACAAGGCCTTGCGCGCTTCGCTGGAAAAGATGCTCGGCGACATGCAGGGCGATGTGTTCTACGCCCGCCCGGAGTTCTGCACCGACAATGGCGCGATGATCGCGTTTGCCGGTTGCCAGCGTTTGCAGGCCGGTCAGCAGGAAAGTCTGGCCATCAGCGTGCAGGCGCGCTGGCCGATGGAGCAGTTGTCGGCACTGTGATTGGCGGTGCGATTGGCGGTGTGGCTGAGCGGTATTTAAAAATGCCGTTCGCGCCCGGCAAACAGGTCGCGTAGATTGCCGCGGTGGCGCCAGACGATCAGCAATGTCAACGCGCTCATCGGCAGCAGCGCTTCCGGTTCTTGCCACGCGAGTAAGGGCAAGGTCAGGGGCGTGGCGATCAACGCCGCCAGCGAGCTGGTACGGGTCAGGTAGAACGTCAGCAGCCAGGCGCACACCGCCAGCAGCGCGGCGGGTGGATACAGGCCCAACAGCATGCCGGCGGCGGTGGCGACGCCTTTGCCGCCGCGAAAACGGAAATACAGCGGGAACAGGTGACCGATCACGGCGCACACGCCGATCCAGGCCTGATCCTGCAACGAAAGGCCAGCGGCCGCTGCGATCAGCACCGGTACCAGGCCTTTGCACAGATCACCGAGCAGGGTCAGGATCGCCAGTTTGCGACCGACCAGGCGCAGCATGTTGGTGGCGCCGGCATTACCCGAGCCACTCATTCGCGGATCCGGGTTTCCGGTCAGGCGGCTGAGCAAAATGGCGAAGGACAGAGAGCCGAGCAGGTAGGCGAGAGTCGCCAGTAACCAAAACATGCTAACTATTCCGGGCGAGGACGCCCTGATTCTAACGGCGCATTGCGCCCTTGTCGTGCAGCGGAGAAAAGTGCTTGGACAGAGTGTTTATCGAGGGCCTGGAAGTCGACACCGTGATCGGTGCTTACGACTGGGAGCGGGGCATTCGACAGTGCCTGCGTCTTGATCTGAGCTTCGCCTGGGACAATCGCCCGGCCGCCGCCGGTGACGACCTGACCCTGGCGCTCGATTACGCCAGCGTTTCCACGCGCATCCAGGCGTTTGCCGAGCAATCCCAATATCAACTGGTCGAGACCTTTGCCGAGCGCCTGGTCGAAGTGCTGATGGCCGAATTCAAGATCACCTGGGTTCGCCTCAAGCTGACCAAGCCGGGCGCCGTGCCGGCCGCCAAGGGTGGCGTGGGTGTGGAGATTGAGCGCGGATGTCGCTGACTCAGGTGTACCTCGGGCTCGGTAGCAATATCGAGCGCGAAACCCATTTGCGCGCCGGGCTCGACGCTTTGGCGACGTTTCTGGTGGATATCCGCTGTTCGGCGGTGTTCGAGAGTCAGCCGGTGGGGATAAAGAGCGGGCCTTTCTTCAACTTCGTGGTCTCGGCGCTTACCGATCTGCCCTTGATGGAGCTGGATCGGCGCCTGAAATTCATCGAAGCCGATAACGGTCGCTATGCGCCGGATCGCAAGGGGCTGCCGCTGGATATCGACGTGCTGTTATACGGCGATCTGACCGGTAACTTCGACGGCTTGATCCTGCCGCGTGCCGAAATCCTGAAAAACGCCTTTGTGTTGTGGCCGCTGTCGCTGATTGCGCCGGATCGAGTGCATCCGGGTGTGGGAAAAAGCTTCGCGACGTTGTGGGCCGAGGCGCAGATTGATCAGGTGTTGGCGCCGGTGGCCTTTGAGTGGCGTGGGCAGCAACTGACGTCTTCGGATTTACGTTGAATTAACGGCCGCTTTCGCGAGCAAGCCCACACATTTGGAATGCATTCCCCTTGTGGGAACGGGCTTGCTCGCGAAGCTTTTCAGGCTGACGCCTTGTCTTTGTAGGCTTTTAGCGCCTTCAGTCGTTCTCGCTTCAGCGCTTCGCCCAGTTCCGGGCCTTTGAATCCCTTCTCCAGCAACGGCTGCACCGCGACTTCCCGCGCAGCCTGGGCAGCGCCGCGTAAATAATCGGCCTGTGGATAACTTCTCTGCTCCAGCCCTTTACGGCCTCGGGCGTCCATTTCGCATGCGCCGATAAACTCTTCAAACCGCTGCGGTCGTCGATACACATCAAAGCTCTGCAACAGCTCCAGCAATGTTGAGGCCTTCAATTCCAGCGCCCGGTGACAGTGGGTGTGGTACTTGCCGACAAGCAAGGCCAACTCCTGACAATCCTTCGGTGCCTTGAAGCGTTCGTTGACCGCTTTGATCAGCTTCAACCCAGTGTGTTCATGGGCGATATGTCGTGGCCACTCTTCTTCCGGCGTCAGGCCTTTGCCGAGGTCATGCAGCAGGCAAGCCCAGCGTACCGTCAGCGGTTGTTTGTGCAGCGCTGATTGCTCCAGAACGCTGAGAGTGTGCAGGCCGGTGTCGATTTCCGGGTGATGCACTTCCGGTTGTGGCACGCCAAACAGCGCGTCGACTTCCGGCATCAGTTCTTTCAGTGCGCCGCAATCGCGCAGCACCTGGATGAATACCTGCGGCTGATCTTCCATCAGTGCGCGGGAGATTTCTTTCCAGCTGCGTTCGGCGGTCAGCGCCTGCAGTTCGCCGGACTCGCTGAGCTGGCGCATCAGTTCCAGTGTTTCTGGTGCGACAGTGAAGCCAAGACTGGCATAACGGGCAGCAAAGCGCGCAACGCGCAGCACGCGGAGCGGATCTTCGGCGAATGCGGGGGAAACGTGGCGCAGGATCCGCGCTTCGAGATCGCGTTGCCCATGATAGGGATCGGTGAGGTTTTGCTGGTCGTCCTCGGCCATTGCATTGATGGTCAGGTCGCGGCGGATCAGGTCTTCTTCAAGAGTGACGTCAGGACTGGCGTGAAAAGTGAACCCGCCATAACCGCGACCGCTTTTGCGTTCGGTGCGGGCAAGGGCGTATTCCTCGCCGGTTTTCGGGTGAAGGAATACCGGAAAATCCGCACCCACGGGGCGAAAGCCCTGGGCGAGCATTTCCTCAGTGGTCGCGCCCACCACCACCCGATCAACGTCGGTGACCGGTATACCCAGCAAGCGATCGCGTACCGCACCGCCAACCTTGAAAATCTGCATAAAAAACCTCCGTTAGCCCGACAGGATAACCCTTGCGTCGGACTTTCGGAGGTCAGATCCGCATCTAGAGATGAATCACGGCCAGGTCGAGCCTGCCGTAATCGCCTTCGCTGTGTTCACTGCGCGGCGGTACGTGGTGAGTTTTCATGATCTGGTCGCCCTGAAGGGTTTCCAGGTGAATGTCGAAGCCCCACAACCGGTGCAGATGTTTCAGTACCTCGTCGGTGGAATCGCCCAAGGGTTTGCGGTCATGTTGCTGGTGACGCAGGGTCAGCGAGCGGTCGCCGCGGCGGTCGATGCTGTAGATCTGCACGTTCGGTTCGCGGTTGCCGAGGTTGTACTGCGCGGCCAGGGTTTCGCGGATGATCCGGTAACCGGTTTCGTCGTGGATCGCCGGCACCAGCAAATCGTCCTTCTGGTCGTCATCGAGGATGCTGAACAGCTTCAGGTCGCGGATAACCTTGGGTGACAGATACTGCAGGATGAAGCTCTCATCCTTGAAACTGCTCATGGCGAATTTGATGCTCGACAGCCAGTCGGAACCGGCGATGTCCGGGAACCAGCGCCGGTCTTCCTCGGTCGGGTTTTCGCACATGCGGCGGATGTCGCGATACATCGCAAAACCCAATGCATAGGGGTTGATCCCGTTGTAGTAAGGGCTGTCGAAGCCTGGCTGGAACACCACGCTGGTATGCGAGGTGAGGAATTCCATCATGAACCCGTCGGTCACCAGGCCCTCGTCGTACAGGTCGTTCATCAGGGTGTAGTGCCAGAAGGTGGCCCAGCCTTCGTTCATCACCTGCGTCTGACGCTGTGGATAAAAATACTGGGCGATCTTGCGCACGATCCGCACGATCTCCCGTTGCCACGGCTCCAGCAACGGCGCGTGCTTCTCGATGAAATACAGGATGTTTTCCTGCGGTTCGGCGGGGAACCTGGCGTTGTCCTTGTCGCTGTACTTGTCCGCGCCTTTGGGGATGGTGCGCCACAGATCGTTGATCTGCTTCTGCAGGTGCTCTTCGCGATCCTTCTGCCGCCGGCGTTCTTCCTCGGCGGAAATCGGATACGGACGCTTGTAGCGATCGACCCCGTAATTCATCAGCGCATGGCAGGAGTCGAGCAGGTCCTCCACCGCATCGATACCGTGGCGCTCCTCGCATTGCATGATGTACTGCTTGGCGAACACCAGGTAATCGATGATCGAACTGGCATCGGTCCAGGTGCGGAACAGGTAATTGCCCTTGAAGAAACTGTTATGGCCATAGCACGCGTGTGCCACCACCAGCGCCTGCATGCAGATGGTGTTTTCTTCCATCAGATAGGCAATGCACGGATCCGAGTTGATCACGATCTCGTAGGCCAGCCCCATCTGGCCGCGGCTGTAGGATTTCTCGGTGCTGAGGAAGTGTTTGCCGTAGGACCAGTGGTGATAGCCCAGTGGCATGCCGACCGAGGCATAGGCGTCCATCATCTGTTCGGCGGTGATCACTTCGATCTGGTTGGGATAAGTGTCCAGGGCATAGCCGGCCGCAATCCGGGCGATTTCGCGGTCGTAGGCCTGGATCAGCTCGAACGTCCATTCGGAGCCGGTGGAAATGGGTTGGCGTTTCTGCTCTTTGGCGGTCATGTCACTAACCTGCGCTGGAAGAGTTCACGGAAGACCGGATAGATATCCCCGGCCGAGACCAGTTGCTGCTGGGCAAACGTGTCGGAAAAGGCTTCGGCGATGCGTTCGTATTCGTACCAGAGGGCCTGGTGTTCGCGCGGGGTGATCTCCACATAAGTGTAGTACTGCACAAACGGCATGATCTGATTGATCAGGATGTCGCGGCAGATCGGCGAGTCATCGTTCCAGTTGTCGCCGTCGGAAGCCTGAGCGGCGTAGATGTTCCATTCGTTGCTCGGGTAGCGCTCGGCCATGATCTCCTGCATCAGCTTCAGGGCGCTGGAGACGATGGTGCCGCCGGTTTCCCGCGAGTAGAAGAACTCTTCCTCGTCCACTTCCCGGGCGCTGGTGTGATGGCGGATGAACACTACGTCGATCTTGTCGTAGTTCCGCTTGAGGAACAGGTACAGCAGGATGAAAAAGCGTTTGGCGATGTCCTTGGTCGCCTGGGTCATCGAGCCGGACACGTCCATCAGGCAGAACATCACCGCTTTCGAGCTGGGGTTGGGTTGCTTGATCAGCAGGTTGTATTTCAAGTCGAAAGTATCGAGGAATGGCACGCGGTGAATGCGCGCGCTGAGTTTCTCGATTTCTGCTTCCAGTTCCTGAATATCGCCGAAGTTGTCCGGCTCTTCGCGCTTTAATCGCGCCAGTTCCTCTTTGGCCTCGCGCAGTTTGGCACGGCTGCTGCCGGACAGCGCAATGCGTCGGGCGTGGGCCGAGCGCAGGGTGCGGATGATATTGATCCGTGACGGGTTGCCCTCGTTGCTGATCCCCGCGCGCACGGTCTTGAAGGTGTCGGTACCGCTCAGGTTGCGTTTCACCAGATTCGGCAGTTCAAGGTCCTCGAACATGAACTCGAGGAATTCCTCCTGGGTGATCTGGAAAACGAATTCGTCCATGCCCTCGCCGGAATTGCCAGCCTTGCCGGGACCGCGTCCACCGCCGCCCCCCGGAGGCCTGGCGATGTGTTCGCCAGCAGTGAATTCCTTGTTGCCGGGATGAACCACGGTCTGCTTGCCGCCGCGACCGTGGTGAAGCACCGGTTCGTCGATATCGCGACCGGGAATGCTGATCTGTTCGCCGTGTTCCATGTCGGTGATGGAACGGCGGCTGACTGCCTCTTCGACAGCCTTCTTGATGTGATCACGGTAACGCCGCAGGAAGCGCTGGCGGTTAACCGTGCTCTTGTTCTTGCCATTGAGACGTCGGTCGATCACATAGCTCATACGTGGCCCTCCGGGCAGCTTCAAGTTGTGAGCTGCGAGCCGCAAGTAGAAGCACAGCGTTCACATGCTTTTTTCTTGCAGCTCGTAGCTTGAAGCTTGTAGCTGTTTTACTGCGATTTCCGGACCCGTAGGTACCATTCGGACAGAAGCCTTACCTGTTTGTCGGTGTAGCCGCGTTCGACCATTCGAGTAACGAAGTCGTTGTGTTTCTGTTGATCCTCTTTGCTCGCCTTGGCATTGAAGCTGATGACTGGCAGCAGGTCCTCGGTGTTCGAGAACATTTTCTTCTCGATGACCACCCGCAGTTTCTCGTAGCTGAGCCAGGTCGGGTTCTTGCCGTTGTTGTTGGCCCGGGCGCGCAACACGAAGTTGACGATTTCGTTGCGGAAATCCTTCGGATTGCTGATGCCCGCCGGTTTCTCGATTTTCTCCAGCTCTTCGTTCAGGGCGACACGGTTGAGAATCTCGCCGGTCTCCGGATCGCGGTATTCCTGATCCTGGATCCAGAAGTCCGCATACAGCACGTAGCGGTCGAAGATGTTCTGCCCGTACTCGCTGTAAGACTCCAGATAAGCGGTCTGGATCTCCTTGCCGATGAACTCGATATAACGCGGCGCCAGGTATTCCTTGAGGTAGCGCAGATAGCGCTCGCGGGTCTCGGCCTGGAACTGTTCCTGCTCGATCTGTTGTTCCAGCACATACAACAGGTGCACCGGGTTGGCGGCGATTTCATGCGGATCGAAGTTGAACACCTTGGACAGAATCTTGAACGCGAAACGGGTCGAGAGACCGTTCATGCCTTCGTCGACGCCCGCCGAATCGCGGTATTCCTGGATCGACTTGGCCTTTGGATCGGTGTCCTTGAGGTTTTCCCCGTCGTAGACACGCATCTTCGAATAGATGTTGGAGTTTTCCGGCTCCTTGAGGCGCGACAGCACGGTGAACTGCGCCAGCATCTTCAGAGTGTCGGGGGCGCAGTGGGCTTTGGCCAGCGAACTGTTGAACAGCAATTTGTCGTAAATCTTCACCTCGTCGCTGACCCGTAGGCAGTACGGCACTTTGACGATGTAGATCCGGTCGATGAACGCTTCGTTGTTCTTGTTGTTGCGGAAGGTGTGCCACTCCGATTCGTTGGAGTGCGCGAGCAGGATCCCGGTGAACGGAATCGCCCCCAGCCCTTCGGTACTGTTGTAGTTGCCTTCCTGCGTGGCGGTCAGCAATGGGTGCAGCACCTTGATCGGTGCCTTGAACATTTCGACGAATTCCATCAGGCCCTGGTTGGCCCGGCACAGCGCACCGGAGTAGCTGTAGGCGTCGGCGTCGTTCTGTGGGTATTCCTCGAGTTTGCGGATGTCGACCTTGCCCACCAGCGCCGAGATGTCCTGGTTGTTTTCGTCGCCCGGTTCGGTCTTGGCCACGGCGATCTGGTTGAGGATCGACGGATACAGTTTGACCACACGGAACTGGCTGATGTCGCCACCGAATTCGGCCAGGCGTTTGGTCGCCCACGGCGACATGATGGTGTTCAGGTAGCGCCGCGGGATGCCGAAGTCTTCCTCGAGGATCGCGCCATCTTCGGTGGCGTTGAACAGACCCAGAGGCGATTCGAATACCGGCGAGCCCTTGATCGCGTAGAAGGGCACTTTTTCCATCAGCTGTTTCAGCTTCTCGGCCAGGGACGATTTACCGCCACCGACGGGGCCGAGCAGGTAGAGGATTTGTTTCTTCTCTTCCAGGCCTTGGGCGGCATGGCGGAAATACGAGACGATCTGGTCGATGCATTCTTCCATCCCGTGGAAGTCTTCAAAGGCCGGATAGCGACGAATCACCTTGTTGGAGAAGATCCGCGACAGCCGCGAGTTGGTCGACGTGTCGAGCAGCTCGGGTTCGCCGATGGCCATCAATAGACGCTCGGCGGCGGAAACGTAAGCGCTGCGGTCCTTTTTGCACAGCTCCAGGTACTCCTGCAGCGAGAGTTCTTCCTGGCGTGTGGACTCGAAGCGTTGTTGGAAGTGGCTAAAGATACTCATGACGTCACCTCGCTCGATACGTGGAGCCGACGCCGGATCACTCAGTCGATGCTGGCAAACAACCGCTTAGGCAGCTGTTTGTTTACCCCCCAGAACACTTTCGCGGTCGACAACCTTGAAAGTCACTCCCGATGACCCGTGCGCCGGTGTACCGGCTCTCCCCTGTTTTGGATGGCCTGGGCTTAAGGATAGTTGGGAATTCGAGAGGTAAAGGCGAGATACGTAATTAGTTGTGGCAGACCGTTCGTCTGCCGCGCGCAGGCCCACGGCAGCCGGGGCCTGCGCGTGACAAAAAAATTATTCGGCGGTGCCTTGCGCGGTTTCCGACGGATAAGTCGCACGCCACAGCTCGAAGCCGCCGTCCATGCTGTAGACGTCGGAGAAGCCCTGGCTGATCAGGTAGGCGGCCGCGCCCTGGCTGGAATTGCCGTGGTAGCAGACGACAACGGTCGGTGCATCGAGGTCGGCGCCTTGAATGAAGGCGTGCAGCGAGTGGTTGTCCAGATGCTTCGAACCGCTGATATGCAGGGCGGCAAAAGTTGCAGGATCACGGACATCGACCACGACTGCGCCTTGCTCACGCAGGGCATGGGCCTGTTCCGGGGGGATTCGTTTGAATTCGCTCATGGCGGGTTCCTGTAGCTCGGCAGAGTGCGCAGTCTAACGCGGGGCGCTGACTGGTGGAGTTTCGGGGATAAGTGGTGCGACTGATGGCGCAAGCCCGCCGTGTTCATCGCATTTGCATGACACGCGCTCGCCGCTGTCGACGTTCATCAGGGTCAGGCTGCCGCCCCAGACACAACCGGTGTCCAGTGCCGAGATGCCCGGTTCACGGACATCGCCTTCCAGCGCGGCCCAGTGGCCGAAAATGATGCGCAGACCGCGGGTCTTGCGCTCTTTGTGCTGGAACCATGGCTTATAGCCGGGCGGGGCAGTGTCGAGACCTTCCTTGCTCTTGAGGTCGAGCTTGCCCTCGGCAGTGCAGAAGCGCATGCGGGTGAAATAGTTGGTGATGACGCGCAGGCGGGTCACGCCCGTGAGCTCGCTGTCCCACTTCGCCGGCTCATTGCCGTACATGCCATCGAGATACAGCGGAAACAGGTTGTCGTCACGCAGTGCCGCTTCGGCCTCGGCCGCGTACTTCAGGGCCTTGCGCAAGGACCACTGCGGTGGGATGCCTGCGTGCACCATGGCTACTTCGCGTTGTTCGTCGTAGTGCATGAGTTTCTGCTGGCGCAGCCACTCGAGCAGATCGGCTGCGTCGGGGGCTTCAATGATCTCGCGCAGGGTATCGGACTTCTTCAGGCGCTCAATGTTGTTGGCCGCAGCGAGCAGGTGCAGGTCATGGTTACCCAGTACGCAAACCAGCGAATCGCGCATGCCGTAGAGAAAACGCAGGGTCTCCAGCGATTGCGGGCCGCGGTTGACCAGGTCGCCGACCAGCCACAGCCGATCGAGCTTCGGGTCGAAAGCCACTTGCTTGAGCAGACATTTGAGCGGTTCGAGGCAGCCTTGCAGGTCGCCGACGGCGTACGTCGTCATCAGTGCAGGGCTCCGGGGACGGCGAGGCGGAAAGGTTTGATGATCGCGTCGAAATGCTTGCCGTCATCGGCGACCATTTCGTAAGTGCCCTCCATGGTGCCGACCTTGGTGGTCATCACCGTGCCGCTGCTGTAGGTGTGGCTTTTGCCAGCCTCGATCAGCGGTTGCTGGCCGACGACGCCAGCGCCGCGAACCTCTTCGACATGCCCGTCACCGTCGGTAATCACCCAATGTCGTGACATCAGCTGGGCAGGGCGCTCGCCATTGTTCTGCACGGTGATGGTGTAGGCGAAGGCGAAGCGGTTGTGCTCGGGTTGCGATTGTTCTGCCAGGTAGCGGGTAACGACACTGACGTCGACCTGATAACGAGAATCGGACATGCAAAAGGGCCTTAAGCAAAGCGGAACGCGAGGCGTAGCTGATGGGGAATCAGTCTAGGCAAGTATCGGGCAGTAAACCAGAGTGGCGGCCTGCCCGATAGCGTTCATCGCCGGTCAGTCGGCGGCGGGGGCGGCAGGAACCTGCTCGGCGAGCTTGTCGGCCAGGCGCACGAATGCGGCCAGGTCCAGTTGCTCGGGGCGCAAGCTGCCATCGACGCCGGCGGCTTCGATCTCGGCAGCGGTCATCAATTGCTTGAGGGTGTTGCGCAGGGTCTTGCGACGCTGGTTGAAGGCTTCGCGCACCACACGCTCGAGCAGACGATGATCCTTGGCCGGGTGCGGCAGTACCGCGTGCGGCACCAGACGGACGATGGCCGAGTCGACCTTCGGCGGCGGGTTGAACGCGCCCGGGCCGACGTTGAACAGGTGTTCCACACGGCAGTGATACTGAACCATGATCGACAGACGACCCCAGTCCCCGCCACCCGGGCCTGCGGCCAGGCGCTCGACCACTTCCTTCTGCAGCATGAAGTGCATGTCGCGAATGATGCCGGCGTTGTTCAGCAGGTGGAAAATCAGCGGCGTTGAGATGTTGTACGGCAGGTTGCCGACCACGCGCAGGCTGTTCGGCGCAGCGTTGAGGGTGTTGAAGTCGAACTTCAGCGCATCGCCCTGATGCAGGTTGAAGTTGCTCTTGCCGGCAAACTGCTGGTTGAGGATCGGGATCAGGTCCTTGTCCAGTTCCACCACGTCGAGCTGCGCACCGGAGTTGAGCAGGCCAGCGGTCAGCGCGCCCTGGCCCGGGCCGATTTCCAGCATGCGGTCACCGGATTTGGCACTGATGGAGCGCAGGATGCGGTCGATGACGCCGGCATCGTGCAGGAAGTTTTGGCCAAAGCGTTTGCGCGCCTTGTGTTGGTATTGCTCGGTCATAAACGGGTCTCGGCCATCTGGTAGGCGGTTTCCAGGGCGACCTGCAGGCTGCCGGTGTCGATCTTGCCGCTGCCGGCCAGATCCAGGGCGGTGCCGTGATCGACCGAGGTGCGGATGATCGGCAGGCCAAGGGTAATGTTGACTGCGGCGCCGAAGCCTTTGTACTTCAGCACGGGCAGGCCCTGGTCGTGGTACATCGCCAGCACTGCGTCGCAGTGCTCCAGATATTTGGGGGTAAACAGAGTGTCGGCAGGCAGCGGGCCACGAAGGTCCATGCCCTCGCCGCGCAGGCGCTCTAAGGTAGGTTCGATGATGTCGATTTCTTCATGGCCCAGGTGTCCGCCTTCGCCGGCGTGCGGGTTGAGTCCGCAGACCAGGATGCGTGGCTGGGTGATGCCGAATTTGTCTTGCAGGTCGGCGTGCAGAATCCGCGTGACCCGCTCCAGCCGTTCCGGCGTGATCGCATCGGCGATCTCGCGCAACGGCAGGTGGGTGGTGACCAGTGCCACGCGCAAGCCGCGGGTGGCGAGCATCATGACCACTTGGGCGGTATGAGTCAGGTCGGCGAGAAATTCCGTGTGTCCGGAGAACGGGATGCCGGATTCGTTGATCACGCCCTTGTGTACAGGGGCGGTGATCATCCCGGCGAAGTCGCCGTTCAGGCAGCCGTTGCCGGCACGGGTCAGCGTTTCCAGAACGAAGGCAGCGTTAGCCTTGTCCAGTTGCCCGGCAACCACGGGTGCGCTGAGCGGGGTCTCCCAGACGTACAGGCTGCCGGCGGGTGCCGGCATATCCGGCCATTGGCCGGGTGCCACCTCCAGCAAAGAGACGGCCAGCCCCAGCTGCGCGGCCCGCTCGGTGAGCAGGTCGCGGCTGGTGATGGCAATCAGGGGGTGTGGCTGGGCTTGCGAGGCGAGCAGCAGGCACAGGTCGGGACCGATGCCGGCTGGTTCGCCGGGTGTCAGCGCGAAACGCTTGGGTTTCACTGCGCTGCCTGGTCTGCACCAGGGAGTTTGATTTCTACGTAGGCTTCTTCACGAATCTGACGCAGCCAGTTTTGCAGCTCTTCATCGTATTTTTTGTTACGCAGAACGGTCATTGCTTGTTGCTCGCGAGCCTGCTCGGTGCTGTCGGTGGCGCGGCGGCCAAGGACTTCCAGTACGTGCCAGCCGTACTGAGTCTGGAACGGCTTGGACAGCTGACCTTGTGGGGTCTTGGCCATCACTTCGCGGAATTCCGGTACCAGTGCGTTCGGGTCGATCCAGTTCAGGTCGCCACCGTTGAGCGCCGAACCCGGGTCTTCGGAGTAGTTCTTCGCCAGTTCAGCGAAGTCTTCACCGGCCAGGATGCGCTCGTACAGCGACTGCACCAGGGCCTTGGTCTTGGCTTCGTCACGGATCGGGCTTGGCTTGACCAGGATGTGGCGCACATGCACCTCATCACGCATCTGCGCTTCGCCACCACGTTTGGCCAGCAACTTGAGGATGATGAAACCACCCGGGGTACGTGCAGGCTGAGTGATGTCGCCAACGGCCATGCTGCTCAGCTCACGATCGAACGGCGGTGGCAGTTGCGCAGCTTTACGCCAGCCCATGTCGCCGCCTTCCAGGGCGTTGTCGCTGCCGGATTTGGCAACGGCCATCTGACCGAAGTCAGCACCTTTCTTGAGCTGCTGGTAAACGTCCATTGCCTGACGGTAAGCGCTCTGAATCGCTTCAGAATTGGCGCTTTCCGGCGTAGGAATCAGGATGTTGGCCAGGTGCAGCTCTTCGGACAGTTGCATCTTGCCCAGGTCGGAGGCGAGGAAGTTCTTCACTTCCTGCTCGGAGACCTGGATGCGCTCTGCCACACGGCGCTGACGCACACGGCTGATGATCATTTCGCGCTTGATCTGGTCACGGGCGTCGTCGTAGGACAGGCCATCGTGAGCCAGAGCCGCGCGGAATTGATCCACAGTCATGTTGTTACGCTGAGCGATAGTGCCAACAGCCTGGTTCAGTTCTTCATCGGTAATGCGGATCCCGGAACGCTCGCCGATCTGCAGTTGCAGGTTTTCGACGATCAGGCGCTCGAGCACCTGCTGATCCAGCACGCCCGGAGGCGGCATGCCGCCGCCACGCTTGGCGATGGTCTGCTGAACTTCGTGGACGCGCTGGTCCAGTTGGCTCTGCATGACCACGTCGTTATCAACGATCGCGACCACTTTATCGATGGATTGTACTGCGGCGTTGGCCGCAGTACCCAGGAACAGCGCGCCCAGCAGCAGCGGGCGCAGAGAATCAGAAAGCTTGGTCTTCACGTTGACGATAACCTTGGATGCCTTTGTCGAGGAAGCTCTCTACCTTGGCGCCAGTCAGGCCGCCGAGTCCCTTCAGAACAATTTGGAGGAAGACGCCGTGGTCGCCTTTTTCGTTTTCCGGGGCGTTCTGACTGAATTCGTCATAGCTGACCCAGTAACGATTGATCAGGCGCAGTTTCCAGCAGCAGTTGTCGTATTCGAAACCACCGAAGGCTTCCAGCGTACGGTTGCGGTTGTAGTCGTACTGCCAGCGGCTGATCGCGCTCCACTGCGGAACGATCGGCCAGATGACCGAGAAGTCATGCTGCTGGATCTTGTAGTAGTCCTTCACGTAGCCAGGCTGACCAGGCGTGCCGTAGTCGCCACCACCCACCGACCATTTACCGGTGTTCTGATCGTAACGAACCTGGTCGTTGCGATAGCGATAACCGACGTTGACCACCTTGTTCGGGTTGTCTTCAGGCTGGTAATGGAACATCGCGCTGCCGGAACGAGGGCTGCGGCTGTCCGGATCCAGTTGTAGTCGGCAGTGGTGCGCCAGTCACGGTTCCAGCGGTATTCGTATTCCAGCGCGTATGGCGATACGTCGGACTGGGCGTCCTTGCGATCCTTGAACGCGATGCCTGGCAGTTGTACTTCACGATCCTTGAAGTAGTAGGCCTGACCGACGCTGATACGCTGGCGCTCGAAACCGTCGTCTTCGATCCAGCGGCTGGTCACGCCCAGCGACAGCTTGTTCTCGTCGCCGACACGGTCGGAGCCTGAGAAGCGGTTGTCACGGAACAGCGACGCGTAGTTGAAGGTGTATTCACTGGTGTCGAATACCGGAATGTCTTCCTGATCAACCTTGGGTACATACAGGTAGAACAGCCGCGGTTCCAGGGTCTGGCGATAGTTCTTGCCGAAGTACGACGTGTTGCGGTCGAAGTACAGACCGCTGTCGACGCTGGCGATCGGTACGCCACGGTTCTGGTTGCTGTCGAACTTGCCATTGAGCTTCTGGTTTTCCGGCGACATTGCAGCAATCTGCGATTTGCCAGTGCCATCCAGATCCAGTTGATACTGGGTGTACTGGTACTTGAGCGATGGCTTCAGGAAACCATATGTCCAGTTCATCGGCAGGCTGACGCCCGGCTTCAGGTTCAGACGATCGCCGTTGGCGCGCGCCAGGCCCTGAACGTTTGTATCCAGGCGAGGCGAGATGGTGCCGTCTTCATTGGTAAAGTTGCCGTTTTGCAGATCACGATCGAACCGAACAATCTCGGTCTCGTAATCGAAGTTCAAACCTTCCGGATGATACGGCAGTTGCCCGTTGAAAGTGATCTGCGGCAGACGGCCGTACGGCGTGATGTTCGAAACAGTAGCCAGTTGGTACTGCTGAGCATTCAAGCGAGCGGTGTAGCTGTCGCCGCGGTAGGTCACCGAACCCTGCTGGTTCACGAAGTCAGCACTTTTCACGCCGATCTGATCAGTGGTCAGATCCTGGAAGTAATACGGATCGCTGATCTTGGTGTAGTCGACCTGAGTCATCACACGGGAGTCGAGACCGCCCTTGTGCTGCCAGTTGTACATGTAGCGATTTTTTTCGTAATCGGACTGCTTGCTGCGATCAGTATCTTCGTCGTTCAGATACGCCGCACCAAACTGGCCTTCGCTGGACTTGGTCAGGTAACGGAACTCGCCTTCGACCAGCATGCCGCGCTTGCTCATGTAACGCGGGTACAACGTGGCATCGTAGTTCGGCGCCAGGTTGAAGTAGTACGGGGTCACCAGCATGAAGCCGGTATCGCTGCCGGTGCCGATGGTCGGCGGCAGGAAGCCCGATTGACGACGATCGTCGATCGGGAAGTAGATGTACGGCGTGTACAGGATCGGAATGTCCTTGACCCGCAGTGTCACGTTGGTCGCGGTACCGAAGCCGGTGGCAGGGTTCAGGGTGATGTTGTTGCCCTTGAGCTGCCAGGCGTTGCTGTTCGGTTCGCACGTGGTGTACGTGCCGTCCTTCAAGCGAATGATCGCGTTTTCGGCACGCTTGGCGTACAGCGCGTTACCGCGGATGCGCGATTTGTGCATCACGTATTCGGCGTTGTCGACCTTGGCTTCACCGGTGTCGAGCTGCACATCGGCGTGGTCGCCGACGATCAGTGCGCCGTTGTCGCGGATGCGCACGTCGCCGTTGAGTTCGGCGCGGCTCTCGGCCTGATACAGGCTGGCCTCGTCGGACTCGACCTGCATGCTGCCCTGACGCAGGACCACGTCGCCGGCCAGCGTACCCACCTGATCTTCGGTGTTGTAGCGCGAGGCTTTGGCGCCGATAAAGGTCGGTGCGTCACTTTTATTCGTCTTGTCATTCATGCCAGGACGAATCGGTTCGATATAGGAACCAGAGCAGTAAGGACCGGTCTCGGCCAATTGGGCGGCGGTGAGCTTCTCGCGCGGAACCCAGTCGAGGTGACTGTAGTCTTCGCTACGGGATTTCAGACCGCGGCCCTTGGCTTCGGTGACCAGCACAGGCTTGGCGCCGGTGTCGGATGTGGAACCGTTCTGGGTCGGGGCTTCGCCGGCGGCGCTGACAGCGCTGCCGTCATGCACCGGACGCGGCGGCAATGCAGCTGCCGGCGTCTTGGGCGCACACGCCCAGCCACCCGTTGCCGAGACGGCGCAGTCATACTGCTCGGCGGCAACAACGAATTGACTGGCCAGAGGTTGCATAGCCAGCAGACTGCCGGTTACCAACAACGGAAATTTTTTACGAAACGCGGGGGATTTCAATGCCATCTTATTAGTCCGGGCTTCCTGCGTGCCATCTGCCCGCGGTGTGGGCCGCACGCCTCTCGATGGTCTGAAAAAGATGCTGGATAATAAAGCATGACCCGCTTGACGGCTAGCGCCGTCGGAGACCCTTGCAATGCCTGACCAAGATGTACGCTTGCAACACCTGAAAGTTTGGCTCGATGAGCAGTTGGCAATCCTGTTTGCAGATCAGGGCTGGGGCGCCGTGCCCCCGGCCACGTTGACCGCGGCCAGCAGCGACGCGAGTTTCCGCCGGTATTTCCGTTGGGAAGGCGCGGGTCGCAGTTTCGTCGTGATGGACGCGCCACCGCCCCAGGAAAACTGCAAACCGTTCGTGGATATCGCCTTTTTGCTGGCGAAATCCGGAATTAACGTGCCGAAAATTTATGCAGAAGACCTCGAACGCGGATTTCTTTTGCTCAATGACCTGGGCAACAAGACCTATCTGGACGTAATCGACAGCGAAAATGCCGACGCTTTGTTCAGCGATGCCCTGCAGGCGCTGTTGGCTTTTCAGCAATTGCCGATGGTCGCACCGCTGCCGAGTTACGACGTGGCACTGCTGCGCCGCGAGCTGGAACTGTTCCCCGAGTGGTACGTAAAGCGCGAACTCGGCATCGAGTTCGACGCGGCACAGCAGCAACAATGGCAAGCCGTCAGCGATCTGCTGATCGACAGCGCCCTGGCCCAGCCGAAAGTGCTGGTGCACCGCGACTACATGCCGCGCAACCTGATGCTCAGCGAGCCAAATCCCGGCGTACTGGACTTTCAGGATGCGGTCTACGGCCCGGTCACCTACGACGTGACCTGCCTGTTCAAGGACGCCTTCCTCAGTTGGCCTGAAGAGCGCGTGCGTGGCTGGCTGGAAAGCTACTGGCAGCAAGCCTCGGCGCTGGACATCCCGGTGCAAGCGGATTTCGAAGACTTCCTGCGTGCCAGCGACCTGATGGGCGTACAACGCCACCTGAAAGTCATCGGCATCTTCGCCCGCATCTGCCATCGCGATGGCAAGCCGCGCTACCTGGCCGACGTGCCGCGTTTCTTCGCCTATATAGAAGCGGTGCTTGCGCGTCGTCCTGAACTGGCGGATCTGCAGGCGTTGCTCGCCAGTCTGCGTGGCGGAGCGACTGCATGAAGGCGATGATTCTGGCGGCAGGCAAGGGCGAGCGCATGCGCCCGCTGACCCTGACCACCCCCAAGCCGCTGGTGCGTGCCGGCGGCGTGCCGTTGATCGAATATCACCTGCGCGCGCTGGCGGCGGCTGGTTTCAGCGAGATCGTGATCAACCATGCCTGGCTCGGTCAGCAGATCGAAGATTACCTGGGCGACGGTTCGCAGTTCGGTGTGAGCATCCAGTACTCGCCGGAAGGTGAGCCGCTGGAAACCGGCGGCGGCATTTTCCGCGCCTTGCCGTTACTCGGTGACGATGCGTTCCTGGTGGTCAACGGCGATATCTGGACCGATTACGACTTCAGCGTGCTGCATCAACCGATCAACGGTCTGGCGCATCTCGTACTGGCGGACAACCCGGCTCATCATCCGACGGGCGATTTCACCCTGACTGACGGCCGGGTACAGGATGGCCAGCAAGGCGCGCAAACCCTGACCTACAGCGGCATCGCCGTGCTCCATCCGCAGTTGTTCGATGGCTGCACGGACGGCGCATTCAAGCTCGCACCACTGCTGCGCAACGCCATGGCTGACGGACAGGTCAGCGGTGAGCGTCTGAAAGGTCACTGGGTGGATGTCGGTACGCATGAGCGTCTGGCCGAAGCTGAAGCATTGATAGAAGCGAGTCGTTGATATGTTGTGGCCAGGGACTCTGATTGGAGCCGGAGCGGGTTTTGCGATTGCCAGCATTCCGGGGGCCATGCTTGGGGCATTGTTGGGACAGGCGCTGGATCGGCGCCTGCACCTGCAAAGCTGGGGGCACTTGCGGGAAAAACTCGGCGGACGGCCGATGTTGCGCAACGACGAATTGATGTTCGTATTGCTCGGGCGTCTGGCCAAAAGTGACGGGCGAGTGACGGACGGTCATATCCAGCAGGCGCGCAATGAAATGAACGCCCTGGAAATGAGCGAGCCGGCACGGCGGCGGGCGATTGCTGCGTTCAATCGCGGCAAGTCCGGCGGCGACCGCCTGCGCGGTTAT